>Ga0335079_10011650_pt1 | contig 10031 bp, 8 predicted proteins | sample Lox_Sample_33_FD_206719 | JGI IMG/M metagenome (GOLD analysis project Ga0335079, IMG submission 206719) | Soil microbial communities from Loxahatchee National Wildlife Refuge, Florida, United States - Lox_Sample_3.3 | ecosystem: Environmental > Terrestrial > Soil > Wetlands | place: USA: Florida...
CTGGCGGAAAACGGCATCAGCCCGAAATCGCATCTCGTGGAAGCGTCGCGAGGCTGCAGCTTCCAGTGCAGCTTCTGCGTCATCCCGGTAGAGATGAATGGGCACGCCACCTACGATCTGGCGGCGCTCCGCGCTTCGATTGACGCGGCAATCGCCACCAGTCCGTTCTTCAGCTTCCGCCGCTGGTATCCGACCGTCATTCTCATCGACAACAATTTCTCCGACGACCGGCGGCACATGCTGCGCGTCTGCGAGATGCTGCGCAACGACCGGCGCATCCGCGGCTGGGCGGCGCTCGTGACGCAGAACATCTTGCACGATCGCGAGCTCATCCGGCACCTAGCTGAAGCGAGGTGCTTCACGCTCTTCGTTGGGCTGGAATCGTTGGACCGCGAATTTCTGCGGCGCTACAACAAGAAGCAGAATTTGAGCCGGCGCGACGTCATCGACGACATCGCCTTCGCCGAAGCTCAGGGCATCGGCATCGGCTACGGTTACCTCTTCGACCCGCGATACCAGACCGCTGCGGTGATGGAAGAGCACATGCGTATCATTGCCGAGAGTCGGACGATGCCGATGCCAGTTTACCTCAGTGTCGTCGCGCCGCTGGCCGGCACCGCGAGCTTCTGGGTCGACCTCGCCGCCGGCCAGCTCGCAGCCAACCTGCGCCTGCGCGATCTCGATGGCGAGACCATCTGCTATCGCGATCTCGCCGACGCGCCAGAAGCGCTCGTCGGCTTTGTCGAGCGGATCTTCCGCCGGCCGTGGACCGTCGTGGGTCGCCTGCGCGTGCTGCTGAAGACGCTGCGGCGGATCGTTTACTCGCGCAGCTTCGATCCCTTCCACTGGTACGTAATTGCCGCCGCCAATCTGCACTGCTTCGTCTGGGCGCGCGCTTCGCCCTGCCGAGCGCGCAGCTATCGTGCCGGCGACGAAGTACTAGATCCCCAGTATTCCGAGTATCCCGCCGACATCTCCGAGGAGGATCGGCAGCGATATTTCGAGCCCATCGCGCTGACCGACGCGGCCGGGCGCCCGGTGGAGTGGCTGAGACCCTACATTCCCGCCGCGGCCGCGAAGCGCGAGCCGGTGCTCACCGCGGAGGACGCCGACTGACCCCGCGCGACAACGAAGGGGGTAGGCATGAACTATGATCAGGAGCGGAGTGCCGAGCAGCTACGGATCCTTGACCCCGAGCTGACCCGGTTCGTCCAGGACTACAAGAGGGGTCGCCCCACTGTCATTCTGCTTCCTGGCGGTCTCGGCTCGGATTTGCAGCGGGCACGGCAGGCGTTCCATGACGGCGACCCCGCTCAGCAGCTCGACTATGACATCGCCTGGCTCGATGCGAGCATTCTTTGCGACGCCATGGAGTTGGGCATGGCCGGAGACATCGACGTCGGCGACCACATCTGCATCGCCAACGGGCCGGTCGCGCTGCTGGCACTTAATCCCTATGGCACCTTCAGGCGCTGGTGTGACGACAATGCCTTCAACTATTTCGTCCTGGGATGGGATTGGCGTCGGGTGCTTGGCCCGAGTGTCGATTTCTTTGCCGCTGACTTCCTCCCTGCGCTGCAGCAGCGCGTCGAGGCGGCCTGCGGCGAGGACCCGCTAAACGGCTTCACCCTGGTCGGTCACAGCGAAGGCGGCTTCCTCGTCAAGCTTTTCCTGGGGAGCGGCAGCCCCTACCTGCAGCAGATGGCGCAGGCGGTGACCATCGCCACGCCCTTCTACGGCTATGCCGGCCAGCTCCATCGTTATTTCTCCGGCGAGGATTATCTCAACGACATCTACGGCAAGTCAGCCATGGCGCAGCTCATCGCCTCGATGTGCGGGGGCTATGAGCTGCTGTTCACCGATATTCCGACCTTTCTGCGCGACCAGGCGGCGCTCGAGGACGATACCGACTTTCCGCCGCCCGTATACCCCTGCTGGGATCTGACAACGGGCAATCCCGTCGATCCCTATAGCCCGGATTCTCAGCCGGGCAAGGTTCGCTACCCCACCGACAACTGGTTCCTGTCGAGCCAGCTGCCGATCGCCAACACGGTGCGCCAGCAGATCACCGCGCCGCTCCCCACCAACATCAACGCCAAATTTTACAATATTCGTGGCGTCCAGACGGATGATGACGGGGCGCCCATCGACGGAACCGCGGTCGCACTGAGCTGGGACTGGATCAAGCCGGGCTTCGACCCCGATGCTAATGTGTCGCCGCTCGCCGATGTGAGGGGGACGGGCGATGACACGATCCCCGCCTGGTCGGCACGGCTGGTCTCGACGCCGAAGGCAAACATCGTTACCGTTTTCGGGGAGCAGGAGGATTTCAATCATATGTTCTTGATGGAGCAGCCGGCGATCCTGCTGCAGCTCGGCGGCCTCGTCGCGCCCGGCCAGCCGATCGTTATGGATTCTTTGACGCTAGCCGCTGCGCCGAAGCCGGCCTCGCCGATCGAGACCATCGAGTTCCTGCGCCGGCTGCGCGCTGCGGCGATCGACAGAATGGCCATGCGGGCCTTTCTCGCCAAGTACGACTACCGCGCGCTCCAAAGCTTCGCGCGACGCTTCCTGATGGATTGCATGAAGAAACCGCCCATCCGCGGCAAGCGGGCGCCGCAACGACCGAGGCCCGACGCGGCTCCGCGAGGCTTGCGGTGATACCAGAGGAGGCGTCCCCGACCCCGCTCGAGCGGCCAGCGCACAACCCCCGTTCGCCGCTCGCCGGCTTCGCGAGCCGCTTCTCGCAATCTTCCGTGGCCTTCGCGGTGACGCTTCCCGACGGCTCGGTCCATCGCTTCGGCCAAGGCGCGCCGAGTTTCGAGGCGACGCTCAGAAACCGACGGGCGCTGCGCGCAATCGGCAGCCTGGACGAGGGCCGGATCGGCGACGCCTATGTCGCCGGCGACATCGACATCGAAGGCGATATGCTGCGACCCTTCGAGCTTAGGCGGTCGATGCGAGATCTCCACCCGATCATCGCGGCCTGGCGCTTCCTGCAGCCGCTCCTCTTCGGGCAGGTCCAAACCAATCGTCGCGCCATCACCGCGCACTACGACATCGATCCCGAATTCTTCCTGAGTTTTCTAGACCCGAAGACCCCTTGCTATACTCAAGGCCTGTTCGATCACCCCGGCGAGAGTCTCGAGGCCGCGACGCTGAGGAAGTTCGACTATTGCTACGAGAAATGCCAGCTCGAGCCGGGTGACCACATTCTCGAGGTCGGACCGGGTTGGGGCGCATGGTTCGAGTATGCCTCGCGTCGCGGCGTGAAATGCACCGGCATCACCATTTCGCAGGCGTCGAGCGACTATCTCCATCGGCGCGGGCGGGAACTCGGCTTCGACTGGGAGGTCGTCAACAGCGATCTCCTGGAATACACGACCGAGCGGAAATACGACGCGATCGTCATCATGGGCGTGATCGAGCATCTGCCGCAGTATGATCGCGTGCTCGAGAAGTTCACCGCCCTGCTGAAGCCCGGCGGCCGCATCTTTCTCGACGGCAGCGCCTGTACGAAGAAATACGAGCTCTCTTCCTACATGGTGAAGTACATCTATGGCGGGAACCATTCTTTCCTTGTGCTGCATGATTTCCTCGCCCAGCTGGCGAGGACGCCGCTCGAGCTGCTTGAGCTCTTCAACGACCGAGAGAGCTATTTTCTGACCTTCCAGCAATGGGCGCGCAATTTCGACCGCAACCGCGCCGCTGTGGTGAGGCGCTTCGGCGAGTTCGACTATCGCCGCTTTCGCCTCTACCTCTGGGGAGCAACCTACGAATTCCTCAGCCGGAGCCTCGATTGCTACCGGATGGTCCTGCGTGCTCCCGGCGGATGACTACTCCCGCGTCGCGCCTAGGCCTTGACGATTGCGTTTCTTGATACGGCGGAGGCAGCGGATTTGCGATTTCAGCTTGCATGGAAACTGCCGGGATCCTCACCTACCCCATCGCCAGCAGCAGGAGCGCTGCGGTCGCGGTGCAGAGGCCGGCGATCTTGCGCGCCGTCCAGCCTTCACCGAAGACCACGACGCCGAGCACGGCGGCGACCACGAAGCCCATCTGCGCGATGGGGACGACGACGCTGGCATCGCCGTGCTTCAGGCCGTGGAGCAAGAATAGAAATGCCGCGATGAGCACGAGCGCGGCCGGCCCCGAATGCCGGACGACGCCGCGGGGCAGCCGGATCGCGCCCGTCATCCGGTAGGTCATCGCCGTGAGCAGTCCGCTGAACACGACCGACTGAACCGCGAGCAGCGTCTCCGGTGTCGCACCGCCGATCAGGCCGAGCTTGTAGCAGAAATTCGCCGCGCCGGCCGCGAGCGTGGCCACGAGCACCTGACGGAGCGAGCGCCGCCCCGCGTCCGCATCGACGCCGTCACGGTGCAGCGAACCGCCGAGCAGGAGCCAGCCCGCCCCGATCGCCAACAGAAAGCCGCCGATCTTCTGCGCCGTCAGCGTCTCGTGCAGCCAGCCGATCGCCAGCACCGCGGTGACGATGAAGTTGAGGCGGAATACCGGCGCGATGATGCTGACGGAGCCGGCCTGCAGGCTGCGAGCGTAGTTGTAGAAGCCGACGACCAGGAACAAGCCGGCGATGCCGCCCCAGAAGGCGGCGGAGCTCAATCGCAGCGTCCCGGTCATCGCCGCATAGACGATGGTGGCGGGACAGAAGATCCAGGCCTGCCCCATGAGAAAGTGCTGGGCGGCAAGGCCGGCGCCGGCGGCGCGCTTGTAGATGGCATCGCTGAGGCCGTAGCAGATGAGCGCAGCCACCGCATAGGCAATGTCGCTGCTCATCAGACGCTCCCTTCGCTGGCATTACCCAGGCAGGTTCAACGGGTATGATCTCAGCCCGCGCCGCGCGAGCACCCCGGTGGAAGCCATGGTTTGCGACGCGCATCGGAACTCGTCAAGATGCCGCATCGCTTCACGGAAATCCTCGATGCAGCTGCGCGACCGCCCTTCACCCAATCATGGACCGCGTCCCGCGGGCGGCATCGTCGACATGCTCATCCTGCACTATACGGGCATGCGGACGGCGGCAGAGGCGCTGGACCGGCTCACTTCGCCGGAGGCGCAAGTGAGCGCGCATTACCTCATCGACGAGGACGGCACGCTGTGGCGGCTCGTGCCGGAGGCGCGGCGCGCCTGGCATGCCGGCGTCTCCTGCTGGGACGGCAAGCGCGACATCAACGACCGCTCGATCGGCATCGAGCTGGTCAATCCCGGCCATGAGTTCGGCTATCGCGATTTCCCCGAGGCGCAGATGGCGGCGCTGGAGACGCTCTGCCACGACATCCTGAAGCGGCATACGATCCCGCTGCGCCATGTTCTGGGCCATTCCGATGTGGCGCCGCAGCGCAAAGCCGATCCCGGCGAGCGCTTCGACTGGCGCCGCCTCGCGCGGCAGGGCATCGGGTTCTGGCCGGATGAGGCGCCCGGCGCGGGTCCGCCGGCCGACATCGCCGGGCTGCAGCGCCTGCTCGCCAGGATCGGCTACGAGACGCCGCAAGGCGGCGTGCTCGACGCGTCGACGCGGCAGGTGATCATCGCCTTCCAGCGCCATTTCCGGCCGGCGCGCTGCGACGGCACGCCCGACGCGGAGACGGCGGCGCTGATCGCGGCGCTCGCCTCCGGGGTTTGACTTCCGCGCCCCGACACCCCTTATTTGTTCCGCCAGATGGCCGGATGGCCGCTCGCCGCGAAGGCGGCGAGAGGAAAGTCCGGGCTCCACGGAAATGCGGTGCCGGGTAACGCCCGGCGGGGGCGACCCCAGGGAAAGTGCCACAGAAACACACCGCCAACCCCGGCTTGCCGGGCGGCAAGGGTGAAATGGTGCGGTAAGAGCGCACCGCGCTGCCGGCGACGGCGGCGGCAGGGCAAACCCCACCGGGAGCAAGACCAAGTAGGGATGGCGGGCCGCAAGGCCGCGGGCATTTCCGCCCTGCCATCCGGGTCGGTCGCGCGAGGCGCTCGGCAACGGGCGTCCCAGAGGAATGGTCATCCCCCGCCTCCGGGCGGGGACAGAACCCGGCTTACAGGCCGTCTGGCACTCTTTCCCATCCGCGCCCATGCCCGAAGTAACGAGCGGTCCGTGAACATATGGGGAACAAGAAATCGCCATGTATTAACGATTTGCCCCAAATTCTCAAGGGTTAGGTGGTCGCGCGAGGTCTTGGCCATAGGTGCTGGAATGTCGGAGTAAGCTCCGTTAAAGGCGAGCGATCCCACTGTATTACCACGATTTTCCATTGACCCCCATTTCAGCCCATGCTATCCCATATCGTCCCAATGCGAGGCTGGGCGGCGAGGGCGGAGCGCCGCAAACGCAGAGGCGTCCCATGAGGCGCTATGGGACAGACCTTGGGGGTCGGCGGTGGCGTTGTTCCTTTCGACATTTGTGAACAAGGTTGACCGCAAAGGGCGGGTCTCCGTGCCCGCCTCTTTCCGGACCGCGCTCGCCGGCCAGAACTTCAACGGAATCATTGCCTTCCGCTCCTTCAAGCTGCCCGCGCTCGAAGCCAGCGGCATCGACCGGATGGAAGAGCTGAGCCAGCGCATCGACGCGCTGCCCGAATTCTCCGAGGACCGCGACGCGCTGTCCTCGATCCTGGCGGATGCGCAGCCCCTCGCCTTCGACGGCGAAGGCCGCATCGTCCTGCCGGAGCTGCTCTGCCAGCACGCCCAAATCGGCGAGAGCGCCGCTTTTGTCGGCCTTGGCCGCACTTTCCAGATCTGGGAGCCGGAGCGTTTCAGCGCGCATCAGCAGGAGATGCGCGAGCGCGCCCGCCGCCAGGGCGCAACGCTGCCGGCACATCAGCCCGGCCGCGCCGTGATGGAGCCGCCGCGGTGACCCCGGCCCTGCCCCATACCCCGGTTCTCCTCGCCGAGGTTCTTGCCGCGCTGCAGCCGCGCGATGCCGGCCTTTATGTCGACGGCACGTTCGGCGCCGGCGGCTATAGCCGCGCGCTGCTCGCGGCGGCGCCCTGCCGCATCATCGCCATCGACCGCGATCCCGCCGCCGTGGCCGAAGGCGGCGCGCTGACGCGCGAGCATCCCGGGCGCTTCACGGTCATCGAAGGCCGATTTGGCGACATGGAAGCGCTGCTGGCGCCGCTGGGCATCAGCGCCGTCGACGGCATCGCGCTCGATCTCGGTGTCTCCTCGCCGCAGCTCGATCAGCCCGAGCGCGGCTTCTCCTTCCGCGCCGACGGGCCGCTCGACATGCGGATGGGGCGTGGCGGCGCGACCGCGGCCGACCTCGTCAATACGCTCTCCGAAAGCGCGCTCGCCAATCTCATCTACATCTATGGCGAGGAGCGCTTCGCCCGCCGCGTCGCCCGCGCCATCGTCGCCGCGCGGCGAGACGCGCCTCTGACCCGCACCGCCGAGCTCGCCCGCATCGTCCGCGCCGCCGTGCCGGCGAGCGGCGGCATCGATCCCGCCACCCGCACCTTCCAGGCGCTGCGCATGGAGGTGAATGACGAGCTGGGCGAGCTGGAGCGGGCGCTTCTGGCCGCCGAGCGCCTGCTCGCGCCGGGCGGGCGGCTCGCCATCGTCTCCTTCCACTCGCTCGAGGACCGCAAGGTGAAGGACTTCCTGCGCGAGCGTAGCGAAGCCGCGCCCAAGGCCTCGCGCCACCGGCCGGCGCTGCCGGCGGCGGCACCGAGCTTCAAGCTGCTGACACGCAAGCCCGTCACGCCCGGTCCTGGCGAGCTCGAGCGCAACCCGCGCGCCCGCTCGGCGCGGCTGCGCGCCGCCGAGCGGACCGCCGCGCCGCTCTGGGAGAAGGCCGCATGATCCGGTTTTCGACCGTCCTCTGGGCGCTGCTCGTCGGGGTGAGCGGCTATGCCATGTTCCAGGTGAAGTACGAGGTGATGCAGCTCGAGGACGAGCTCGCCCACGTCAACCATCAGATCACCGATGGACGCGAGCAGATTCGCGTGCTCGACGCCGAGTGGAGCTTTCTCAACCAGCCGTCTCGCCTCGCCCAGCTTTCCAAGCGCTTTCTCGATCTCGCCCCGATCAGCCCCGAGCAGATCGGCCACCTCTCCCAACTGCCGCGGCGCTCCCCGTTGCCTCCCGCCGCAGCAGCAGCCGCCGCGCCGCCGTCGGTTTCCTCCCAGCCGACGGCGGCGCCGCGGCTCGTTATCGCCCGTGGCACGGTGCTGCGATGACCCTGCCCCAGAATGACGACAATCCCTGCCGGCCGCGGCATTTCAAGCCCGCGGCGTGCGCGCCGGCGCCGCTCGAAGGGCCGGCGAAGCAGTCGCTCGAGACGAGCCACACCAGGCTCATCATCACCGCCGCGCTGTTCTGTCTCGCTTTCCTCGTGATCGGCGCGCGCCTCATCGAGGTGGCGGGCTTCAAGGCGAGCGACACGCGCTTTGCCCGCTTCCATGCCGTGGACAAGCCCGAAACGCGGGCGGATATCGTCGACCGCAACGGCGTGCTGCTCGCCACTACGCTCGAAGCGCCCTCGCTCTTCGCCAATCCCAAGCTCATCCACCATCCCGAGCGCGTCGCCGAGCAACTGGCCAATCTGCTGCCCGACCTCAGCGAGGGCGAGATTGCCGCCAAGCTCGCTTCCGACAAGAGCTTCGTCTGGATCAAGCGGCAGCTGACGCCAAGCCAGGAATTCGAAGTCAACCGGCTCGGCATACCGGGCCTCCAATTCCAGGTCGAGGACCGCCGCGTTTTCCCCAAGGGCAATCTCGCCGCGCATGTCGTCGGCTATGACGATCTCGACGGCAAGGGCCTCGCCGGCATCGAGCGCGGCTTCGACGACATCCTGAAGAGCCGGAGCGAGCCGGTGAAGCTGTCGCTCGATGTGCGGCTGCAATACATCCTGCGCGACGAGATCGCGCACGCCGTGAGCGATTTCAGCGCCGCCGCCGGGCTCGGCATCATCATGGACGTCAACACCGGCGAGGTGCTGGCGATGGTGTCGCTGCCGGATTTCGATCCGAACGTGCCCGGAAGCTTGACATCGGAGAGCATGTTCAACCGGGTGACGCTCGGCACCTACGAGATGGGCTCGACCTTCAAGATCTTTAACACCGCGCTCGCCCTCGACACGCACACCGCAACGATGGCCAGCAGCTTCGATGCGACCAATCCGATCCATATCGGCCGCTTCACCATCCATGACGATCATGCGCAGCGCCGCTGGCTCACCGTGCCGGAGATCTTCGAGTACTCCTCGAATATCGGCTCGGCCAAGATGGCGCTCGCCGTCGGCACCGACCGGCAGCGGGAATTCCTCGGCCGGCTCGGCCTGTTGAAGGCGCCGAGCTTCGAGCTGCCCGAGATCGGCGCGCCGCTGGTGCCCTCGCCCTGGGGCGAGGTCAACACCATGACGATCGCCTTCGGCCATGGCATCTCGGTCAGCCCGCTGCAGATGGCGACGGCGGTGAGCGCCATCGTCAATGGCGGCGTGCTGCATCGCGCGACGCTGCTGAAGCGCCCGGCCGGCTACGCGCCATCCGGCCAGCAGGTGATCTCGCTGCACACCTCCCAGGAGATTCGCCGCCTGATGCGCCTCGTCGTCGAGCGCGGCACCGGCAAGCTGGCCGAGGGCTCCGGCTATCTCATCGGCGGCAAGACCGGCACGGCCGAGAAGGTGGCGGCCGGCCATTATGAGCGCAAAGCGCTATTCTCCTCGTTTATCGGCGTGTTCCCCATCACCGAGCCGCGCTTCCTCGTGATGATCTCGATCGACGACCCCAAGGGCGACAAGTGGTCGCACGGCTTTGCGACCGGCGGTTGGACGGCGGCGCCGGCCGTGAAGCGCGTCGTCGAGCGGATGGCGCCGCTCGAGGGAATCCCACCGGTCGACGAGAATTCGCCCGAAATCCGCCGTTCTTTGATGGTCGATTCGCCTGACCTTCAGGAACGGAAACTTGCGGCTAACTGATCTCATGGACGGCGCTCAAGGCCCTCTCATCATCACGCCACCCGGCGACCCGGACATCCGCGGTCTCACCGCCGATTCGCGCACGGTGAAGCCGGGGTTCCTCTTCGCCGCGCTG
>Ga0335079_10011652_pt1 | contig 10031 bp, 10 predicted proteins | sample Lox_Sample_33_FD_206719 | JGI IMG/M metagenome (GOLD analysis project Ga0335079, IMG submission 206719) | Soil microbial communities from Loxahatchee National Wildlife Refuge, Florida, United States - Lox_Sample_3.3 | ecosystem: Environmental > Terrestrial > Soil > Wetlands | place: USA...
CCTCAGCAAACCGGAATTCAGCGAGTTGCCGGCCGCGGACGGCTCCAAACTGTTTGTGCAAACCATCCTGCCGCCGGGGTTCACTCCCGCGAAGAAATATCCGGCGCTCGTCTACGTGTACGGCGGCCCTGGCGTCCAGGAGGTCGCTGACTCGTGGTCCGGCCCGCGCGGGATGTGGCTCCAGATGATGGCGCAGAAGGGCTACATTATCTTTACGCTCGATAATCACGGCAGCGCCCATCGCGGGCACGCATTCGAGACGCCCATCTATCACCAGATGGGAAAGATCGAGCTCAAGGAGCAGGTGGAGGGCGTGCGCTTCCTCCAATCCAAACCCTATGTGGACCCGGCGCGTATCGGCATCTTCGGCTGGAGCTATGGCGGCTATATGACCTGCCTGGCGATGCTCGAGGCCCCGCAGGTGTTCAAGGCTGGATTTGCAGGCGCGCCCGTCACCGACTGGCGGCAGTACGACTCGATTTACACCGAGCGCTACATGGGACTCCCCGAGGAAAACGCCGACGGATACCGCGATTCCTCTCCGATAGCGCATGCGGAGGGGCTGCACGGAAAACTTCTGGTCGCGCATGCCACCGGAGACGACAACGTCCATTACGCGAACACGCTGGAACTTCAGGAAGCCCTCCTGCGCTCCGGACGCTATGCGGAATTTGCAGTCTATGCCGGGCGCGGACACGGCATCCGCGACGCCGCGGCGCAGGTGCAACTCTGGACGCGGGTGACGCAGTTTTTCCTGGATAATCTCTGAGCGGGCGCGGGGGAAACCCGGGATGGGGCGGATACGTCAGTGGAGAAGCCGCCGCGCTCCAAAGCATTCGCCGCCCCGCGATTGCAGCACCTGCGGCTGTGGAGTAGGATGGGTTCTCTTCTCAAGGCTGCTGAGGGGCAAAATGATTCCTGGTGATTCCCTTTCTCCGCCCTTTTTCCCGCCAACCTGTCTTGATCACTTTGTGGAGGTGTGCCGATGAGCGATGAGCGCGATCCCGCTTCGCGGGACAAGCTGGGCGACGCGAGTTCGCCGCCGGAGCCGCAGGAGACCGGCGAGCACGCGGACGCCAAAGGATTTTCGCGCCGCTCGTTCCTGAAAGGCGCGGGCATCACCGTTTCCGCGAGCGTAATCGTCGCGGAAGGCCTGCTCGAAACGGCCAAGGCCGCTCCAGACGCGAAAGTGGCCGGACCGGGCGCGGTTCCCATCACGCTCAAGATCAATGGCGCGGAGCACAGGCTCGAAGTTGAGCCGCGCCTCACGCTGCTCGACGCCCTGCGTGACCGCCTGGACATTACCGGCGCGAAAAAAGTGTGCGACCGCGCCACCTGCGGAGCCTGCACGGTGCTGCTGGACGGCAAGGCGGTGTACGCATGCACTGTGCTGGCCATCGCCGCGCAGCATCACGAAATCACCACCATCGAAGGCCTCGCGGCTGAAGGCCAGCTCTCGCCCGTTTCGGCCGCCTTCGTGCAACACGATGCCCAGCAGTGCGGCTTCTGCACTCCGGGATTTGTGATGGCCGTGACCGCCTACCTGAAGCAGCATCCCAATCCGAGCTATGAAGAAGTCACCGCGGGCCTCGGCGGCAACCTGTGCCGCTGCGGCACCTATATGGGCGTTCGCGAAGCGGCGCTCGATGCCGCAAAGCGCGCGAGCGCGGGGAGGGCGTAATGGCCGACTACAAATGGCCCCCGGCGGATAAGCGCTTCCTGATCGGAAAATCGTTCACGCGCATCGACGGCCCCGCGAAATCGTCGGGCCGCGCGAAGTACGCCTACGACATGAACCGTCCCGGGATGCTCTACGGGAAGATGGTGTTCTCGCCGCACGCGCACGCGAAGGTAAAGAGCATTGACACCTCCGCCGCGGAAAAAATGCCGGGCGTTCGCGCCGTCGTGGTGATGTTCGAACCCGGCAAGGAAGCCCTGTGGGAGGGGCAGGAAATCGTCGCGCTGGCCGCGGACACCGAAGACCAGGTCCGCGACGCGGCCCGCGCGGTAAAAATCGAGTATGAGGTCCTGCCGCACTTGGTCGGCGACGTCGCGCCCGCGAAAGCAGGCGAGGGACGCGCCACGGCCGGCTCCGAAACCAAGGAAGGCGATCCCGACGCGGCCATGGCCGCCGCCGAAGTGAAAGTCGAAGGCACCTACGGCGCGGCGGTGATTACGCACTGCTGCATGGAATCCCACGGTCAGGTCACGGAGTGGGAGGGCGACACGCTCACCATGTGGGCCTCCACCCAGAACGTCACGGGCATCGCCGGAGAAATGAGCAAGGCGCTTTCGATTCCCGCGGCAAACGTTCGCGCCGTCACCCAGTACATGGGCGGCGGTTTCGGAAGCAAATTCGGCGCCGACCCCTGGGGGCCGGCGTGCGCCAATTTGTCGAAGAAGGCCGGACGCCCGGTCAAGATGATGCTCGACCGCGACCAGGAACTGATGGAAGCTGGCGCACGCCCCTCGATTTACGCGAAAGTGCGTGCCGGAGCGAAAAAAGACGGCACACTCACCGTCTGGGATTCCGAGTCCTGGGGCACGTCCGGGCCGCAGGGCGGCGGCAACCCGCCCCTCCCCTACGTGATGCGGGCGCCCATCCGGCGCACGAAACACACCGCGGTGCTCACGAACATCGGGCCGGGACGCGCCTGGCGGGCGCCCAACCATCCACAGTGTTGCGTTATCACCATGTGCGCGCTCGACGATCTGGCCGCGGCGATTCCCATGGACCCGCTCGATTTCTTCGTGAAAAACATCGAGTTCACCGGCGAGCGCGGAAAATCCTACCGCGAGGAATTGCTGAAAGCCGCGGAGATGATCGACTGGAAAAAGAAGTGGCATCCGCGCGGCGCAAAGCAGCCGGGGCCCGTGCAGCGGGGTCTCGGGCTTTCCATCCACACCTGGGGCGGCGGAGGACACCAGAGCAACGCCAACTGCACCATCCATCCGGACGGCTCGGTGGAGGTGAACCTGGCCAGCCAGGATCTGGGAACCGGCACGCGAACGATCATCGCGCTGGTCGCTGGAGAAACCTTCGGCCTGCCGATCTCGGCGATCACGGTAAACATCGGCGACAGCCGCTTTCCCGCATCGGGCGCATCGGGCGGATCGACCACGGTCGGCGGCGTGAGCGCATCCACGCGCCGCGCGGCCACCAATGCGCTCAATGAGCTGCTCACGAAGGTGGCGTTCTATCTCGATGCCAAACCGGAAGATCTCGAAGCGGCGGCGGGAACCATTCGGGTCGCCGCGAATCCCGCGAAGTCCATCACCTGGAGCCAGGCGTGCGCAAAGCTCGGGGCCACGCCCATCACCGCCGCCGGACAGCGCTCGCTCGACCTGATTTCAAGCGGCGTGGCCGGAGCGCAGATGGCGGAAGTCGCCGTTGATACGGAAACCGGCGTGGTTCGCATCGAGGAAATCGTCGCGGTGCAGGATTGCGGCCTGGTGTTGAACAAAACGACGGCGGAAAGCCAGGTCTATGGCGCGCTGATCATGGGCGTTACCTATGCGCTCTTCGAAGAAAAGATCATGGACGAACAGACCGGCCGCTGCCTGAACCCGGACATTGAGTTCTACAAGCTTGCCGGCCTCGCCGACATCGGAAAATTCCGGGTGCACATGATGACCGGCCCGGGGTACGACGAGCGCGGCGTGATCGGCCTGGGCGAGCCTCCCGTGGTTTCGCCCGGCGCGGCGATTTCGAACGCGGTGGCGAATGCCATCGGCGTGCGCGTGCCGACAATACCCATTACGCCGGCAAAGGTGCTGGCCGCGCTCGAAGGCGCCGCCGGCACGGGGAGGGCGTGAGATGCAACCCTTCAGCTATGCGCGTCCCACAACCCAAAAAGAGGCGCTCGAACATCTCGGCGCCAGCTACGACGAGTCCGCAGTTCTAGCCGGCGGCACCGACCTGCTGAGCCTGATGAAGAACTACGTCGTCGCGCCCAAACGCCTCGTGGACATCCGCGGCGTGAAAGAATTCGGCGGAATCACCTGGAGCAATGGAGGCGGCAAGATCGGCGCGACCGTCACGCTTCAAGAATTGGCGGACGATGCCGGCGCGCAAAAGAGTTTTCCCGGGCTGGCCGCCGCGGCAGCCGGAGTGCCGAGCATGCAGATCCGGAACATGGGCACCGTCGGCGGTGACCTCTGCCAGCGTCCGCGCTGCTGGTATTTCCGCAACGGGTTCGGTTTGCTCGCTCGCGACGCGAAGGGAAAAGCGCTCGTGCCGGGGGGCGACAACCGGTATCACGCCATCCTGGGCAACGAAGGGCCCGCCTACTTCGTGAGCCCATCAAGCCTGGCGCCTGTGCTGATCGCTCTCGGCGCCGAGCTGGAAATCGTAGGAGCCAGTGGGACGCGTAAGCTCGCCCTCGAGAAGTTCTACCGCGCTCCGCACGGAGAGCATGAACGCGAATACTCCCTAGCGGCGAACGAAATTGTCGCCGCTGTGATCCTGCCGAAAGGTGCGGAAGCGTGGCGAACGGCAATCTATGAGGTGCGGGAAAAGCAGGCGCTCGATTGGCCACTTGTCTCGGCCGCTGTCGCCCTCCAGACGATACCTGATGGGCGGGAAGCACGAATCGTGCTGGGGCACGTGGCGCCCGTGCCGTGGCGCTCTCAGCCGGCAGAGCAGGCGATCGGAGCCGTGAGCTCGCTCCTTCGGAATGCGCCTGATGCAGAGCGCACCGCCGCGAAAGCAGGAGAAGCGGCTGTGCACGGCGCGCATCCTCTGAGCGGCAATAAATACAAAGTGCAGCTCGCGCGCGTCGCCGTAAAGCGGGCCATTCTCGCCGCGGGGAGGGCATAGCCATGGCGCTTATACCGAAACTGATTGCTCAGCGCGAAGTGTGCTGTTGCCTGCGGACCAAGACGATGTTTTACGACACTCCCGACCACGACCATCCCGACTCGCTCGAAGCGCAGAAGGCCGGGCCGTTCTGGTGCGCCGAAACTCAATCGCTCATCGGGCCGGATGGAAAGATCGCCGGGCTCGACCTGTGCCGCGATGGCCGCGGCTGCTGCCGGATGGAATAAGCCGGCGCGCATCCTCCGGGGCACCACGTCGAAGCTGTCGCGTTGCCCGTCGCACCGATTGGTAGGAGAATGTCATCTAAGATCAGCATGGAGGTAGCTCGATGAAATCCGCACTCTTTCTCGCCGCTGCTTTGCTCCTGCTCGCCGGGCCGGCGCTCGCCGGAACTGCGGCAGACGCGACCGCCACAACGATTACCGGCGATTACGCCGAATTCCGCACCGCCGACGTCTATACCGGCCCTTGCTTCGCCAACGGTGAGGTCGGCCTGACCGGTGACGAGGCCGTGCTCGCCTGGCACGTGAAGTCGGGAAGCTGGGAAGGCGTGAAGCTCGACGGCCTGAGTGTGATCGCCGTGGTGCGCGCCAGTGCGACGCTCGGCAATCCCTACTCGAATCCACTGCCGGCGCGCGCCGTGATGATCGTGGATTCGCGCGCCACTGCCGAACAACGCGGGGCCCTGGTCCGGTTCGCGCAGGCGCAGGCCGGCCCGCTGCTCTCGACCGTGGTGGCCGTGGAATCGAGCCCCATCGCTTTCGAATTGGGCGCCGGGCACGGCACCGTCAGCGTCGTCGCCAACACCGTGAAAATCTCCACGCGGCCGGTCGTAGCGAGCGATGAGATCTGCCACAACGAGGATGTGTTCTATCCGCCGCTCGCGGCGCACCTGACTCACTCCATGCCCGCCGTGACCCTCCAAGGAAGCTACCAGGGAAATCACCTCGGCAAAACCTGGAATGATGCGGGACGGCGCGGCGCGTTCGTCGGCCAGTTCGCAGCGTGACCTCGTCTATTCGAATCTGGAGCGCAGCGGTTCTTCTGCTGGCGTTCTGTGTCTGGTCCCCGCTGCCCGCAGCGCTTCCCCCAGCGCCGGCCGCGGATTCCTACACCGTCCAGAAAGCTGCTGCGCCACCATCGGAACTGCCCGCGGCGCTGCGGGACGCTGTGGCGGCGGATGGACTGGAAGTGAAGGGCGCGGGCGGCGTGCTGTGCGACCTGTGGCTCCGCAAAGAAGTGCCGCTGGCACCGGCGGCATCCCAGGATCTGGGCGTGACGTTCGGACAGATTGCCGAAGGGACGCTGATTGGCGTGATGCGCATCGGCACCGACACCACCGACTACCGCAACCAGAAGGTGAAAGCGGGACTCTACACTCTGCGCTACGCCTTCGCGCCGGTCGACGGCAATCACACCGGCATCGCGCCGCAGCGCGATTTCGCGCTGCTCTCGCCCGTGGCGGAAGATGCGGACCCCGCCACGATCACGCGCGAAGATGCGCTGAAGCGCAGCGCGAAAACCACGGGAACCAAGCATCCGAGCGTGTGGAGTCTCTGGCCCGGCGATGAATCGGCAAGCGCGCCCGCGCTGAAGTATCAAGACGATTCACAATCCTGGCTGCTCACGTTCCGGCTGTCACTCGCGGGAGGCGCTAAGCTGTCCATCGGCATGGTCGTCTGGGGTCACGCCCCCGAAGCCTGAACGGTTCTCCTGTTTTTGGTTTTCCGATTTTCGTCTTTCGAATTTCGAGTTTCGTCCGCCGCAGGCGGTTTCGGGTTTTACCGAGTTCGATTTTCGAATTTCGTCTTTCCGCCTTTAATGTATACCTGCCCCGAGTGCGAGCACGAAATCAACTCCGCAAGCGAACTTTGCCCGCACTGCGGCGCGGACCTGACGCCGCGTCCCGCCGAGCCCGGGGCGAAACCAATGACCCTGCGGAAGCGGCTGCTGATCCTGCTGCTGTTCGCCGCGCTCATTGGATCGGTGTGGGCCTTCCTTCTTTACATCGTGCCCGACCGGCGCGCGGCCAGCCAGGTCCAGGCGGAGACACAGGCAGCTGCTTCCCTGCGCGAGATCGCGCGCCAGCTCGCCGCATACGCGGGGGCCTCCGCTGGACAATTTCCGGCCTCGCTCGAAGCGCTGGGAGAAAAGGAGTTCGCCCCGGCGCAGGAAGCGAAGCGCGAGGGTTACAACCTGTCGTATTCCACGGGCGAAGTCGAGGGCCGAATTGCGCATTTCGCGCTGGTCGCGCAGCCGCAGCGTTACGGCTTCCGCAGCTTTTACCTGGACGATTCCGGCGTGCTCCGCGCCACTCGCGAGAATCGCGCTGCCACCAGCGACGATCCCCCGGCGTGAGCAGTAGTGGCGCGAGGGGCCAGGCGGCCGCCACTCACCCGCCAAATTCGCAGGAGGGGTGTGGTAGGCTATTGAAAGCACACGCCGGAGAGGTGGCCGAGAGGCTTAAGGCGGCGGTTTGCTAAACCGTTGTACGCGCTAAAACGTGTACCGGGGGTTCGAATCCCCCCCTCTCCGCCAGATTCAATCACACGGGCCGCCGGCCGGAAGGCTGCCGCCCGCAGGCATGAGGTTCGGCTGGCGATGGGCGAGATCGAACAAAAACTGCGCAACAAAATTCTGGAAGAGCTTGGCGTCCTCGAGCACGAGTTGAACCACGAGCTGCCCAAGGAGCTGATGAAGGCGCGCGCGCACGGCGACCTCTCCGAAAACGCCGAGTACAAGTATGCCAAGGAGCGGCAGTCCTACCTCACCGCGCGAATGGGGCAGTTGCAGCAGCGGCTCTCGAACGTGTCCATGATGAACCTGGACAACCTGCCGAAAAACAAAGCCGCCTATGGCTCGCGCGTCGTGGTGATGGACGTGGATAAATCGGTGAAGACGGAATACAAACTGGTGACCACGGAGGAATCGGACGCGTCGAAGGGATGGATCTCGACGACCTCGCCGATCGGCCGCGCCCTGCTGGGAAAAGCCAAGGGCGACACCGTGAGCGTGATGACGCCCGCAGGGAAAAAAGAATTGGAAATCCTGAAGCTGGTGACCATCCACGAGGATTCGGAATGAGCCCACGGTCAGCTGACAAAATGCGCGGCACGCAGGCGCAGGGGCTCGGACGCAAATGATTACGGAGAAAATCGGCAGGGCCGGCCACTGGCTGCTCTACAAGATCGTCAACGGGCTCGCCGCCACGGGCGTCCATCCGAACGTGCTGACGTTCATCGGCCTGGTGGTGAACGGCTGGGCCGCAGTGCTGTTTGCCGCGGGTCAGTTCCGACTCGCAGGCGCGGTGATGATCCTAGCGGGCGTGTTCGATATGACCGACGGCCGCGTGGCGCGCGCGCAGGGTCGCGTGACCACCTTCGGCGGCTTCTTCGATTCCGTGATCGACCGCTACTCCGACCAGGTGCTGTATCTGGGCTTGCTGGTCTACTACGCGCGCGTGGACAGATTCTTCTACGCCATCCTGGTGGGCGTGGCCATGGCCGGTTCGGTTATGGTGAGCTATGCGCGTGCCCGCGCCGAGTCGCTGATTCCGAGCTGCAAGGCCGGTTTCTGGGAGCGGCCGGAGCGCATCGTGCTCCTGATTCTGGGCGCGCTGGGGAATCGCATGGCGCCGGCGCTGTGGCTGCTGGCCATCGGCCCGAATATCTCCGTGATCCAGCGCATCGTGCACACCTGGAATGAGATTCAGGCCGGGAATCTGGTCGATATGATCCCGCGCAAACCCATTGCGGATGTTCCTTCCGACTCGAATCCGCTGCCCGCGCCCACGGAAGAACCGGCCTCGCGCCCGCCCGCGACGGCCGCCGCGCCCGGTGTGCGCGCCGCGGCTGCGGCGCAGGGTCGCGCGGATTCGGGCACGGCGCCGGACCTCTCGCTGCACACCGCGAAACCCCAGGGAGATTAGTTCCCTTCCTCGCTGCGCTGCTCCGTGTTCTCTGTGTCTCTGCGGTATCTTTTTCCTTCTCCTTCCTTCTTCCCATAGAATATCGCCGTGAATCCTTCGCTCATCGTCCACGGGGGCGCGTTCGCCATTCCCAACTCTGCCATTGATCCGTGCAAGACAGGCATCCGCGCGGCGCTCGAAGGGGGCTGGAAGATTCTCTCCGCCGGGGGCTCGGCGCTCGATGCTGTGGAAGCCGCGGTCGTGTCGCTCGAAGACAATCCGGAATACGACGCGGGAACCGGCTCGCACCTGAACCGCGACGGCCACGTTTCGCTCGACGCCATCGTGATGGACGGGCGCACGCTGCGCTCCGGCGCCGTGGCTGCCGTCGAGCGCATCCGCAATCCCATCCGGCTGGCGCGGAAAGTGATGGAGGCGAGCCATCACATGCTGCTCGCCGGAACGGGCGCGGAGCGGTTCGCGCTCGAGCAGGGATTCGCGCTGTGCAGGCCGGAAGACCTGATCGTGGAGCGCGAGCGCCGCTCCTGGAAGCTGTGCACGCGCTTCGGCCACGAGCGGCAATTCCACGATCCGGAGTTCCTGTTCTCGCCCGCCTACGCGGAGAAGCTCGCGTCGGCTGCACCGAACGGGATAAATGTGGAAACCGGGAAGCCCGTCTCAAATCCCGGACGATTGGGACGCGATGGCGGAACGGTTGGCGCGGTGGCCATGGACCGCGAAGGGCGCCTGTTCGCGGCCACTTCGACCGGAGGCACGTGCTCGAAAGTGCCGGGACGCGTTGGCGATTCGCCGATGATCGGCTGCGGCTGCTACGCGGACGCGGAAGCGGGCGCGGTTTCGTGCACGGGTTGGGGCGAAGCGATCATGAAAATCGTGATGGCAAAATCGGCGGTGGACATGCTGCGCGCAGGCCGCACCGCGCAGGAAGCGGCCGATGAGGCGATCCGCTTGCTCGCCGCTCGCACCGGAGGCAACGGTGGACTAATCCTGCTCGACAAAAACGGCACGCCGGGGTTTGCATTCAATACGCCGCACCTGGCGTGGGGCACGGCCGCGCCCGATGGATCGTTTCGAGTTGGTGTCTAGCCGCCCGGATTCTTGCTACGGCTTCTTCTTCAAAAACCCGCTCAGAGCTCCCGCGGGATTCTGGGCCGATGCCCCGCCGAGCTTACCGCCGAGGGCCTCCTTCGCCAGGCCGCCCGCCATGCCCTTCACGTCGGGAACGAATTTCGGATTCGCCGTCGTGCCTTCGATCATGAAGGGAATGCCGCCGCCACCACCCTT
>Ga0335079_10011654_pt1 | contig 10031 bp, 6 predicted proteins | sample Lox_Sample_33_FD_206719 | JGI IMG/M metagenome (GOLD analysis project Ga0335079, IMG submission 206719) | Soil microbial communities from Loxahatchee National Wildlife Refuge, Florida, United States - Lox_Sample_3.3 | ecosystem: Environmental > Terrestrial > Soil > Wetlands | place: USA: Florida...
CTATAGAAGTGAGCGAACTCTGGGGGGCCTCGAAGGCCCTTTTTTTATTCAACCTTAGGCGGGAGCTCGACTGCCCCGTTATCGTGATCACTGCTTCAGAGGATGCTGCTGAGGCGCTGGTCGATGACCTGAATTTCTTCCGTCAGAAGGCGCCCCATAACGGAGCGGAAGTCCGTGCACCCGAAAATCATATCTTCCCCACCTGGGGCGTACTCCCCTTCGAGGCAGACTCGCCTGACAGCCGTAGCGTGGGCGATCGTATGCGCTTTCTCTATTGTCTTGTCTCCGCCAACCCCGGCATATATGTAGTGCCGGTTCAGTCATTTATGCAGAAACTCCCGCCCTTGGACCTTTTTATTGATTCCATAAAAACCATTACTACGACGACGCAAATTGAGCTTGACCGTCTCGTTGCATCCCTCGTCGCAACAGGATACGAATCTGCGTCCCTGGTCACCCGTGTGGGCGAGTTTAGCAGAAGAGGAGGGATCGTCGACTTCTTCTCACCACTTCACGAGCAGCCGGTGCGCATAGAATATTTCGGCGATACTATGGAATCGTTACGCACGTTTGATCCCGAAACGCAACGCTCGACCGCAGATATCAGGGAAGCCGTGGTGTTGCCGGTACGGGAGCTGATTATCAACGATGCTGGGATAAAACATTTCGCAAGCACGATCGATAATGAAGGCCTGATCAACCAGGTAAAGGAAGGGGTACTTCTTCCTGGGGCTGAGTTCCTTGCGCCTTTTTTCTACAGAATGGAAAGCCTTTTTCGATATTTGCCAGAGGACAGCCTTCTCGTCTGCATCGAGCCGGATGACGTCAAACGTGAAGTGGAGTCCCAGCGTGTCAGGATCGAGGAGGGAAGACGGGAAGAGGTTGAAGACGGAAGAACATTGCCCGAAGCATCGGAGTTTTATCTTGATCAAGCCGGCCTTGACCGGCTGCAGGCACATTTTACCCTGATCACCATCCGTCTCCTTGGCACAGGAGTAGATAGCATTCGCATGGATACAAAGTCCTCTTCCTGGCTCAGCGTTCGTCTTACCAAGCCAATTAGCAGAGAAGACCTGGACACAATGCGGCGACCGATTGAAGGCACGATGGCTGGCCTCGTCGAGAAGCTCAGACGCTTACGGGAATTTAACAACGTCATGATCGTCTGCGGCACCAACGAGTCGACTGCGCGGCTTAAGACACTGTTCATGGAATATGGACTCGGCGTGGCGCCGGCTTCCCAACTCGTGACACAGGATGTGGGACCGTGGCCCGTCACCGTGACCGTCGGCAGACTGTCAGAGGGTTTCGCTTGGCAGGAACTCGGTCTCATTCTCATTACCGAGGAAGAGATCTTTGGTAGAAAGGTTCATCGTCCCTCAACGTCGAAAGCAAAAGCAGCACCCTTTCTTTCAACCTTCAAGGAGTTGAAGCCCGGCGACTTCGTGGTCCACACGGACTATGGCGTGGGCGAGTACCAGGGCCTGACACATATCAGCGTCGACGGGTTTGAAACGGACTTTCTTTCTCTCCGCTACGAGCCCGACGCAAAACTGTATGTTCCGCTCTATAGTCTCGATAAGGTGCAGAAGTATATCGGTACGGAAGGGATGACGCCGAAGCTTGATCGCTTGGGCGCGCCAGCATGGGCCAAAACCAAGGAAAAAGTAAAGAAGGACATCCTTGAGATGGCTCGGGAGCTCGTAGCAATCTATGCCGCTCGCGAAGCGCAGAACCGTTCGTCATTCACACCGCCCGACAATCTCTATCGTGAATTCGAAGCCGCTTTCCCGTTTGAAGAGACAGTTGACCAGCAGAGGGCAATCGAGGACGTGCTTACCGATATGCAGCGGCCTCGACCAATGGACCGGGTCGTGTGTGGAGACGTGGGATACGGCAAGACCGAGGTAGCGCTTCGGGCTGCATTCAAGGCAATCGAAGACGGTATGCAGGTGGCAGTGCTCGTACCAACTACGCTTCTTGCGGACCAACACACGCGCACTTTCTCCGAGCGGCTTGCGCCCTTTTCGATCCGCGTTGACATGCTATCGCGATTTCGCACGAAGGTCGAGCAGCAGGCGACGATTAAGGGACTAAAAAGCGGGATCGTGGACATCGTGATCGGCACGCACCGGTTGCTTCAAAAGGATATTGCGTTCAAGAACCTCGGCTTGCTTGTGGTGGATGAAGAACATAAATTTGGGGTAAAACACAAGGAGCGGATCAAGGAATTTAAAAAGCTTGTGGATGTGCTGACACTCACAGCCACACCGATCCCGCGCACACTCCATATGTCCCTTGCCGGCATCAGGGATCTTTCAATCATCCAAACGCCGCCACTCGACCGCCAAGCCATTCAAGTTGTGCTCGCTCGCTTCGGCAAGAGGGTGATTCGTGAAGCGATCATGCATGAGCTTGGCCGGGGCGGGCAGGTGTTTTTCGTACATAACCGCGTTCAGGGCATCGAACGCATGGCTGATTTTGTGCAGAAGCTCGTGCCCGAAGCACGAGTTGGCATAGCCCATGGGCAGCTGCATGAACACGAGATCGAGGATGTAATGACGAAGTTTCTTGCGAGAACACTGAATGTGCTTGTTACGACGACAATTATAGAATCCGGCATCGATATCCCCACTGCAAATACCATAATCATCAACAGGGCAGACCGCTTCGGGCTTGCCGATTTGTACCAAATAAAAGGTCGTGTGGGAAGGAGCCGAGAAAAGGCCTACGCTTATTTGCTCGCCCCAGAGGACGAAACTCTTACGGAAATTGCGCGCAAGCGTCTCCGCGCGATTCAAGAATTGTCCGAATTAGGCGCTGGATTCCGGATTGCCGCGCAGGACCTCGAGACACGTGGAGCGGGAAATATTCTGGGTAAGCAGCAATCGGGCCATATCGCAGCTGTGGGAATTGATTTGTATACACAAATGATGGAAGAGGCTATGGCAGAATTGCGAGGCGAAGAAATATCGACCAAACCTGATACTATTATCACGATGCGCGCTTCCGCCTTTATTCCGGACGATTATATCCATGACGTAAGCCTTCGGCTCGCGGCATATAAAGAAATATCGAGCGTTTCCGATGAGGCGCAGCTCCGCGATCTCATCGATGAGATCCGTGACCGGTACGGAGTATTACCCGAACCCGTGGCCAATTTGTTCGAGATCATGAGCGTTAAGCTTATCGCTAAAAAGGCAAGTGTCGCCCGGATCGACGCAGGCAAGGACATGGTTAAGATCATCTTTACCGAGCAGGCGAAAATATCGCCGGACCGGGTTATAGTTCTTATCAAAAAAAACAAAGGGAACATAAAGCTCATATCGGATTACACGCTTCAGATCACGCTCTTCGACGAATCACTCCGTACTGCTGTAGATGCGGTGAAAAAATGCTTGCACGAACTACTCTAGTATGTTATAAATAATACTTATGCTTATTAAATACTTGAGTTTTTGCAAAATTAGCAAAACTCATACTTTCGGAGGAACCTATTTCATGAAGATGTATAAAATGATGGTAGTTGTTGTGATGCTTACCGTCGCGATTTTCCAGGTCGGCTGCAGCAAGGGAACGAACAACACTGTACTCGCGAAGGTTAACAGCGGAACCATCACCGCAGCGGATTTCAAAAAACAGCTCGAAGACTTGACACCGCAAATGCAGCAGGCCGTGGCGACCGATACCAAGGCGCGGAGGGAGTTCCTCGATGACCTGGTCGGGATAGAACTCGTGATCCAGGAAGCGAAACGGCAGGGTCTGGACAAGGATGCAGAATTTAAAAAGCGGCAGGATATGATGAAAAAAGAGCTCGAACGCAGGGTCGAGGAGGCCGCCAAAAACGAGCTTTTCAACTCGGTCCTGAAAAAAGAGATCGGTGATAAAATGAGCAAGGTGCCCGAGCCGACGGCGCAGGAAGTTCGCGACTATTATGACAAAAACAAGGATAAGATCCGCAGCGCAGCGGGAAAACCACTGAGCCTCAAGGAAGTGGAGCCGCAGCTGAAGACGCGGTTGATGCAGGAGAAGCGCAGAGAACTGTACCTTGAGTATGCCAAGGCGCTTCGGGCCAAGGCCAAGATTGACGTGAATGAAAAAGCCCTTGATGAAGCCATGGCCTCGCCTGCCCAGCCGAAAGAGCTGGACCTTTCAAATATGAAGGCGATGCCTGCTCCGAACAAAGAGGCTGCAAAGTAAGAACACGATCGCGATGAACAGTTCCCGACTGAAGTTCTATGCCATAGCCCCAGCTCTTTTGCTGGGGCTTCTATTTTTCTCGTGCACGAAAAAGCAAGAGGGAAAATCGCCCGTCACCTCTGCCCCCACCCCCACGGTCTCTCCCAATGTGAGGATAGTGGCGACCGTCAACGGGGATCCGATCACGCTTGCCGAGTTCCAGGAACGCTTTGCTCGTGCTGGAATCAAGCCCGAGCACGAAGCTGCGCTCGAAGTCAAGCGTGAATTCCTGAACGACCTCATCGAACGTAAAATGATGCTCCGCGAGGCCCAGCGGAGACGGATCAAAGTCGGTCTCCCTGAGATTAATGCCAGGATCGCAGCGTTGCGAGCTGAACATGGTAAAGATGTTAAGGAAGAACTAGCAAGTCTTAGCATCGATTTCGAGAAATGGAAGTCCGATGTCTGGGAAGATATGATGATCGAGCGGCTGCTTGCGCATGATGTGAATAGGCGAATAACCGTTTCGCAGGCAGAAGTACGTCGTTACTACCAGGCAAACAGCCAGGAGTTCGAGAAGCCCGAGCAAGTCCGCGTGCGGCAGATCGTAGTCACTACCGAGGAGGAAGCCAAAAAGGTGATGGCGCTTCTCCAGGCGCCGGATGCGGACTTTGCGTCATTGGCACGTGATAAATCAACTGCTCCGGAGGCAGAGAAGGGCGGAGATCTGGGCTATTTTGCCATGGGTGACATGCCAGCGGAATTCAATGTCGTCTTTGGCTTGCCAAAGCACGGGATAAGTGACATAGTAAAGAGTCCCTATGGTTTTCATATTTTTAAGCTGGAAGACAAGCGGAAACCCGGCCGGATTAGCCTTGATGAAGCTTCTAAAGAGATAACGGAAAAAATACGTCGGGACAAAGGGGACATTCGATACAAGCAATGGCTCAAGGAATTGAGGTCGAGGACGAAGTTTGAAGTGAATTACCAGGCACTGGAACAGTGAGGATTGTAAGAGAAAAAGGCCCACGGGCGCTAATTGGCAATTACCGAACTGCGGCAGGAGATTCTCCAGCGCCGGCGAGTGGAAGAACAACGGTAGTGCCTCGGTCATTTGCTATCTCCAGCCTGGTTTTGAACCGTTCCGAGGCTGCATTGATGCTGCCGAGTACGTCAGCCGCCGCCTTGCCGGTGAGCACATGGGGGCGGTATTTTACGCGGTAGTTGTTCACATCCAGGGGCACCACTTCAAACTTCACGAGGGTGTTGCTCTTAAAGGTCGAAAGTAGTACTATGCTGTAGTTTGTGCGGTTGCTCTCAGACCCGAAAACGAAGTTGCCGAGACTATAGGCAATGAGTCTACCCTTATACACCTCGAGTTCCTGAAGAATATGGGGGTGATGGCCAAGCACGAGGTCGGCGCCCCAATCAATGGCACGATGGCCGAGTTCGATCTGGTAGTCCTTGGCAGCAGGCAACAGCTCCGCGCCCCAATGGAAGGAAACGACAACGATGTCGACATGGGGCCGTACCTTCTCGATGTCAGCTTTCACGAAGTCCGCATATCCAGGCGCTGTGCCAGGCCTGCGTGCGGAGGCGAAAAATTCAAGGGGAAAGGTAAGGGAATAGGCCAGGAACGCTATGGTTTTTCCCTTGACCTTGATGATCGCCGGCTCGCGGGCGTCATCAAGATCCATGCCAGCCCCGGTAGAGAGAATCCCCCTGTCGTCCAGACTTTGGAGGGTGTCCTCAAGCGCAAGGGGACCGAAGTCCATCATATGATTGTTCGCGAGCGTGACGACGCGAAAACCCGCATGTTGGAGTGCCTCGGCAGCAATCGGCCCTGCACGAAGGGTAAACGTCTTGTTTTCCACAGCCGTCCCGCGAGTCGAAACAGGGGACTCTAGATTGCCGATCACAATATCGGCCCTCTCGAGATATGGCATTACCTCAGTGAAGGGATAGCCGGGGCCGAAGTCCCTAAGAAATGGTTCCGCTCTCCCGCCGAGCATCAAGTCGCCGACCGCGGCAATCGAGAGTTCGTCCTGCGGTGATAGGTCCGTGGCAACAGCTGGTGCAGCTAAGGCGAGTACAACGCAAAGAGCAGGAAAGAGTGTTTTCATAGCATGTTTACCATCATAATAAAAGACTGGCCGCCAAAAGGCAATAAAAAAAGCAGGCGGTGCGAGACAGGGAGTAAGACGATGAAAAATACCGTAGTTTCTTTTATTGCTTTAACTGGCATTTTTCTTTTGTGCTGCATGCAGAGCACCGCGATCGCTTCAGTCGTCGTTGATCGCGTTGTTGCAGTCGTGAATAACGATATTATTACGCTCAGTGATCTCCAGCGGGAAGCAGCCTTAAAAAAAATCGATGGCAAGGGCGACGATCGGACGCTCCTCGAAGACATGATCGACCGGAAACTGCAGATGGCCGCCGCGAAGCGCGCCGGCATGGACGTTACCGATAAAGAGCTTTCAGAAGCCATAGCAGACATCATGAAGCGGAATTCTTTTGATACAAAACAGTTCGAGGCAGCTCTCGCAAAAGACGGGCTAACACTTGAACAGTATAAAATCGAGCTTCGGGAGCAGATGACGCTCTCGCGCATGTTCAATAAGTATATACGGGCAGGCATCACCGTTGACGAGGCGGAGGTCCGCGCTCACTACAACCGAAACATCAATATGTACACACTCCCTGAAGAGATCCGGTTGAGACAGATATTTTTCCCGATTCCGGACAATTCATCTTCCCGCGAGATAGCGGACGTGCAAGAAAAAGCGCAGCAGGTTTTTGCTCGAGCTGAACACGGGGAGGATTTCACCGGCCTCGTACACGAATTTTCTCAGGGAGCGACTGCGTCGCAGGGTGGAGACCTGGGTTTTACGCAGCGGGGCTCTCTTTTACCCGAAATGGAAGCTGCCGCAAAACCGCTCAAACAGGGCGATATCTCTCCTCCCTTTCCTTGCGCAGGTGGATATCACATCATCAAGCTGGAAGAAGTGCGGAAGCCAGTAAAACCCTATGAAAAAGTAAAAGATGAGATCATGAACATGCTCTACCAGCAAAAGGTAGAGAACACCTACCGAAGCTGGCTTCAGTCACTCAGAAGCGATTCGAATATCGAGAACAGACTGTAAGCAGAGAGCAGAGAGTAGAGTACCGAGGGCAAAGCTAAGAGCGATGCCCTTTTTCTTTAACTCATGGTCTACCATGACTTCTCTAGTTTGCGTCGTACCCCGCATGAAAACAATAAAACTCAAACAAAAAGAAGACCGCCGCATTCTTCGGGGACACCCTTGGGTGTTTAGCAACGAGGTTGAACGAATGTCGACCGCATTCGAACCGGGCGAGATCGTCGATGTGCTGGATTCTTCAGGCCGATTTGTCGGTCGGGGCTATATTAATCAACGCTCACTCATTACCGTGAGGATCCTCACGCGGAAGCATGACGAGATTGACCTCGCATTTCTCAAAGACAAGATAGTGGCCGCACATGACCTCAGAAAGGATCTTGGATTCGGCGATTCTTATCGTGCCGTATTCAGCGAAGGTGACGGTCTTCCGGGTTTGATCGTTGACAAGTACGCCGATACCCTCGTGGTCCAGTCGTCGACTGCGGGCATAGACAGACTTTTGGACGAAATTATTGCGTTGCTGAATGAAGAATACGTTCCTAAGGTGATTGTGCTCAGGAATGATATTGGCTCCCGGGAGCTTGAAGGACTCGCCCAGGAAAAGCGCGTCATAGTTGGTTCTCTTAGCGGTCCCGTGACGATTGAAGAGTCAGGCATTTCTTATCGGGTTAATGTTCTGGAGGGACAGAAGACAGGATTCTTCTTTGACCAACGCGAGAACCGGCTTGCTCTAAAGGATTATGTTCGAGGAAAACGAATACTCGATTGCTTTTGCTACGTGGGTGCGTGGTCACTCGCTGCAGCGAAATTCGGTGCTTCCGAAGTCATCGGAATTGATTCTTCGGAGAAGGCCATCTCCCTAGCAACAGAAAACGCGGCGTTGAATTGCTTGTCGGCACAGTTTAAGGCGGCCAACGTATTTGATGAGCTTCGCCACCTGGACAAGCAAAGAGAGCGGTTCGGCTGTATTGTCCTCGACCCACCTGCGTTTGTGAAAAGTAGGACCAAGGTACGTGAAGCTCTCAAAGGATATAAGGATATCAATCTCCGGGCAATGAAACTTATCGAGCCGGGAGGCACACTCGTGACCTGCTCCTGTTCACATCATATCGACCAGGACTTGTTTCGAGAAATGTTAATAGATGCGGCATATTCAGCGGGCAGGCAGGCGCGGATCTTGGAGATGCGCTCCCAGGCGCGGGATCACCCCATGCTGCTCACGGCGAAGGAGACACAGTATCTCAAGTGTGCGATACTGAAAATAGATTGACCCTAGAAAAGAGTTTGACAGCCAGGATAACTACAGACGCCCCCCGTGTACGCGGTAAGGAGACATCCTCTGTTCAAGTAATATCTATCGAGACAAAACAGAATTCACCTATGTGTCATGAACGTACCGGGCCCCATGTCTGATAATAGATTACAAGAATTAGCTTGACTAATAAGCGCCCGCCGTGTTAAAAAGAAACGCTTTGGGCGATTAGCTCAGCGGGAGAGCACTGCCTTCACACGGCAGGGGTCGCTGGTTCAAACCCAGCATCGCCCACCATGGAAATAATAAAGGGGTTAACCTATTGGTTAACCCCTTTTCATTGGTATAACGCATTCATTCGCTATGCTTATTAACCAGCCTGCATCTTCTCTTCTTCTTCCTGGCGTGTCTTGCACTCTATACAGAGCGTTGTCACGGGCCGTGCTTCAAGTCGTTTGATGCTGATCTGGCCGCCGCATTCCTCGCAAACTCCGTAGGTACCGCCGTCGATCCGGGAAATGGCCTCATCGATCTTTTTCAACAGCTTCTGTTCCCGACCGCGCAGTCTCAACAGAAAGTTGTTGTCCAGTTCAGCCACGGCCTGATCGGTGGGATCGGGAAAGCTTTCTTTTTCGGTGCTGATCTTGCTGTTTAGTGTCTGCTCGGCCTCGGAAAGAAGGTCTTGCCGCTGTTTCAGAAGCTTTTTTTTAATCGTCAACAATTTTGTGTCCGCTACCATCATCATCAACCTCGGCGTGCAATGTTTCGGGCTTGTGGTGCAGAAAAACCTCATACTGCCCGGCGAAACTTAAGTCAGTAATATAGCAAAAAAGTACACATGAGTCAATTGTTAAATAGTAAGATTCCTCCGTGACTATTGCCGATTGACAAATGATAGATGATATTGTAAATATACTCTATGCCGAGCGAAAAGCAGAAACTTAATATGATCATGCGTTTAGGCGTCGAACTGACGGAAATCAAGGACGTCGACGTGCTTCTAGAAAGGATCCTTCGCGAGGCAAGACAGCTTGTAACCGCCGATGCCGGCTCGATCTATATAAAGGAGGGCGACAAGCTCAAATTCAGCTATACACAAAACGAAACACAGCAAAAAAAGCTTGCGCCCGGAAAGAAGCTGATCTATTCTACTTTTTCCATCCCGATCAACAACCAGTCGATTGCGGGCTACGTGGCTAACACCGGGGAAACCATGAATATCCCCGACGTGTATAAGCTCAGACCTGGTCTGTCTTTCTCGTTCAATAAGTCATATGACGAACTTTCGGGATATCGTACCCAATCAATGCTGACCTTTCCACTCAAAACCAACCGGGGGGACACTATCGGCGTGCTTCAATTGATCAACGCTAATAATCACGAGAAGGTTGTTCCCTTTTTAAAAAAAGATGAGCCACTCGTTATGCACTTTGCAAATATGGCAGCTGTCGCCATTGAGC
>Ga0335079_10011655_pt1 | contig 10030 bp, 7 predicted proteins | sample Lox_Sample_33_FD_206719 | JGI IMG/M metagenome (GOLD analysis project Ga0335079, IMG submission 206719) | Soil microbial communities from Loxahatchee National Wildlife Refuge, Florida, United States - Lox_Sample_3.3 | ecosystem: Environmental > Terrestrial > Soil > Wetlands | place: USA: Florida...
GAAACATCTCACAGTGCAGATAGTCGCGATATAGCACCCATGGTAGGGTGCCGTAATCCGGGATCAGGTTTGGGAATATCAGCGACGAGCTCCAGGCGATTTTTTGTCCGTCCGGTGAGAATTGGGCGTGCTCATCCCATGTATACGGTGAGTTCGTGATATCGGCGTAGTGTCCGAAATTCGGCCCCGGCGTCAGGTTCACCGTGTAAAGATCCACGCCGTAGGCATTGATTCCGGGCGTGTAGGATTGCACGATCAGTTGGCTTCCATCCGGAGCGATGTCTTGCGGTTCGTAGAACACATCGCCAGGCAGCGAGATGTCGGTCGTGTTCGCGAAGCTCGGCACGCCGTTGCCATCGACCGAGAAGTTCGCAAGAAAGAGATGCCAGTAGCCCTGCCGGTTCGCCAGATCCGGCGCCTGATAGGTCTCCGCATATGCCACCATGCTGCCGTCGGGAGACCACATGGGGTTCAGCTCTCCGTAAGCGCCCGGAACGCTTCCGGGCGGCGCGCTGAACTGCGTAAGCTGATACCACCGGCTGCCGTCCGGCGAGACCGCCCACAAATTCGCGTAATATCCGTTGTTCCGCACGACCTGTTGATTCGGAGGGCTGCTATCGTTGATGACCGGCCCATCGGCTCCTTCCACGCGCACCAGGATCCAGTCGCCCTGGGGCCGCAGGAGGGGCGCGTTCTTGTACCGATCCAGAGGCGGCGCGGGCGGACTGGCGCAGGACAGGCAGGTCTGGTTCTGCAACGTGCCGTTCGAAGCCACATCGGCGATATACAGTTGGTCGACGTTGGCGCTCGTGGCCTGTTGGGCGTATACCCGCTTGCCGTTGACTGTGGGCCAGGCGCCGGGTGTGAGCGGACCGGCCGTGGTCACGCTCGAAACACCACACGCGCCGAATCCCTGGCTCGTGAAAGTGTAGGGCGGATTTGCATACTGGCCGCATCCGGCACAGGCAGGCGCGTTGGTGCCAAAGCCGAAGCTGGCGGTCAACACGTTTGAGACGGCGCCGGCCGCCGAAACGCTGATGTTGGCGATTCCGGTTCCCGCCAGGCTGGCCGGCAGCATGACGTTGATCTGGTCCAGTCCCGTGAATCCCGGCGCCGGGCCGGCATAAGTCGCCGGGAGGGTCAGGTTGCCGACCGTCACGGTGACTTGGGATAAATCAGTGATGTTCCGGACCCCCGTGCCCCATAGAACCAATGCAGCAGGTCCCGCCGTCAGGTTCAGGCCCAGGGGCACGCAACTGATCGCGCCCGCTCCGCACTGGAAGATGTAGCTTTGTGTTTGCGAGCCGTCCGGGTTCGCGACCACGAACTGCGCCGCGGCCACGTCCTTGCCGGTGGCGTTCGCGGAGAACAGCCCGGGCGCTACCGCCGCGATCGTGGCAGTGCCGGAGACCGGACCGGAGGGTGTCATCACGGTCACTTGCGCCTGGCCGGCGTGGACTGAGGATGGAATCTCGGCGTTGATCTGCGTCTGGCTGACATAGAAGAGAGGCAGACTCGCAGTAGCCCCCGCGCTGTCGGTAATCGTTACTTCTACATTCCCCAGGCTGATGGGGAGCGGTTGTATCGTCGCCCAGGCCACAGAGTTGGCCAGGTCCGTGCCATAGATGCTGACAATCGATCCTGGGGCGACCGGCGACGTGCCGCTGGCAGCCGATACCGTCGCTGGCGCCGAAGCCGCCGCCGGCGCCGGCGCGATTGCCGCCATTAGCAAAACAGCTTCTAGGAATTGCATTCCTCACCCCTTCAACTTGCATAAACCCGTCAAATCGCTTCGTGATGCACGGGCGTGGCCACTGTTTGGAATTTACGCGAGTATTGTTCGTTTCTTCACAGCGTGAGGATCGGACGATCGCTTTGTTACGTTTGCCAACACGACAATGGCTACGGGCCCGGAGGCGTGTACATACTGGTCATTCTCCAGGCACGGTAGGAGTTCGGACTCTGAATGTTCAGCACCTGCGTGCCGCTGGTAGTGCCGGAAGTGGGCAGAATCTCAACAAGCTGAGAAACAACATCGGTGGGAGTCATGGGCACATACCCCGTGTCAAAAAAATAATTGCTATTGTCCAGGATTTGTGTGCTTCCCAAAGCATGGGAATAGGCCCCTGCATCGGCAACCATGACCGGCGTAACCCGCATACCGGACTCGTCAAAGGTCAGAGCCATGCCGCGGCTGTGGCAGTCGCTCGGCCCACAACCGCTCCTGCCCAGATCGGTAATCCGCGTGTTGCCGTTGTCGAACAGCGTCATCGGGCCGTTTCCGTTATTGGCGATTTCCACCTCGTGCTGGTGCGAAAACCAGGGCCAGGGGTCGTTATTGATGTTGTTGAATGAGAAGTCGCCACCCTGGCCCATGCGCCACAAAATCGCGCCCGTGCCTGCGCCATCTTTGTAGTCAACCTTGAGGACCCAATCCTGGTGGCGCGAGGACCATATGATGTCGCCGCCGGTGGAATGGCCGTCTTGCGGCGCCGGCCAGTAATAGAGGGTGTTGCCGTGCAGCCAATCGTGCGCCCGCGGCGCAATGCCTGCGCCCAGCAGGAAGACGGGCGGACAACCGCTCTCGTGGGGGCCGCAGGTTTCTCCTAATGTCGCCGGCCGGTTGATATCCAATTGCGTGCCGCCGCCATCGTGATCGAAGGCGTCCCAATACCAGACCACCTGCCAGTTTTGATCCAGCACGATGATCATGTCTCCGATAATATCCACGGGGAGGCCGCTGGTGTCTCCCTGTGTCCCTGCCGGAAGGATCTTTTCAATGTTCGCGAAGACCGCGCTGTAGCCGTTCGGCAGGGTCTGGATCATGTCGTGGTGGAAAATTCCCAAACAAGCCGACCCCACCGGGGCCGGGTGCGGAACCGAGGTACACGGTTGCGCATCCGTGGCGCCCAACGCCAGCAGTTGCTGCTGGATGACGCCTGTATTGGTTTCCTTGATGAGATTGCCGGCCAAGTCCACCTGGTGCAGGAGCTGATCCTTTGTAGTAAGTGGATTCCACGCCTGGCCCATGGCGACCAGCAGGAAGGTTCGATCGGGCAGGGGCCACGTCATCAGGTCAGAGTGGCTCGGTCCCGGCGGATTGTAATACCAGAGAATGTTGCCGCTCAAGTCCGTGGCCAGCTTTGGGTAGTGCACCCCTCCACTATTGCCGTTGTCCGAGAAATCGCTCAGAATCACCCCCTCATTCCTGTCGGCGTATGTCCCGGGCGGCACAAGTGTGGTGAAGGATGGGAAAGGGATCGCGCCAGGAAGCGCCCCTGTCGTAAAACTGACAGCCGGCCCATTCACGATACTGGTCCCTGTCAGGGTTTGGGCGAACATGCTGTAGATCGTGCTTGGGCGCATGCCGGCCACTTCAAAGGTCATGGTCGCGGGCGGGTGGCACGGCATCTGCGACGTAGCAACACTCGTCTGACTGCCGCTGGCCTGAAATCTCACTTGCATATTGCTGCCCTGAGGGCAGGAAGGCGCACTAAATAGTGCGACCAGCGGATTGGCCGTTGACGCCGCCACGGGAGTACTGCCCGTTACCAGGGGCTTCACAGTGAAGTTCACCGTGCTGCTGGCGGTTTCGCCGGAGGTAAAGTCCTTGGCCACTACGTTTATTTGATAGGCGCCTTCGATCCACGTCGGAGTCCACACGAACGGCTGCGCACTCCAGATGCCTGCGCTGAACGTACCCACGTTGAAGTCTTTCATCATGTCTCTCCGCCCGCCCGGCGGAGTTACATTGAATTGGAAAGTCAACGGACCGGCATCAGTGTCGGTTGCCTTCACCCTCCAGGTGATGGTCTGGCCGATCGTCTGAGGAGATACGGGCGACGGATTCACGGATTTGATTACGACACCGCCGTGAGCCGGTATCCCTGGAGCCAACAACAGTGCAAGGCCTCCCAATAAACCGTTCTTACACATTTGACAATCTCCTTGATCTACGTGAATCCCCATCTTGCGGAGTCTGAGATCTTGTTATACCTATCTATGCCAGACAAATATAGAACTGCGCGCCAGAAAGTTCAACTTGTCGGCCAACCCTATGGAAATACGACCAGTTAGCCGTCTTGAAGGTTGGCCGACGGTCACTTGCGCCTGGCCGCCATGGACCGTCAACGTATCTCGTCATTCTCCAAACGCGGTCGTGCCGAAAGTGTGCAAAATCTCAACAAGCTGAGGAATAACCTCGGTGGGAGTCACGCGTACATACCCCGTGCCGAAAAAAATAATTGTGGGCTGCACGGGCACGCGATGCCTTGCAATAATGCGAATGTCACTGATTATTTCGTAGAATATCAATAAGCGGCCACGGCACATAGCCGTGGGTCCGGATCGGAGCGCGTGGCCACGGATCGCGGGTCGAAACTTCTTGTCGTCGATGACGATGCGGGCGTTCGTACCTTCCTCCGCGTGTCTCTCGAACAGGAAGGGTTTTCCGTGGTCGAGGCCTGCGACGGCCCCGCCGCTTTATCCCTTCTCAGTGACGATATCGATGCGTGCATCACGGACCTGACCATGCCGTACATGGACGGTATCGAGTTAGCCTCCCGCGCTCGCCAAATCCGCCAGGATCTCCCGGTACTGATTATCTCGGGCAATTATACAAGCCAATATGCGAACCGGCTTACCGGCTTCGATTGCCTGCAAAAACCGTTTGCGCGCGGTGAGGTGGTGCGCCGCGTCAGAGAGCTGATCGCGAGACCGGAGGAGAAGCCCGCGGGTGGGATCGATCGGCCAGATGGCCGGAAAGGGCGATGAGTTTAAGAAATGCCATTGGTTGTCTGGCAGTGCTGGTCCTGCTGGGCTATACGCAGAGTTCCGTCGATCGCCGGGCCTCAGATGGCTCCCAGGTTCTGATTTCCCCGCCCGCCGTAAAAGAACCTGGTGAATTAGCCGTTTTGCGCAAACGGGGCAATGTTCTCTTCAAATCGGGCCAATATGTTCGGGCGGCTGCGATCTATGAGGGCGGGTATGAATTGGCGAGGAATCGCGGGGAACTGCGGTCGGCCGTCCGGTTCTTGAACAACCTCGGCAGTGCCCGCTATCAGCTGTTTCAATATCGGGAGGCGGTCAAGGCTTACCTGGAGGCCAGGAGTCTCGCTCGTAGAGTGGGCGACCGGGAGACGCTCGGCGCCCTGTGTTTCAACCTCTCTTCGCTGTACCTGGACATGGGGGACAGCGACGCGGCGGCACAGTCGGCCCGCCAGGGCTTGAGAGCCTTGGCCGGCATGAACACCACGTTCAAATCCAAACTGCTGATTCAGTCCGCTCTCATAAAAAAGGAGAAAGACCCCGCAACCGCTGTGGAGTTGTTGCGCGAAGCGGTAAAGGAGGCGAGACAGCAGAAGGATACGACGGCAACCGAAGCGCAGGCCTGGAATGAACTCGGGACTGCGCTCCTCGAAGCCGGCAATGCGAAGGCCGCCGAGCCACCGCTGCTGGAGTCCTTCCGGCTGCGCAGGCTGACCGGCGATGACCGCATCTATTATTCGTACGAGGCCCTTGGCGAACTGCGCCTGGCTCAGGGCGATGCCCGCGCAGCGTCGGTGTTGTTCGGCCATGCCATCGATTCTGCCCGGCGGGTCAGCCCTGCCGCGCTCTGGACCGGATACTATCAGCGCGGCCGGGCCGAACTGGCGGAAGATCGGCTCGACGAGGCTTTCGCCGACTTCGGGGCAGCCTTGAACTGGCTGCGGCGCTGGCGCGCCGAAGTGCTTCCGGCTGACGCTTTTCGCGTAAGCTCCGAGGTCGCACTGCACGATGCATTTTCCGCTTACATCGAACTCGCCAGCCGGCTGTATCGGGAAACAGGACGGGAGCACTTCGCCGAGCAGGCATTCGCGGTGTCGGAAGAGAGCCGGGCGGCCAGCCTGCGTGCCCTGCGCGCGGAGTCTGATAGCTTGACCAGAATCCTTCCCGCGGAGTATTGGGAGACGCTGGCGCGTCTGCACGGCGCCGAAGCCGATCTGGTCGCCGGCGAAACTGCCGGCGACACCGCTGCGGTGCGCGAGCTGCGGCTCAAACTCGCCGAACTGGAAACTCGCGCGGGGCTGGAACTCGCTCCGGATTCGAGCCAATCCGGTTGGGGGGCCGGACAGGCGCTGGAGCGCACGCGCAAGGCTCTGGCGCCGGATGCGGTCTATCTGGGCTTTACTCTGGGCAAATCGGAATCGTGGCTTTGGATTGTGGCCCGCGACGGATTCGAGCTGCGGCTTCTGCCGCCGGAAGCCCAGATCTCTAAAACCGTCTATCAATTCACGCGCTCTGTGACCGGCGGCTCGCCGGAAGCCGTTTCCTCCGGACTCAAGCTGTACACGCAGCTTTTCGGGAGCGCCAGCCCGCCCTTGCTGCGGAAGCGCGTTTGGATCATGGCTCTCGACGGGCCGCTGTTTGAGGTGCCGTTTGCCGCCTTGGTGACGGGCTACAAAGCCGCCACCGGTATCCCGCTCTACCTGGTGGAGGACCATGCCGTGCAGATTACTCCCGGGGCTTGGTCTCTCCTGCGCGATCCCGCATCCGATCCATCCGGTCCATTCGTCGGGCTTGGCGATCCGGTCTACAACAGCGCCGATCCGCGCTTGCGCGCCGTCATCCAGCCGGTGGCACTGCCGGGCGGCCGTCCGGAGAGCCGTCTCCGCACGCCGGTGGACAGCACCGAGTTGGCCAGGCTGGCCGGCAGCGACCGCGAGATAGAACAGTGCGCCAGAATCTGGCGGTCATATGGTTCGGAAGTGATCCTTCTGAAGGGAACGGCCGCTTCCAAGAAAAACATCGTGGACGTTTTAGAGCGGCGGCCATCCGTGCTGCACCTGGCTGCGCACATGATCTTTCCGGCTCAGGATCCAGCCTCCGGAATGGTGGCCCTTACGCTGCGGCCGCAGGGCGGGGTCGAATTCCTGAGCGCGACCGAGATCGCGAGCATGCGCATAAGGGTTGGGCTGGTGGTGTTGAACGGATGTAGCTCCGCGCAGGCAGCGATCCTCCCCGGAGCCGGTCTGATGGGTATGACGCGGGCGTGGCTGGCCGCCGGCGCGCGTGCGGTCATCGCTACGCGATGGCCAACGCCCGACGACAACACGGAGTTGTTCTCGTTCTTCTATGAGTCCCTCCATTCCTTTGCCCGTTCCGCGGAGCCGTATCGCTTTGCCCGGGCGCTGCAACGGGCGCAAATCATGCAGTTGCGAACAGGAGGCCGCCATTCGGGACCTGCCTGTTGGGGTGCATATTTCTGTGTTGCAAGGAACTAACATATACCCGATGGCCAGCCCGGGCGCCTGCTGCGCAGGGCGGCCAGCGGAGGTCAAGTGCCGCCGGCGGTCATAGACTGGAAAGCGGTTGTGGAACAGATCCGGGCCGGTGATCCAGCGGGCCAGGCAACCCTCTATGCCACCCTGGGTTCCGGAGCGCGCCTGTTTCTGAAGCGGCGTTTGGCCAATAGCGAAGACGTGGAGGACCGGCTCCATGACGTATTTGTGATCGTGATCGACACCATTCGGCGTGGAGAGTTGCGTGAGCCGGAACGCCTGATGGGGTTCGTGAGCACGGTCTTGTACCGGCAGTTGAATGCGGAAATCGACCGGCTCGTGCAACGCCGGAAGATGGCGGCCGGTCTGGACGATGGCGTCGTCGTACCTGCGCCGGAGCCTACGCCGGAACAGGCCGCCATCACCAGGCAGAACATTGCGGTCATGAAGCACCTGCTGGGCTCGCTGAGTTCCCGGGACCTCGAGATTCTCACGCGCTACTACCTCGACGAGCAACCCGAAGAGCAGATTCGCCGGGAAATGGCGCTTACCGCGGCCCAGTTCAACCTGGTTAAGTCCAGAGCCAAGGCACGCTTCGCCACTCTGGTGCAGCGCCGGCTGGCGCGGCGCCACTTTCAGTCCACGATGATGATCACGGGTTCATGAACGGCCGGGGTGGCGCTGGGCTGCGAATTCGTCGCCGGTATGGCGGCTCCTGCGCGCAAGATCAACAAAACAACATACAAAGCTGTCAACATCGAGATTCTCCTTAAACTGGCATGAGTCGGCGCACACCTCGGGCGCTGGAACAAAATGCTCATCCTGAAGTCCGCGACTGTCGGATTCGGCCCCGCGCTCTCGGTTTCGAGAACTGTGCTGAGATTGACTGTACTGGTCCCTGGCACTCGACACAAGACTATGTATCGATAGGTTCTCCTCCGAACATTACATTCGGTTAGCAGATTGGCTGATAGAGATCGGCCTTTGGCCGCACTGCTGATTTAGGGGGTCAAGCGCAATGGCCCCCCGGCCCGCACGCTGAGCTTCGGCGGAGTGAGGAGGTAAGCTGCAAATGTCCAGCGATCATATTGAAGAGAACCTGTTGGAGCAGTACGCCATGGGTGCTTTGCCGGAACCGGCGCTGCCGGCGCTGGATGAGCATCTGTTGGGTTGTCCGGATTGTCAGGCTCGGCTGGTGCAGCTCGATGCGTTCCTGGCCGCCTTCAGGCCGGCAGTCCACGAGATGCAGGAACAGCCCGTGGCGCGCCGTCAGTTCCGTTTTCTTCCCAAGCTGGTCTGGCTCGGTCCTGTGGCCGCTCTGGCCGCGGGTCTGGTGTTTGTCGTTCTCAGGCCCGGAACCCATCCCGTAGCTCCGGCGGTCATTCAGATGCGGGCGTTGCGCGGGCCCGAGCAGGCGGCGCGGCTCATCGCCGGGCAATCCGCTTTGTTGGTCTTCGATGTCTCCGGGCAGGCCGCGCCGGCCGGGTATGAGATCGAGGTTGTGGACCGGTCGGGCGGGTCGGTCTGGACCGTCCGGGCCGAAGCGAAAGGGGCGACCCTCAGCGTGCCGGTTCGGAAACTCCAGCCTGGCTCGTATTGGGTGCGTGTCTATCGAGACCAACCGGAGAAGGCATTGTTGGAAGAGTACGCCCTCCGGGTCGTGAAACCCTCGGAGTGAGGCAGTGACGGATCAGGCGTATTCCTGATGAGGAGCATTTTGGTTCACCGGAATTGAGGATCGCGTTATGCCAAGGGCCTCGTCGCATGTGTTTGCCTGGAGCACAAAAGAAGCCCCGGTCTATTTCTTCGCCCTTGCGGCCGTCCTGGCGGCCACCGGGCTGAAATTCCTGGCTCAGCCGATATACGGAAACGCCGCGCCGTACATCATGTACATACTCCCGATCATGGCCGCGGCCGCCTACGGAGGCTTTTCACCCGGCCTCTTCACCACGATCTTGAGTACCGCGGTTATTGTCTTTATTTTTTTGGGCCGGCGGGCCCTTGTTTTTCCGGAAGCGACTTACCTGTTCCTCTTCCTGCTGGACGGCCTCTACATCAGCTGGCTGGGCGAACGGATGCGCCTGGCCATGCGCGCCGCCGATCAGGCCCAGGACGAGGCCGCCATTGCCCGCGACAGGGAAAGAACAATCCTCAATTCCATTTCCGACGGCTTCGGGGCGCTGGATGGGAATTGGCAATTCGTACACGCGAACGCGCAACTCGCCACGCTGACCCGCCTGCCTGCCGGCGAGCTGTTGGGCAAACGGCTCTGGGACGCCTGGCCGGAGTTGGCGGAAAGCCCGGCCAGACAGCAACTCGAACGGGCATTTCACCAGCAGGTTCCCGTCCGGATCGAGGTGTTTCTTCCCCGCCTGAACTGCTGGTGTGAAACTTGCGCCTATCCGCAGGAGCGCGGTCTTTCGCTTTTCAGCCATGACATCACGGATCGCAAACAGGCGGAGCGGTTGCTGCGCGAAAGCGAAGAGCGTCTCAGACTTGCGCCTGAAGCCGGCCGTATCGGGACCTGGACCTTCAATCTGGCGGAACGGCGGATCGCCTGGTCCGCGGAACTCGAGCAGATCTTTGGCCTGGCGCCCGGGTCCTTCGCCGGGACGGAACAGGCTTTCCTCGAGCTCGTGCATCCCGAAGACCGCCTCCAGGTGCGCAACGCCGTCATCCATGCTATCGCGCAGCGGAGCCAGTGCGAAACGGAGTTTCGCTACCTCCACGCCGGCGGCCAGACCCGCTGGATGCTGGGCCGAGGCTGCGTC
>Ga0335079_10011660_pt1 | contig 10026 bp, 8 predicted proteins | sample Lox_Sample_33_FD_206719 | JGI IMG/M metagenome (GOLD analysis project Ga0335079, IMG submission 206719) | Soil microbial communities from Loxahatchee National Wildlife Refuge, Florida, United States - Lox_Sample_3.3 | ecosystem: Environmental > Terrestrial > Soil > Wetlands | place: USA: Florida...
TGTAATGAGTTTGTAACAAAGCCCGGTTACGCTGAGTTGTCCAATCGCTTCTCGCAAAGAGCTTAATGGAAAATCAGGACATCGCTCAAAAGCAGCCGCGCCCCGATGCGGCTAAATCTACACTTCCGCAACCGGGCAAACCGGTGCCCAGCCGCGCGTATCCCGGCGCGCTGATCGTCGTCGAAGGTACGGACGGTTCGGGGAAAAGCACGCAACTGTATTTGTTGAAGCGCTGGCTGGAAATTGGCGGCTACCGTCTGCATTTCACGGAATGGAATTCGTCGCCGCTGGTGAAGTCCGCCACGCGCCGCGGCAAACAGCGCCGCCTGCTTACGCCGACTACGTTTTCGCTCCTGCATGCCGCAGATTTTGCGGACCGCTGCGAGCGGCAGATTATGCCGCTGTTGCAGGGCGACTATCTGGTGCTGGCGGACCGCTACATTTACACGGCGTTCGCCCGCGATGCGGCGCGCGGCTGCCCGGGGCGCTGGTTGCGCAATCTCTACCGCTTCGCGCCTGTACCGGACATAACCTTTTATTTTCGTGCGCCGCTGGACGTGGCCGTGCACCGCATTCTCAGCGGCCGCCCGAAACTGAAATACTACGAAGCGGGCATGGACCTGGCGCTCTCCTACGACCGCGCGGAAAGCTTCCGGCTGTTTCAGGCGCGCATTCTCGAAGAGTACGACAAGATGGTGGAGTCGGATAATTTTGTGGTGCTGGATGGCACGCTGCCGGTGAACAAGCTGCAAAAGCAGATGCGGGACATCGTCGCTTCCAAAATTGATTTGAAGCGCTTTGCGCCGGGCCTGGCGATTCCGGAGTGAGCATGCCTGATCAGGAAAAAGATAAGGAAAAAGCCAGCGTGCCGGTTGCACCGGCGGAGACTCCGCAAGCGCCGGGGGCACCGCTTCCTGCGGGCGCCAAAGCCGCGACGCCACCGAGCGAGGACGGCACGGCACAGTTTTTCTACGGCGAGCCGCTGGTGGGCTTCGATCCCAGCGAGATTACCGGAAATTTGATCGTCATCGAAGGCATGGACGGCTCAGGCCGCTCCACGCAGATTGCCTTGCTCCAGGAATGGCTGGAGTCGGAAGGCTTTGCCGTGCAAACGAGCGGGCTGCGGCGTTCGAATCTGGTGGGACGCGATATTGACGAATTGCTCGCGAAAAACGCCGTCACGCGCCTGACCCTGGCGCTGATGTACGCCACGGACTTTTTTGACCAGGTCGAGCACCGCGTTTTGCCGGCGCTGCGCTCGGGAACCGTGGTGCTCGCGGATCGCTTTATCTTTACGCTTACCGCGCGCGGCGTGGTGCGCGGCATCAACCGCGACTACATGAATGGGCTGTACGCCATGGCGCTGCGGCCGCACCTGACGTTCTGGCTCAACGTGCACCCGGAGACGGCGTTTGCGCGCGAGTTCAAAAAAGCGCAAGCCATCAGCTACTGGGAAGCGGGGCGCGACATGTCGCTCTCGCACGACTTGTACTGGTCGTTCATCCGCTATCAAACGATGATCAAGCGCGAATTTGAAGTGATGGCCAAGAAGCATTCCTTCATCGAACTCGACGGCGAGGCCAGCGTCTCCGCGGTAAACAAGCAATTGCGCCAGCGCATCGGCGAGCAGTTGGGCATCCGCTCGACGAAGTACACGCCGTCCGCCGCGCTCGCGCATCTCTGGCGGTAACCCCGCAATGTCCGATCTGGTTCAAATCGCCGCCATTGACGCCGGCTCGAATGCAGTGCGTCTGGCCGTGGCGCGCGCGTTTTCCGCGCTGGATATCGAGCCGCTGGTGAACGAGCGATACTCGCTGCGGCTGGGCGAAAGCGTTTTTGTGCGGCACCGCTTCAGCGAGGAGTTGTTCAAGAGGAGCGCCAAAGCCTTCCGTCATTTCCGCGAAATCATGGATGAGTTTGGCGTGACGCGCTACCGCGCCGTGGCCACCAGCGCGTCGCGCGAGGCGCGCAACCGCGCAGCCTTCGTGCGGCAAATCAAAAGAAGCACGGGAATCGAGCTGGAGGTTATCAGCTCGTCGGAAGAATCGCGGCTAGGACGCGTCGCGGCGCTGGCGGCGCTTGGGCCGGAGGCGCCGCTGCGGTGCATCGCGGACCTCGGTGGCGGAAGCCTGGAGATCAGCATTCTGCGCGATCACCTCGTCGAGCAGAGCGCGCAGTTGCCGGTGGGCACGGTGCGGCTGATGACCACGCTGAATATTCCCGGCGTGATTCGCGCCAACGAAGCGGAACAAGTGCGCCGGTACGTGCGCGCGCTGCTGGAATCGCGGCTGCCCTCGCGGCCGAACATCGGGGAGCAGATTGCCGTGGCGCTGGGCGGCAACGCCGAGACGTTGGCGAATATCGCGCCAGGGCCGCGGCTGCAAGGACTGCCAACGATTGAGCTATCGCTGTTGCGCGAACGCCTGCCGGATTTGTTGCGGCGCGATGTTCGCGAGCGCATGAAGAGCTACGGGATACGCCGCGACCGCGCGGACGTCATCGGCATCGCCGCGATCACCTTCGTGACGCTGGGACGCTACTTGAACATCCGCTGTTTCCTGATTCCGAGTGTCGGGTTGCGCGAGGGCCTGATTCATGAAATAGCGCGCGAAGCGTTTTCGCGCACGGAACCGCACCGCTACGACGAAGCGGCGCGGCAACTGCTGGCCGGCACGCGCACGTTCACGCGGCGACTGCAGAAAGACCAGACGCACGCGGAGCACGTGCGCGAGTTGAGCATCCTGCTGTTCGATCAGTTGCAGCCTGTGCATCACTTGCTGCCGCACGCGCGCGTGCTGCTGGAAGCGGGCGCGCTGATGCACGACACGGGACACATGATCAGCCATCGCGGGCACCACAAGCACGGCGAGTATCTCGCGCTGTATGGCGACATTCCCGGGTTGGATGGCAGAGACCGCGCCATCGTCGCGGCGCTGGCGCGGTATCACAACCGCAAGTCGGAACCCGCCGGGCACCACCCGGCGTATTCCACGCTGAATAACGCCGACAAGCGCATCGCGCGGCGGCTGGCGGCCATTTTGCGCATCGCCGAGGCGCTAGATCATTCGCATCGCCAGCGCGTGCTGCAATTCCGCGCGTCGTTTCAGCGCGGCGCGGTCGGCTTGCAAGTGACGGCGCGGGGCGACGCCGCGGAAGATTTGCTGGACGCCGGGCGCGCCGCGGAGCTGTTCGAGAAGGAGTTTCACGTGCGCCTTTATTTCCGGCAGGCAAGCTCGTAAGGAAAAGCGTGAAGTAGTTTGTTTTTGGGGAAAGCGGCCGCGGCGTTTAGTGTGGCGTGGCCTGTTGCTGTGAAGAAGGAAACTCGGCGCGGCGTCTCGTGCGGCGCGCGTCGCGGATGCGGCTAAGATTCTGCTAAGGAGAAGACGCGCTCATGCAGATTTACGTTGTGCGGCACGGCATTGCGATTGACCGGGAAGACCCGAAGTGCCCGCCCGATCCGGAGCGGTACCTGACGGAGGAAGGCATCGAAAAGGTGAAGCGCGTGGCTGCGGCAATTGCCGCGATGAACGCAACGCCGGAGCTGTTGCTCTCCAGCCCGTACGTGCGCGCCATCCAGACGGCGGAGATTTTCGCGGCGGAGCTGGGCTACGCAAAGCAGAAGATTCGGCGCAATGATTTGTTGCTGCCGGGAGCGGAACCGACGCTTTTTTTTCGCGAGCTGGCTAAAGACAAGCAGACCGCGACGCTTTTTGTCTTCGGGCATGCGCCGAACGTCGATGATCTGATTGCCACGGCGCTGGGCTCGAAGCATCACGTTACGTCGCTGAAAAAGGGTGGTGTGGCGTTGCTGGAGTTGCGGAGGGTGTCGCCGCCGAACGGGGAATTGGTGTGGCTGGCGACACCGAAGATGCTGCGCCGCGCGGGGAAGTAAGCAAAAGCGTCACGTCGCGGAAACAAATCCGCGGTCTAAGCAGGAAAGCGTTGCCGAGGCTGAGCAGCGCGGCTCGTCGTGCATGAAGTTTGCGTTGCGCACACGTGCGACGCGATCGCCGTGTGCATGGCGGATGCCATCGCGTGTTGGATGCGCGCGGATGCTGGGCGAAGCCCTTCGCGGCCGAGGTAAACAGGCCAAGGAAGCGCGCCGCTGCAGGGTGGCAGTGAGTGGCGGGTAGCGTCGGATCAGAAGTCGCGGAGTTGGCTGGTGGGGAGGGCGACGCGGACGGCATTGAGGACGGCCAGGAGGTCGATCAATTCCTGGCCGATGGCGCCGCCGATGGGAGGGAGATAGCCGGCGGCGGCGAACATCATGCCTACGAGGCTGGCGGCCATGCCGCCGAGCGCGCTTTGCAAGGCGATGCGCCGCATGCGCCTGCCGATGTGCATGAGCTCGTCAATTTTTTCGAGAGCGGGTTCGAGAATGACGGCGTCGGCAGCTTCGGTGGTGATGTCGTTCTGCGAACCGAAGGCCACGCCGACGGTGGCGGCCAAGAGCGCGGGCGCATCGTTGATGCCGTCGCCGACAAAGAGCGTGTTCGCTTTGGCGGTTTCTTCTTTCACGATGGCTACTTTTTGTTCCGGGCTCTTGCCGGCGTGGATGGCGGTGATGCCCACGCTTTCCGCCAGATACTTGACTTCCGATTCGCGGTCGCCGGAGAGCAGCATGACCTTGGCGACGCCGTGGCGCGGTTGGAGGTGGCGGATGAAGGAAGCGCTCTCTTTGCGCGGAGCGTCGTGAAAGCGAATCGCCGCGGCGTAGCGGCCATCCACAAAAATGAGGCATTCGAGGCCGGTGGCCAACGCCGGCAGAGGCACGTCGCGGCCAGCGAGTTTGTGGCGGCCGGTAATGAGCACAAGCTTTCCTTCCACGCTGCCTTGTAAACCCTCGCCGGGTTTTTCACTGATGTGTTCCGCTTGAGATATGGCTATGGCTTCGCGCGTCGCCGCAGTCACGATGGCAGCGGCAAGAGGGTGCTTGGAATATTGTTCGAGGCTGGCCGCCAGACGAAGCACTTCGGAGTGTTGAAAGCCGGGGGCGGAGAGGATCTCGGTGAGGGCGGGGCGGCCGTAGGTTAGCGTTCCGGTTTTGTCGAAGATGAGCGTGTGACAGTTTTCAATCTGTTCCAGGACGGAGGGATTGCGAATGATGATGGCGCGGCGAGCGGCCAGAGAGATGGCGCCGATGACGGCGGTGGGGATGGCGATGAGCAGCGGACACGGCGTGGCGATAACGAGCACGGCGAGAAAGCGAGAGGGTTCGCGCGCGACGAGCGCGGCGGCGATGGCTATAGCAAGAGCCAAGGGCGTGTACCATGCGCCGAGTTGGTCGCCCAAACGGCGCAGGTGCGGCTTTTGCCCCTCGGTCTGCTGGACGACTTTCATGATGCGCGCGTAACGCGAGTCTTCGGCAAGTTTCTCGGCGCGGATGACCAGGAGCTTGTCACCGTTGATAGCGCCAGAAATGACCAGCGAACCGGGAGTCTTGGAAATTTCGTAGGGCTCGCCGGTGAGGTAGGCCTCGTCCATCACGCTGTGACCTTCGAGAACGGTGCCGTCCACGGGGCAGATTTCGTGGGGCAGAACGGTTAATTCGTCGCCAATGCGGATGTCCTGGAGCGCGATGTCGCGAAGGGCGTGAGCCTCTCGGCGGTGCGCGACACTGGGCATGCGGCGGGCCAGGGCGGACAACACCGAGGAGGCGCGCGCTGTGGCGAAGGTTTCGAGGGCTGCGCCGCCCGATAACATGAGCACGACGATGGTGGCGACGAGATATTCCTGGAGGAAGACCGCGGTGAGGATGGACATGCCGGCGAGCAAGTCCGAGCCAAACTCGCGGTTGAAGAGTTTTTTGAGAAGTTCCCAAACGAGGGGCAGGCCGCCGATGAGCAAAGCGACGAATAAGGGAAGGTTGGCGCGGGAAGAAGAAAGGTGGAAGAAGTATTTCAGAAGGAGATGGAGGAGGGTGGCAGCGAAGGACAGCGCGGCGATGTAGGTTTCTTTGGTAGGAGCAAAACCCAGTTTGCCAGGAGGGGTCATGGGCACAAGCTTTCGAAACAATTGCGATGGGCAACAGTGATGCGCCCAGTGCAGACCTATGAGCAGGATACGCAGTTGGCGGAAAGATGGGTAGGCGGGAAGAGGAGGGAGTTTCCAGGGATGGGGCGGGAGAGGGCCGAGGCGATGAGCGTTGCCCGGACGCGCTAAAGCGAGCCCCTACAGGAGTGGAGGTGGCGGAGGCTAGTCGGAGGCGACAGGAAGGGCAGGAAGTTCACTGGCGGGTTCGGCGGCAACGGCGACAACTTTTTCGGGCTTAGGGACGGATTTGAGGATGAGCGGCTTGGGGAGAACGGATTCGAGGAGATGTTTGGCGACGGCCAGGCGGCCGGCGGTCTCGGCGGTGTCGGCGAGGCCGGGAACGCGCAGGACGAAAGCGTCGGCGGATTTTTCCGAGCGCAGCCCGACGGAAGTGGAGATGCCGGTTTTGCGGAGGACGCGGGCGAGGCGGAGGACGCCAGCAGCAGCGCGCACGACGGTCTGCTCTTCTTCGTCGAGTTTGGCGAAACCGTTCTTTTGTCTGGGTTCGGCGCCACGGTGGAAGCGGATGGCCCAGGCCATCAAGTCCCAATGGTCGGTGGACCAACCGGGAGGAATGGCCAAGCCGGTGAGGAGTTTACGGACGGCCTTCAGGGACAGAGTGCGATCGCCAACGGAACTGAAGCCGTGAAGCTGCGCGGCGGCTTGCAAAATGCGAAGCGTGGAATCGGCTAGGAAGACAGAAGCGGCTTTTTGGCGGCGGAGAATGTCGAAGATGCGAAGAGCTACACGAGATTCCTGAGAGGTGCGGCGGGGGTGCGGGTCGGCGGCGCGAGCGGTAGCGCGAAGGCGGGCGGTGACCGCGGCTGCGAGGCGGCCGTTGTGGGGAAGATTGTGGCGCCATTCGTTCCAGAGGCTGGTGCGGCCGAGGGTGAGCCGGCGATAAGTTTCGACACGTTCGTGGCGTTCGTGGGCGATTTTGGCGCGCCAGGGTGCGGCGGAGGCGACGGGGATTTGTGGGTCGTCGAGCTTTTCGAGGAGGACGTCCAGATCGTGAATATCGCCGAGGAGATCCTGAAGACGCTTGAGGTTTTTGCTCCAGGCGGCGTGATGTTCTGGAAGGAAGCCTTCGACAGTGTAGCGGAATTTTTTGAGGCCAATGCGAAGCGCGTGCCAGGGCTTGGGCTTTTCCGTGCGCAGGGCCAGGCTGTGGAGTTCGCGAGCTTCCTCGAAGCGCTCGAGGGCGAGGCACTCGGCCGCGAGGCTGGCGGCAGGGACGAAACGGAAGCGGCGGTGCAGCTGGTGGTCGAGGTCGAGCCACTTTTGCGTGTGGAACTTGGCGGCGATGCGGAGAGCGGCCTCGGTGCGCTCTTTTTCGGCGGACTGCAGCGAAGCGAGGAGTTGCGCGCGGAGGGGGTCGTCTTCAGCGGCGAGCTGCTTGATCCAGTCCTCGAGAACCTGTGCATCGCGGACTTCGCCGAGGCCGCGGAAGAGTTTGCGAGCGGCTTTGCGCATTTGCGGCCAAGCGGGATGAGGGTCAACTTCCTCCATGACAGTGGCGAGGGAACGGCAGCGGCGAATGGCGACGCGGAGGTCGTGAACGGTGTCGGCGTCGGGTGCGGAGCGGAGCTTGTCCAGCTCGGCGAGGACGCGATGCATCCAGAAAGAAAGAGTATGGTGCTCGGGCCGTGGTCCAGTGCTTTGGACGACAGCCAGAGGTAGCCGCGAGGCGGCCACAAACGTAGCCATCCGAACCTCTGAGACCGTTCGCTTGCCGCGGGAACAAAGGCAGCCCCTGAACGAACGGTGGGACTATAGAGTAGCCCTTGGGCGGAGCCGCGTCCAGATGAGGGCCTGTGGAAAAAGTTCGGGGAGCATGCGGGCCAGGATAAGGCCCATGATGAGGGTCATGGCGGCGGCGATCAGGAAGACACGGGAGGGGTCGGGATGACCGAGGCGGAGCATGGCGTACTGGGCGACCGGCTGGAGCGCGATACCGACGAAGGAAAGCAGATTAGCGACAGCGATGGCGCGGCCTTTCTGAGAGGGATGAGGGCGCTGCTGGATGAGGGCGTTGACGGGAACGACGAAGAAGCCTCCAGCAATGCCGAGGAGAGCCAATTGGGCGAGGACGGCGAGGTAGCTGAGGCCGGGGCGGGAGAGTAGCAGGGCCATGAGGAGAATGCCGGACAAGCCCGGGAGGACCATGCCGCGCTCGATCTTTTTGCCCGAGGCGAGGCCGGCCACGAAGCTGCCGATGCCGATGCCGAGGCTGAGGGCGGCGAGCAGGTAGCTGGAGTGGGCATCATCCACGTGGAGGATGTCGGTGGCGTAGAGGACGATGTTGAGGAGAAGCAGGGAACCGAGAAACCAGAAGAAGGTGTTGGCGACGACGGCGGTCCAGAGGGTAGCGTCGGTGCGCAGGCGACGGACTTCGTGGAAAAACTCGCCGGCCATGTTCCAGCCGAAGCGGCGGGAAGGATCGGCGGCGGGAACTTTGCTGATGCCGAGAGCGGTGAGGAAGCCGAGGACGGTGAGGGCGAGGAAGACGAGGCCGGAATAGATTTGGCGGCCGTGAAAGGTTTGCGCGAGGAAGCCACCGGCGAGCGCGGCGATGATGGCGGCGAGAAGGGTACCGAGCTCGATGATGCCGTTGCCCCAGGAAAGTTTGGAGTAGGGGAGAAGTTCGGGGAGGAGACCGTATTTGGTGGGGCCGAAGATCGCGCCTTGCGTGCAGGCGAGGAAGAGCGCGGCGCCGGCGATGTCGAGACGATTGGCGGCGAGAGCGTAAGTGGCCAGGCCCATGACGAAGAGTTCGAAGACTTTGGTCCAGAGGGTGACGCTGCGTTTGCTGTATTTGTCGGCGAGATAGCCGCCGGGAATGGAGAAGAGAAGAAAGGGAATCGCGAACAGCAGCGGAACGACAAGAACGAACAAGAAATCGCGGCGGTCTTTGGACAAGGCGGAGTCAAGGACGAGGAAGCCGACGAGCCATTTGAGGGCGTTGTCGGAGAAGGCGGCCTGGAATTGCACGGCGATGAGGGACCAGAAGCCGAAGAGAGAGGGAGGGGGAGGAGATGGAGCGGAAGATTCGGCGACGGAGTCGGGCGCGGTTGAGGTGAGAGGCATCCGTGAGCGAAGTGTAGCGAGTTGGGAGAAAATAGTGAAGGACGTAGAGAGGGAATGAAATAAAAGAAGTAACGAAGAAGAGCAGCGGCGGCGCGGGGCAGCCGTGGTTGAATATTGGAAGGAACGAGATGGACTGCGGTTGGGGGAGAGGAGAGGGATGAAGCTGAAATTGCCGGAGGGCCCGTTTGGGGCGTATTTGTTCGATTGCGATGGGACGGTGGCGGATTCGATGCCGCTGCATTATTTGGCGTGGAAGAAGGCGCTGGGGGAGTGGGGATGCGAGTTTAGCGAGGAGCTTTTTTACGCGTGGGGCGGGATGCCGACGGCGCAGATTGTGGCGACGTTGAACGAGCGGCAGGGACTGAAGATGGGTGTGGAAGAAGTTTGCGAGCGAAAAGAGAGTTTGTATTTTGCGCTGCTGCCGGAGTTGCAGGCGGTGCCGGAAGTCTTGGAGCATATCGAGGAGCAACAGGGGCGGATTCCGTTTGCGGTGGTGTCGGGCAGCACACGGGATTCGGTGGAGGCGTCGCTGCGTGTGCTGGGGTTGATGGAGCGCTTTGCGACGCTGGTGTGCGCGGGCGAGTACGCGAAGAGCAAGCCGCATCCGGAGCCGTTCTTGTTGGCCGCGGCGAGGTTGGGAGTAGCGCCGGAGGCGTGTCTGGTGTTTGAGGATACGGAGATGGGAATTCAGGCGGCGCGTGCGGCGGGGATGGGCTGGGTGCGCGTGCCGCCGCCGCAGGAGAGGCGCGCGTCTTGAGTGCAATGTGGCGGCGTGCTATTTTGAATTGTTAGCCCGGAGTGGCGGAACTGGCAGACGCGCTGGACTCAAAATCCAGTGGTACTTAGTACCGTGTGGGTTCGACCCCCTCCGTATACACCGACTCTTTCAGAAACCCCTCAAACATT
>Ga0335079_10011661_pt1 | contig 10026 bp, 11 predicted proteins | sample Lox_Sample_33_FD_206719 | JGI IMG/M metagenome (GOLD analysis project Ga0335079, IMG submission 206719) | Soil microbial communities from Loxahatchee National Wildlife Refuge, Florida, United States - Lox_Sample_3.3 | ecosystem: Environmental > Terrestrial > Soil > Wetlands | place: USA...
CATGTAGAGGAAGAAGGCGATGACGATGAGAAGGCCGAGGCCTTCCCAGAAATCCGGCTCCTTCAGGATGTCCTTGATGAATTCCATGGCCGGGCCTCTTACGCCTTCACTGCGTCGCGCACGGCAGCGGCGGCTTCCTCGCGGCTGATCTTCTCGCCGGTCAGCCGCGTCACGATCTCCACCACTGCATCCTCAGCCGCGGCCGAAATGTGCAGCTTGGCTTCCGCCTGGAGGGCAGCGATGCGCTGCAGCGCTTCGGTATTGGCCTTGGCGGTTTCCGCATCGGCGCTCGCCTTGGCGCGCTCCACTTCCTTCGCCATTTCGGCGCGGGTGGATTCGGAGACGGCCTTCGCCCGCTCGCGCGCTTCCAGGATCGGCGCCTGATAGGCGGCCGCGGCGCGCTCAGCCTGCTTGCGGTCTTCCTCGGCTTTGGCCAGTTCGCCCGCGATGCGCCCTTTGCGCTCGGCGATCACACCACCGATCTTCGGTACCGCCACGCGCCACATCACCACCAGCAGGAACACGAACGAGATCACAAGCCAGAAGATCTGGCTCGGGAACGTCTCGACCTTGAACGGCGGGAAGCCGCCGCTCTTGTGTTCCGGAACCTGCGTGCCGGTCGTGGTTTTTGGCGCGTCTACGAACATGTCAGGTGAACAGCAGGATCAGCGCGATGAGCAGACCGAACAGTCCCTGCAGTTCGCACAGCGCGTAACCGATGTAGAGGTTCGTGAACTGCGAGGAGGCAGCACCCGGATTGCGCAACGCGCCCGAAATGTAGTTGCCGAACACGACGCCGATGCCGATACCGGAACCGACGAAGGCGATCGTGGCGAGACCCGCGCCGATCTGTTTTGCTGCAACGACGTCCATTGTGGGAATTCCTTTGCTAGTGGTTGTCGTGGAGATGGAGTGCTTCGGAAAGGTAGATGCAGGAGAGGATCGCAAACACATAGGCCTGCAGGAACGCGACGAGGAACTCGAGCGCGGTGAGCGCAACGATCAGGGCTTCCGGTGCGGCAGCCAGCGCGGTGTAGATACCGCCGGCGGCGCCAAGCGAAATGACAAATCCCGCCATCACCTTCAGCATGGTGTGTCCCGCCAGCATGTTGGCGAAGAGACGCATCGAAAGGCTCAGGGGCCGCGCGCAGAACGAGATGAACTCGAGCAGCACCATCGGTACCATGATGATGACGGGCGCCTTGATCACGAACAGTTTCAGGAAGCCGAGGCCATGCCTCACGAAGCCGGTGATGATGGCCGTGAGTATCACCACGGCTGTCAGCAGGAAGGTGATGACGATCTGGCTGGTCACCGTGAAGGCGATCGGCAACAGGCCGAAGCCATTGCAGAACAGGATGAACATGAAGATGGTGAAGATCAGCGGGAAGAAGCGGAAGCCTTCCGGGCCGCTCGTCATGTCGATCATGCCGGCGACGAAGTCGTACGATAGTTCGGCCAGCGATTGCGTCCGCGTCGGCACCACACGGCCCTTCTTCACCGACAGCGTGAGGAACAGCGATAGCGAGGCCACCACGATCAGCATCCAGAAGGCCTGATTGGTGAAGTAGATCGGGCTGTGGCCGATGTGGAACAGCGGATGCGGCGCCCACGACACCGGCTTCACTTCGAATTGCTCCATGGGATTAAGCGCCACGGATCAATGCTCCTTCTCGGCCTCTTCGGCGGCGCGCGCAGCTGCTGCGGTCCGCTCGGTTATCTGTTTGGAGGCGCGGTTGACATTGATGATGCCTGCGCCGGCCCCCGCGATGAAAAACGCAATCGTCAGGATTGGCTTCGTATGAAACAGCCAATCCAGACCCCAGCCGATCGCAGCACCCACGATGACGGCCGAGATAAGCTCCGTCCCGAAGCGAATGGCCACTTCGCCCGACGTGGGCGCCTGCGGCGTTTTCGGTGCGACGCCGGTTTCGCGCTTCAGCGCATCCATGCGTTCGCCGAGCGCCTTCAGGTCATCCGGCTCATGGGTCATGGTTTGCCGGTCGGCCTTTCCGCGATTCCCGCGACTTTGCTTGAAAAGCGGGCGGAACATAGTGGCGGGGCAGGTTCCCGTCAAGAATATGAACGACGCATCAAGTTGCTGATTCCATTGAAGAAAGTGAGGCGCGGCGAAATGCGCGCGCAAGTTTCTGTCGCGGCTGATCACACATGCGCGCAGGGCATCGCCAAAGCGCGGCCAAGGCCATTGCGAGCGTGTTCTCTCAGAACCAAGTGGGGCGGACAACCGATGGAGACGGCGATGAAACCCAGAATGACTCAACCCGCTATGGTGCACCCCGAAGCGATGCAGGCGATGCTCGCGCTCGGAGCTTCGACGAAGGCGAGCGGATTGCCCGAGAAGCTGTTCGAACTCATTCATCTGCGCGCCAGCCAGATCAACGGATGCGCCTTCTGTGCCGACATGCACGCCCGGGCCCTGAAGCGTCACGATGAAACCGACGACCGGCTTTATACAGTCGCGGCCTGGCATGACGCGCCGTTCTTCACCGATGCGGAGCGCGCCGCGCTCGCATTGACTGAGGCCGGCACGCGCCTGGCGGATCGCTCCGATCCCGTGCCGGACGAGGTCTGGGAGGAGGCGAAGCGCCACTACGACGAGAAGCAGCTGGCCGCGATCATCATCCACATCGCGGCGATCAACGCGTGGAACCGGTTGAACGTGATCACGCGCCAGGTCGCCGGCAAAATGGGATAGCGCTACGGAGCGCCCGGCGGAGACCGCTGTTCGCTTTCCAAAGATCGTGAGAGGTACGCGTCCAACAGACGGTACATTCTGACCAACCGATCCGGATTGCTTGCGCGGCCGTAGCTCCCCAAGCGCGAGCGCGCGTCCTCCATGTCGTGCTTGGTCCATTCGCGCCACTTCGAAACGAACTGTTCCGGGTCTTCCGCCGAGGACTTGGCCAGATCGACGAGGAATCTGAGAGTGAGGTCCGAGAACTCGTCCGACACCACCCTCTCAAACCACAAATCATCACTGAGTTGGTCGATTTTGCGCTCGAGGTTTTGCAGGCCCAGGGACGTCACGAACGAGAACACCACAGCATCCTCCAGCAACTGAACAGAATTCAAATGGACGAAGAGTATGGGCTATTCCGCTGCAGCAGCCTGTTGGGCTTCGGCGAGATTGACCGACACCAGTTGACTGACCCCGCGCTCGGCCATGGTCACGCCGAACAGGCGATGCATGCGGCTCATGGTCAGCGCATGGTGCGTGATGACGAGGAAGCGCGTGTCGGCCAGCCGCGTCATCTCGTCGAGCAGATTGCAGAAGCGCTCGACATTGGCGTCGTCCAGCGGTGCATCCACTTCGTCCAGCACGCAGACCGGCGCCGGGTTCACGAGGAACACCGCGAAGATCAGCGCCAGCGCCGTCAATGCCTGCTCGCCGCCGGATAGCAGCGTGAGGTTCTGCAACCGCTTGCCGGGCGGGCGGGCGAAGATTTCGAGGCCGGCCTCCAGCGGGTCTTCGGATTCCGTGAAGGTGAGTTTCGCTTCGCCGCCCTGGAACAGCTTGGCGAACAGCGACTGGAAATTCTTGTTCACCTGCTCGAAGGACGCCAGCAGGCGTTCGCGGCCTTCGCGATTGAGGCTCTGGATGCCGCGGCGCAGGCGCTGAATGGCGCCGTCGAGGTCGGCGCGATCGTTGGTGAGCGTGGTCAGGCGCTTTTCCTGTTCCGCCGCTTCGTCTTCGGCGCGCAGGTTGACGCCGCCCAGTTGCTCGCGCTCGCGCTTCAGTTTCTCGACGCGGCTCTCGGCGTAGTCGAGCGCCGGCAATTCGTGGCCTTCGCGGATGTCGGCCAGCTCGCCCAGCTCTTCCGGGGTGGCGTCCAGTTCGTCGCGGATGCGTCCGCGCAGTTCGTCGAGGCGTGCCGTTGCCGCTTCGGCGAGGGCTTGTGCGCGGGCGCGCTCCTCGCGGGCGAGCGACAAAGCGTTGTCGGCAGACTTTGCAGCCTTGTCCGCTTCAGCGAGCGCGGATTCGGCTTCGGCGCGGGTATCGGCTGCTTCGTTGCGGGCACTTTCCGCCGAACCGATGAGATCGAGCAGCGTGTTGCGTTTGCCGGCAACCTCTTCGGGCTTCGCTTCGGCCGTGACCAGTTCGGTGCGCAAGGTTTCGTCACGGCGCTGATGTTCGGCGATCTGCTCGAAGGCGGACCGGCTGCGTGCCTCCCAGCGTTGCCGCTCACCCTCGATTGTCGCGAGCCGCGAGTTGCGGGTTTGAGATTCGCGCGACAGGCCTTCGGCTTCGGCGCGCGCCTTGCCGTCGGCGGTGCGCGCTTCGGCCGTCTCGCTACGCGCTGAAGCAACGGACTCCGTCAGTGAAACGCCATCGCCAAGCGCGGCCAATGCATCTGTCGCGTGACGCTCTGATTCATGCGCGGCATCGCGGGTTTGCGTGAGGCGGCGGATCTCCGCTTCCAGCGACGCCAGCTCTAAGGCCCGTTCCGCCGCGGCGCGCGCGGCCTTTGCGGCATCACCCTGCGCGGAGACAAGCGAGGTGTTGGCGCGCTGATAATTGTGCTCGGCTTCGCGGGCGGCTTCGCGTGCCGACACCAGATCGGTCTTGATCGCCGAGTACACGTCGAACAGCGCCGCCCGCTTTTCCTTCGTTTGCGCGAGATCGCTTTCCAGAGCGGCAAGCCGGTTGCGTTGTGCAAGGCGCACTGCGGCAGCGGATGGCGCTTCAGCGGATGCCGTGTAGCCGTCCCATCGCCACAGATCGCCGCGCGCCGACACCAGCCGCTGACCGGATTTGAGTTTGGGCTGAAGTGCCGCGCCCTGATCCGGAAACACAACGCCGGTCATGGCCAGGCGGCGTGACAGGGCGGCCGGCGCCTGGACGAACTTTGCCAGCGGCTGGACGCCGCCCGGCAGCGGCGCAAGGTCGGCCAGATCGCCGAGATTGCGCCAGTGATGCGGCGCGGATTCATCGGCCGGTGCGTTGATGTCGTCGCCAAGGGCGGCGGCGAACGCGGTCTCGTAGCCCGGCTGCACCTTCACGGCGTCGACGACCGGCGGCCACAAATCCTCTTCCGGACGCAGAAGATTGGCCAGCGCTGTCGTCTCCGCCGAAAGCCGCTGCGCCTCACGCTCGGCTTCTTCCAAAGGCGCGCGCGCTTCGGCCTCGTCACGCTCGATGCGCTCGAGCAGGCCGCGCGCCTCCTCGAGCATTGCCAGCAATTCCCCGGCGCTGCGCCCTGCATTGGCCGCAAGTTCTTCGGCCGCGCGAACATCCGGCGCACCGGCAGCGGAAGCCATCGCCCGTTCGAGCTTCGCTTCCGCTTCGGAAAGCTGCTGCTCGGTGGTCTCGGCGAGCGCTCTCGCCAATTCGCGCGTGCGCTCCTGGCCATTCTTCTGCGCGTGCCATTCGGCGAGCTCGGCCGTGAGGCGCTCCAGCGTACGCTCTGCGTCCGCCAGCCGCTCCGACAGATCGGCAGCGCGTTCCTGTGCCGTGCGCAGCACTTCGTCGGCTTGCGCGGCGGCCAGCGACAACGCTTCGGACTCCCGATCCAGAGTCGCGATATTGGCCTTGGCATCGTGATCCAGGGCGCGTTCCCGCGTGAGATCCTGCTCCGTTTGCGCGATGCGCTGGCGAAGCCGCTGTGCTTCCTCGCGTGCACGCGCTTCCTCGGCATCCAGCGCTTCGCGTTCGACGATCAGGCGATGCAGCGCCGCGCCGCGCTCGGCCTCGGTCTTCCGAAGCGGCGGGAGTTTCGCCGCCGCATCGGCCTGCGCCGTGCTCGCGACGGCCGCGCGATCGGCGCATTCCGCAACGGCGCCGGTGGTCGCGTTCAGCGACGCTTCGGACTCCATCATCTGCGAGCCGGCAATCTGCCAGCGCAGGTAGAGGGTGAGCGCTTCGGCCTTGCGGATGAGTCCTGAGAGATTGCGGTAACGCGACGCCTGGCGCGCCTGCCGCTTCAGGTTTTGCAGGCTGCTTTCGACTTCGCGGATCACATCGTCGAGGCGCGCCATATTGGTTTCGGCCGCCTTCAACCGGAGTTCGGCTTCGTGGCGGCGCTGATGCAATCCGGCGATGCCGGCGGCTTCTTCCAGGATGGCGCGGCGGGCGAGCGGCTTCTGGCTGATCAAGAGGCCGATCTGGCCCTGGCGCACGAAGGCCGTGGAGCCCGCGCCGGACGATGCATCGGCGAAGAAGATCTGCACGTCGCGCTGGCGCACGTCGCGACCATTGATGCGATAGACGCTGCCGGCCTCGCGCTCGATGCGGCGTGAAACCTCTATCGTGTCGTAATCGTTGTAGGGCGCCGGTGCCGAGCGATCCTTGTTGTCGATGAACAGGATCACTTCGGCGATATCGCGCGCGGGCCGCGCCGCCGATCCGGCGAAGATCACGTCATCCATCTCGCTGCCGCGCACCGAGGTGGGGCGCGTTTCGCCCATCACCCAACGCAGCGCATCGAACAGGTTGGATTTGCCGCAGCCGTTCGGTCCCACGATGGCCGTGAGTCCCGGCTCGACGAAAAGCTCCGTCGGCTCGACGAACGATTTGAACCCCGAGAGTCTAAGCCGGGTAAAGTTCAATGGAGAAAGGCGTCCTGATGCGCCGCGTTTACTTCTTCAGCATCGGATCGAGAAATTCCTTCACTTCCTGAAAGTCCGCGAAGCCTCCGACATGCACCTGGCCGTTCGCGATGAAGGTCGGTGTGCTGTTGAGATTGTACTTGGTCTGCGCGTCCTGAGCGACTTTCGCGATCCGCTGCTGTTCTGACTGATTCGCGATGCATCTGTCGACCTGATCCGCGCTCATCCCGGCGATCCGGCCCATCTGCACGAGTGCGCCGTGAACGTCGGGGATTTGATACTCCGGATCCCATTTGGGCTGATTCCGGAACAGCAGGTCAATGAACTGGAAATAATTATCGGGGGGCAAACAGCGCGCCATCGATTCGGCCGCGTAGTCCACCTGACTGATGGGGAAGACGCGGAACACATAGAACACCTTGCCGGTGTCGATGTAGTTGGCCTTCAGCTGGCCGAAGAGCGTCTCGTTGAAATGGGCGCAGTGCGGGCAGCTGGGCGCTGCATATTCAATCAGGGTGATCGGCGCCTTTGGCGAACCCAGGTGCCGGTCGGTGTCGACGATCTGCATGCCCGACTTGTCGCCGGCGGTGGCATTGTCGTCCGAACTGCCGCCATAGAACACGAAATAGGCCGCGACGAGGATGCCGATGACGGCAACTCCAACGATCCCAAAAAGCAACTGTTTCCGGTTCACGGCCCTGGCTCCGAACGCTTTCGACGGGCTCGTTTTGGCAGAGGCGGGACGCGCGTTCAATCCGCCGGGCGGCGGGATTTCGCCAGATTGATGAGGGCCGATTTGAGCTTTTCCGGGCCGGAATAGGTCAACGCCGGATCGTCCGGCGGGACGTCCTTAGCGCGGCGGCGCCGGGTGGGGAGTGGCGGGCGCGCGGCGAGGGTGCCCTGCACGAACTTCAGACGAGTCACCGCCTCATGGCCGAGATAGCTGTTGATCTTCTCGGCGAGCACGCGGGTTTCGTGCTGCAGGAAGACCGACGCGCCCGGCTCGGCCTTCAAGGTGAGGGTGCCGCCGGACGGTCCATCCACAAGTTTGACGGGCGTGCAGACGCGCGCGACCTCCGGCCCCACGATCTCCGCCCAGCGCAGTACCAGTGTCGGATTGCGGAAGCCTGCCTTGGCGAAGGCGTCGCCAGCGACCGCGCCGGCATCGCGGCCGACGCTGGCCGTGCGGTTTCGCCGTGGCGGCAACGGCAGTTCGGGCTGATCGGATTTCGAGTCTTGCTTCATTCGGCGCGCGCTTCCAATGCTGTCGCATTATGTCCTCTGCCGCCCGCGCCCGAAAGATCGAGTCGACGCCCGGCGCGACGCTGCTCGGCTGGTACGACCGGCATCGGCGCGTGCTGCCGTGGCGGGCGAGGGCCGGCGAGCGCGCCGATCCCTATCGCGTGTGGCTGTCCGAAATCATGCTGCAACAGACCACCGTGCAGGCGGTCGGGCGCTACTATCGCGAATTCCTGCGCCGCTGGCCCGATGCGCGGGCCCTGGCGGCCGCACCGCTGGATGATGTGCTCGCGGCATGGGCAGGGCTCGGCTACTACGCGCGCGCCCGCAACCTGCATCGCGCCGCGAAGGTGGTTGCGGAGGAATTCGGCGGCACGTTTCCTTCGACCTTGGAGGCGTTACGTGAGCTGCCCGGCGTCGGCGCCTACACGGCGGCGGCCATTGCCGCCATCGCGTTCGATGTGCCGGCGCTGGCGATGGATGCCAATGCCGAGCGCGTTCTGGCGCGATACTTCGCGGTTCGCGAACCGCTCGCCAAGGCCAAGCCCAAGCTGCGCGAGATGGGCGACGCGCTGGTGCCGCGGCGGCGCGCCGGTGATTTCGCGCAAGGCTTGATGGATCTGGGCGCGCTGATCTGCTCGCCGAAGAAGCCGGCGTGCCTCAACTGTCCGTGGTTCGACGGTTGTGCGGCGAGGAAGCTCGGCATTCAGGAACTGCTGCCGATCAAAGCCGAGAAGCAGGTGCGGCCGCTGAAGCGCGGCGCGGCGTTCGTCGTGCGCGATGCGACGGGCGCAGTCCTGTTGATGAAGCGGCCGGAGAACGGATTGCTCGGCGGCATGCTGCAGCCGCCGCTCGGGCCGTGGACGGCCGAATTTCCGTCGCGCGCAGAAGCGTTACGTCAGGCGCCGTTCAAGGCCGACTGGAAGAAGCGCGCCGGCATCGTGCGCCACGGCTTCACGCATTTCGAACTGGAGATCGAGGTGTATGTGACGGAGGTGCGTTCGCGTCCTCGCAATATCCACACCTGTCATTCCGGGCCGAGCGATGCGTCGGCATCGCGAGGGGAAGGGAACCCAGGTGGTCCAGCATCCCGGAAGCGTGACGACCTGGGTCCCCTTCCCTCGGCGCGCTCATCGCGCGCCTCGCCGGGGATGACAATGTGGGTTGCGGAAAGAGATTTGCTGAACGTCGCGCTGCCAACAGTCATGCGGAAGATCATAGCGCTCGGAATGTCGCGAAATGCCGCCTGACGAATTGATCGACCAAATTTGGCGCGCGTTTGCGAACCGCCTGAAGCCCACTTCAGTAGTGCCTGCGGGGCATCCGCCGACCGAGATTTATTCGGATGCGATGTTCTTCGCATCAAAGACTGCCGATGAACTAACGTCTGAGGCGCTCACGCAATACTTTGACGCCGTTGCTGGATTTTCGCCGGAGGCGTTTTGTTATTTTCTTCCCGGCATTCTCGTCGCAACCATTCGCGAGAACCGGCCGGATCTGATTGTTGCCGGCGCGATCATTGGACAACTCGATCGCAGCAACATGCCATCTTCTTGGGACGATTTCTTTGCCCAACGCTGGCCTTTGCTCAATCGCGAGGAGTGTCGTGCTGTCCAGGCCTGGGTCGTTTGGCTGACCGAATGCAATCCGCCGGTCTTCGATGATAATTCCCTTTCGCGCGCGTTCGACACGCTGGAACTGCTCGCGAACAAGGACGCGGCCACGCCGCTCGCATCACGCTAAATCCGCCCGCAAGCGCTGACGCAGCAGGTCGATCGGCACCAGCGAGCCCTTGTGCTCGTAATGCCAGAACGTCCAGCCGTTGCAGGCATCGAGCCCCTGCACATGCGCGGCGATGCGATGGATGGAGCCGGTCGCATCCTTGCAGACAAGCGTGCCGTCGGCGCGAACTTTGGCGGAGAACCGCCGCGTCGAACTCACCACGATGGAGCCCGGCGGCAGCAGGCCTTCCTCGACCACGCGGCCGAACGGGATGCGCGGTTCGGAACGCTTGCCTTTCGTCACCGCGATGGCATCGCCATCGGCGGGCTCAATCCGCGCGATCCGTTTGCGCGCGACTTCCGCGTATTTCGGATCGCGCTCGATGCCGATGAAATGCCGGCCGAGGCGCTTCGCCACCGCGCCGGTTGTGCCCGAACCGAAGAAGGGATCGAGCACCACATCGCCCGGCTTGCTGGACGCCACGATCACGCGATGCAG
>Ga0335079_10011662_pt1 | contig 10025 bp, 9 predicted proteins | sample Lox_Sample_33_FD_206719 | JGI IMG/M metagenome (GOLD analysis project Ga0335079, IMG submission 206719) | Soil microbial communities from Loxahatchee National Wildlife Refuge, Florida, United States - Lox_Sample_3.3 | ecosystem: Environmental > Terrestrial > Soil > Wetlands | place: USA: Florida...
CACATGGGCACGAGTGCGGCTCCCGGCAGCCGCGCCGAGCCCGACGGGCGAGCCTGAGCGCCGGAGGCCGCGTGCGCGATCTCGCGAGGGATGGCGTTCGCCGCGGGCGCAACGATGTCAGGCTGGCGAGAGGACTGGCAGGCCGAGGGTTTGGGCTTCGGTGATCATGCGCTGGTCGTAGGTGATCAGCGCGCCGAGTTCACGCGAGATGCTCGCGGCCGTGGCGAGATGAATCGCGTCGAGCGAGCGCAGCGTCGTCCCACCGATCTGCGCAGCAGCCCGCACTACCGGCTCGATCGCAAGCAACCGCAACCCAGCGAGTACCCCGACCGCGACGGGAGGAGCCTGTCCGCCGAGGCGGCGCGCGGTCCGGGTGACCTCGACCGTGGCCAGCAAGCTTGAGGCGCGGTCAGGCCAGCGGCGTAGCTCCTGGCGGAGTGGGGCGGTCTCCGCTTCGATCGCGATCAGCTTGACGAGGGCCGAGGAGTCCAGGTAAGCGACCGGCGAGCTACTCGCCACGCTGACGGACGTCGCGAGGCTCTGGGCCGCGTTCAACCTCGAGTGCCGCCGTCGCCGGCGCGTCCGGGCCGAGATCGAGCGGATCGACCTCGAGCAGATCGCTCTGTGCGCTGCGCACGGTCAACTCGGCCACCGAGAAACGGTCTGAGGATGAAGGTTGGGAGGCCATGCTCTGAGTATGCCGCATGCGTTCGGTCAGCGGATGCCCTCGCCGGGGATGTCCAGCGACACGACGCCGCCACCATTGCGACAGCAGCTCTCGGCAGAGTCGACAGGACCGCTTCGAATCCCCAACGCCGGCGGAGTCCGACTTGTGCCGTCCTCGTCCACCCGAGTCCTTGCCTTCTCGCGCGCTGACAACCTCACGGCTGCCTCTGTCCGGTTCCAGCAGCGCGACGTGCTCGCTTCGGCGTCGCGTTCGCTGCCTCTCCGCTCCGAGAGCAGTAGCGTCGCTGGCGGCCTACCCCGGAGGGGAGAGTGTTCAATCTTCGTGGATCCGGCAGAGCGGCAGACTTCGCCGAGAGTTCTGCATCGACCCGACCGTTAGCAGCGAGTGTGCAAGCAGCGAGGCGCGGTTTTGGCGACGAGCAGCGCTGGGCGCCCGGGGATCGGGATCGGTGAGCCCCGCTTTGGCGACGACGCGCGTCCTGCGCGCCGTCGCGGGGTCGCGTTGTGCGTCCCGTGCCGGACTTAGGGCGTTGGGTTTGACGCGGTCTTTTGCCGGCCGACGAAGTTGCCGATGAGGAGGCCGATCACTGTGACGAGGTAGAGCTGTCCGGTTAGTTCCTCGATCACTGTTAGGGCGTGGCCGACTGGCGTTGCGGCGGAGAAGTCGCCGAAGCCGGTGGTCGTGAGGACGGTGAAGCTGAAGTAGAGGCGGTCTCCTTCTGTGCCGTTGGTGTGCTGGGCGAAGTACAGCGTGGAGTCGACGTGGGTGATGAAGCCGATGATCCACGCGAACAGGAGGCCGAGGGAGAGGTAGATCGCGAGGGCGCCGGCCACCGCTTGGGTGGTGACGCCGCGGTTGCGTAGCAGTCGCAGGAGGCCGCCGAGGATCACTACGGGGATGGCGGCGGTGATGATGACGTTCGCGGAGTCGGTGAGCTGGCGCGGGGCGGCGCCGGTGGCGACGAGGAGGATCAGGACGATCATCACCGCGCCCAGGCCCACGGCCCTGTGTCGGCGTACCTCTTGGGGCTCGCGCGCAGTAGCGACCGCGAAGACCAGCGCCAGGCCCTCGATCGCGATCGCAGTGGCGCGGGACCAGTCCGCGGCCGGTGCGGCGATGATGAACACGACCAGCGCCAGGGTGAGGAGGAAGACGATCCCGTATCGGAATTGCGCGGGACGATCGGCCGTGGGTTGGGGGCGGTGCACGGGGGGTTTCGCGACGGTCAAGACGACTTCCTCTTGAGCGAGATTTCGTCGACCGGGTTGTGCCTAGCGAGGTGGTGCGCGTTGCCGGGCGGCATGGCTAGGTGTCGGTGTTCATTGGCGTGACGCTGCGGAGCGTCAGTCCGAGATCGGCGATCCGGTCGAGCAGCCCGTGTAGCTGTGATTGGTCGATGACGGGTCCGGTGATCTCGGTGGCGCCGTGGGCGGCGCGGATCTCCATGCCGCGGAATGCCGCGGCGTATCGCGGACCGATCTCTCCCTCGACGGTGATCCGGTAGTAGAGGCGGTCCATCGCCCTCACCGTGGCATCGGCGCGCGCCGGGCGACACGGCCCGGCGGCTAATCACCCGGGTGATTCAGGCGGGCGGTTCGAGCAGCCCGAGCGTCGCTGCGCGCGTGACGGCTTCTGCGCGGGAGTGGACGCCGAGCTTGCGGTACAGCTCGCGGGTGTGCGTCTTGATCGTGTTCAGCGAGACGTAGAGCTGGCCGCCGATCTCGCGTAGCGAGAGGTCGGTGGCGAGGTAGCGCAGTACAGCAAGCTCGCCCTCGCTGGGTTCCTCGATAGGGCTCCGCTCGGGGCGGGCGGGCTCGACATCAAGCATCGTCTGAACTCGATCTGCGAGTGCTGGCAGGCGTCCCGGATCGGGTAGCTCAGCGATCACGGCTCGCGCTCGCTCGAGGTCGCTGGCGGCGCGCGCGGGCAGGGAGCGGGCTGCTCGGACTTCGGCGAGGACGAGCAGCGCGTGAGCGTGGGCGGTGGTGGGCTGCGGTGTGCGTCGCAGCCGCTCCCCGCGGACCGCTTCTCGCTCGGCCTCGGCGAGGTGCCCCGTGCTGGCAAGGGCCGATCCCAGGGCGAGATGAGCGAGCGCGACCGGCCAGAGATCGGCCTGGCCGGTCTCCTGGGCATATGCGATTGCTTGGCGTGCCCAGGCCGTGGCGCTGGCTGTGCGCTGTTGTTCGGCGTCGATCGCGGCGAGCAACCCGAGAGCGGCGACGTAGCCGCCTGGTCGCTCGGGCGCCTCGGGGCGCTCGACCGCTTCGAGCGCGACAGTTCGCGCCTGAGCGAGGTCGCCGGCGAAGAACAGGGCGTTGGAGAGGCTCGCGAGTGCGGCAACGGTGAACGTGTTCATGGCGTCTGCCTGGGCGGCTGTGACCGCGCGGCGGGCGTGCTCAATGGCCGCAGCGGCGTCGGTCTCGAGAAACGCGACGCGCGTCACTTCGACAATCGCCTCGAGAAGCGGCGCCCAGGACGCGGGCCGCGTCTCACGCGCGCGCTCGGCCACCGAAAGCAGTTGCTGCAGCTCGACTGCTGGGCGTCCCAGCTGTCCGGCGGCGAGCACGCCGAACGCCGGCAGTGACGGATGCTCGAGCAGCAGCTCGGGGGGGAGCCTCTTGATCCAGGACAGGAACATTGCTACGCGGCCGCTTTGGAACAGCTCGACTTCGTGCTCGGCGAGCAGGTCGGCCACTGTCGGCTGGTCGCCGGCGGCTGCGGCGTGCTCGATCGCGTCCTCGACGAGTCCTTGGCCCTGGTACCACGCTGCCGCGCGGCGGTGCAGCGCGGCGGGCTTCGCGAGCCGCGCCTCGGCGAGCTCCAGCCGTAACAGTTCGCCGAACAGGTGGTGGTAGCGGTACCACTCCCCGTGCCCGTCGAGCGCGACGATGAACACGTTCGAGTGCCTGAGCTCCGCGAGCACGGCCGCCGAGTCGTGCCGGTCCAGAACGGCGTCGCACAGCTCGGGTGTGAATCGTCCGAGCACCGACGTGCGCAGCAGGAAGTCCTTCGTGTCGGGCGCCAGCGACTCGAGGACCTCACCGGCGAGGTATTCGGCGACCGCCCGGTGGCTGCCCGCGAAGGCTCGCACCCCCTCCCGCGGGTCGTCGAGGTCGCGTAGCCACAGCGCGGCCAGGTACAGCCCCGCTGGCCATCCCTCGGTGCGCTCGACGAGCAGTCCGAGGTCTTCGTCGGTCAGCTCGATCCCCTCGCGGCGGACGAGCAGCTCACGGGCTTCGTCGACGGTGAACGCCAGCTCGTGCGCGCGAATCTCGCTGAGTCCACGGCGCGCTCTCAGGCGTGCGAGCCGGAGAGGTGGATCGGTGCGGGTCGTCGCAAGCACGCGCACGTTCTCGGGCAGCCGCTCGAGCGCGTACCCGATCGAGCGAAACGAGGGCTCGCTGCCAAGCAGGTGCAGATCGTCGAGCACGATCGCCAGCGGCCGGGCGTAGGTGTGCAGTCCGTTCAGCAGCTGATCAACAGTGGGCTCGATCGGCGCGCCAGGAACAGCCAGGCGCCGGAGCACCGGGCGACCGAGGCCTTCCGCGACCCGCTCGATAGCGCTGGCCACATACGTCCAGAGGCGCACGGGGTCCGCGTCGCCCTCGTCGAGTGTGATCCAAGCAACCGGCGTGGGATGCTCCGAGCACCAGGACCGCATGAGCATCGTCTTGCCGTAGCCAACCGGGGCGTCGATGAGCGTCAATGCCGCCGCGCGGCCGCGGTCAAGCGACCGAAACAGGCGTGGGCGACGAACGACGCCCGGCTGGACGCGTGGCAGCATCAGCTTGGCCTCGCTCAGCTGGAGACCCGAACGCTTCGCGCGCGGTTCTCGAGCTCGCGGCGCCGGCGAATCGTTGTCCACTCTCGGCTGGCTCAAACCGCCGGAGATGATCGCAAAGCTCTGCATCCCTGCGAGAACAGCTTGCCAAGCTCGAGCTTTGCCCGGCTCGCTCAAGCGACGCCGGCGTCGCCCGCCCCGAAGCCGTCTTCAGCCCCCACCCCGCGTTGCAAGCGAGGGCTGAAATCACCCGGGTGACCGTATCGCCTCTCCGGTCCGACGAGCCCGCGGTGCGCGATGGTGGCCGCACGACCATGTCAGCCCCGGACCCGACCATCGCTACCTCGCGCTCCCGCTCCATGCTACGGGCGGGGCACATCCGAGCCGCCCATCCTCATCGGGTGATGCGCTCAGCGCCGGACCGGCGTCGGCTGGCGGAGAGAACTGCGAAGCAGGTGCCACATCTGACGCGCCATCCGGCGCCGAGGCGTACCCGCGAGGGCGGGACAAAGGAGAGCACTGATGGAGACCGTTGACCCGACCCCGGCGCACCCGCAGGCAGGCCCAGTGATGCCCGAGAATCCATACGGCGGCAAGCCGAGCAGCGGCTCGCAGTTCCCGCCGTACTACACGCCGACGCCGTCGGTCCGGACTCGGAACAACTACTTCCCCTCCAGCGAGACGCTCGGGCCGGACGAGATGCGGATCTCGTTCGTCGGCAGCTGCCCGTTCCCACCGCGCCGCGACCAGGCCGGCACCTGCATCATGGTCGAGCTCGGAAACGGCGACCAGTTCTTCTTTGACTTCGGCCCTGGGTGCGTCAAGAACATTCTCGCGATGGGCGTCCCGGTGCAGGAGATCAATGACATCTTCATCACACACCTGCACGTGGACCATTACCACGACCTGTCCTACCTGCTTCCGTTCTCGGCATGGGGAGGGCGATGGAAGCAGCCGCTGCGTGTGACCGGGCCGTCGGGACGCACGCCAGAGCTCGGGACCAAGGGCATGGTCGCCGGTATGAAGCAGATGCTGAAGTGGCATCTGGAGGCGTTCGATGCGTGCCCGATCGGGGACGGCTACGAGGTCGAGGTCAACGAGTTTGACTGGAAGGACGAGAACGGCATCTGTTATGAGAAGAACGGTGTCACGATTCGCCACTGGCGGCGCTCGCACGCGAAGGACGGCGCCTCGGCCTATCGGCTTGACTGGAACGGCCTGTCGTTCGTGTGGACCGGCGACGGCCGGCCTGATGACCTGACGGCCAAGTACGCCAAGGGCGCTGACGTGTTCGTGACTGAGTCCCAGCCCGATCTGGCGCGGATCAACCTCTACAAGTACGGGCTGCCGGAGTTTCTCTACAACTACACCGTCGACATTCACCACACGCTGACCTACGCGGCGGGCTATCTGATCAAGCAGGTCAATCCGCGTTGCGGGATGGTCACGCACATCGCGTTCGACAACGACACGCTGAACGAGACCAGCGCCGACGTTCGCGCCCACTGGGACGGGCTCTTTCTGTACGGGGCGCCGGACGTGGTGGTCGTGAACGTGACCAAGGACGCGATCTGGCACCGAGAGGCGGCCCTGCCCGGGTTCGCCGGCCAATCGTTCCCGAACCCGACCGTGCTGTTCGGTGACCCGCTGCCGCTCGACACGGGCAAGGGCATCGTCCCCCAGCCCAGATTGCCGCGCGAGGAACAGCAGGAGCAGCTGACCCGCGACCTCGAGATCGACCCGCGCAAGTACTACCCGCCCGACGTGTACCGCGAGCCGCTGACCAAGCTCGCAGACCCGCAGGAGGTCGACCTGATCGCGATGGCCCAGGTCATGGGCATCGACGTCAGCGCACTCGTCAAGTAGCGGCCCGGTCCGATCCTCAGACCATGGAGATCATCGACGACAACGGCACGGCCGTTCCGATCACGATTCTGACCGGGTTTCTCGGGGCGGGCAAGACGACGCTCCTCAATCGCATCCTCACCGGGGATCACGGCCTGCGCGTCGGCGTGCTCGTCAACGACTTCGGGTCGATCAACATCGACGCCGAGCTCGTCGTTGGCGTGGACGGCAACATGATGAGCCTCGCCAACGGCTGCGTCTGCTGCCAGATCCGCGACGATCTGATCGAGTCGGTTGCCGCCTTGCTCGAGCGCCCGGAGACGATCGAGTACATCCTGCTCGAAGCCAGCGGCGTTGCGGACCCTGGCGGGCTGTTCATCACGTTCAGCGATCCCAATCTCCGGGACCGGATCAGGCTCGACAGCGTCATCTGCGTGATCGACGCCGACCAGGTGTTCGCGCATCCCGAGTATCCGCCGCTGATCGAGCTCAAGCTCCACCAGATCGGGTTTGCCGACATGCTGATCCTAAACAAGGTGGATCTTGCCGGCCAGGAGCAAGTCGAGAAGGTCCGGGTATGGCTCGACGAGCACTTCAACCGCCTGCGCATCGTCGAGACCGATTACTGCGATGTGCCCTACGAGGTCCTGCTGGGTGTCGGCCGCTTCGATCCCGCTCGAGCGAATACGCACGGGTGCGGCGGCGGGAACGCGTGCGCCGACCCGACCTGCGATCGCGAGCACCCCGGGCACGACCACTCGAGCGTCTTCGGCACCTGGAGCTATACGACCGACGAGCCGCTGGCGCTCGACGCTCTGCGCGAGAGCATGCGACGGCTGCCCGGGAGCATCTACCGGGCCAAGGGCGTCGTCCACTCGGCGGATGCGCCGGAGCGCCGGGCCGTGCTTCAGGTCGTGGGCCGGCGGGTGGACATCTCACTGGAAGAGGAGTGGGGCGATCGTGCGCCGCGGACTCAGATCGTGGCGATCGGTGCGGCGGGCAGCATCGACGTGAATCTGCTTGAGGCGAATTTCACCTCCTGCATTTCGACACCGTCCGCCGCGAGGCGCCGTCACACCGCGTCGAGAGGGGAGAGCTGATGAGCCCGTTATCGAAGGTGTTCGAGCTGAACTGGAAGGGGCTCAACGTGCCCCGGGCGCTCATCATCCTTGGCATCCTCGGCGGGTCGCTGATCGTGATGGAGGCGGCCGGTTGGAGCGTCTATTGGGTGACCCTCGCGATGGCGGCGCTGTTCGCGGGTGTGAGCGACCCCGGCGGGGAGTTCGGGTACCGCGCGACACGGATGGGGCTGTTCGCGGTCATCGGCGCGCTGCTCACGGGGCTCGGATTCGCGATCGGCGAGAAGGCGTGGGAGCTGGTGGTGCTCGCCGCGTTCGTCGTGACGGTGATCGGCGGGCTGGCGGTCAAGTACGGCCTGCACAGATACACGGCGGGGTACGTGCTCAATTGCTGGTTCATCATCGCGATCGGCCTACCGGCCTCCTACAGGCTCGATCGTTATACGAGCCACACCTGGGCGCAGATGCTGGCCTGGGTAGCCGGGTGTGCCCTGTGGGTCGCGATCATCTTCATCGGCTGGTTGGCCCGCGGACGTGGTTCGCGTCCGCAGCCGATCCCCGAAATCCCCGGGGACATCTCGCCGCGCAAGCTGACCCGGCCAATCATTGCCTTCTCGGTAATCCGGGCGCTGACGGTGTCGATCGCGGTCGCGATCGCGTTCGGACTCCATCTCCCAAACGCCTACTGGATGCCGATCGCGACGATCGTCGCGATGAAATCGAGCCTTGACCAATCGGCGCTGGTCGCCGAACAGCGCTTGATCGGCGCGACGATCGGCGCCGCGATCGCGTCGCTGTGCCTGCTGGCGATCCACAGCAAATACGCGCTGGAGGTGATTCTCGTCCTGCTCGGCGCGATCGGAGGATCGATCCGAGGCGTGAACTACACGCTCTACGCGGCCGCGATCGCCGGATGCGTCCTGATCGCGAGCGGCGTGTCCCACCACCCATCCAACCTCGGCGCCGAGGCCCAACGCGTGCTCTACACCTTCCTCGGCGTCGGCCTCGCCCTGATCGTGATGCTGCTCGTCAACCAACTCCAGAAACGCACAGCCGCCAAGGCGCCACCACCACAACCAGCATGACGCCCATGGCCCCGCAGGGAACGACTAATGGCGCACCGTCCGATGGCGCCCCACCGCCGCAAGCCACCGAACCAACCAAGCGGACGCCCTCGGAATGGCGGCAGCTGTTGCTGGCGGCCTATCGCGACCCCGAGCACATTGCCGACCGCTTCGCGCTGCACAACACCCAGCGCCTCGCCGAGCCGTCGCTGAAGTGGGCGCAGCGCGTCCGCCACGAGCGTCCCGACGTTCCCCGCGCGGTGATCGCCGAGGAGGTCCGCAAGCAGAGCGCCCGCGCGGCGGCGATCGAGGGCGCGGTGGCCGGATCGCCGTTTCTGCTGGCGCTGATCCCTGGATATGTGGCGTACCTCAGGCAAGAGTCACGCATGCTGCTACGCACCGCAGCGCTGTATGACCGCGACCCGGGCGAACTCGAGGCCACCGCGGAGATACTGGCGCTGCGCGGCGTGCACCCGACGATCGATGCCGCCCGCTCCGCGCTGCTCGAGGTGCAAGCTGTCCCGCTGCCCGACAAGCCGACCAAGCGCCGCTCGCTCCGCACCTGGGTACGCGCCGGCTACGTGCTCTTGATCCTCGGCGGGTTCCTCTCCGGCTCATCCAGCGAGGACAAACAGACGTCCCATCCCCGCCTAAAGACCGTCGTCGCCTGCCTGGTCGCGTTCACGATCTGGGTGATCACCTGGGTGCTGCCCGTCACCTTCATGCTCGCGATGGCATGGGGCTGCGACAGCAACGCGCGGCGACTCGGCCGAAAAGCGCTGATCTTCCTCGAAAACGACGCCGACAAAGCCCAAGCCGCGATCGACGACGCCAAACACACCAAGGAACCCGGCCACTACAGACGCGTGATCCTGCGCACCACGCTCCTCATCCTCTCGGTCGTGATCCCACTCGGCTTCATCGCCTGGGCCGACCACCAACGCCAAAGCAACGGCATCAACGGACTCAGCGCCGCCGGCGCGCTCGTCGCGCTCTCGCTCGTGATCGGCACCGCCGTCGCCGCCACCCGCCGCTAACCGGCGACGATCCCGCGAGGTCGCATCGCCGAGCACATGATCATGCCGAGACCAGCGCCCAAGACCGCGCACGCAGATCCGGCAAACACGCACCGCGGCACCATCCCGCGATGACGAATCCGGCGGGTTTCCGTGCATATAGCGGACAAGGGCTGATGACACGGCGGGACCGAAGCGCTACGAGTGGGAGAGCCACACACCGATCCGTGCGGGGTTTCGAATCCGTGCCGTTCAACCAATGAGAGCATCACAGAAGAAGTTCCTCGCCGGTGACGCTGCTCTGGCTCCGCTGACCCTCCCGAGTCAATGAGTCGCGAACGATGGATGGCCCTGCTGTTCGCGATCGGCTCAGCGTGCTTCTTGATCGGTCCGTTCCCGGGCTACGCGCAGCTCGTCGGCGCAAGCGCCGACGCGGTCACGTTCTTCATCGGCTCGATCCTGTTCACCGCCGGGGGAGCGCTACAAACGTGGATCGCGTTCCCTGAGCGCCATACCGGAGCCGCCGGAAAGGCAGCATTCCGGGCAGCGGCG
>Ga0335079_10011663_pt1 | contig 10025 bp, 8 predicted proteins | sample Lox_Sample_33_FD_206719 | JGI IMG/M metagenome (GOLD analysis project Ga0335079, IMG submission 206719) | Soil microbial communities from Loxahatchee National Wildlife Refuge, Florida, United States - Lox_Sample_3.3 | ecosystem: Environmental > Terrestrial > Soil > Wetlands | place: USA: Florida...
ATGCGCCGCACCTCGCGGACCGCTTCGAGCGACCCGTTGAGCGAGACGGTGTCGCGCAGGACCACGTCGAGCATGGTGGCCGCGCCGTCGCGGCTCAGGAACGTGCGGAACACGTCCGGCATGCGCTGCCGCGCGCGCGCCGTGTCGGCGTACAGCACCACGTACTGCCAGAGGGGAATGCCGGGCCGGAGGTCCACCATCCCGCGCACCTGGGCGACGAGCGGGTTGGCGCGGATCGAGTCGGAGAGCTCGCGCAGGCCGCGCAGCCGGTCCGGGTCGAGCACCTGGCTCCCGTCGGTCATCTGCACGACGATCTTGAGCGGGCGCAGCGCGCCGCCGTGGCCCATGTCCTCCAGCACGGCGAGGCCGCGGCCGGAGTCGGTGTCGGTCGGGAACCAGTTGACCACCGGCAGCCCGATCTGCAGCCAGAGGGCCGGCAGCGCGAGCGCGACGACGATGGCGCCGGAGATCGTGACCGCGCGCCAGGGGTGCCGGGCGACGGCGCGTGCGTAGCGGTTCCAGCGGCCGAAGCGCAGCCGGCGCAGCCGCCGCGCGAGCCACAGCGGCCGGTCGATGTGCCGTCCCAGGATCGCCAGCATCGCCGGCAGGAACGTGACGGACAGCGCGATGGAGGTCGCCACGACGAACAAACCCGCGAGGCCGATGGACCGCGTTTCCTGCAGCGGCACGATCATCAGCGCGACGAACCCGATCATGACGGTGCCGCCGGACGTGATCACGGTGCGCGAGGCCGTGCGGATCGTCTCGGCGGCGGCCTCCAGCCGGTTCGGCGTGTAGTCCATCTCCTCGCGGAACCGCGTCACGACGAGCAACGAGTAGTCGATGCCGACCCCGAGCCCGATCATCGTCGTGAGGTTGAGGACGAAGATGGACATCGGGACGATCGTGGCGGCGATCGAGACGAGACCCAGACTGATCGTGATGGCGATGAAGCCGACGGCGATCGGCGCCATGGCGGCCACCAGGGTGCTGAACGCGACGAGCAGCAGCAGCATGGTGAGCGGGATGAGGCGCTGCTCCATCCGCCGGGAGTCGTCGGCCGCGATGGTACGGATGTCGTAGTCGAACGCCGGATCGCCCGTGACGTAGGTGCGGAAGTCGCTGCCGAACCGCTGCTGCACGTCCGCGACGGCCGCGCGCAGCAGCGGCGTGTCGCTCGTCGCGGAGCTGTCGGCCGAGAGGCCGATCAGCACGAAGGTGATCCGCCCGTCGCGGCTCCGGAATGCCTCGTCCTCGGCGTTCCTCCAGTTCAGGGTCTGCAGGACGAAGGGCAGTCGCTGCAGCGCGGCGGTGATGGAATCGACGTAGGCCGTGTAGCGCCGGGAGCGCAGCGTGAGCGACGGATGGCGGATCGCGACCGCGGCGAACGCGGCGTACGGTGAGTCGAAGTCGTTGCGGATCAGGTCTTCGGCGGCCGTGGACTCCGAATGGGACAGGTTCTCGCCGCCGACGTGCAGCCGCTCGTGGAGCCTCTCGCCCAGCGGCGCCATCACGGCGGTGAGGGCGACCCAGGCGAACACGATGGGCCAGCGCCACCGTACGATGGTCCTGGCCGGCAGTCGGATCACGCAGGCATCCAGGTCAACGCGGCCTCAGGCGCGCTCACGCGGCGCGACATCTGGAGGCGCGCATATTGCGCTGCCGTGCGGCGATACGCAAATGCCGCGTTTGCTCCGCGGCGCAGGCCGCCGCAGATTGCCGGCGTGGCCGGCCCCCGAACGCGCAGCAACCTGATCCCGCTCGTGGCCCTGCTGTTCCTGGCCGCCGTGGCGACGGACGTCGTGCGGCGTGCCGTCGAGGGCGCGCGACCGGCGATCCGAAGCCCCGCACCGGACCGCGGCGGCGCGGCGGACGTGCGGGCGGAGTCGGCCGGGCCCGGCGCCGCGGCGCCGCGGCCCACGGACCATCTGGACTCGGCGGAGCGCGCCGCGGCGCTGGAGCGCATCGAGGCCGGTAGCGCGGCCACGTACCTGCCGGCGATGCTGGACGAGAACGACTCGGTGCTGCACCGCTGGAGCGACGACCGGGCCAGGCGGCCGCTTCGGGTCGCGGTGTTGCGGGGCGACAGCGTTCCCGGTTTCCAGGAGATCTTCCTGGCCAACGTGGCGTGGGCGCTCGGCCGGTGGAACGGCGTCGGGCTGCCCGTGTGGCTGGAGGAGATTCCGGACACGACCGGCGCCGACATCGTGGTCTCATGGGTGGCCCAGCTCGACAGCAACCGCACGGGTCGGACGGAGCTGACGTGGCAGCGCCGCGGCCCCATCGTGCGGGCGGACGTGGTGCTCGCCACGCACCTGCCAGGCGGACGCCCGGTGCAGCCCGCCCAGATGATCGCGCTCGCGCTGCACGAGCTGGGGCACGCCATCGGACTCGGCCATTCCCCGGCGAAGTCCGACGCGCTCTACCCCGAGACGTCGGCGACGGACCTGTCGGCGCGCGACCGCCAGACCGCGCTGCTGCTGTACTCGGTGCCCCCGGGTTCGCTCAAGTGAGGTGCCGGACGAGCCGGGTCCCGGGATGGCACGATTCACCGGGTCGGCGCACCGGCGGCGGGCGGCGCGTCGGCGGCCGCCATTCCCAGGCGATAGGCGAACTCCGCATAGCGGACTAGTCCCGAGAAGGGGAAGTCCGCTTTCCACTCGTCGGCCGCCTGGTGGTAGTGATCCCACCGTTTGCCGAGCGCCTGCGAGGCTTCCATGCCGAGTCCCTCGTACGGCGGCACGGGGACCAGGAAGACGGTCGGCACGCCGAGCCTGAGGAACGGGAAGTAGTCGGAGTTCGGGCTCGCGGCCGCCACCTTGGCCTCCCACCCTGCCTCGCGCGCGACGGTCACCGCGAGCTGGCCCAGCGGCGAGCTGTCCCCGCCCGCGATCACCCAGTGAACGGGCGGAGCGGGCGGCGCGCCGGCATCGAGGTTGATCTCCGCGACCATCCGCGCCGGCGGCACGAGCGGCCGGGCCGCGAAGTAGTCGGAGCCGAGCAACCCGCGTTCCTCACCCGTGGGCCAGAGGAAGAGCACGGAGCGCGCAGGCCCCGGTCCGGCGGCCATCGCCTTGGCGATGGCGAGGAGCATCGCGCTGCCGGCCGCATTGTCGGAAAACCCGTTATAGATCGAGTCGCCGCGTTGGTCGGGCGTCGAAATGCCGAGATGGTCGAGGTGCGCGGTGAACACCACGTACTCGTCGCGCAGGGCCGGATCGGACCCCGGCAGGACCGCCGCGACGTTGCGCGAGACCAGCGCGTGCGCGTGCAGCGCGAGGGTCACCACGACGCGACCGGGCAGCAGGGAGGGATGGTCGTCGGGGGAGCCGGACGCGGGCAGTGTGGGAGCCAGCGCGCGCACGAGATCCGGGCTCGCGATGACGTCGGGCACCGGGGGAATGAAGGAAGAGACGGCGTGCACCGAATCGGCGACGTACATGCGCGACGGGCCGCGACTGCGCACGTACAGGTCGTAGGTGGCGGTATCGGTCGTGAGCTGCACGACGCCGGTCGCGCCCCGCTCGCGCAAGGTGTCGGCGGCCGCCATGTCGGCCCCGAACGGGCCGCGCACGAGCGCGACGCGGCCGGTCAGGTCGGGGAGGCCGGCGGGATGCGCCAGGACGTCGTGCGCGCTCCCGACGTAGGCGAGACCGCCGGCGAAGGAGACCAGCGTGCTTCCGGTGCCGACATTGGGAACGAAGTCGCGCGGCGTGACGTACCGGCGGGCCGTGGCGTGCCCGCGTGTGCTCGCGACTCGCAGCCACAAGCGAGTCGCGGCCGTGTCCACCACCGCCTCGGTGAGCGGCACGACCTGGAAGTAGCCGCCGTCGGCGCCCGCTCCCGTCAGGCCGAGCGACTGGGCGCTCGCCGCCAGGTAGAGCGCCGCGATGTCGTTCCCGCGCCGCCCCGTGCCTCTGCCCTCGAGAAGGTCGTGGGAGAGGAAGAACGTGTGGGCGCGGATCGCCATCGAGTCGATCGGCGGCGCGGCGGAAGTCGGCGTCGGCGTGGTGGGCTGGGCCAGGGCTGGGCTGGCCGCGGCAACCACAAGCGTCACAACGAGTTTCCATCTCACGACTGCATCCTAGCTCGCCCCCTGGCGCCACAGCAAGCACCGGGTCAGCTTTCGCCATATGGCTGCTGGAACGCCACGTCGCGCCATGCCGGTCCTCCCAAGCCGAGCCTCCCGGACGGACAGCCTGCAGGACCAGCTCGACGCACGCACCAGGCCGGGCGAATTGTGGCACGCGGAGGGAGCGGACGGCTCCGTCCGCTGCGTGGCGTGCGGGCACCGCTGCCTGATCCGGCCGGACCGCCGCGGCATCTGCCGCGTACGGTTCAATCGCGAGGGCACGCTCCTCGTGCCCGCGGGCTACGCGGCCGGCGTCCAGGTGGACCCGATCGAGAAGAAGCCCTTCTTCCATCTGTTGCCCGCATCCGACTGCCTCACCTTCGGGATGCTGGGCTGCGACTTTCACTGCGGCTACTGCCAGAACTGGGTCACGTCGCAGGCGCTCCGCGACCCCGCGGCCGACAGTCTCATCGGAGAGATCTCGGCGGCGACGCTCGTGGGCCTCGGGCGTCGCCACGGAGCCGCGGTCGTGGCGTCGTCCTACAACGAACCCCTCATCACGGCCGAGTGGGGGATGGAGGTGTTCCGCCTCGCCCGCGACGCCGGACTGAAGACCGCGTTCGTCTCGAACGGCAACGCCACGCCCGAGGTGTTGGACTTCATCCGTCCGTTGACCGACGGCTACAAGATCGATTTCAAGGCGATGCAGGACCGCGCGTACCGCTCGCTCGGCGGCGTGCTGCAGCACGTGCTCGACGCGATGCGGATGGTCCACGAGCGCGGGTTCTGGATGGAGGTCGTCACGCTCGTCGTGCCGGGATTCAACGACGCCGCGGACGACCTGAGGCGGATGGCGGACACGCTCGCCGCGATCTCCCCCGCGATCCCCTGGCACGTGACCGCCTTCCACCAGGACTACCGGATGACCGACCCGCGGAACACGGCCGTGGAGGACCTGCTGCGTGCGTGCGAGATCGGGAAGGCGGCGGGCCTCAACTTCGTGTATGCCGGCAATCTGCCCGGGCGCGTGGGCCGCTGGGAACACACCTGGTGTCCTGACTGCGACGACCTGCTGATCGAGCGGTACGGCTACCAGATCCGGCAGCAGCGCGTGACCGCCGCCGGACTGTGCCCGTCATGCGGAGCCCGGATTCCGGGCATCTGGTCGTAGCGAGCGAGCAGTCCCTCGAACGCCGGGACCGCGGCGTGTGACGTCCCCCTCCCCGCAACACCCCTGGCTGTTGGTGTACGACGGGCAGTGCCGGTTCTGCGTGAGCTGCGTGGATCTCGTGCGGCGGTGGGACGGTGCGCGGCGCATCCGGCCCGTGCCGCTCCAGGATCAGCGGGCGTGGGAAGGCACGCCGGGGCTCGCGAGGCCCGCGTTGGAGCGCGCGATGCACCTGGTGGCGCCGGACGGGCGCGTGTTCGTCGGCGCGGAAGCCCTCGCTCCGCTGCTGCGGCTCCTGCCCCGGGGCGGCGTTTGGGCCGCTCCGCTCTCCCTGCCCGGAGCGAACCGGCTCGCGGGCGCGGTGTATCGGTGGGTGGCGCGCCGCCGCCATCGGCTGGGGTGCGCGTCCCCGGTGTGCCGCCGCGGCGATTGATGCCCGGCCGACATTCCGATTAGTTTGCAGGATCCGCTCAGGAGCAGGCTGATGGCGACCGTCGACCAGGTGCGCGAGGCGCTGCGCGCCGTGAAGGACCCCGAGCTCAACCTCAACGTGATCGATCTCGGCCTCGTCTACGAGATCGAGGTGAGCGAAGCGGGCGAAGTGGACGTGAAGATGACACTCACGTCCCCGGGGTGCCCGGTGGGACCCGAGATGCTGGGGGAGGCGCACGCCGTCCTGGAGAAGCTCGACGGCGTATCGAAGGTCAACGTCGAGCTGGTGTGGGAGCCGTACTGGACGCCGGAGAAGATGGACCCGCGCGTCCGCTCGCTGCTCTGGGGCTAGTTACCGAGCGCCTTCAGGAAATCCGCTCCCAGCAACTCCGCCTGCCATTTCCGAACCTCGTGAATCTGGCCGAGCGCGGTCTTCGTCTTCGGCCGCGCTCGCGCCACCGCCTCGAGCGTCCCCTTGGGGCAGAGCACGCCGGGATCGAGCGCCAGCCGTTCGGCCGTCTCGTTGCGCACGTGCTTGAGGCGCTCGACCGCCTGGTCGAAGGCCGGATCGGAGACGTGCCGCTCCGAGCGAGGGAAGCGCGGCAGGTCCTTCTCCTGCACGGCGAGGCCGCGCTCGATGACCGCGAGCAGCGACGCTCCACGCTCGCTCACCAGCCGTGGCGACAGGCCGCGGACTTTCCCCAGTTCTTCGGGGGAGCGCGGCGGCGCCGCGGACAAGGCCAGGAGCGCCTCGTTCGATACGACACGGAAGCTGGCGCGGTCGAGCTCGGCCGCGATGGCGTCCCGCCACGGGAGCAGCTCCCGGAGGATCGCCAGGCCGCGCCGGCTCAGCGCCCGCGCGCCCTTCACGCGATGATACGCCCCGCCGTTGGTCTCCGCGGGCGTCCACCGCAGGTTCTCGAGGCGCTCGAACTCCTCCTCGGCCCAGGAGAGCCGGCCCGCCGACTGGAGCCCCGCGCGCAGGTGCTCGCGAAGCTCCAGCAGATAGCAGGTGTCCGTCGCCGCGTACTCGAGCATCTCGGGAGGCAGCGGCCGTCGTGACCAGTCGGCCCGCTGGTACTTCTTGTCGAGGCTCACGCCGACGTATTTCGCCAGCAGCGCGGCCAGGCCGACGGCCGGTTCGCCCAGCAGGTGCGCGGCGATCCGGGTGTCGAACAGATGGCGAGCGCGGAGGCCGTAGTCGCGATCGAGGATCCGCAAGTCGTAGTCGGCGTCGTGGAAGACGACCTCCACGGCGGGATCGGCCAGGAGCGCCCCGAGACCGGATACATCCGTCACCGTCAGCGGGTCGATGATCGCGGTCTCGTGGCGGCTCGAAAGCTGGATCAGGTAGATGCGGTCGACGAACCGGTGGAAGCTCGCCGCCTCGGTATCCAGGGCCACCAGGGGCTCGCGGGCCACACGGTGCATCAGGGCCGCGAGCTCATCGTTGCTGCGCACGTATCGCTGCGGAGGGAGTCGGTTCGAGGTGCGCACCATAACCGTTGAAGCTTGCCCGTGCTCACCGGGTGGCGCAACTGGCGAAAGCGGCATTATGCACGTCTCAACAGAAATGTGACTAAAATGTTCAACAACATCACGTTGATAACCGGCCTGCATGTCATCATGCTATGACATAATTGTGATGTGCATAAGACGTTGCTATGTAACCATCACATAACAGACATGTTACTGAAAAGACACTGACTGTATATCTACTTTGGTCGCCATGCCTCTCCCATGCGTCATGAATGGCGCTATTATGCATGGTCTTCCGCACGCTTTACGTTCGGCCACCCTCTAGCCTGCGCACACGCGTGAGCCGACTCCCAACTGTCGAAGTCACGGTCTATCCGTATGAGTGCGACGCGTACGGACACCTGAACGAGGCGGCGTACCTGCAGGTGTTCGAGCGAGCCCGCTGGGAGGCGCTCGCCCGCGGACCCGGCCAGGACCTGTTCCGGCGGCACCAGGTGTGGCCCGCGGTCCGACGGGCGACCGTGGACTACCAGCTACCGGCGTTCCCCGGTGATGTGCTGCAGGTGGAAACGGAGACGCAGAAGGTCGGCCGTACGTCGCTCGAGCTGCAGCAGCGGGCTCGACGAACTCGCGACGGCGCCCTGATAGCGGAGCTGCAGATCGTCTTCGTCATGATAGACGGCGAAGGGAAGTCGACCCCCATCCCACCGGAAATCGCGACCGTCTTCGGTAGCCGGCCCTCGGTCCGGCCGGGCGAGCTCGTGCGCCACGAGGTGGGAGGTGTGACGCTCGCCGTGGACACGCGTGGGGACGGGCCGGCGCTGCTCCTGGTGCACGGCTTTCCTCTCGACCATTCGCTCTGGGCACACCAGGTGGCAACGCTGTCGGGGTGGCGCCGCATCGCGCCGGACCTTCGGGGGGCGGGCGTCTCGGACGCGCCGGAAACCGGCTACTCGATGACCGCGTACGCCGACGACCTGGTGCGATTGCTCGACCGGATGCACGTCGAACGCGCCGTCGTGGCCGGTCTCTCGATGGGCGGATACATCGCGTTCGAGATGATGCGCCGGCATCCCGCGCGGATCATTGGCCTGATCCTCGTGGACACACGCGCCGACGCGGATAGCGCCGAGGGACGCAAGGGGCGCGACAGCCTGATCGAGGTTGCTCGTACGGACGGGGCGGCGTCCGTGGCCGATCGCATGGTGCCGCGCCTGCTCGGACGATCGAGCCAGCAGACGCAGCCGCACGTCGTCCAGCAGGTTCGGGCGATGGTCGAGCGGACGCCGGTGGCGGGGCTCGTCGGCGCCCTCGGCGCCATGCGCGACCGTCCCGACTCGACGGCCTTGCTGCCGACGATCGACGTGCCCACGCTCGTGGTGGTCGGCGCGGAGGACGAGGTGACGCCGCCGGCGGCCGCGCGCGCGATGGCGGCGGCCATCCCGTCGGCCGCCATGACCACGATTCCCGGGGCGGGCCATCTGGCTCCTCTGGAGGCACCGACGGCCGTTACCCGCGTGATCGCCGAGTTCCTCGAGGCGGTGCCGAGACCGTAGCCCAGGCAGTCCGTAACGAACGGAGCCCCGAAGGCGCTGCCCTCGGGGCTCCGTCGTCTATCGCCTCGCCGCTGGCTAGCTGGCCTTCTTCTGGGGCTTGCCGGGCGGCGTGGGGCTGTTGAAGACGTCCCGATTCTTGGCGATGAAGTCCTTCCACTGCGGGGGAACGTCCTCTTCAGGGAAGATCGCGGTCACGGGGCACTCGGGCTCGCAGGCGCCGCAGTCGATGCACTCGTCCGGGTGGATGTAGAGCATCAGGTCGTCTTCGTAGATGCAGTCGACCGGACACACCTCCACGCACGCGCGATCCTTCACGCCAATGCAAGGCTCCGCAATCACATACGGCATGTATGACTCCTCCGCCGGGGCGGCGATCGACGATTCGAGGAAGCTGGCGTTGTGTCGGACGTAATTGAGAACGCCGGTTTCGCACTGTCAAGTGGATGAGGGCGCAAACGAGCACCCTCCCGCGATTCCGGGAGGGTGCTCGTTCGCTTCGCTGGCGGGCGGGCGCGAGGAGTCGCCGGCCCGCACGCAGACGTTACGGCCTGTCCGTCACCGGGCCGTCACCAGGGGCGTGGCCGCGGGGTCGGCCGGCGACCCGGCGGCTTCGAGTCCGCTTTGGATCGTGCGCGTGATGTGCATCGAGCAGAACTTCGGCCCGCACATCGAGCAGAACTCGGCCGACTTGAAGTACTCGGCGGGCAGCGTCTCGTCGTGATAGGCGCGGGCGCGGTCGGGGTCGAGCGAGAGGCGGAACTGCTCGTTCCAGTCGAAGGCGAACCGCGCCCGGCTGAGGGCGTCGTCGCGGTCGCGCGACCCCTTGCGGCCCCGCGCGATGTCGGCAGCGTGGGCCGCGATCTTGTAGGCGATCACGCCCTCGCGCACGTCCTGGCAGTTGGGCAGGCCAAGGTGCTCCTTGGGCGTGACGTAGCACAGCATGGACGCCCCGAACCAGCCGATCATCGCCGCGCCGATCGCGCTCGTGATGTGGTCGTAGCCGGGCGCGATGTCGGTCACCAGCGGCCCCAGCGTGTAGAACGGCGCCTCGTGACAGATCTGCTGCTCCTTCCGGACGTTCATCTCGATCTCGTGCATCGGGATGTGTCCGGGGCCTTCGATCATCACCTGCACGTCGCGCTGCCACGCCCGCGTCGTGAGCTCGCCCAGCACCTCCAGCTCGGCGAACTGGGCGCGGTCCGACGCGTCGGCGAGGGAACCCGGCCGGAGTCCGTCCCCGAGCGACAGCGACACGTCGTGGGCGCGGGCGATCTCGAGCAGCTCGTCGAAGTGCGTGTAGAGCGGGTTCTGCTCCCGG
>Ga0335079_10011666_pt1 | contig 10025 bp, 8 predicted proteins | sample Lox_Sample_33_FD_206719 | JGI IMG/M metagenome (GOLD analysis project Ga0335079, IMG submission 206719) | Soil microbial communities from Loxahatchee National Wildlife Refuge, Florida, United States - Lox_Sample_3.3 | ecosystem: Environmental > Terrestrial > Soil > Wetlands | place: USA: Florida...
GCCACGCCAGTAAAGCGAAGGCACCACCTGGTTCGAGGTGGGATAGAGCTCCACCTGCTTTTCGAATCGCCAGCGGGCTTCGGCGCTGCGGCCCAGGCGGAAACTCAGCCAGGCCGCCTTCCAGTGCGCGTAAGGCGCGTACTTGCCGGTGGGAAAGCGCTGCGCCATCTCGGCGTAGAGCGCGGCGGCGTGGTCGTAGTCGGGCCGCAGCAGATAGAGATTGGCGGCCGAGTACAGCGCTTCTTCGAACCATGGACTCGTGGGATAACTGCCGCGCAAGCGGGAAAGCGTTTGCTCGACCCGGTTGATATCGGGACGCTCGGTCTCGAGCAGCAGATCGAGGCGCAGGGCATCAGGTTCGCCGGTCATGGGCGGCAGACCGGCCAGCGCCTGCTGCGTCTCGTAGGTCCGGCCGCCGTGATAGAGCGCCGCCGCCAGCCCGACCTGGGCCCCCGCAAGTTCCTCCGGCGGCGCCTGCTTTACCAGAGCGCGATATTCGAGAATCGCATCGGTGTGCCGGCGCGCCTGGGCCAGCAGTTCGGCGCGCGTCTTCAGTTCCTGGAAGGTGCCCGGAGGCACGCCTGGAACTCCGGCCAGCGGCCGCAGCAGAAGCTCGGCGTCGGCGGCTTCGGTGGCCAGGGGCATGGTGTAGTAGATCCGACGCAGCGTTTGCACAGCTCGCACCGGTTGTCCGGCCGCGGAGTAGGCGCGGCCAAGCACCAGCTCCAAATCGGCGCGCGTAGGAGTGCGATGGGCTTCGAGCAACGTGATGGCCTGCTGCTCATGGCCCGTCGAAACCAGCGCCCCGGCGTATACCACCATGGCATCACGCTCGAGCAGTGAGTCCGGGTACTTAGTCTGGAACTCCTCGAGGGTGGCGGCCGCGTGAGTAAAGTCTCCCGTGCCAGCGTAGGCAGAGGCGAGATAGTAATCCACGTAGTCGCCTAGTTCCCCGGCATGAGCGCGCGCGTTCTTCAGCGGCTCAATGGCCGGGCCATACTGCCGGTCGAGCGCGTGCGCGTATCCGGCGACCAGCCAGGCCAGTGAGCCGGCTTCATCGTTGTGCGCGCGGGCGTACTTCTCCACCCCGGCATACGCGGCGGGAGTACGGTCCTGCAGGAGCTGGCGCGCCATGGGTTTCAGCGCAGCCGAGGCCACGAACGCGCGCCTCACCCGCGTCACGCGAATCGGGGTGACGTGTTTTTTCTTCGCGGACGTAGTTCTCTTTTTTGAGCTGGTGGGCTTCTTGGCGGCGCTACTCGCGGGCTTCCTGCTTGTGGTGCTGGAAGCTTTCTTGGCCGTCGTGCTGGCGGGCTTCTTGGATGTGCTGGTCTTCTCCTTAGCGCCGGCGTCGGACGCGGACTGCTGCAACGCCAGGACAGGCGCTGCCAGCCCGGCGAGCAGGAGGGTCAGAATGAAAACGCGACTGCGCACGGCCGGCATCAACCCTGGAAATTCGCTCCTAACAGAGAGGCGTCATTGTCCGCGAGGATGCGGACCAGTTCCTTGGTGAAGTAGTCGGCGGAGGCGGCGGGAGTGTTGCCGTACCGCTTCTGGTAGGAAGCGCGGCTTTTGTCGATGTCTTCCTTGAGCCGGTCATAAAGGTTCCGAGCGGCGCGCCCCTCTGCCACCTTGGCCTGGTTGTAGAGCTTGATCTCATCCACCAGCAGGCGGGCAAAGCGCTGTGCACGCAGGTGGAAGTCGCGTTCCTCGGAGGTCCACTCCGATTCCGGAGTGGCGACGGCGACGGCCGAGTGGGAAGCGGCGGGCGCGGCCTGCTGCGGAACGGAAGCAGCGACTGCGGCCACTCGCTCTGGCGGAGCCGAGGTCACGGTTACCGGCGGCCGCTCCGGAGCAGGCGCAGGAGGATGGTGCGGCTCCGGCCCTCCCGTCATGGCCTTACGCAGCGCCAGCACCTCCAGCCACATGCCGGCGGAGCGCATCAGCAGCTTGAGCGCGGACACATCCAACTTGCCGCCCTCCAAGCCGCAATCCGCATACACCAGGGCAGAAACTTTTTCACGCAGCACCAGCGGCAGCAGGATGGCGTTGCCTCCGGCGGCATGGCCCACCTTGGCCAAGAAGTTGGGATCGAAATCCAGACCGGCCGCCCCTGGGACGCGCTCGTGCACGACCCGCGAAACCACGGAATCAGCCAGATTCAACTGGAAGTTGCGCAGACCGTTGTCGTCGGGAAAACCGCGCGCCTGCCACACTGTGGCGGAATCGCCGCGCACCACAAACAGGGCCACGCGTCCGCTGAAGCGGGCCGCGAAATCCAGCAGCACGTTGAGGATGTCGGCCTGCGAGGTGACGTCCTGCAGCGCCGCCAGGGCGGCTTCCAGCACCGCCGACGAAGCGCCGCCGTCACCGGTCACCGCGGCCGGCAGCTCCGCAATGACCCGCCGCACCATCTCCTGACGGATCTCCGGCAGGTGGCGCGACAGTACCTCAGAGACCACCCGCTCTGCGATGAATTCGATCTGTTTGGAGTCTTGCATCAAGACTGAGGTGTGGCACTCCCTGTTTGTTCGGGGCTCTGGTCGATTATAGAGCCAAATCACCCGTCCCCAAAGCAGGGGTCATCAAGGGGCTAAACGGACGGGAAGGAACGAAAGTGCTGGTGCGTTCTGTTCCCGGAACAAACCGTTCGCTGAGGAGGGCTTGGTGCGGATTTGCGCCCAACACGTAAGTCCCCTTCAGGATTGAGGTTGCATCCCCGTGGGTTCCGCCGTGTTCTGGAATCAGAAAATCGGGGTGAAATCCTCAGCACAAGTATTGCCCAACCCCAATATTTACCGCCAGTGGGGTGGCTATGAACGGATTCCAAACGATCTCCAGAAGGATGGTGCTTTTGCTGCTTGTCGGTACGGCGGCGACGGTTGCGGGGCAGGGCCGCCACCAGGGGGAGCGGCAAGAGCTGCAGACTGAGCAAAGAGAAGAACGCAGTGACCACGCTGCAATCTCTGCGCTGAAAGAACGCATCAAGCACAATGAAGACGATCTGGCGGACCTGAAAACCAAGGAACTGGCCGACCTGAAAAAGTCCATAGACGGTCTTTGGGACGAGCATCGTAAAACGGCCGCTATCGCTAGCGGCACCCAGGCGCAGGTGGCGACCTTGTATACCATCGGCAGGCCGATTGGCGGTGTTTTCTTGTTCATTGGGGGCATTGTCGTGACGCAACTGGTCACCAACTTCATGAATCGCAGGAAAACCAGGCATACGGGAGCAATGGCTGCCCGAAGAGGCTCCTAAAGCAGGCGGCTACAAAAACCCTCCGGGGCCCCACCCTTGCCGCCTTCGCCAAGGGTGGGGATTTTGACTTTTGTACTCCCGATGTTGCGATTGGTTCGGCGAGATCCGTTGTTCAGACTCCCCGACCGACTCCGGGAGGCAACACGCCCAAAGGCCAGCGATACCGGCAAGACCCGGACAATGTCTTCCCTGCGGATCACCAATAGTGGGAGTGACGTTCGTAACTGCGATTGTGATCCGCGTCACATCGTGGGGTGTTCAGTCACCTTTATCGTGATTCGCAGCAATGAATACTCCATTAACGTCCACCAGCGTCCAAAAGGGCGAACGGCAAGAACGCGTAGACCGTCGCCGCTTTCCTAGGTACCGCACCAATTTGCCCGTGCGGATTCGTGATCGCCAACAGCGTACCCATATCGGGCATTGCTTCGTCATCGCAGAGGGAGGTCTTGGCGCAACCCTGCCAGAGAAAATCTCGGTCGGGAGCATCGTGGAACTATTATTTACGATACCCACCCATGCAATACCGCTGAAGATCCTGGCGCTTGTCCGCAACCAAATTGACCAGCAACACGGCTTGGAGTTCCTATCGCTGACGGAAGATAACCGGCTATTGCTACGGCAGTTCTGCGATAAACTGGCGACCGATCAACGCAATGCCGACAAATGGGTAGCATACTGAATCGTTGTTTCGGTTTTCCATCGCGCCCTGCCGCAAGCCTACGCTCCCGCCCGATCCAAAATTCTTCCGACGCCGGGTGCCGTTGAATCGCAGGGCTTCAGCCTTGCATTGAAGAACGACCCCACCCTTGGCGAAAGCGGCCACCCCCCCAGGGCACCCGTGCTGAATACAGGCCTGAAGGCCGGCTCCACGCGCTCCACCAGCCTGAATTACAGGTTGACAAAAACAGGGTGCCGCCCGTCCAAGAAGCATCGGCTTACGTACTTCAAGGGTACGGGCAGCGCGGGACTCGCCGAGCGCGCAGGAACCAGCTACAATAGGCGATTCGATTGCACGAAATAGTGCATCCGGAGATCATGGCGATCATCGAAACAAAGACAAGGGACGCAGCAGCGACGGACGAGTTGACGCTGGTACAGGCCGCCAAGCGCGGCGATGTAGCGGCGTACGAGCAACTGGTCAAGCGCTATGACCGGAACATCTTTCGCATTGCGCAGCACATCACGCAGAACCGCGAGGATGCGGAAGACGTGGTGCAGGATGCGTTCCTGAAGGCGTACGAGAACCTGGAGCAGTTCCAGGGAAACTCGAAGTTTTATACCTGGCTGGTGCGGATCGCGGTGAACGAGTCGCTGATGAAGTTGCGGCGGCGGCGCTCCGACCGCACGGTTTCGCTGGACGAGGATATCCAGACGGAAGAGGACACCATGCCGCGGGAAGTCGCGGACTGGTCGCCGAATCCGGAGCAGCTCTACAAGCAGGGCGAGCTCAAGGACATCCTGCGCAAGACGGTCCAGGGGCTGCCGGCCAGTTTTCGCACGGTGTTCGTGCTGCGGGATGTTGAAGGGCTCTCCACCGAAGAGACGGCGGAAGCCTTGGACCTGAGTATCCCCGCGGTGAAGTCCAGGCTGCTGCGGGCGCGCTTGCAGTTACGGGAGCGGCTGAGCAAGTACTTCAGGAAACCCAAGGGCGGAGACAGTACAAAGTGACGTGCACGGACTTTCTTAAAGAGCTAACCGACTACCTGGACGCCACCATCGACGCCAGCACACGAGCGGAATTGGAAGACCATCTCGCCTGGTGCCACAACTGCTACGTGATCTGCAATACCACCAAGAAAACCATCGAGATCTACCGCGATTCCCAACTCTACGAACTTCCCGATGACCTCCGCACTAGACTCCAGGTCGCCATTCTGGGCAAGTGTACGGCCAGGAAAAAACGCTCCAGCACTTAGGCGTCTCAAAAAGACATCTTCGGCTTCACCTTCGCACCGGTCGTCGCAAAATCTTGTAGCCACACAACATGCGGGCGCATGGGACTGACGACTCCAGATTCCGTCGGCCGCGTTTTTTCACCTGTGCAAAACATAGATTTGCAGCCGGCCGAATTTGTGGCAAACTGCGTCTTCGGGCCGGCAAGCCAGGCCACGATGATCGAACCTTTTCCTGTTTTTCTGAATCTAAACCTAGAAGACGTTCTGATTTCAGCAGTTGCTAAACCGGCCTAATTGGGTCTCGCAGGGCAAGGGCGCTCCGCCCCCAGCAAAACGGAATCCGGGCTTGCGGGTGCGGGTGCGTGGGTCGAAGGCTGGCCCACAAGGGGTGTGGTAGATGCTTGCGAATGTCTTCGATGCGCTGTTCGGCTGCTGGCACAAGAACTATTCTTTCCCCAGAAGCATTCGGCGTGGGGAACGCTCCGCGGTGGCAGCGGTGACCGGTACCTACGTGGTCTGCCTGGATTGCGGGAAGGAACTGCCGTACGACTGGAACTCGATGAAGATAGTATCGGCGCCGCGGGAAGCGGCGGGCATCGTGGAAACGGTGGAGTCGTACGTCGGAAAGTAAGCGCCGGGCACGGGCGCCTCATCCCTTGGCGGTGGGCGCGCTCTATTTCCCTTTCCTAAGTGTCCTCGCTTGATCGATAATGATGCTCCCCCGGCGGCAAGTCGCCGGGTGTTTTCTTACGAGTAACCCCAACCCCGGATTCCCGACCCCGAGGAGGCGTTCCGTGATGGCAGCGGTCTCCCAGACTCGCTTTGGCTGGCTTCGTACCCGCGGCCTGCGGTTGATCTTCTTCGTCGCCTACGGCCTGATGGTACTCCTGATCGTGGAGCAGGGACGCGTGATTCAGGCCCAGCAGACGCTCATCCGCCAGCTCTATCCAGACAGCGTGAAACTGAATTCCGCCCGCATGCAGGCGCGTCACTGAACGCAACCCGCCACGATTTATGATGTCGTAATGCCGGCATCGCCCACGTCCGCTCGCTCGGCGCCGTGGAGAACCATCGCGGCCGCGTTGGGTTCGTTTCTGGCGCTGCTGGTGGCGGTCTGGTTCGCCGCGGCGCATTTTCGGGTGCTGGAGACGACCGGCGGCAGCCGCATCACCTTCGTTCTCAGCTTTGCCCTGCTGTTCGCGCCTTTCTGGGCCTTCGGATTCGGAGCCGCGGCCGCCCTGCGCCGCGCCCTCCACGCACGCTGGGCGCGGGTGCTGGCGCCCGGACTGCTGGCCAGCTCGTATCTGGTTTTTTCTCTGCCTCGCGGGGAATTCCAGTGGCGATACTGCGCTGCGCTGGCCGGCATTCCCATCCTGGTCGCCATTTTGCTCGAGTTTTGCCCGCGGCCGGAGGCTGGCCGCGCCACGCTGCAATGGCCCGATCTGCTCTCGCTGGGGCTGCTGGGCGTGCCCATCGTGATGCGCTGGCTGCATGGATCGTATCCCCATCCCGCGATGAGCGCCCTGCCCAAGCTGCTGCTCACCGATGCCGCGCTCTATGGATTTCTTGTGGTCCGCAATCTCGACAACATTGGCTACGATTTCCGCCCGCAGGGGCGCGATCTCGTCATCGGCCTGCGCGAACTAGTGTTCTTTGCGCCCTTTGGAATCGGTGGAGGCTTCCTGCTGCACTTTATCGGCTTCCACCGCGTGTCACCATCGCTGTGGGAGTTCTGCGCAGGATGGATCACCACCTTTATCCTGATCGCTATCCCCGAGGAACTCTTCTTTCGCGGGATTCTCTTGAATTTGCTGGAGCGCCGCCTGGGCCCGCGCGCAGCGCTGATCACCAGCGCCGTAGTCTTTGGCTTCTCCCACTTCAACAAGCGCGCGGTGTTCAACTGGCGCTACATCATTCTGGCAACCATCGCGGGAATCTTCTATGGACGCGCCTGGCGCAACCGGCGGCGGCTGTTCACCTCCGGCATCACCCATGCCACGGTGGATGTGATCTGGGGGACGTGGTTCCGTTGAGCAAGGGGGCGGGAAGGAGCGAGTAGGGAGCAGGGGCCGCAGAACTCTCTCTCCGCTCCCTACTCGCTACTCCCTGTTTTATTGGTCGCGCCGCTTCAGGGTCGGCCGATCATCGTCCGACTTGTTGCTGGAATCGCTGCTGTCGCCGCCGCCGTTGTCCGCGGGGTGATTGTCGCTGGCGGTGCGGCGCAGCGTGGGACGGTTCTTGTCCTTGTCATCGACCAGCTTGCGACGGTTCTCGATAGATGCCAGCCGCGCCTTCACGTGCTGGAATTCCGAGGTATCAACAATATATTCGGGACGCGGCGGCAGGATGGTATTGATCTCTTCCTGGCTTTTGGTGATGCGGTCCGGAGTCTGCGGGTGGGTAGCGAAGGCCTTGGCCAGCGAGCCGGGCTTCTTCTTCTCCTTGGCCTGCACCTTCTCGAAGAAGGCGATGAAGGATTCCGGATCGTACCCCGTCTTGTACATGTATTCCACGCCCAGGTAATCGGCCTCCGCCTCGAAACCGCGGGAAAACGACAGGAAAGTCAGCGGTAGCGCCAGGCTTGCGGCTGAGCCTATCGCGTAGCCGATGCCGCCTCCGACAAAGATCAGCGGGATGGACGCGAAGTTGGCCAGTTGCGCGCGCGTCATCTGGCGGGTCGCATGGCGGGCGCAGACATGCGAGATCTCATGCGCCATCACTCCTGCCAGCTCCGACTCGTTGTCCGCCGCCAGAATCAGCCCCGAGTTCACGTAGAAAAAGCCTCCCGGCAGGGCGAAGGCGTTGATCTCGTCGGAATCGATGACCTTGATAGTAAACGGGACCTTGGCATCGGAGTTACGCACCAGGTTCTGCCCGATGCGGTTCACGTACTCATTCACCACCGGGTCCTGCACCAGCTTGACGCTCTGCTCCACCTGCATGGCGTATTGCTTGCCCATGCGGATTTCTTTTTCCAGCGAGTACCAGTTGCCCAAGCCCGTGCCGCCCATGTTGCGGTTGCCGATAGCGTTGACGTCATCCCTGCTGCCCGGCTTGACGTTCTTGTTGGTTGCGGCACTGCTGCTGGAGGCCGCCGGCGGCGTGTTGTCGGAAGCCGGGGGCGGAGCGCTGCTGTCTTTATCCTGATCCTGGCTTGCTGCCGGCTGGCTCGAGTCGGTGCTGGCCGGAGCCGGCGTAGTGCCACTCGGCGCAGGCGCTTTCTCCGGGGCTTGGCTCGCTGCAGGAGGGCCCGGGTTCGTGCTGGCAGGCGTAGTGCTGTCTGGAGCAGGAGCTTTCTGCGTGTCCTGGGCAAGCGCGAACGGACCGAGACACAAAAGCAAGGCGACTGCTAGAGCGATGGCGCGGAACTTCATGGGCTCCCTCGCAAAACGCGTAACCAAGGGGCGGGCACGCTGATTATACTACCGTTAACATCCGGTCCGGTTTAGATATACCTTACCCCTAGGATTAGACGCAAAAAAGGGAGCCGAGGTTACCTGGCAAATCTACCAGTTCAGTCGTAATACTCCAGCCCCAGGTGCGTGATGAGTGCCTCGCCCTTCAGGTGCCGCAGGGTGTTCTTCAGCTTCATTGACTGGATGAACAAATCGTGCTCAGGATAAAGCCCGGGCGCGGTCATGGGCGACTTGAAGTAAAAGCTGAGCCATTCCTGGATGCCGATGCCGCGCAGCTCTGGCGTGCGCTGCGCCAGATCGAGGAAAAGCACCAGGTCGAGCACGATGGGCGCTGCCAGGATGGAGTCGCGGCACAGGAAGTCCACCTTGATCTGCATTGGATAGCCAAGCCAGCCGAAGATATCGATGTTGTCCCAACCCTCTTTGTTATCACCACGCGGTGGGTAATAGTTAATACGAACCTTATGAAAAATTTTGCCGTAAAGATCGGGGTACATCTGCGGCTGCAGGATGTGTTCTAAGACGCCCAGCTTCGATTCTTCCTTGGTCTTGAATGAGTCGGGATCGTCTAGCACCTCGCCATCGCGGTTGCCGAGGATGTTGGTCGAGTACCAGCCGCTCAGTCCGAGCATGCGTGCCTTAAAGCCGGGCGCAAGGATGGTTTTCACCAGCGTCTGCCCGGTCTTGAAATCCTTGCCGCAGATGGGCGCGTGGTTGCGCCGCGAGAGCTCTTGCATCACCGGGATGTCCACGGTCAGGTTAGGAGCGCCGTTGGCGAAGGGCACGCCCTCGCTTAGGGCCGCGTAGGCGTAGATCATCGAGGGCGCGATGTCCTCGTCGTTCTGCTCCAGGCCCTTCTCGAAGGCTTTCACCGACTCGTGCACCGGCCGCTGTCGCAGAAAAATCTCCGTCGAGCCGCACCAGATCATGATGAAGCGCGAGGCGCCAGATGACTTCTTGAACTCGCGGATGTCCTCGCGCACCTGCTCGGCCAGTTCGCGCTTGTTCTTGCCCTTCTTTACGTTCGGCCCGTCGAGCTTGCGGACGTAATTTTGGTCGAACACCGCCTTGCGCGGCTTGATGGATTGCAGGAAAGGCTTGATCTGGTCGAGCAGGTCGCGATCGAGCACGCCGGCGTTGCGGGCCGCAGCATACATGTCGTCGGTAAAGATGTCCCAACCGGTAAAGACCAGGTCGTCGAGGCCGGCGAGGGGCACGAAGTCTTTGACCTTGGGCGAGCGCGCGTCGGTACGCTTGCCCAGACGGATGGTGCCCATCTGCGTAAGCGAGCCGATGGGCTTGGCCAGCCCCTTGCGGATGGCTTCTACGCCCGCCACGAACGTGGTCGCCACCGCCCCCATGCCGGGGATCATGACTCCTAGTTTGCCTTTGGCTGGTTCGATCTGGCTCGATCTGCTGCTGTTGTGCCGCTTCACCATGAATGAGGGCCCT
>Ga0335079_10011669_pt1 | contig 10023 bp, 7 predicted proteins | sample Lox_Sample_33_FD_206719 | JGI IMG/M metagenome (GOLD analysis project Ga0335079, IMG submission 206719) | Soil microbial communities from Loxahatchee National Wildlife Refuge, Florida, United States - Lox_Sample_3.3 | ecosystem: Environmental > Terrestrial > Soil > Wetlands | place: USA: Florida...
GCGCATGGTCACGTGGCGCGCCGCGACCGCGGTGACCGCCCACGGGAAGCACCAGCCGTTGCAGTGGAACATCGGCAGCGTCCACAGGTAGGCCGAGTCGGTGCCCATCCCGGCCACGATCACCTCGCTCAGCGCGTTCAGGTACGCGCCGCGGTAGGTGTACTGCACCCCTTTGGGCCGCCCCGTGGTCCCTGAGGTGTAGTTGATCGAGATCGTCTCCTCCTCATGCTCCAGCCAGCTCGCCGGCCGGGCCGGCGAGGCGCCGGCCAGGAAGTGCGCGGACGGATAAACGGGGACGCCGGTATCGTCACAGCGGATCACAGTCATGCCAGGCACGTCGGCGTGTGCCTCGAGCGTGGCGTCGACCAGCAGGTATCTCGCGCCGCTGTGCCGCAGGATGTACCCGACCTCGGCGCTGGACAGGCGGTTGTTGACCGCGACGAGGATCCCGCCCGCGGCCGGCACGCCGAAATGCGCCTCCAGCATGGCCGGCGAGTTGAACAGCAGCGTGGCGACGCGGTCGCCCTTGGCCAGGCCCGCGGACCGCAGCGCGCTGGCGAGCCGCCAGGACCGTTCGGCCAGGTCCCGGTAGCTGTACCGCCGCTTGCCGTGCACCACGGCAACCTTGTCCGGGTACAGGTACGCGGCCCGGTACAGGAAATCGACCGGGTTCAATTCCGAACGGAACACGGTGCCCGCCCCCGCGCCGGCCCCGTGCCCTCCGGGGTTCGGCGAAAGCGCCTCGCTCATCGACTGCCTCCTGTCGGCTCGAGCAGGACTCCCGGGTTCATGATCCCGGCCGGGTCGAGTTCGGCCTTCGCGCCGCGGAGCGCGCTGGCGAACAGCTCGGGCACCTCGGCTAGGTACCAGCGGCGATGGTCGCGCCCGACGGCGTGATGATGGGTGATCGTGCCGCCGAGCGCCGCGATCGCCTCGGCGGCCGCGAGCTTGATCTCGTCCCACTGCTCCAGCTCCTGGCCGGGCCGGGCGGGCGCGTAGACGGAGTAATAGGGCGAGGGGCCGTCGGGGTACACGTAGGCGAAGCGGCACGAGACCACGCCGCCGCCGCACGCCTGGCGCACCGCCTGCCTGGTGGCCGCCAGCACACCCTCGTGGAATTCCCGGAAGCGATCCCAGGTGACGGCCGTCTCGAAGGTCTCGCAGATCAGCCCGAGCCGGACCAGGCCGTCGCGCAGGTGCCCGCCGCGCAGGAACGAAGCCCGCCAGGCCGCGGCCGGGTCGCTGTCCCCGCCGCTGTGCGCACCGCCGGCCTCGCCGCGATGGCCGGCGCAGATCTCCAGCGCCCGGGCCAGCCACGGCCCAAGCTCGTGGTCCGCGGACTCGAAGCCGAGCACGAGAATCGACTGCGATCCGTCGCCGCTACCCGACATCAGCGCCTCGTCGTGGCCGAGCAGGCGGCAGTTGGCCGGGTTGAGCCCGGACTGCGCGATCTCACGGGACGCCTGCACCGCATCGGCGAAGTCGGCGAAGAGCACCGAGGCGCCCGCCCGGAACCGCGGCCGCGGCTGCACCCGCATCCACGCCTCGGTGATCACGCCCAGCGTGCCCTCGGAGCCGCAGAACAGCCGCTCCGCCGACGGGCCCGCCCCGGAGGCCGGCAGCCGCCTGGTCTGGAGCACGCCGCGCGGCGTCACCACGCGGACGGACTCCACGAACTCGTCGATATGGGTATGCAGCGTCGCGTAGTGACCGCCCGAGCGTGTCGCGATCCACCCGCCCAGCGTCGACCACTCGAACGACTGCGGGAAATGCCGCAAGGTCAGGCCGTGCGGCTTCAGCTGCGCCTCCAGCGCCGGGCCCAGCGTGCCCGCCGCGATCCGCGCGGCCCGCGAGGTACCGTCGACCTCCAGCACCCCCGCCAGGTGGCGGAGGTCGATGCTGACCACGCCGCGATAGCCGTCCCCGACATCGGGCTCGACCCCGCCGACCACGCTGGAGCCGCCGCCGAACGGGATCGCCGCGACGTCGGCGTCGCAGCACCAGTCCAGCACCGAGACCAGCTCGTCCTCGCCGCGCGGGAACGCCACAAGATCAGGCGCATGCGCAAAGTCCCGGCGGAAGGCACGCACCAGATCGCGGAACGACCGGCCGTATGTGTGGGCGGCCCGGTCGTACGGGTCCGTGCTGAAGACCGGCTCGAGCGACGCCGGCGGCACCAGCCGCGGCGCAGCCAAGTCCAGCTCCTCTACTCGAGGTGGTGCCTGCACGCGCACGTTATCGATCCCCAGGCGTTCGGTGAAGACGGCCCCGAGTTGCCCGATCTCGCCGGCCGCCAGCCCTTCGCCTTCCAGGCCCCAGCCCCAGAACTTGCGCCTCGCGGTGGGCTGCCGCAGCGCCGCAGACGCCCCGTCGCCCGTTCCGTTAGCGGTCATTACCACGCCTCCCAGCAGACCCGCCGCCCGGCCGCACATCGCGCGACCGAGGGCCCTCGACCCGCACCCCGGCCCCAGCTCACCTGAACAGGCGTGACCATGCTCAGGTGAAGCTCGGCACTTGCCGTGGCCTGCACATTGGGCGTGACCACCCCAGAAGCATCCCTCTGACCGTCGGCGGCGCGCTAGGGGCTGACCAGAATTCGACCGGCTCGACGACCTGCGGCCGCTCCTTCGCCCGTGAACCGGGCCGCAGCGATACGCGATCATGCGGCGTCCTGTCCGGTGCCCTGACAGGCATGATGGTGAGGTAGATATGGACGTGGACGCCAGCCCTGGCAGCCATCCACGTCCATCGAGCCCGCGAGATCACCGGATGAAAGGCTCACTGATCCGGCACATTCAGGCCCGGCGCGAGCCGGGCGCGCATAGCCCTGTGGATCGGCGCTAGGCGGCTGTTGACGGCGGCGTTCCCGGCGCAGGCCTGACACCGGCATCAGCGGGAAGCAGCGGTATGCCGTGGCCGACGTTGATAGTCAGGTGGAGGTCGATCTTTCGCTGCTGGTTGACGAGTTCGATGCCACCGCCGGGCATCTCCAGGGCGAGCGTGCAGGAGACTGCGCCACCGCCGGCCTTCAGCGCCGTGAGCAGGCCATCCCGGATGATGAGGGCGGCTACATCGATGTCGAAGGTCACGGTCAGCTGGAAACGGAAGGTGTGTACCTTAACGCCGTCGACCAGCAACTCGACGGTGGGATTGTAAGCCGAGGTGATCCGGTGCGTACCGAGCTGGACAACGTCCTGTCGGCCGGGTATCTGCCGGGTCTCCCGGGCCGCCTTGGCCAGCCGTTCACGCGTGCGCCAGCCGTAGATAAGCAGGTCGCCTACGTCCAGGTCAAGCAGGCCCGCGGTGACCGAGGCGAGTTGCTCCTCGGCTGCTTCCCGGCCCTGCTGTGTCAGTCGCGTCAGATCCCCGCCGCATCTGCCCACGACGTCGTTTTCGGACAGCAACTGCCGGATCCTGGTTGTGTCGTCTTCGGGCCTGCTGCCGAGCAGGAAGGTCCGGACGGTCAGGCCGGCCTGCGTGGTCGCCGATGTCATTAGGCCGTCACCTCCTCATACTGCTGGTTCCCAAGATGGTCGAAATGCGGTTCCAGCCCTACCGATATCGACATCGTGCCGGGCCGAGGCTGAACGTCGGTCGACGGCGGCCCGGCTGAACCGGCCACGACCCGGAGATGCTTGTTAACCCAGCCCCGGCCTCGCTTCCCGTGAACCATTGACATCACCCTGGCCAGGAGCAGGGCCGCCAGGGCGAGGCCAGCACCGGTGCCGCCGACCAGTGCCACCGGTGCCCACAGGCCGCCGGTGTGCTGGGAGGACTGCGGCGACGGTGAGCCGGGCGACGTCGGGGACGTCGTCGCTCCCGAGTGCGCCGGGCTCGGCGATGTCGAGCTGGCCGGTGCTGAGCTCGAAGTCGGCGACGTCGGGCTGGCCGGGGACGTGACCGCGAACGGCTCGACGGCGATGGCCGCGGAGGTGCCGGCGGCCGGGTAGCACCCGGCGTCCACCTGGTAGTCAGTCCCGAGAGCGGCGCTGGACGGCACGGTCACCTCGGCGGTGAAGCTGCCATTGGCCGGCACCAGCGGATTGCTCGTCGCCACGGCCTGTGTCGTGCCACGCAGCAGTTGTAGCTGCACCTCATGGCACTGGGTGTAACCGGCACCTGCGACGCTGATCGCCGTACCCGGGACTCCCGAACCCGGCGACAGCACCAGGGTTACCACGTACACGCTGGTCGAGGTGAGATCGCTGCCCGGCTTTGCCGAGCACTGGGCGGTCACGGGATACGGACCGGCCGGAGTACCGGACGGAACCGTGATCGCCTGCTGGAAAGCGCCATTCGATCCGCTGGCCGTCGCCAGTGCTGTCCCGTTCGCGGATAGCTCGACGGTCGTGCTCCCGGTGGAGTCCGTGCACAGGACGAAGCCGTTGCCGGCGATGGTGACCGTTCCGCCGGCCTGAACGCTCTGCGGGGAAGGCGCCAGGGCCAGTGCCGCTGCGACAACCTCCACGGCAACCTGCTGCTGCAGCGCATATCCGTTTACCTCGGGGCACCCGGCGGCTACCAGGTGGGAACCAACCGGACTGGATGGCACGACGAAGTCGACCGTGAAGTCGTTAGCTGTGAGCGACCCGGCGACGAGCTTATACGACAGCGGATTCTGGTCCCAGAGCATCGCCGGGCTCTCCGGGGCGGGGCAGGGTTTGAAGCCCGTAACCGAGAGGCCGATCGTTTCACCAACCTGAACTGTCTGCGCAGAAGGCGTCATTGCCGACCCCGCGGCCAGGGCAGGCGACGCGGGAAGAGCGACTGCCACGAGGGCCGCTGACAAGGCTGCGAGCCCGCTACTGAGATATCTGAACGACTCCATCACTATCACCGCAAAGGATCACACTTATACGGAGCACGTATCCGCGGGACTGATACACACCGCTATGACGGCCCGCTGATACGAAGGGCGCCGCGTGCTGAGATCCGGGTACCTCTGCGCGATGTCAGGCAGGTCGGCTGTCCACTTCGTTAGGCGCCGGGCGCGGGTAGGGTCTCGCGTCGGGGGTTTTCGTCGGCTGTTGATCGGGTCGGCATTGACCGCCACCAAAGGCCACGCTACATCGGCGTGATTCTCGGTGGCCTGCCATCCAGCAGGCGATGGAGATCGGATCCGCGTCGCCAGCTTGGTAGGCTCTTCCGCTCGGCGCGTGCGCCGTGGCTCCCGCCACCGGTTGGAGTGCACTGCACCCCGCCATACACGAGCTGCTCTCAGGTTCGCGCCTCCGGGTCACGCCGCGCCAAAGAAGAGTTCGGCTCGAGGTCATGCCGCGCGGATGCTATCGGCGGTAGACCAGCAGTCATTCCAGCCAGAGTCGAGATCATCACCGAACGAACGCTTATGCAATTTTCTAGAGTCAAGCGTCCATGGTTCTGCTGGCTCTTGTACAGGAAGGGACCGGATAGATTGCAACCGCGGTAGGGTTGGCTCAATCATCCGGGCAACTATGCTCACCGACTTCGGCTTTTTCCAGTAGGATTTATGGAAGAGGCCTGTGTCAGGCGCCCGGATCCAGCGACGGAGCGGCAGGCCGTGCAAGCCGACGGCCTCACCCTTGTTCTCGCCCAACTGACGTTGTCCACCGGGAAAGAAAAAGCGCAATACGTAATCATTCCGAGAATAAAGAACATGAATGGTATTTGTTAGAACCTCGTGCCGATAGGGTTCTTTGTCACCCGTACAACATTCGATCGGAACGGCAGCTGCGAGCAAGCATGTCAATGAAACCTCGGCACCAGCGTCAGGCCTGCTTACCCGCTCGTTGGCCATATAGACAAGCGCTTCAAGCAACACGCGGCAGCCTAGCGAGTGTCCGATCAGAAAGACCCGCTGTTTCGAATGAAGTCTCATGAGTAGCTCGCCGAGCAGACGGCCTGCCATTTGCGCGATCGGAACGCGTACCGAATATGTCACCTTTGAGAAAAAGCGGCTAGGATGGTCGCCGGGCCAGTGAAAGGCCCAGACCGGCGGCAACTTAGCCGACCCGACTGGACCCAATTCGACCGAAAGCTGCCGCAGGAATGCGACATAACTATCAGTAGCTGCTTCCTGGCGCACGTTGAACCCGTGGACCAGAATGACAAGCCGGTCACTGTCGTACGGTGAGGCCCTCCGCCAGCGCACGGTATCCAGGACCAAACCTCCGACAGGATCCCTGCGGACCGTGAGCTCTTTTAGCTGAATCATGGTTATGTCACCGTTTATCCACGCAGGCGTTCCACAACTGCCACCACATCTCTGGCGAACCAGGATACGAATCCCCCTACCAAAACGGAAGAGAGAATATACAAGCCGCGCTCCTTGGTCGGCGGGTGCGACACCTGCACGATGGCAACACCGATCAGCCCGCTCACCCACATGGCTGTCGCACGGACGTAAGTACGCCAACGATGACCCACTGAAACCTGCAACTGATCGATGCCCGTCCGGACATAGTGACGGAGCCGGATCTGCGCCTCAGCATCATCCGCTCGCGCCGAATCTGATTTGCCAGACTGTGGGTCATCGTCAGACCGTTCGGGCTTCATGATGCCTGCAACGGCCGCATCTCCGGCCAGGCACTGCAGGAACGCCCGGAACGATCTTGGATCGCCCAGAGCAACATCGGCCGCACCGCTCACTTGAGCGCATACAAGCTCGATCGGAAGGTCGAACAGGTAATTCAACGCCTGCGCACCGCTGGTGCCCGCAGCCCCAAGCGCGATCATCAACTGCTGATACCCAATTTCACCCTGCGGCGCTCGCGCGAACCACCCCCGCACCTGTCGTCGCTGGTACAGACCGCGTACTCCGAGCAGTGCCTTGATCACCTGAACCAGTGCCATACCGGCGACTCCGACGACCACCGACACGCCGATCAACTGAGCTGCCAACGTCACAGGCGACGTGATCACCTGCCCACCCTGAAGCTGCATAACGAGACCAACCGCCACAATGGCCGCGATCACGGCCAGTGGAAACGCCCCTGCCAGGAACAGTCGGGTGAGCCGTTCTCGGGAGAAAGCCGAAGGCTCTTTGAGAAAATCTTCTTCCAGCATAGTCCGAGTATGGCGTGCGACTTGGGTAGCCGTAGCGATTTCGGTGTGGTCAAGAGGACACTGTCGCTCAAAGTTGGATCCCGATCGGCGGCGCCGAGGGTCCTCGGTGCATTTGTGTCATGGACCGCCCAGGACGGTCACCAGACGGTCACCAGACGGTCACCCTGTCCTGTTGGTGCGCACACCGCCCACCGACGCCCTCGACAGACGATGCAGCAGGCCTACGGGTGCTCAGTCGTACTCGAGCGACTGGTATCTGTTGCGGCTAGCCCAGGCCCTGCCATGGCGGCACCATAGCGCTCGCCTTCATTTTCACGTAATTCTGAGGCTCGTATCGGGGTGCGCATCAGGCTAGTACGCAGCGGGTTCCTAAAGAGAGTAACAGGCGTATCATCGGATGCACGAAGAGCGGAGTCGGCGGGAGCGATGCTTTGCGTGTGACATGGTCGCGTTCTACGAGGCACGCCGGGCAGGCCAGCACGACCGGCGATGCAGGTCGTACCGGACAACTTAGTATGCGCTTGGACACTCAGAAAGCTAAGGCGTGCCGCGAGATTGGTCGATTTCTAGCATGTAGAACGAAGAATCAGTTCGTTGCGGCAGAGGTAAATCTCGCCGTGCTAGATGCACAGCTTCTACGGACGGCGCCTTTTCGCGCCCATCAAGAACGCCTTGCGATTGCTCTTCGAAAGAAGCCGACGGATACTCCACATGAATACCATCTTCGGGCGATGCGCAGGATGCACGGCACCGCCTTGATGATTGGTGCCAGGACTGTACGAGAGTAGTTGAATATCGGGTCGAAAGGAGCGACTGATGTCAATGTACTCAAGGGCTGATCGGCATCGGCGGCCCTCGCCCTGTATCCGATTTCTTCTTATAGGGCGAATTTAGGTGGAGCAGTTGTACCATGCGGCATACTGCGGTATCGGACAGCAGGGACACTAAGGAATTAAAGTGGCAAAGAATGCTCAAGGCGCGACACCTACAGGAACCAGTCGGAAGGATATCGTCTCCTCAGTCATCATCTTGGGAATAATCGTCGGTTACGGGTTCGTCTTCGGATGGATACGGCAGCCGCATATCGTACCGTCCGGCGGGCCGCCCGTGGCAGTTCACCATGGGTGCACGAACGCAGCATCGTCGGGTTCCGCGGCAACGCAGGCACTTAAGGTCAGCGATGCCTCAGGCCCGACGCCGACGTTGAACATCTTCATCGGCCGAGGTGGCAACATCCAGGAACGCCAGTCTGCGCCGCTGGCCATCCAGAAGGGAAGCCTTTGCCCGGGCGAGACCTTGACCGCCACCATCGGAGACCTTGTGCGCAGTGACGGACAGACCTTGCCGGCAAACCAGGTAGCAGTCTGGGGTCAGGTAGACACCGCCGGGACTCATGTCACTATGTGGGTGGACGCCGCTCCGCGGTATAGACAAGTAAGCGGATTTGGTGGCTATTCGGGGACAGTAGCCCTGGCTGACTCCCGTGCAGTGGGCGGAAATGTTCCAGTGAGCGTTCACGTTCTCTATCCGGACATCAACCTCGTCCTGGCATTTAGCTTGCTTTCCGCATTTGGCGGATTCACCTGGGCTTTGCTTGTGCACGACCTGGGTAAGACCAAAGACACGCCTCCTCCTGCACATTACGATTACTTCTTGCGGAATCTAATTCTTCGAATAGCAGTCCTCTTGGCGGCGGCAATTCCCGTAGTGAACGCTCAGGTCCTAACTAATCCCGACTGGCAGGGTGACCTCAGTCACTATATCACCCTAGCCACCCTTGCCGGGGCTGCCGCGATTGCGTTGACGCCAACTCTTCGCGCGCTCGCCCTTCCCGCCAGCCTGGGCCCGAAAGATACCGGCAGCGGAGATAGCAGCCTGTCGACCCTCCCGGTCGAACCCTAGATACCTCTGACGGTTCGAACTGACCGTATTGCCGGTTGACCAGGCCTCAGTTAACGCCAATCATCGGGCTCGCGACCTTCTGCGCGCTATTGAGCACGCGTAAGCAATCTCGGGGGCATGCAGCGGTATGTAGAGGAGAGATTGCTTAAAGTATCTGCGTCCGGCACGGCTACGGACAAGACGCCGCCCGTATCGCACTCGCTCCGGCTCTGACTTTTATCACCGGCTCGGGATTTTCTCGGGTGTAACGCTGTGGCTTGCAGGTCGGCCGACGGGTACCGGCGGATTGCGCACCAACCGGGCTCGTGGTCTCTTCTGGTGGCTTACCTCCGCGCGGTTAAGACGGCCTCGGGGAGCGATCGCTGCGTGACGTCTGCCATGACTGCCGCCGGTGCAGGCTAATCGCGCCGGGGCACCTAGCCGGGTAGGCGCTGCAGGGGTGATACTCCGAGGGTGGGAGCTGATAACCCGGGCTGGGTGCCACCGGAGGCCGGGGCGGTGCGAGCACTGCCGGTCGCGCTCACGCTTATGAACCAGGCCCGCGCGCGGAAGCACGATACGGACCGCAGCAACGGCCTGACCGATCAGGCTTCCGGCCTGCTTGGCCGCGATGCCGTTCCTGCGATCACCAGGCTGCGGATTGCCGGGCCGCTACCTGACTGCGGCGCGCCTGCGCGGGAAACAGATCGTCGGCCCGGCTGGCATTGTGCAGGCATCCGGGGTGTCCGTGCCGGGGCCGGGTGATGGCCTGGCCTGCGGCTGGTGGTCGAAGAGGCGAGGAGGATGAGCAGGCGTAATAGCAGGCAAGGTAAAACCAGGCGCCGCGCCGAGCGTGACCGGCGGCAGGTGACCGAGCGCGAGCAGAAGCGCCCCGGGATCCCGCCCCAGGACCCGCGGGCCGTTGAGGAGCAGGTGGTTCAGGAGGCTCGGCGGCCAGATGGTCCTGGTCCCCGGAACTCGGATGAACACGGTTCTGGGCTGCGCTCCGACGTCGGCGCCAGCCTGATGGCGGTGGACCCCGGCGCGGCGGATCTCGGTACCGACGCGGATCCGGAAAACGCGGATCTCGATGACTTT
>Ga0335079_10011670_pt1 | contig 10023 bp, 9 predicted proteins | sample Lox_Sample_33_FD_206719 | JGI IMG/M metagenome (GOLD analysis project Ga0335079, IMG submission 206719) | Soil microbial communities from Loxahatchee National Wildlife Refuge, Florida, United States - Lox_Sample_3.3 | ecosystem: Environmental > Terrestrial > Soil > Wetlands | place: USA: Florida...
CCGGTAGACCGTCGATGTCCCTACCGCTAGGGCGGCTGCAATGGACTCGTCTGTGGCTCCCACATCCGCGGCAAGTAGGATCTGCGCCCGCTTCAGCCTGCGAACTCGATCCCTTCCGACCATTCCCAGCAGTTGCTCCCGCTCCTCCTGCGAAAGCGTCACCCGATAGCGTAGATTCACGACAACTCCTCCTTTCAGGAGTTGTCGATCACACGGTCGCCCCAATGTCCACTTCCCCGCCACAGCCGAAGTTCACGGACAAGCAGGGGCAGTACCTCGCCTTCATCCACGCCTACGCCCTTGTCAACGGGAGGCCCCCGGCCGAGGCCGACATGCAGCGCTTCTTTGGCGTCACCCCGCCCAGCGTCCACCGCATGGTCGTCGAACTCGAGCAGCGCGGCCTCATCCGCCGCCTCCCTCGCCAGTCCCGAAGCATCCAGGTCGCCCTCGACCCGACTGAGCTGCCTCGACTACTTCAACCGATCAAGACCACTGTGGCGGGGTACTAGGCGGGGCCGGCGCCAGGGGACGCTCCGGTTCGCCCCGCTGCCGCCCGTTATCTCGACGCCTCGCCCGGGCCGTGTTCTCTTCGAGAGAAGTCGCCCGGAGGAAATCCATGCTGGAGATGGTCGACCTCGGCAAGTCGCTCGACAAGGCGGACTACGAGAAGTCGTATCGGGCGGCCCGCGACCGCCTGGCACGGCTGCAGCGGAGGATCTACGAGGAGCATGTGCCGGTCCTCGTCGTCTTGGAGGGGTGGGACGCGGCCGGGAAGGGCGACGCCATCGAGAAGCTCGTCGGGAGGCTCGATCCCCGGGGGTACCGGGTCCATGCCATCCACGCCCCCACGCCCGAGGAGGCGCTTCGGCCCTTCCTCTGGCGCTTCTGGATCCGGACGCCAGGACACGGGGAGATCGCCATCTTCGACCGCTCCTGGTACCACCGGGTGCTCGTCGACCGAGTGGAAGGGGACGCCCCGCGGCGCGTCTGGCAGCAGGCCTATGCCGAGATCAACGCCTTCGAGCGCATGCTCGCCGACGACGGGACCCTCCTCGTGAAGTTCTGGCTTCACATCTCCGCGGAGGAGCAGAAGCGCCGCTTCAAGAAGCTCGAGCGCAGCAAGTTCGACCGCTGGCGGGTCACCAAGGAGGACTGGAGGGCTCACCGGCGCTACCCGGCCTACCTGGACGCGGCCGAGGAGATGCTCGAGCGGACGAGCACCGCGGTGGCGCCCTGGGTCGTCGTGGAGGCCACTGACAAGTACTACCGGCGGCTCAAGGTGTTCGAGGAGACGGCGCGGGCCATGGAGGCGGCCCTCGCAGCCCGCAAGCGGGCCCCCCTGGCCCCGGCCCATGCCCCGGGGCCGGAGGCGCGCAAGGCGGAGCTCCGCGCGGCGCAGCGCTTCCACACCGCTCTCCTCGACGACGTCGACCTCGGCCGACGCATGCCGGTGCGGCGCTACCATGACGAGCTCAAGAAGGAGCAAGCCCGGCTCCGGAAGCTCGAGTTCGCCTGCTACGAGCGGCGCCGGGCCGTGGTGGTCGTCTACGAGGGCTGGGACGCGGCCGGGAAGGGCGGCAACATCAAGCGCGTCATCGGGGCCCTGGACCCCCGCGGCTACGCCGTCCTTCCCATCGGCGCCCCCCATGGGGACGACGCCACCCACCACTACCTCTGGAGGTTCTGGAACCGCATCCCCAAGGCCGGCCACCTCGCCATCTTCGACCGCTCCTGGTACGGGCGGGTGCTGGTGGAGCGCGTCGAGGGGTTCTGCACAGAGGCGGAGTGGCGGCGGGCCTTCCACGAGATCAACGAGTTCGAGCTGTCCCTCACACACTTCGGCACGGTGCTCGCGAAGCTCTGGCTGCACATCTCCAAGGAGGAGCAGCTGCGTCGCTTCCGCGAGCGGCAGCGGCTCGCCTTCAAGCGCTACAAGCTCACGGATGAAGACTGGCGCAACCGGAAAGAGTGGGACCTCTACCGGGTGGCGGTGGCGGACATGATCGGGAACACGAGCACGAGCTATGCGCCCTGGACCATCGTCGAGGCGAACGACAAGGGGTTCGCCCGCGTGAAGGCCATGCGGACCATCGCCGAGGCCATCGAGCGGAGCCTCGGGGAGAAGCGGCCGCCGGAGCGGTAGGGGCGCTACAGCCTTCCGCGGCCCGCGAGAAAGAAGGCGAGGTCCGCTCCGCGGTAGGGGCTGTAGATGTTCTCGACCGCCCCGAACTCGAGCCCCCAGGACGGCGACACGAGGTAGGTGAAACCGAGGAGGACGTAGCGGACCCCGTCGTCGATGGTGCTGAGGCCGGTTCCCTCGATGGGGGAGGTGGCGGCACTGAGCTGGAGGTGGAGCGCGAGGGAGTCGGAGGTGGAGACGGCGAGACCCGCCTGGGCGGCCCCGTAGGGCCTCGTCGCCATGCCTAGGATCCGGAGCGTGGTCGTGGGCGTCATCCCGTCGATCTCCAGGCGAACGGCGATCCATTCGAAGCACCAGCCCAGCATCAGGCTCCCGCCGGCGTCGAGCTCCCCGCTGCCGAAGGGGTAGCGCCCGGTGGGGAGCTTGACCGCGGCCCGAAGCGCGAGCGCTGGCCACCCCCCCGCCTGTCCGAGCGCGGCCTCCTTGGCGCCGACCCAGACGTCCCCCAGGCCGGCCTCGGGTCCGTCCACCCAGGCGACCTTGCCGTTGTCGTTCACCCGGAACCGGCTCAGGTTCCGGGGGCGGTTCCGCCGGCTGGGATTCAAGGCGCTGAAGATCCCCTCGACCGACTCGATGAACCCGTCGAGGAAGCCCCCGTAGTCCACGCTCACCGGGACCGCGAGCTCCAGCTCCAGGCCACTCCCCACGCCGTAGCGGAGGAGGCCGGTGAACTGGGCGGTCTCGAGGTCCACGTCGATGGACGCGGTCTGCGTCGACTCCACCAGGATGGTGTTCGAGTAGATGAGGCGGAGCTCCACGTCGAAGGTGCCGGGTCCCGCGACCGACGGCGCCTCGAAGGGGAGCTGGAGGAACAGCCGCTGCAGGCCGCCGGGCTCCTCCCAGGCGAGGGGCGGGGGTAGCTCCCCGGCGAGGGCGCGGTCGCCTGCGACGAGCGAGAGGACGGCCCCGAGCACGGCGAGGGCGCGCGGGCCCATCCAGGGCTGCCGGGCCCGAGCGCGCCCTCGGCAGGCCGTGGACCGGCGGGGGTCCGCTCTCCTCCGGGAACTCAAGGCGGGGCTAGGGCGCTGCCCCGGGAGGGGAGCGGCGCTCCACGATTCCGCTTGCGAGGGCTTGGGCGAAGACGAGGGCGAGCGGGAGCCAGGCGCCCGCGGGGCTCCGGAATCCGGCGAGGCTCCTCTCGACGAGGAAGGCCCACGAGAGGTCGAGGCAGGCCACCGCTCCCGCCATCGCGAGGGCGGTGACCAGCGGCGACGAGGAACCGAACCGCCCGTAGTAGACCGCGCACACCGCCGCCGCCGCGAGGGGCGCGGCCACGGCGCGGAGGGCGATGGCGAGGGGCTCCGGGGCGAGTCGCCCGGCCAGGACCGCGACCGCCCGGAGCACGGCCCACAGGGCGAGTCCGTGGGCGAGGAGCACGAGGGCGCGTTTCACGAAGGGGCATTCTACGCCCGGAGCAGGGCGGAAGGCAGCCACCCGCGCCGCCCTCGCCCGGTCCCCCTCGCCGCCCGGTTCCCCGAGCAGCTACGTCCGCTTGCGCGCTGCCGCCTGCTGGGCCTGGATGGCGGTGAGCGTGATGGTGAAGACGATGTCCTCGACGAGGCAGCCACGGCTCAGGTCGTTCACCGGCTTCGCGAGCCCCTGGAGCATGGGCCCGATGCTCACCACGTTGGCGCTCCGCTGAACTGCCTTGTAGGTCACGTTGCCGGTGTTCAGGTCCGGGAAGATGAAGACCGTGGCCTTCCCGGCCACCGCCGACTTGGGCGCCTTCTGCCGCGCCACGTCCGGCATGATGGCGGCGTCGTACTGGAGGGGGCCGTCGACGACCAGGTCGGGCCGCTGCTTGCGGGCGAGCTCGGTAGCCTTGCGCACCTTCTCCACGTCCTCGCCGCCTCCGCTCGCCCCGGTGGAGTAGGAGAGCATGGCGACCCGGGGGTCGATCCCGAAGGCCTTGGCAGAGTCGGCGCTCTGGACGGCGATGTCCGCGAGCTGCTCGGCGGTCGGGTTCGGGTTCACGGCGCAGTCGCCGAAGACCAGGACCTGCTCCGGCAGACACATGAAGAAGACGCTCGACACCAGGTTGCACCCGGGAACGGTCTTGATGATCTGCAGGGCCGGGCGGATGGTGTGGGCGGTAGTGTGCACCGCGCCCGACACCAGGCCGTCGACCTCGTCGAGCGCCATCATCATCGTCCCGACCATGATGCTGTCGCCGAGCTCGCCGGCCGCGATCTCGGGCGTCATGCCCTTGTCCTTGCGTCGCTCGACCAGGGCGTCGATGTAGCGCGGAGCTACTTTCGCCGGGTCGATGATCTCGACCGAGGGGGGGAGCGAGACCCCCTGCTTCCTCGCGACCTCGTAGACCTCGTCGGGATTTCCGAGGAGCACGCAGCGGGCCACGCCGCGCTCGTGGATGATGCTCGCGGCCGACACCGTTCGGGGCTCGGTGCCCTCTGGAAGGACGATGCGCTTGTCGGCGGCCCGTGCCGCCTCCGCCAGGCGGTGGCGGAAGGCCGGGGGGGAGAGGCGCGGAACCCGGCCCGTGTCGCCGAGCGCCTTCAGCCAGCTCGGGTCGACGCGGTCGGCCACGGCCGTCATCACCCGGTCCACGCGCTCCGAGTCGTCCGGCGGGATCTGCAGGTTCATCCCGGCGACGGCGCTGGCCGCGGCGTAGCTGCCCTCGCGGACGGCGAGGATGGGGAGGCCGGTCTTGAGCGCTCCGTCGCACATGGCGAACACGTGGTCCTCGGGTTCCACCCCGCCGGTGAGCAGGAGCCCCGCGAGCGGCATCCCGTTCAGGACGGCCAGGGCGGCGGCCAGGACGATGTCGCTGCGGTCGCCGGGGGTGATGAGGAAGGTCCCCGGGTGGAAGACCTTGATGGAGCCGGGAACCGCCATGGCGCAGAGGGCCACGTTGCGGATCCGGCGGTGCTCGTAGTCCCCGGCCCGGAGCACCTTCGCGCCGAGGGCCCGCGCCAGGTCCTTCACCCGAGGAGCGGCGAGGGAGCTGTGGGACGGAACGATCCCGATGGGGCGCAGTCCCTCGGCCTCGATGGCGGCGGAGTAGGCGCGGCTCTCCTCGGCCGGGAGCTCCGCCTCCTCGAGGGACGCGTCCATCCAGTGGGTTCGGGTCTCCGCGAGCCGCCCGGCCAGGGATCTCGGGGCGACGCGGTTCAGGAGGCAGCCCACCGGCCGCCCCTCGACGAGCCCCCCGAGCCCGCGGGCGGCGATGGCGACCGCGCTCGCCAGGTCGGGGGCGGTCTCGCCCCGGGGGGAGGCCACGAGCACGAGCTCCGCGTCGAGGGCCCGGAGCATGAGGGCGTTCACGCGCGTGCTGTAGACGATGCCCGGCTCGGGCCACATCCCTTCCACGACGAGCACGTCGGAGCCCTCCGCGGCGCGGCCGCAGAGCTCGACGACGCGCTCCATCAGGGTCTGGTCGTCCCCGTTCGCCAGGAGGTCCTCCGCCGTGCCCCGGGGGATGGGATCCGGCACCAGGAGGTTGGCGCCGAGCTTCATGAGCGCCACCGAGTTGTCCTCTCCGCGCGCAGCGATGGGCTTCGCGAAGGAGACGCGAACGCCCTGGCGATCCAGGGCGCGGACCAGTCCCAGGCAGGCAGTGGTGAGGCCGACCTGGCGGCCGGCGGGGGCAACGAGAAGGGTGTGGGGCATAGGTGGACTTCCTCGGCCAGGGAGGGAATGCGACGTGGGGGAGGACCGCGAAGCGCTCTTCAGGCCGCCGCGCTCTTGCTCGCGGCGATGATGCTCGCGGTGTCCATGGCGATCATGAGCTCCTCGTTGGTGGCGATGACCGCCCCCTGCGGAGCCCGGCTGGTGGTGATGCACCCGTTGTGACCCTTGCCATTGCGCTCGTTCGCGGCCGGGTCGAGCTTCAGGCCCAAAAAGCCGAGGAGTTCGATGATCTTGCCACGGACCTTCACCGCGTTCTCCCCGATCCCGCCGGTGAAGACGAGCGCGTCGATGCGGCCGAGCGAGACCACCATGCCGGCCGCGGCCTTGGCGACCGAATGGCAGAACTTCTCGATGGCGAGCGCTGCGCGCTCGTGCCCCTCGTCCGCCGCCTCCTGCAGCGTCCGCATGTCGTTGCTCAGGCCCGAGATCCCGAGCAGCCCGGAGCGCTTGTTGAGCGCGTCCATGACATCGTCGGCCGAGCGGTGGAGGGCCCGCTTCATGTGGGCGATGATCGACGGGTCGATGGAGCCGCTGCGGGTCCCCATGACCACGCCGTCGAGCGGCGTGAGGCCCATGGTGGTGTCCATGCTCTTCCCGTTGCGGACGGCGGCCAGCGAGCAGCCGTTGCCGAGGTGCGCGGTCACCAGGGCATGGTCGTTCGGGTCGAGGCCCAGCTGGCCCACCGCCTGGCCGGAGACGTAGCGGTGGCTCGTCCCGTGGAACCCGTAGCGCCGGACCTCGTACTTCTCGAACCACTCGTAGGGCACGGCGTAGAGGTAGGTCTGCGGCGGCATGGTCTGGTGAAAGGCCGTGTCGAAGACCGCCACCTGCGGAAGTTCGGGGAAGAGCTCCTGCGCGATCTGGATCCCGAGCAGGTTCGGGGGATTGTGCAGGGGCCCGAGCGGGATGCACTCCCGGATCTTGTCCACGACCTCGGGCGTGATGGGGATGGATCCGGAGAAGCGCGCTCCGCCGTGGACGACCCGGTGACCGACCCCGGCGAGGTCGGCCGCGAGGCCCAGGCTTCTTAGGAGCTCGACCACGGCGTGGAGGGCCTGCTCGTGTTCGGCGTGGTGCAGATCCCTCCGGTGCGCGGCGCCGTCGAACTTCCAGTCGACGGTGGCGTGGGCCGATCCCAGCCGCTGCGCGATGCCGGAGATGGCCTCTCTGCCGTTGCTGGCGTCGATGACCGCGAACTTGGCCGACGAGCTACCGCAGTTGAGGACGAGGACGTTCATTGCCACTCCTGGTACGACGACCGACCTGCGATTGCGCTTCGCCCGCCTGCGTCCCGTCTTGCGGCACGCATCCTTCTCCCGACCTCCCGACGAAATCGCCGCCGAAGCCGGGGAGAAGCCGGATTCGGAACGCCCAGACTCCCACTTCGGACGTTCGCCTCGCAAGAGGGGGCGTCCCCGCACGCTCCCGAGATGTGTCCCGGTCTCGGGGAGTTGCGGTCGGTGCCCCGTCCTCTCTGCGTATGCGCACCCCTCGGCCGGATGAGCCCAGGTCAGCGAATTCCTTGGCACTTTGCGAACGGGGACGGGCAGGCCGGTCGCGGGGCCGATCCTCGCGGACAGGGACGATCACCCGGCGTCGAGGGCGAGGGCGCGCCGCGCCCTCCCGATTGCCCTCGATCAAGAGGCCCACTCCCGGGAGGGTCTCCTCGGTGGTCTCGCTCCGCGGGCCCGCCCCCCCCTGGGACTCTGCGCCCCGCGCCTGAATCACTCTCCGAGAAGCGACTTCTGCAGCCTCTCGAGGCCCTCGTCCGCGGGGCTCGGGCCGAGCCAGGTGCGGAAAAGGGCGTCCGCGAAGTGCTTGCCGTCGACGGTGACGGGCTCGCCGCCCTCCGCCGCCAGGGTGCTGCCGCGGCCCGGGACGTACCTGACCGAAATGGACTGCCCCTCCTTGAGCGTCTCCGGCAAGGCCGGGGCGAGGAGCCTCAGCTTGGGGAGGACGTCGGCGAGGTGCTCCGGAGAGTTCGACTCGAAGCCGACCTTGAAAATCCCGAGGACCGTCGACCGATCGAGGTCCCGCAGGAAGGTGAGCCGGACCGCCTTGGGTTCGTCGAGCGCCACGATGGCGGCTGCGTCCGACATCTTCTTCGGAAGGTAGAGGGCCCCCACGTAGACCTTCACGGCGTTCAGCCAGGCCGTCCTCGAACCCCGGTTCGCGGCCTTCGACCCCCGGTTCGCGAGCACCATCTTGGTCCGGAGCCCGGCGCCGTTGAGCCGGAGGGTGGAGCCGCCGACGACGGAGGACGGCGACGCTCACCCTCTCCACGCCGAGCGCTCCTGTGGAGGCGAGGAGGAGGAGCGCGGCGAGCCCGCCGGCGGGGACCGAGAGGTGGCGGGGAGCGAGTCGATGAAGGCGCGAACGGGGCTTCGCAGCGGACGCCACGGAACCTCCAGGCCCTCCGGACCGCGCGGCGGGAAGGCCGGCGATGAAGCGATCCTAAGCCGCCCGGCGAGGCGGAGCGGGCGAGAGTCCTTGACCGGGCCGCGCCTGTACCGCTAGTGTGTACCACTGGTACACACTCCATGCCCCTCGCCCGATTCGGCCGTCTCGATCCCGCCCGGCGCCGGCAGCTCCTCGACGCCGCCGCGGCCGAGTTCGCTGGCAAGGGCTACGAGGGGGCCTCGCTGAACGTCATCCTCGCCCGGGCCGGCCTGGGAAAGAGCTCCTACTACTACTACTTCGCGGACAAGGAGGACCTGTACGCCACCGTCTTTGAGGACTTCCTCGCGCGGATGGAGGCCGAATGCCCGCCGCCGGTCTTCGGGGAGCTCGACCAGCGGGGCTTCTGGCCCGCCATCGAGGCCTGGTCGGATGCTTCCGCCCGGTCCCTCTTGCGACACCCCCACGTGCTCGCGATGGCGCGACACCTCCAACTCGTCTGGCGGGACCCGCCCCCGAGGTTCCGGACGCTCGTCGGTCGCTATCAGGCGATGACCCGCGCCCTGCTCGAGGCGGGACGGAGGATCGGCTGCGTCCGCGACGACATCGACCTCGACCTCCTCCTCTCGGTCGCCGCCGCGGCCGACGTGGCGGTCGACGAGCGCCTCCTCGGGAGGAGCTCACTCAGCGCCTGGGACATCCGGGAACACGCGCGCATTGCCCGCGACACCTTTCGGCGCCTGGTGGAGCCCGAGGTCACCCGCCGCCCCCGCCGCCCCCGCCCGCATGCCGCCCGGCGCCGCTAGCTCTCCCGTCGTCCTGAGCGGCCGCGGGCTCGCGAAGAGCTACGCCATGGGGGACGTGCGGGTTCAGGCGTTGCGGGACGTCGACTTCGACCTGCGCGCCCGCGAGCTCGTGGTCCTGCTCGGCCCCTCCGGGAGCGGGAAGTCGACCTTGCTCAACCTCCTCGGCGGCCTGGATCGGCCGAGCAGCGGCCGGGTCGCATACCGCGGCGAGGATCTCTCCGGCGCGGACGAGGCGCGGCTCACCCTCTATCGGCGCGCCCACGTGGGCTTCGTGTTCCAGTTCTACAACCTCATCCCCAGCCTTACGGCCCGGGAGAACGTGGCGCTGGTGGCGGACATCGCGCCGAAGTCCATGTCCCCGGAGGAGGCCTTGGAGCGCGTCGGCCTCGCGCACCGCATGGACCACTTCCCCTCCCAGCTGTCGGGGGGAGAGCAGCAGCGGATCGCCATCGCCCGGGCCGTCGTGAAGCGGCCCGAGATCCTCCTCTGCGACGAGCCGACCGGGGCGCTCGATGCCGAGACCGGGCGGCTCGTCCTCGAGGCCATCTTCCGGTTGAACCGGGAGCTCGGCACCGCGACCGCGGTCGTCACCCACAACGCCCCCATCGCGGCCATGGCCGACCGCGCCGTCTCGCTGCGGGACGGCCGCATCGTAGGCGACGTCTCGAACCCGCGCCCCCTCGCCCCCGAGGACGTCCGCTGGTGAGGGCGCTCGACCGAAAGCTCGCGAGGGACCTCTGGCGCCACCGGGGGCAGGTGGCGACCATCTCGCTCGTGGTCGCCTGCGGCATCTCGCAGCTCGTGGCCTTCGCGACCATGTACCGCTCCCTCGCTGCGAGCCGCGACGCCTACTACGCCGCGGCGCGGTTCGCCGACCTCTTCGTGCACCTCGAGCGGGCCCCGCGCTCGGTCCTCGGCCGGCTCGCCGAGGTGCCCGGGGTGGCACGCGTCGAGGGGCGGGCCGTCGGG
>Ga0335079_10011672_pt1 | contig 10022 bp, 10 predicted proteins | sample Lox_Sample_33_FD_206719 | JGI IMG/M metagenome (GOLD analysis project Ga0335079, IMG submission 206719) | Soil microbial communities from Loxahatchee National Wildlife Refuge, Florida, United States - Lox_Sample_3.3 | ecosystem: Environmental > Terrestrial > Soil > Wetlands | place: USA...
TCTTTCGGGAAGGAGAGCATCTGGCAGGCGATCCAGTGGTGCGGGGCCCACCGGATCGGCCACGCCACGCGGCTCATTGAGGATATCGGGCTTGACAGGAGGAACCGGCACAAGATCGCCCGGATGGGGTACCTCGCGCAGTACGTCCTCGACAAGCGGATCCCCCTGGAGATCTGCCTGACGAGCAACGTCCACACCGGCGCGGCAAAGGACATCCAGAGCCACCCCTTCGGCCTCCTCTATAAATACAAGTTCCGGGTGACGCTGAACACCGACGACAGGCTGATGAGCGACACGAACATGACGAACGAGTTCCGGCTCGCCGTCGCCGCCTTCCGCCTGGGGCTGGAGGACCTGGAGAAGCTGACGATCAACGCCATGAAAAGCGCGTTCCAGCCGTACAACAGGAGGATCCGGCTCATCTACGACGTCATCAAGCCGGGGTTCGCGAAGGCGCGGCTCCGGCTCGCGCATACGAAGCGCCGGTCGGCCTGACGGCCGCCGGGCCCACATTGCCACGCGGAGCATGCCATGAACCTGACGGCAGTCCCTATCGACAAGCCCGCCGACATGAACTTCGTTCTCGGCCACGCACATTTCATCAAGACCGTCGACGATCTCTACGAGGCGGTGGTGCAGACCAACCCGGGCATGAAGTTCGGGATCGCCTTTTGCGAGGCGTCGGGACCGGCCCTCGTCCGCTCGGCCGGGAACGACCCCCCGCTCGTCGCGCTCGCCGAGAAGAACGCGCTCTCGATCGGCGCGGGTCACTCCTTCCTGATCTTCATGCAGGGGGGGTTCCCGGTCAACATACTCAATGCCGTGAAATCCGTTACCGAAGTCTGTACCGTGTACTGCGCGACGTCCAACCCGACGGAGGTAATCCTGGCGGAAACGGAGCAGGGGCGCGGCATCCTCGGCGTGGTGGACGGCGTGCGGACGAAGGGGGTTGAAACGCCGGCAGACGTGAATGTGCGGAGGGAGTTCCTCCGCAAGATCGGCTACAAACTCTGACCTGAACACTTACGAGGGAGAATACACCATGAACACGTTGACGCATACACGCTGGCTGGCTCTTCTGCTGGCAGTGCTCCTGATTGTCCTTGCACCGGCGTACGCGCAGAAGAAGAAATCCTCTCCCGGGGCATCGTCCACCCCGGCGGCAGAACAGCATGCGCAGCCCAAGGCGCCCGCGACGATCAGGGACATCATCGTTTCACTGCAGGGCCAGCAGACGAACCTCGGCACGCTGACGAAGGTGACGGGCGATTACGTCGTGTTCGAGAGCGAGGGGGATACGCTCATGTACCCCCTCGGGTCGCTCCAGGTGGTGAAGTTCCTGAAGACCGAGGAGGGGGAAGCCCGCAAGATCGAGATCCGCTTCCTGTCGAAGGACTGATATGAGAGGCCGCTGCCGGGATGCCCGCAGGCTCGTGGGGATGCGGGGGGCCTTCTTGCTGGCCGTTGCCGCGCTCGCGATCGCGGGCTGCCGGCCCTCCGACGAGGAAATCCGGCGGGTCGTCCGCGACGAGCTCGCCTCCGGCATGCAGCGCCAGGCGTTGATGGGCCCGGGCGTCATCGGTCCCTACAGCCCCGCCGTGCGCGCCGGGCGATTCCTCTTCGTCTCGGGACAGATCGCGCTCGACCCCGCGACCGGGGCGATGCGCCAGGAGAATATCGGCGTCGAGACGACGCAGGTGCTCGACAACGTGATGCGTATACTGCGCGCCGAGGGCTACGATTCCACGGAAGTGGTGAACGCCACCGTCTATGTCCGTGACATGAATAACTACGCCGCGATCAACACCGTGTACGCGACCCGCTTCCAGGAGAAGAACTACCCCGCGCGGGTCGCGGTGGAGGTGAGCGCGCTCCCGAAGGGGGCCAACGTCGAGATCGCGGTGATCGCCTTCAAGGACCACTGAGGAGCCATGGCTGGAACGATCGCGGGCCCGCGCACCGTCCGTGCGCCCCGGGGGACGCGCCTCACGTGCAAGGGCTGGACGCAGGAGGCGGCCCTGCGGATGCTCATGAACAACCTCGACCCGGAGGTCGCGGAGAAGCCCGACGAGCTGATCGTCTACGGGGGAGCCGGGAAGGCTGCGCGCAACTGGGAGTGCTACGACGCGATTATCGCATGCCTGAAGAACCTGGAAGGGGATGAGACGCTCCTCGTGCAGTCGGGAAAGCCCGTCGGCGTGTTCCGGACCCACCCGGGTGCCCCGCGAGTCCTGATTGCCAATGCGATGCTCGTTCCCCGCTGGGCGACCTGGGACGAATTCCGGCGCCTCGAAGGGCTGGGCCTGACGATGTACGGGCAGATGACCGCGGGGAGCTGGATCTACATCGGCTCGCAGGGAATCCTGCAGGGGACCTACGAGACGTTCGCAGCGTGCGCCGAGAGGTACTTCGGAGGTTCGCTTGCCGGGCGGCTCCTGGTGTCGGCGGGCCTCGGCGGGATGGGAGGGGCGCAGCCGCTCGCGGCGACGATGAACGGCGCGGCCTGTCTCGTGGTCGAAGTGGACCGCGCACGGATCGAACGGCGCCTGGCCACCGGGTACGTGGACGAGATGGCGACGACGCTCGACGAGGCGCTGCGCACGCTCCAGACGGCGAGGGAGCTGAAGGAAGCGCGCTCCGTTGCGCTCCTGGGCAATGCTGCGGAGGTGCTGCCGGAGCTCCTGGCCAGGAACATCAGGATCGACGTGCTGACGGACCAGACCTCCGCCCACGACACGCTCAACGGGTACGTCCCCGCGCATATACCGTACGACGAGGCGATTGCCCTCCGCCGCGGAGACCCGGTGAAATACGTCGCCCATGCGCGTGCCTCCATCGCGGAGCACGTGCGCGCGATGCTCGCCTTGAAGCGGAAGGGGGCGGTCACGTTTGACTATGGGAACAATATCCGCGGCGAGGCGCTCGGCTCCGGCGTCGCCGATGCGTTCGACATCCCCGGCTTCGTGCCTGAGTACATCCGTCCCCTCTTCTGCGACGGGAAGGGACCGTTCCGATGGGCCGCCCTCTCGGGGGAGCCGGAGGATATCCTGAGGACCGACCGCGCGGTGCTGGAGACATTCCCGGAGAACGCCTCGCTCCGCCGGTGGATCGAGAAGGCCGAGGCGCAGGTACGCTTCCAGGGACTTCCCTCCCGCATCTGCTGGCTCGGGTACGGCGAGCGGGCGCGCATGGGGAAGATCTTCAACGATCTCGTGGCGCGCGGCGAGGTCCGCGCCCCGATCGTCATCGGCCGCGATCACCTCGACTGCGGGTCCGTCGCCTCTCCCAACCGGGAGACCGAGAAGATGCGCGACGGCAGCGATGCCATCGCCGACTGGCCGATACTGAACGCGCTCCTGAACGCGAGCGGGGGCGCAAGCTGGGTCAGCGTGCACCACGGCGGGGGCGTCGGCATCGGCCTGGCCATCCATGCCGGCATGGTGGTGGTGGCCGACGGGACGCCGGAAGCAGCCGCGAAACTGGAGAGAGTGCTCACGTACGACCCCGGGCTCGGCATCATGCGGCATGCCGACGCGGGCTACGAGCGCGCGATCGACAACGCCCGCCGGTGGAACGTGCGCGTTCCGATGCTTCCCGGCGACCAACCATAACCGCGAGGAGGCTCACATGCACGGCTTCGGCCACATCGAGATTCCCACGACGAGCTTCAAGAAGGCAAAGAAGTTCTTCGGCGCCGTGTTCGGCTGGACGTTCCAGGACGTCCCTGACATGGACTACGTGCTCTTCAGGGCCGGCACCAGGCCCAACGGCGGGTTCTACGAGCGGAAGAAGATGCCGAAGAAGGGACAGGTCAACGTCTATATCGAAGTGGCCGACATCGCCGGATCCTTGAAGGCGATCAAGAAGGCGAAGGGAAAGGTCCTCGTCAGGAAGACGGACATGGGCGCGATGGGATCCTGGGCGCAGTTTGCGACGCCGGACGGCTGCGTTCTCTGCCTCTGGCAGACGGCGCCGAAAGAGTCGAAGCCAAAGTCGAAAGTCCCGGCCCGGTCCTCCCCGTCCCGCACCGCCCCGAAGCCGAAATCCGCTCCGCCAAAGCGCATCGTGCCGCCGCCGGCGGACCTCGACGAGCCCGTGCCCGGCGAGTGAAGACCCCGGGGGACACTCCCCTGGAGCACCCGGGCGCCGGGCTCTGTTCCCGCTGCCTGCATGCCCGCGCCGTCACGAGCACGCGGGGAAGTACGTTCATCCGGTGCGCGCTGGCCGAGACCGACCCGCGCTTCCCGAAGTATCCCCCTCTCCCGGTGCATGCCTGCGCCGGGTTCGCCCCCCGGCCGGGCGCGCCTGGCCGCGCGAGCTGACCGCAGCCTGCGATGAATGAAGAATCGTATGACGAGCTGATCGCCCGGGAAGCGGCGCACTGGGGAGCGGTGGGTGCCGGGGAGAGGGATCCCCAGATCTGGGACGACGAGCGGATGTTCGCTCTCTTCTTCGGCGACCGGTACGAGCAGTTTCTTCGCACGGCACTCTCGGCCGGCCCCCGGATACTCGAACTCGGCTGCGGCGGCGGGGGAACGGCCCTCGCGCTCGCGGCCCGCGGCGCCCGGGTCACGGGGATCGATCTTTCTGCGGCGCGTATCGAAGGGGCGGTCGCGGAGGCGACAAGGCGCGGACTCGGGGCGGAGTTCGTCGTCGGCGACCTGAACCGGATGCCCCTTCCGGGCAAACCGTACGACGCCGTCGTCGCCCACGATGCGCTCCACCATATCCTCGAGCTGGGGGGGCTGCTTGACCGCGTGCGGGAGGCGCTCGTTCCCGGCGGACGACTGGTGGTCATGGACTTCGCGGGGATGGGACGGATCCGGAAGCTGGCAGCGGCGGGTCTCTTTGCGGTCCTCCCGACCCACCGGCCCTACCGCGAGAAGTGGATGCTCCGCCGCCGGCTCGCGTCGTTCCTTGCTCCCGAAGCGCGGAAGAGGGAATCGCTGGCGCGGGGGACGGCAGAAGGGCTCCACGACTCCTCACCCTTCGAGGAGATTTCCGGTCCCTCGATTCACCGCGAGATCGCTTCCCGGTTCACGGTCGAGGAGTACGCCACGTTCTGTCCGTTCTGGTACTATCTCGCCCCGAAGCTCTCGCTCCCCGCGCCGTTGCGCATGCCTGTTGCACGCACACTCAGGGCGATGGACGCGGCGATGACTCTGGTGCGCCCTCACTCCGGGGCATACATATTGATTACGGCACGCACATGATCGATCCGGTCAAGTTCAAGAAGATTCTTGTCAACCTCCTCAAGGTCCTCGTCGTCATCGAACTCATCAGCGCGATGTCGCAGGGGCTGGGGGGACATGGCTGGTCGAGGTTCGGCGTGGACCTCGTGATCGCGGGGATACTCTACCTCACGTGGGAACGCCTCGGCGCGATCGTGGCGCAGAAAAAGGAAGAATCGTGGAAGGCCATGGCGACCTCCCCGTCGGAGGCCGGTCTCTTCAACGCGCTCGTCTTTTCACTCCTCTGGACCGACCAGATCTACAAAAACGTCCCCGCCGACCGTCTCCGGCTGATCGTGATTTCGTACACGCTGATCGCGCTGGGGCTCGTGGCCGCGTACCTCAAGATCGGCTCGGGCCTGATGCCCCTGGTGATCTCCGGCGCGCTCGTGCTGGGCGCGGTCAACCTGGTCACGTGGCTCATCTCGCTCGAGCGGGGGGAGAAGGAGGACCTGCAGACGGAGCTCAAGCTCGCGCACGACGTCCAGGTGTCGCTGATGCCGAAATCCAACCCATCGCTTGAGGGGTTCGACATCGCCGGGGTCTCCATCCCCGCGGCCAACGTCGGCGGCGATCTGTTCGACTATGCGCCCCTCGGTTCGAACGGGAACGCATTCGGGATTTCGGTGTTTGACGTATCGGGGAAAGGAATGCAGGCGGCCATGTCCGCGGTCTTCACGATCGGCGCGATCGCCGGCGAGACGGGACGCTCGACCTCTCCCGGAGAAATCCTGACGGTCGTCAACAGGTCGGTCTTTGCACACTCCAGGCGCGGGCACTTTGTCGCATTCCTTCTCGCGGCGATCGACCCCGGGAAGAAGACCGTGACGTTTGCCAACGCCGGGCAGACCCGGCCGCTCTTGCGGAGCAGGGAGGGACTCTCGTGGCTTGAGCCTCCCGGGGTGCGGTTCCCGCTCGGCATGCAGCAGGACAGCGCGTACGAAGAACGGACGGTGCAGCTTTCCCCGGGGGACGTCCTCCTGATGATCACCGACGGTTTCACCGAGGCGATGAACGCCCGGGAAGAGATGTTCGGCGCCGAGCGCGTCGAGGAGTTCGCGCGCGACCCCGCGATCTGCACGCTCCGCGCACCGGCGATCATCGAGCGGCTGACCGCCGCGGTCCGGTCCTTCAGCGCGGGCGCGCCGCAGCACGACGACATGACCATGGTCGTGGTGAAAGTCCAGTGAGACGACTCTTCCTGACGGCGTGCGCGCTTGCAGCGGCCGCGACCGCCCCCGCGCAATCGGACTACTTCAACGTCTATCTCCGGATCGATTACGCGTCGGCGGAAGAGACGCTCGGGCTCTACAGCGGGCTCACAGGCCGCCCCGCCGAGATCGCCGCGCTCCGGGGGAGCCAGATCGCGCTCTCCACGACCGCGCTCCTGGCGCAGCGGCAGCTCGACACGCCGGCCCTTGAGCGGGCGTTGGAGGCGGTCAAGTTCAACCAGGATCTGGGGGACGATGTCTTCCGGATGAAGGACGCGCGGGCAAACGTGTCGGCGATCGCTGAGCTGTTGCAGGAGGCGCAGCGCCGGAACTTCGGCCAGAAAGTCGTGAGCACCGTGGCGCAGCTCTTTCCCCCCTCGGCGCGCGTCAGCACCGTCATTCCCGTCTACTTTGTCGCCTTCGGCTCCCAGAATATCGACGCGTTCGTCCGCCGCGTGATCTGGCGGGGGGACACGCCGGCGTTCACCGGCGAAGGAGAGGGGGAGCTGACCATCGTCGTGAACCTCGCCAAGTGCGTCAACTACGGGCGCACCGTGGACGAGCGGTTCATCGGGATGCTGAGCGTCGTCGCCCACGAGGTATTCCACGCCGCATTCGGCGTGTACAAGGACGGCTCCCCCGCGTGGCGGGCATACTACGCCGGCCACAGGCGGCCGCTCGATCAGCTCCTTGACCTGGCGCAGAACGAAGGGATCGCCTACTACCTGACGCTCATCCAGTCCTCCCGCGGCAGGCTCCCGGCCGACGGCCTCGAGCGGGCGAGCCGCTCGTTCGCTGAATTCAACAGGAACGCCGCCGAGCTGGAGGCACCCGGGACATCCTTCCGCCGCTCAGAAGACATCATCCGGCTCTCGAACACGTCGGGCTACTGGGAAAGCTACGGCGCGATCACCGGCATGATCATCGCGCGGCAGATCGACCAGGCGCTCGGCCGCGAGGCGCTCATGGAGACGATCGCCAACGGTCCCTCCGATTTCTTCGGCAAGTACGCCACGCTGATGTCCCGCGACGGCGGCATCCCGGCTCTCTCCCCGCTCGTGATCCAGGCCGCCGCAAGGTAGAAGTGCGTTACGGGGGGTTGGGGCGCCGCCAGGCCGCCAGGAGCCTGCTTGCAGCTTCTCCCTCGAATTCGTATCTTTTCCCGCACTCGCATTTTTCTCCATCCGTTTTGAATCTGTTTCTCAAGAATATCTCCCAGCTCGTTACCGTCGCTGCACGGGGGAAAACCGCGAAAACGGGGACGGAGATGAGGGACCTCGGCATCATCACCGATGCCGGCGTCCTGTGCCGCGAGGGAAGAATCGCCTGGGTGGGACCGATGCGGGAGTGGAGAGCAACGCTCGGTCCGGACGACGGGGAGCTGGACGCTTCGGGCATGGTGGTGCTCCCCGGGTTCGTCGATTCGCATACCCACATGATGTTCGCGGGGAGCCGGGAGAAGGAATTCGCTCTCCGCGCCGAGGGGGCGACGTACCAGCAGATCGCCGAGCAGGGGGGAGGCATCCTCAGCACGATCGGCCACGTGCGCGCCGCGCAGAAAAAGGCGCTCAAGCGGCAGACCGCGGCGTACATGAACGAGATGCTCCGCGCCGGCACGACGACCGTCGAGATCAAGTCCGGTTACGGTCTCGACATGGACACCGAGGTCAGGATGCTCGAGGCGATTAACGAGCTGGCGACCGAGGAGCTGATGACGGTCATGCCCACGTTCCTGGGAGCCCACGCGGTGCCCCCGGAGTTCGCCGGCAGGACCGGGGACTACGTGAGGCTGCTGCTTGAAACGGTGCTCCCGTACGTCGGCCGCAAGAAGCTCGCACGCTTCTGCGACGTCTTTTGCGAGAAAGGCTACTTTGAGATTTCGGATGCCGAGCGCATCCTGAGCGCGGCGCGCTCGCTGGGCATGGACCTGAAGCTGCACGCCGATGAGCTCTCCCCGCTGGGCGGGGCGGAGCTGGCGGCGCGGCTCGGCGCCACCTCCGCCGATCACCTGGAACGCGTGAGCGCGGGCGGGATCGCGGCGATGCGGGGGGCGGGCGTCGTGGCGGGACTCCTCCCCGGCGTGTCGTTTTTCCTGAACCACGGCTACGCGCCTGCGCGGGCGCTGATCGACGCCGGGGTCACGGTCGCAATCGCCAGCGACTTCAACCCGGGATCCTGCATGTCGTACTCGATGCCGATGATGATGACGATTGCCTGCACGCAGATGCACATGACGCCCGAGGAGGCCCTCACTGCCGCCACGCTGCACGGGGCAGCCGCACTGGGACTCGCCCGGGATATCGGGAGCATCGAAACCGGGAAACGCGCCGACCTGCTCGTGGCGAACGTGCCCGACTACCGGTTCCTGGCCTATCATTTCGGCGCGAACCATATCCGCACGACCGTGAAGAACGGCACGATCCTGGAATTCTGACGGGAATCATCGCATGCCACGAATCGTCGAGTGCGTTCCCAATTTCAGCGAAGGCCGGAAGATCCGGACCATCAACGCGATCGCCGGCGCCATCAGCGCCGTGTCGGGCGTGAAGTTCATCAGCGCCGAGCCGGACAAGGACTACAACAGGACAGTGGTGACGTTCGTCGGCGAGCCGGGGGCCGTGCTCGAGGGAGCGTTCCAGGGGACGCGGAAGGCGGCCGAGCTGATCGACATGCGGACGCACCAGGGCGAGCACCCGCGGATCGGGGCCACCGATGTCGTGCCGTTCGTCCCCGTCGCCGGCGTCACGATGGCGGAGTGCGTCGGGCTCGCGAAGGAATTCGGCGCCCGGGTGGCGTCCGAGCTGCAGATTCCCGTCTACCTCTACGAGGAGGCGGCGACGAAGCCCGAGCGGAGAAACCTCGCCACGATCCGGAAGGGGGAGTACGAGGGGCTGGCGGCGAAGCTGGCGGACCCTGAATGGGCTCCCGATTTCGGCCCCAGCGTCTTCAACGCGGCGTCCGGCGCCACCGTGGCGGGGGCGAGGATGTTCCTGATCGCCTACAACGTAAACCTGGATACCGGGGACGTCAGGATCGCAAGCGAGATCGCGCTCCGCATCCGGGAAAGCGGGCGCGTGAAGAAGGACGCCGGGGGAAACCCGGTGCTCGATGCGCAGGGGAAGAAGATCACCGTTCCCGGGTCGCTCCGCGCGGTCAAGGCCATGGGCGTCCTCCTGGAAGCGCACAATATTGCGCAGGTCTCCATCAACCTGGTGAACTACCACGTCACGCCCCCGCACGTCGCCTTCGAGGCGGTCAAACAGGAGGCGGCGACGCTGGGCGCACAGGTCACGGGAAGCGAGATCGTCGGTCTGACGCCGAAGGAAGCGCTCCTCATGGCGGGCCGCTTTTACGCGCCGGAGGCGCGGGGGGACGACGCGCTCGTCGACGCGGCGGTGCGCGCGCTCGGCCTGAGCCAGCTCGAGCCGTTTGACATCCAGAAGAAAGTCATCGAAGCCCAACTGTAACAGCACGGGGGACAGCCATGGCGAACAAGAAAACGCTCTCCGCCTTCCTGGACGAACTCGCTTCCTCGTCGCCGGCTCCCGGCGGCGGCAGCGTCGCCGCGCTCGCCGGGGCG
>Ga0335079_10011673_pt1 | contig 10021 bp, 9 predicted proteins | sample Lox_Sample_33_FD_206719 | JGI IMG/M metagenome (GOLD analysis project Ga0335079, IMG submission 206719) | Soil microbial communities from Loxahatchee National Wildlife Refuge, Florida, United States - Lox_Sample_3.3 | ecosystem: Environmental > Terrestrial > Soil > Wetlands | place: USA: Florida...
GGACACCAACTCGCTCTTCCTCACCGCCCAGCTCAACCGCCTGGGCATCGAAGTCGTGCGCAAGACCACCGTCGGCGACGACCCGGAAAATCTGGGCCGCGTCTTCCGCGCCGGCCTGGAAAGCTCTGAAGTCGTGATCGCATCGGGCGGCCTCGGCCCCACGGAAGACGACCTCACCCGCGAAACGCTCGCTTCCGTCCTGCGCCGCCCGCTCGTCCAGAACGACGACATCGTCAAGGACCTGGAAGCCAAGTTCCAGCGCTTCGGCCGCCCCATGCCTCAGATCAACATGAAGCAGGCGCAGGTGCCTGTCGGCGCCACCGTCCTGCCGAATCCCCGTGGCACCGCGCCCGGACTCTGGGTCGAGGACGGTCAGCACGTCGTCATCCTGCTGCCCGGGCCGCCCAAGGAACTCGAGCCCATGTTCACCGAGCAGGTCGTGCCCCGCCTCGAAACACGCGTCACCGGCAAACGGCTCTACGCGCGCGAACTGCGCATTGCCGGCATGGGCGAGTCCGCGGTCGACCAGGCCATCGCCCCCATCTACAAGGGTTACGCCGACGTGCAGACCACGCTTCTTCACGTGATCGGCGAAATCCAGGTTCACCTGCGCCTGTGGTCGGAAGACACTGCCGCCGCCGTCAAGCGCCTTGACGAAATCGTCCAGCGCATCTCGCTCGCGCTGGGCGACGCCCTGTTCACGAAGACCGGCGAGAGCATGGAAGAAGTCGTCTCGCGTGAATTGACCTGGCATGGCGCCACCATCGCCGTGGCCGAAAGCTGCACCGGCGGCATGCTCGGCGAGCGGCTGACGCGCCTGCCCGGCAGTTCGGCGCATTTCCTGGGCGGCGTGATCAGCTACGGCAACGAATTGAAATCCGCGTGGCTCGATGTGCCGCGTGACCTGATTGAAAGCAAGGGCGCCGTCAGCGCCGAAGTGGCGCAGGCTATGGCCGAGGGCGCCAGGAAGCGCTCCGGCGCCACCCTGGGCCTTTCCATCACCGGCATCGCCGGGCCGACAGGCGGCACCGAGGAAAAACCCGTCGGCACCGTCCACATCGCGCTGGCTTATCCGGACGGCGTGCAGGAGAAGGCCTTTCGCTTTCCCGGCGATCGCGACCGCGTCCGTGGCCAGGCCACGATGGCGGCGCTCGACATGGTTCGGCGCTACTATCTACGCATCCGGAAGCCCGCGGCAAATTGATCCCGGCTCCCATGCGCCTCTTCGTCGCCCTCGAAATCCCCGCCATCGTTCGCGCCGCACTGGCCGAACTCTCCGCACGCCTGCGCGCACAAACCGGCCGGTCGGTACGCTGGGTTGAGCCCGGCAACATTCACCTCACGCTGAAGTTCATTGGCGACACGGACGCGGCTAGGCTTCACGACATTCAGGCTGCCCTGTCGTCGATTCGCCGGCCACAGCCGGTCCTGGTTGTCTTCCGGGGTCTGGGTGACGTCCGCCACCCCTTGCCGCGTGTCTTTGCTGTCGGCGCCGAACCTTCCGCGGAGCTCCGCGGTTTGGCGGCCGAAGTCGATCGCGTCCTCGTTCCCGCCGGCGTTCCCGCGGAGTCGCGCGACTTTTTCCCGCATCTGACTCTGGCGCGGCTCAAGTCGTCAGAAAACGCCGCGCTGCTGCGCGCTGAATCCCGAAAGATCAGCGCCGTCGAGTTCGGCCGTGGTGCCTGCTCGGAATTCGACCTGATGGAAAGCAGGCTCCGCCCCAGCGGCGCCGAATACACGCGCGTCGCGCGCTTCCCCTTCTGCCCGCCCGCCGCCGGAACCTCCGGAGCCGCGGCATGAACCAGCTCTGGCTGCTTCCGGTCGCTGGCTACCTGCTCGGCTCGATTCCCTTTGGCTACCTGATCGTCCGCGTCGCGGGCGGCGGCGACGTGCGCGCCGCGGGCAGCGGCAACATCGGCGCCACCAACGTCAATCGCGTCGCGGGCAAGGGGGCGGGCCTCGCCACGCTGCTCCTCGACGTGGCCAAGGGCTACCTTGCCGTCTGGCTGGCGGCGCGCGTCAGCGGTGGAGACGTCGGTTGGATGGCGATTTCGGGAATGGCCGCGGTGATCGGCCACCTCTTTCCGGTCTGGCTCGGCTTCCGCGGGGGAAAGGGAGTCGCCACCGCCGTCGGCGTTTTCGTTCCCTTGTGCTGGATGGCCGTCGGCGCGGCCGCGCTCGTCTGGCTGGTCGTCGTCTCGATTTCCCGGTACGTTTCCCTCGCGTCCGTCGTCGCCGCCGCCCTGCTGCCGCTGTTTATGTACTTCCTGTACGTCCCCGGCACGTCGCACGCGCCCCCGGTGAGTGTTTCCGTTTCCACGGCCCTCGTCGCCATCTTGATCATCGTCAAGCACCGCGCCAACATGCAGCGCCTGATCGCCGGCACGGAAAGCCGGTTGAAGTTCTAGCGGAGAGCGAGTGCCACCAGTGAAGAAAATCGCGGTGCTGGGAGCAGGAAGCTGGGGCACGGCGCTGGCCCTCGCGCTGCTGCGCAGCCGCACGCAACATCGCGTCTGCCTGTGGGCGCGGCGGGCGGACCTGGCGGAATCGCTCGCCGCAACTCGCGTCAATGCCGACTACCTGCCGGGATTCGAGTTGCCGCCGCAACTGGGAATCGTGAGCGATCTGGCCCAGGCCCTGAGCGGCGCCGAAATCGTCCTCGGTGTCATGCCCTCCGAGCATGCGCGCGGGATCTACGCGCGCGCGGCGAAGTATTTCCAGGCCCAGACCGTCATCGTCAGCGCGACCAAGGGGCTCGACTCGCCCGGCCTCGAGCGCATGACCCGGATGATCGCCTCGATAACGGCCCCGCGCTTCCCGGCCCGCGTTGCGGCCCTTTCCGGCCCCTCCTTCGCGCGCGAGGTCGCCCGCGGCGATCCCACCGCCGTGGTTGTGGCCTCGGAAGACGCGGCCCTCGCCGCGCAGATTCAGGAGGAATTCGCCGGCCCCACCTTCCGGCTGTACACCAATACCGACGTCGCCGGCGTCGAACTGGGCGGCGCCGTGAAAAACGTGATCGCCATCGCCGCCGGGGTCTGCTTTGGCCTCGGCCTGGGTCACAACAGCGCCGCCGCCCTGATTACGCGCGGCCTCGCGGAGATGACTCGTCTGGGCTGCGCGCTGGGCGGCCGCAGGGAAACGCTGGCCGGCCTCGCCGGCCTCGGCGACCTCGTCCTCACTTGCACCGGCGCTCTCTCGCGCAATCGCAGCCTCGGCGTCGCGCTTGGCCAGGGCCGCACGCTCGCTGAAGTCCAGAGCGGCTCGCGCATGGTCGCCGAAGGCGTGCGGACCACCGCCGCTGTCCTTGAACTCGCGCGTCGCAGCAACATCGAAATGCCCATCACTCAGCAGATGTATGCCGTGCTTTACGAAGGCCGCCCGGCGCAGGAGGCCATTCGCGAACTGATGGAGCGCCGCCTTACCAATGAATAGTGCCGGCGCGGGGCATGGCGCATCTGGAACACCGCGGCCCGCGCGCCGTTGTGAGCGGGCCCCGCGGGCCTTAGACTTTCGCTAATGAGCGCCCCCAGTCCAAAGCGTGAGTTGCTGAGCCGCGTCCGGATTCTGTGGCTGGTGCTCGGCGCCCTGCTTGCCGTCAGCCTCGTACCCATTCTGCTCTTCCAGCGCCAGGTCCTGCAGCTCAGCCGGGAAAAGCTGGAAGACACCGAGCGGCTCCAGCAGGTGGAAATCACGCGCCTCCTGGCCGAGGAGATTCTTCTCTTCGAACGCAACCTCGACCAGCAGTTGAAAGACGAAATCAAGATCCTCGATCTCGCCGGCGCGCTCTCCGACGTCAACGCGCAGCGGCACGCCCAGGAGGTGACGCAGCTCCTCGAGGAATTCGTCAAGAACAATCCCGACATCCTCTACGTCACCGCGCTGAACATGCAGGCCAAAGGGCCCTGGAGCGGCAACTTCCGCGCCGACCAGGATCCCTTCGTGGGCAAGGCCCTGCAACGCGCGTTCACCATGTGCGTGCAGGGCGCCATGTTCTCCAGCGGCGCGCTGGCTATCGGCGAAGGCAAGGAAACCATCTCCGGCCACGTGGTCGCCGTGCCCTTGATGTCCGGCGGCCAGCCCATGGGCATGCTGGCCGTGCTTGTGTCGCTCGATCACATCGTGTCGCGGCTCAAGGAAACCAGCGTGCGCGGCCGCGAGGTTTACGTCGTTGACGCCGAAGGCCACATCGTCGCCTATCCCGACAAGACGCGCTGGGTGGCTGGCGCCGACGCCAGCGCCGCCTACCCCCTCGTGGCCATGTTCCGCGACCTGCCGCGCAGCCTGAGCACCACGGAAACGCACAACGTCACGGCGGATGTGAACGGCAAGAAAGTTGAAATGCTCAGCACCGTCAGCAGCATTCCGGAAATGCGCTGGGGCGTGATCGCGCAGCGCAGCCTGGTGGACGCGCAGGCCGACGCGGGCCTTCCGGAGCTCAGCCGCCAGGCGCTCCTGCTCGCCTCCCTGCTCACTTTCGCCGCGCTGCTCATCGGCTACTTCTTCGCCGTGGGCATCTCCAATCCGGTGCGCGCCCTCGCCAACTCCACGCGCGCCATCAGCCGCGGCGAGTTCAGCCAGCGCGCACCCGTGGCCGGCGCCGCGGAGATCAGCGACCTGGCCGAGAATTTCAACATGATGGCCGGCGACATCGAAAAGTACATCGAGCGCCTGAAGCAGGCCGCCGAGGAAAACCGCCAGCTCTTCATCGGCTCCATCCGCATGCTCGCCGCGGCCATCGACGAAAAGGACCCGTATACGCGCGGCCATTCCGGCCGCGTGGCCAAGTACGCGCTGATCATCGGCGAACAGATGGGGCTGGACCAGCAGGCGCTCGACAAGCTGCGCATCTCCGCCCTGCTCCACGACGTCGGAAAAATCGGCATCGACGACCGCGTGCTGAAGAAGCCCGGAGCCCTCACCGACGAGGAATTCCACATCATGAAGCAGCATCCCGTGAAGGGCGCCAACATCATGCGCCCCGTCGCGCAACTGAAGGAAATGCTGCCGGGCATCGAACTGCATCACGAATGCGTGGACGGGCGCGGCTATCCCTACGGACTGACCAAGGACAAGATTCCCACCATGGCGCGCATCATCGCCGTGGCCGACACCTTCGACGCCATCACCACGAATCGCCCCTACCAGTCCGCCATGGACCTGGAATTCGCGCTCAAGCGCGTGCGCGAGCTGGCCGGCACGCGATTCGATCCCGACATCGTTACCGCCATGGAGACCGCGGCGCGCGACGGTAAACTGAAGCTGAGTGCTACCCTCGTCGAAGTTTGAGCCGCGCCGGCGTTCCGGCTTGGAGAGAATCAGATGTCATCTATGCTCACGCGGCGCTGCTTTCTGGCCCTCACGAGTGCCCTTATGACTTCACCGTCGCTGCGGGCCGCGCCCGACGTTCCACTGATGCTCGACCATATCTTGCTCGGAGCGAATGACCTTGACGCCGGCGTTCTGGAGGTGGAGGGGAAAGCAGGCGTGCGCCCCGCGGGCGGCGGGTCGCACCCCGGCGTTGGCACGCGCAACGCCCTGCTCTCGCTCGGCCCGGAGCGCTACCTGGAAGTCATTGCACCCGACCCGAAGCAGAAGATCGCCGCTTCAAAGCGCTACGGCGATCTCGGCGGGCTGAACCAGCCTCGCCTGCTCACCTGGGCCGCGCATACGCGCGACATTGACGGGCTGGCGCAAAGGCTCCGCAAGGAGGGGATCGCTGCCGAAGGCCCCACCGATGGCTCGCGAGTCCGTCCTGATGGAAAGGTGCTCCGTTGGCGGACGTTGCGCTTGGAGGACAATCGCGGCGGCCTGATTCCCTTCTTTATTCAATGGGGAACGGACACAGTGCATCCGTCGGTTGACGCGCCAGGCGGCTGCAAGCTCGTCTCCTTCGACCTGAGGACGCCGCACTGGCAGATGGACGATCTGTTTCGCAAGCTGGGTCTCGAGGTCGAAGTGCGCAACGGCCCTGCCGCGCTCCTCCGCGCACGCATCGCCGGCCTCCACGGCGAATTCGAACTCACTTCCTGAGCTGGTCGGCCGCCGGTCGGCCCTCGGGGCAGGCCGTGCCGCGCGCGCCGGCCGAAGGCAAGCCTGCCTGCGGCCTTCTGCTAAGATAATTGCGCAATGATCACGCTATTTGGCCCGCCGGAACCCACGCTGCTCGAGCGGCTGAAGGACTCCGTCAGCAAGACCCGCGAAGTGCTGACCATGCCGCTTGGCGAGCTGCTGGCCGGCGGCGGGAAAATCGACGAAGAGCTGCTGAAGAAGCTGGAAACAGCCCTGCTCTCCGCGGACATCGGCGTGCGCACCACGAAGGAAGTGCTGGCGGCCCTGCGCGAGTCCGCTGCGCAGCAGCAGATTACCGACAGCAGCCAGGTGCGCGGCGCGCTGAAGAGCCAGATCGCCGACATCCTGCGCGTGGAGCCGAAGTCAAACGGCACCGCCCAGGCGGCTCCTGCCGTGATCTTCGTCGTCGGCGTGAACGGTACCGGCAAGACCACCACCATCGGCAAGCTCGCCAACCGCCTGCGCAACGAAAACCGCACCGTGCTGCTCTGCGCCGCTGATACCTTCCGCGCCGCGGCCATCGAGCAGCTCGAAGTCTGGGCCGGTCGCAACGGCGTGGAAATGATCCGGCAGAAGACGGGCGCCGATCCGGCCGCCGTCGTCTACGATGCGATGGCCGCCGCGAAGGCGCGCAACGTGGACGTGGTCATCGTGGACACGGCCGGCCGGCTGCACACGAAGTCCAACCTCATGTCCGAACTTGAAAAGATGAAGCGCACCGCGGCCAAGCAGGTTGCCGGCGCGCCCCACGAGGTGCTGCTGGTGCTCGACGCCACCACCGGCCAGAACGGCCTCTCGCAAGCGCGCGAATTCACCGAGCACGCCGGCGTCACCGGCCTCGTCCTCACCAAACTGGATGGCACGGCGAAGGGCGGCATCGCCGTGGCCATCGTACGGGAGCTGGGCATTCCCATCCGCTTCGTCGGTACCGGCGAAAAAATCGACGACCTGCTGCCCTTCGACGCCGCCACGTTCGCTAATTCCCTGCTGGGCTGAGCGCCGATGGCAAAGACCGCATCGGCGCCCGAATCTTCACGCACGCCGGATTCTTGGCTCGATCACAAATGGATGACGCGAACGCTCGTCCTGGCCCGCAAGGGCGAGGCGCTTGCGCACCCGAATCCCATGGTCGGCGCCATCGTCGTTGCCGGCGACCGCGCCATTGGCCAGGCCTTTCACACTTACGACGGCATGAAACACGCCGAGGTTCTGGCGCTTGAAGAAGCGGGAGGCCGCGCGCGCGGCGCAACCCTCTACACCAACCTCGAACCGTGCAGTCACACCGGGCGCACCGGCCCGTGCGCCGAAGCCATCGTCGCGGCGGGCATTTCCCGAGTCGTCGCCTCCATGGCCGACCCGAACCCGCGCGTCTCCGGCCGCGGCTTCAAGCTCCTGCGCCGCGCAGGCATCGAAGTTGTCGTCGGGCCGCTCGAAGCGGAAGCCAGGCGCTTGAACGAAGCGTTCGCCTGCTGGATCCGCACCGGACGGCCGCTGGTCACGCTGAAAGTTGCCTTGACGCTCGACGGTCGCGTCGCCGCCGCGGGCGCGCCCCGCCGCGGTTCCTCGCCCGGCCGCTGGATTACGTCCGAGGCCGCGCGGGAAGAAGTTCAGCGCATGCGCCACGCGGCCGACGCCGTGGTCACCGGCATCGGCACCGCGCTCGCGGACGATCCGCTGCTCACCGACCGCACCGGTTTGCGCCGGCGCCGCCCGCTCGTTCGCGTCGTGCTGGATTCGCGGCTGCGACTGCCTACGCGCTCAAAACTCGCCCGCTCCGCTGCCGGCGATGTGCTGGTGATCACACGTGTTCCGGAAAACTCGCTGCCGGCATGGAGGCTCGAGGCCGCGGGAGTCGAAGTCCTTCGAATCCCCGGCCGCGGAGGCCTGCTGCCTCTCAAGGAAGTGATGCGGTCGCTTGGTGAACTTGAACTGCCGGCCGTAATGCTCGAAGCTGGCCCGACCCTGGTATCCTCGGCGCTCGCCGCGGGCGTGGTCGACAAGGTGGTGCTGTTTTACTCCCCGCGCTTCCTCGGCGGCGACGCATTGCCCCTGCTGCCCGCGTCTGCGGCTCGGAGCAGCCCGCGCGGAAAGAGCCGCGCGGCGTGGCGCGTGCCTGCATTGCGCGACGTGACTCTGCGCCGCTTCGGTCCCGACTTCTCCGTGGAGGGATATCTCGGCGATGTTTACGGGCATCGTTGAACATCAGGGCGTGATCGCCGCGCTCGAACGCCGCGTCGACGGCGGACGCGTGCGCGTGCGCGCGGGCGACCTTGCGGCGCAACTTTCGATCTCCGCCAGCGTCGCGGTCAACGGCTGCTGCCTCACCGTCGTCGAACGCGACGCAGACACGTTCGCGGCTGACCTCTCCGGCGAAACCCTCCGGCGAACGTCCTTCGGCGAATTGCGTGAAGGCGCTCGCGTCAATCTTGAACGCCCGCTCGCGGCCGGCAAGGAGTTTGGAGGCCACTTCGTGCAGGGCCATGTAGACGGAATCGGCCGCGTCACCCGCCTTGCCCGGGAAGGCCCGAATTGGTGGCTGGGTGTGCGCGTGCCGGACGATCTCGCGCGTTACGTGGCGTTGAAAGGCTCGATCACGCTCGACGGCGTCAGCCTCACCGTCGCCGGCCTGCGCGACGGCGTCGTGGAAGCGGCCGTCATTCCTTACACCTACGAGCACACGAACATCGGCCGCATGGCCCTTGGCGACGCCGTGAACGTCGAGTGCGACATTCTCGCAAAGTATGTCGAGCGCCTGCTCGAGGCGAGAGGAGAGCGTCCCGCCTCTCGCCTTACTGTTGCCGAGCTCACTGAGCAGGGCTTTTGAGATTCCGGTGACCGTGCTTTTGCGCTGAGGAAGCCGTTTATGCCCCGCGTCGCCGCCGTACTGGAGACCTGCCTCTACGCTCAAGATCTCGAAAGGGCGGCGACCTTCTACGAAGACTTGTTCGGCTGGACTCCGATATTCAGTGATGCACGCCTGCGCGCCTATGGAGTCGCCCCAGCCTCCGTGTTTCTCCTCTTCAAGAGCGGCGGCACCCGGGAAGACGTGGTGACGCCTGAAGGCACGATTCCCGCGCACGACGGAATTCCCGGAGGCCACGCGGCCTTTGCGATCGCCGCCGAAGACTGGGAAGCCTGGCTGGAGCGGCTCGCCGGCCGCGGCATCGCGGTCGAGTCCACCGTCCGTTGGCCGCGCGGCGGTCAAAGCGTCTACTTCCGCGATCCCGGGGGCAATCTCATCGAACTTGCCACGCCCGGTCTCTGGGCCGTCTATTGAGCTCCGGTCCATTCCGGGCGGTGGTTCGGGATTCCACCGGTGCAACCTGGCGCTCGAGCGCCGATCGCGGAGGTCGGGTTCACTCCGGCGCAGGCCGCCTGCAACGGTGCCGGAGCAGGAAGCCTCTCCGTGAAACCGGGTTTGTGCGCGCGCGTCTAATAGTACGGTTCGTACTATACGGCCGGCAGCCGCTGCTCCTGCATGGGAGGTACGATGACGCGCTGTTTACCCCGCTGGTCTTCAGGTGCCGTGTTTCTGGTGGTGATGGCGATTCCATCCGCCGCCTTCCCGCAGGCCCGCGCCGTCGATCAATCTCCTCCCGTAAAGGTCAGGCCCGGCGACCCGAGCGCTGACGGCAGCTTTCTCAAGCCGTACAAGAACGCATGGAAGGTCGTCTACGCGTTTCCGGGCAAGGAGCCGTTTCTCGTCGGCGTGTGGACGGATGAGCTTGTCGAAGTGGAGATCGACGGCCGTCATCTGATGAAGCGCACCCAAATCGCCGACTACGCAAAGGCCCACGTCACGAACACGATCACCAACGTGTTCGACCCGAAGACCATGGTTCCGGTATGGCAGGACTTCCGCCGGAACAACAACGGCAACTGGGCGCACCGCGAGTTCAACGGCAGCACGGTGAAGTACACCCGCGGAGACACCGCGGATCAGGCCAGGCCT
>Ga0335079_10011674_pt1 | contig 10020 bp, 3 predicted proteins | sample Lox_Sample_33_FD_206719 | JGI IMG/M metagenome (GOLD analysis project Ga0335079, IMG submission 206719) | Soil microbial communities from Loxahatchee National Wildlife Refuge, Florida, United States - Lox_Sample_3.3 | ecosystem: Environmental > Terrestrial > Soil > Wetlands | place: USA: Florida...
CATCTGCATAGTCACGGAGGTAGTGAGGAAGTTCTGTCATTCGTGATCTTGCCTTGGCTGCTTCTGCTGCCAGCCGTTGGGCAGGCGTGGACATAGCACGCAGCATGAGGGGTAGAGCCAGGTCAATGCAGAGGATGTGATCCCCAGTCTCTAACTCCTTCCAAGGGTCAGTCTCTTCTCCTTCTTCATCCAGATCTGGTCTGCGAAGTCGTCGGCAGTGGCATCGGTCTAGAGAGAGGGTGCCCTGGGTCCAGTCGATGTCTGGGTTGTGCATGGTTAGCCAATCATGTCCCAGGAACACCTCTCCTTCTCCAAGGTCTGTGACGCCTAGCTTGATCTGCTCTCGGTGAACTCCTGCTATCATCTCTCCCATCACATACTCCGTGATGGGTCCACCTGCGTTGGGCTTTCCATCGGCATTAAAGACAGGAATGGGGTGGGGAAGTTTCTTGGTGGGAATCCGAAGCTTATCCACAATCCTCTTGTGGATGCAGGAGCCTTCACAGCCAGAATCCACTAGAGCATCCAATGAGTGCGTCTTTCCAGCCACTTCTAGGCTCACACTCAGGGCCAGTCTGCGTCCGGGTTTACCTGTGACAAAGGAGCGACGGTTCCGTAGTTCATAAAGTGCCTCCAGTGCTCCTTCATCTCTGAGCTTGGCGAGGTCTGCCACAGTAGCCTGGGACAGCTCCCGGTGGCGGCGGGGATGGGCCCAGGTGCGTAGTAACCCAAGGGCTCTGGCAGGATGGGTGTCCCGGAGCCGTTCCATTGTCCAATGAGCGCTGAAGGGTAGATGTCTTCTCTTCGGGTCTTTCTTTGGGGGTTTGGGGGTTTTTGGCGTGTCTTGCGAAGGGAGGGACCTTTCTGAATTCAGGGCAGCATACTTGTTGGGAGGCTTAGAGTCGATACAAGTACAAACAGGAGGCTTATCATAGGGTTCGGTTTGGTCGGTATCCCTCGCTGGAATGATCAAAGGCACGCCTCTCTGATCACTCATTGAAAATCCTGGTCAGCACCAGGGTCATTCTTCCCTTCCTCGTCTTCTTCATCTGTTCGTTCCTTCAAGGCCCTCATCAACTCTTCACGTTCCTCTACAGACAAGTCTAGCGCCATCGCCCTGACATTGATTTTGGTGGCCTTGTCCTTGTCGGGGCATTCTCGACGGAAGTGGCCAGATGCTCCACAGGTGAAGCAACGGTTCTCTCGTCGAAGGGCGTCGAGCTCCATGGGCTTGCCCCGTCCCCCATAGACAATGCCAGTGGGAGTGCGCTTGTCTGTGGTCATCTGGGGAGCCACGGGACCAGGAGAGGGTTTGGCAGTGGTGGCCATCGGAGGGGCATGGCGGCGATGTTCCTGAGCTCTTTGCTCTTGGCGCTGCTCCCACAGACGTCCAAGACCCAGGACACGAGACTTGTAGCCAGCGTAATTCTCGGGGAGCTGGCCAGAAGCGTAGATGGCGTCAATGAGGTCGCTCTTGACATTGCGTTCCAGCAGACGGATTAGTTCGGCCTCATTCGCGTCCACTCCTGCGTCCTTGGCCAGTGATTCAAAGCGGGAGATAAAGTCGTCAATGCGAGAAGAGCCCTGATGGAGGTTCTCAAGTCGTTCTCGGGCCTTACGACTAAGGGTCTTGTCTTCAAAGGCAGCCTTCAGCTGCGTCTCGAACTCCGGCCACGTGCCAAGTCCGTTCAGATTGGTGTCGAAGAAGCGGTTGGCCCAGGCTGCCGCAGTCCCACTCTTCATGTAGGACAAGGCGATGAGGATCCTGTCTTCATCCGCGGTGATCTTCTTCCCCCGGATGTAGATCAGAACTTGGCGGAGCCAGTCGCGAAACTTGAGGGGGGAACCATCATACGGCTCTGGGGCCGCGACCTTGATGGAGGACGATTCGGTCATCCTGTTGAGGTGGATAGGGGCGGGAATAGATTCTTCTGAGAGGTCGGTTTGGGTGGATTCACTGTCTGAACTGTTGTTCAGATGGGGGTCTCGATATTGATCCGTGGTGGTTTAAGATTGAGGGTGAGGGCGACCGTCTCGACGTCTTCGGATGTGAATCTCGTAGACACGGTCAGAGTTTCTCCAAAAATATAGGCGGACCGATGTTACTGCAACGACGGACGTGGGCCTCGATTGGTGTGGAGAGTCGTAGTAGTAAAGGAAGATGTTGTAATGGGTTTCGGCCGATCTTGGCCTGGGGGTGACGGGCTGGGGAGTGAGTTGGTGGTCTGTCTGAACACCTTGATCTCGATACTCGCGAGTTGGGGTGTTGGGAGACTCCGGACCAAGTTCCTGATAAGGGGGGGGTGTGACGGGTCGAGATGCGGTGGGGGTGTGATAAGTGGATGGGGGTGACGAGTTCTCCGGAGAGGGTAGAGGGGTGGATGAGAATATGTCGTCAAGAGTGAGTCCGCCTAGGAGGGCAGCGAGGTCTGCAGGCTCCAGTTTGGACTGTCCGAGCGGGCAGAAAGAAGAGGGACGCTGGGGCTAGCGTCTGACTCGACAACGGTTGGGTGGGGTGCCGCAGCAGCCCAGCTACTAAGTTGTCAAGGGGTTCGGGGTAGAGGGCAGGGGACTAGCTTTGCTGTATTTGTCACGTTCTGGTCGGCCCCTGGGCTCTGAGAGGGAGGGAGTAGTATTGGCCGGGAACTACGTTTACAGCAAAGCTGGGGGTATCTACGGGGGCCGGCCTCCTTATATACTGTAACTAAGGCTGTGCGAGCTGAGTCATGACTATGAGTAAGCAAGATCACATGAGTCAGCAGAGATAGGATGAGTCATGAGACATCACGGTGAGTCACGGGACTGCACAGCCTCCCCATCCTACCATCCCATCGGTTCCTAGGGCAGCGTATGCCCATGGTCCGCCTCCGTGGACGGTCGCGGGGCAGCGCTGGGGTCCGTTGAGGTGGGTCGAGCGTAGGCGCGGAATCGTAGCGCTACAAGTCGACGCGGTGGGGGGTCGTAATAATGATGGAGGGGAATGGCGATCGCTTGAGGTGCCACGAATGCGGTTGAGTTAAGGACGTGGAAGACGCATCCTTCGTGGACACGGAACGGAGCGCCGACGCGAGCTGGCACGAAGCGGTTGTCGGCGGGGTACCACAGATAAAGGTCCGACCCAGAGGTCATGTGGGGGTGGCCAAGGGCAAAGTCCATTACCCATGCGAAGCGATGGAGGTCGGGGTGTGGTGGAACGGGTGGGAGTATCTGGAAAATGGGTATATCGTGCGGGGTCGTGGCGATGAGTGAGATTGTGAAACCAGACATGGTGGTTCAGTCAATAGTGGTTGTCGTGACCGTGACTTGAGTGGAGCATGGTTAGTGACATGTCACAGAAATGTGACAATTACCCCCTTCTCAAGAATCACGTCCGCGTGATTAGTGCGGTTTTCACCAAATTCTCCACCTCCGCTCTCGGTGATTTCGCAGAAGGTGCTGTGGTGCCTGTCGGATGCGGCTGCCTTGTAGTCGTGTGGGTTCCATGATTCGGTAGAGGCGTAACACTTTCCCTCGGGAGAGGATCACCACAAAATTGACCTCGTTGATGTCCTTTTCTAGGATCCAGCCTCTCTTGATCGGGTCAGACACTCGTTCTTTCACATGGTTTGGCAGAGTCTTTTCTGACATCAGCGCATCCGTTTCCCTTGTCGTTAAGGGAATCAGGAGGTCAGTGTTTTGGTATTCACTGGGAGGTCGTACAAAGCCTCGTCCTGGTTTGCCTGTGCTGGGGTCGTAGAGTCGGTCAGTTTCCACCTGAAGACTCCGGGCGGCGATCTTGGGTCCTGGGAGATCTGGGTACTTCTCATGGAATTCCTTGATGAATTCGCTGGCATTCTTGAGGTTGGGAACCGGTTCCCAGGTATCATCCTCTCTAGTGTATCCCTTCCAGCGCACCAGGTACTGAAGCTGTCCCCGATGTCGTCGTGAAGACAGGATTTCTTGGACTTCGTACTCTGGCTGTCCCTCTACTTCAATGGGTGGTGGGGGAGGGGCAGGTTGTTGGTTGGGGAAGATTGGGATATGCGCTTTTGTGAGATACTGCTCGTTGAAGACGGGGTGGATTCCTTTCCAAGTGGGTGGCAACTCCAATTCGTAGGAGGAGTGCATGCCTTCGCGCTTGATTTTGAAGGGGCCATAGCGTCGATCGTCCAACTTCTTGGAGGGGCGGTCTGATCGAAGATTGGTGCCTTCAAGGTAGACAAGGTCTCCCCTTTTGAATCCTGGAGCCTTCTTAGCACGGCGGTCATGATTCTTCTTCATGACTTGGGCCGACTCTCGTAAGGCTGCTGAGGCCTTTTCACGAACATCCTTCAGGTTATCCACAAACTGTGCAGTCGCTTCCACCCTTGTCTCCTTCCGGATTGGGTCTCCCTTCCATGGGTGTTGACCGTAGTTAAGGAAGAAGGGCGTTTCCTTTGTTGCTGAGTGGGGGTGGTCATTGTGGCAGAACTCCGCAATCTCTAACCATTCAGCCCAGTCGTCCTGTCGGTAGTTGATGAAGGCACGGAGGTACTTTTCCACTTCCTGATTGACACGCTCTGTCTGCCCATCTGTCTGTGGATGGTAAGCTGTCGAGGCATTAGAGCGGATCCCAAGAAGTCGAAGTAGTTCTGCCATATATTTGGCCATGAATCGGGGGTCTCGGTCGTGGAGTATGCGTTTTGGAAGCCCGTGGTCTCTGAAGACACGCTTTCGTAGGAGTTTGGCGAAACCCTCTGCTGTCAGGTTCATGGTAGTGGGTTCCAATTTAATCATTTTACTGAAGGAGTCCACGATGACCAGGATGGCATCATAGCCATCAGACAGGGGTAACGGGCCAATCAGGTCCAGTGAGATGCCTTCCCATGGGCGAGACGGTGGGCTCAGGGGGTGCAGGGGTGTTTTGGTAGCCCCTCGACGAGGTTTAGTCCGTTGGCAGGTTGGGCATCCTTTCGCATACGTGCGAACATCCTTCTTGAGAGTGGGCCACCAATAGTTTCGGAGGAGGAGTTCAATCATTTTGGCTGCCCCTGGGTGTCCAGCCAATGGTGAGTCATGGTGGTTGGCCAGGATCTCCTGCCGGAGGGCCTCCTCCTTCGGAACATACAGCCGGCCTTGGAATTCCCAGAGCCCTAAGTCATTCTGGGCCCAATCCTCTGTCTCCTCCAACTGCTCTCGGCCATGCGCTGCCAGGGCCTTCTGAATTTTGAGAGTAAGGGGATCCGACAGATGCTGAGCCTGCAGTTGTCTTAGGTGAAGGCGGCGAAAATGGGAGGGGCTGAGTAGGGTGATCTCATCATTATCTCTCTCTCCCTTGTCGTAGCCTGGGCGTCGGGACAGGATGTCTGCCTTTGAGTTGGACTTGCCCGGGACATGATGCAGTGTGAAATGGTAGTCTTGGAGCTCTGTGAGCCATCGAGCCTGGCGTCGATTGAGCTTCTGGGGCTTCTTGAAGTACTGTAGATTAGCGTGGTCTGTCCAGATCTCGAAGGGCTGACGAGCATCCAGTAGGTAGCGCCGGAACTCTTCCAAGGCAATCATGATGGCTAGGAGCTCTCGGTCATAAATCTCATAGTTGCGCTGAGTTTCACTGAGCGCCTTGGATAAAAAGGCTACTGGCCGCCAGACATTGTCCTGTTTCTGAGACAAGATAGCGCCAACTGCATAAGCGGAGGCATCCGTCTCCAATCGTAGGGGGTCATCAAAATTGGGAATGGCTAAAACAGGCCCGTCCGTTATCAAGTCTCGGAGTTTCTGGAAGGCTTCTTCCTGCTCCACCTGCCATGAGAAGGGGGTGTTGCCAGTGAGTTGGTTAAGGGGGCGGGCCACCTTTGCATAATCCTTGACAAAGCGTCGATAGAAGTTGCAGAATCCTAAAAAGGATTGGACGTCGCCTTTGGATTGAGGTGTGGGCCAATCAGCTACACCCTGAGTCTTTACCGGGTCCATGCGAACACTCCCCTCAGAGATGATCATGCCAAGGTATTCAGTCTCTGTGGTCTCAAACTCGCACTTTTCCAACTTGAGGTACAGTCCATGCTGTCGGAGGATGTCCAGGACCCGTCGCACTTGTTCCCGGTGTTCTGCACGGTCTTTGGCAAAAATGAGAATGTCATCCAAGTACACCAAGACCTTGTTGGTGGCAATTTCATCCTTCAGGATCTCGTTCATCATAGTCTGGAAGGTTGCAGGGGAATTGGTGAGGCCAAAGAACATGACCAATGGTTCAAAGAGTCCTCGATTTGTACGGAAGGCCGCCTTGAACTCATCTCCTTCTTTGATGCGAACATTGTTATATCCCCATCGAACATCCAGCTTGGTGAACCAGCGAGCATTTTGAAGGCGATCGATGAGTTCAGGAATGAGGGGGAGGGGGTATTTGTTGGGGACAGTGATCTCGTTCAGCTTCCGATAGTCTTGGACCGGTCGAAGAGACCCATCCTTCTTCTTAATAAAAAAGAAGGGTGATGCCATAGGTGATTTAGAGGGGCGGATACGACCGGTGCGTAGTTGTTCATCCAAAAATTTATCGAGCTCTTCCTGTTCTAGTCTTCCCAATGGGTAGATTTTGCAAGACAGCCTCGGCTCTGCCCCTGGGATCAGTTCGATGGCGTGGTCCCATGGACGCGGAGGAGGCAGCTTGTCAAACTCTTTCTTTTCGAAGACATCTGCATAGTCACGGAGGTAGTGAGGAAGTTCTGTCATTCGTGATCTTGCCTTGGCTGCTTCTGCTGCCAGCCGTTGGGCAGGCGTGGACATAGCACGCAGCATGAGGGGTAGAGCCAGGTCAATGCAGAGGATGTGATCCCCAGTCTCTAACTCCTTCCAAGGGTCAGTCTCTTCTCCTTCTTCATCCAGATCTGGTCTGCGAAGTCGTCGGCAGTGGCATCGGTCTAGAGAGAGGGTGCCCTGGGTCCAGTCGATGTCTGGGTTGTGCATGGTTAGCCAATCATGTCCCAGGAACACCTCTCCTTCTCCAAGGTCTGTGACGCCTAGCTTGATCTGCTCTCGGTGAACTCCTGCTATCATCTCTCCCATCACATACTCCGTGATGGGTCCACCTGCGTTGGGCTTTCCATCGGCATTAAAGACAGGAATGGGGTGGGGAAGTTTCTTGGTGGGAATCCGAAGCTTATCCACAATCCTCTTGTGGATGCAGGAGCCTTCACAGCCAGAATCCACTAGAGCATCCAATGAGTGCGTCTTTCCAGCCACTTCTAGGCTCACACTCAGGGCCAGTCTGCGTCCGGGTTTACCTGTGACAAAGGAGCGACGGTTCCGTAGTTCATAAAGTGCCTCCAGTGCTCCTTCATCTCTGAGCTTGGCGAGGTCTGCCACAGTAGCCTGGGACAGCTCCCGGTGGCGGCGGGGATGGGCCCAGGTGCGTAGTAACCCAAGGGCTCTGGCAGGATGGGTGTCCCGGAGCCGTTCCATTGTCCAATGAGCGCTGAAGGGTAGATGTCTTCTCTTCGGGTCTTTCTTTGGGGGTTTGGGGGTTTTTGGCGTGTCTTGCGAAGGGAGGGACCTTTCTGAATTCAGGGCAGCATACTTGTTGGGAGGCTTAGAGTCGATACAAGTACAAACAGGAGGCTTATCATAGGGTTCGGTTTGGTCGGTATCCCTCGCTGGAATGATCAAAGGCACGCCTCTCTGATCACTCATTGAAAATCCTGGTCAGCACCAGGGTCATTCTTCCCTTCCTCGTCTTCTTCATCTGTTCGTTCCTTCAAGGCCCTCATCAACTCTTCACGTTCCTCTACAGACAAGTCTAGCGCCATCGCCCTGACATTGATTTTGGTGGCCTTGTCCTTGTCGGGGCATTCTCGACGGAAGTGGCCAGATGCTCCACAGGTGAAGCAACGGTTCTCTCGTCGAAGGGCGTCGAGCTCCATGGGCTTGCCCCGTCCCCCATAGACAATGCCAGTGGGAGTGCGCTTGTCTGTGGTCATCTGGGGAGCCACGGGACCAGGAGAGGGTTTGGCAGTGGTGGCCATCGGAGGGGCATGGCGGCGATGTTCCTGAGCTCTTTGCTCTTGGCGCTGCTCCCACAGACGTCCAAGACCCAGGACACGAGACTTGTAGCCAGCGTAATTCTCGGGGAGCTGGCCAGAAGCGTAGATGGCGTCAATGAGGTCGCTCTTGACATTGCGTTCCAGCAGACGGATTAGTTCGGCCTCATTCGCGTCCACTCCTGCGTCCTTGGCCAGTGATTCAAAGCGGGAGATAAAGTCGTCAATGCGAGAAGAGCCCTGATGGAGGTTCTCAAGTCGTTCTCGGGCCTTACGACTAAGGGTCTTGTCTTCAAAGGCAGCCTTCAGCTGCGTCTCGAACTCCGGCCACGTGCCAAGTCCGTTCAGATTGGTGTCGAAGAAGCGGTTGGCCCAGGCTGCCGCAGTCCCACTCTTCATGTAGGACAAGGCGATGAGGATCCTGTCTTCATCCGCGGTGATCTTCTTCCCCCGGATGTAGATCAGAACTTGGCGGAGCCAGTCGCGAAACTTGAGGGGGGAACCATCATACGGCTCTGGGGCCGCGACCTTGATGGAGGACGATTCGGTCATCCTGTTGAGGTGGATAGGGGCGGGAATAGATTCTTCTGAGAGGTCGGTTTGGGTGGATTCACTGTCTGAACTGTTGTTCAGATGGGGGTCTCGATATTGATCCGTGGTGGTTTAAGATTGAGGGTGAGGGCGACCGTCTCGACGTCTTCGGATGTGAATCTCGTAGACACGGTCAGAGTTTCTCCAAAAATATAGGCGGACCGATGTTACTGCAACGACGGACGTGGGCCTCGATTGGTGTGGAGAGTCGTAGTAGTAAAGGAAGATGTTGTAATGGGTTTCGGCCGATCTTGGCCTGGGGGTGACGGGCTGGGGAGTGAGTTGGTGGTCTGTCTGAACACCTTGATCTCGATACTCGCGAGTTGGGGTGTTGGGAGACTCCGGACCAAGTTCCTGATAAGGGGGGGGTGTGACGGGTCGAGATGCGGTGGGGGTGTGATAAGTGGATGGGGGTGACGAGTTCTCCGGAGAGGGTAGAGGGGTGGATGAGAATATGTCGTCAAGAGTGAGTCCGCCTAGGAGGGCAGCGAGGTCTGCAGGCTCCAGTTTGGACTGTCCGAGCGGGCAGAAAGAAGAGGGACGCTGGGGCTAGCGTCTGACTCGACAACGGTTGGGTGGGGTGCCGCAGCAGCCCAGCTACTAAGTTGTCAAGGGGTTCGGGGTAGAGGGCAGGGGACTAGCTTTGCTGTATTTGTCACGTTCTGGTCGGCCCCTGGGCTCTGAGAGGGAGGGAGTAGTATTGGCCGGGAACTACGTTTACAGCAAAGCTGGGGGTATCTACGGGGGCCGGCCTCCTTATATACTGTAACTAAGGCTGTGCGAGCTGAGTCATGACTATGAGTAAGCAAGATCACATGAGTCAGCAGAGATAGGATGAGTCATGAGACATCACGGTGAGTCACGGGACTGCACAGCCTCCCCATCCTACCATCCCATCGGTTCCTAGGGCAGCGTATGCCCATGGTCCGCCTCCGTGGACGGTCGCGGGGCAGCGCTGGGGTCCGTTGAGGTGGGTCGAGCGTAGGCGCGGAATCGTAGCGCTACAAGTCGACGCGGTGGGGGGTCGTAATAATGATGGAGGGGAATGGCGATCGCTTGAGGTGCCACGAATGCGGTTGAGTTAAGGACGTGGAAGACGCATCCTTCGTGGACACGGAACGGAGCGCCGACGCGAGCTGGCACGAAGCGGTTGTCGGCGGGGTACCACAGATAAAGGTCCGACCCAGAGGTCATGTGGGGGTGGCCAAGGGCAAAGTCCATTACCCATGCGAAGCGATGGAGGTCGGGGTGTGGTGGAACGGGTGGGAGTATCTGGAAAATGGGTATATCGTGCGGGGTCGTGGCGATGAGTGAGATTGTGAAACCGGACATGGTGGTTCAGTCAATAGTGGTTGTCGTGACCGTGACTTGAGTGGAGCATGGTTAGTGACATGTCACAGAAATGTGACAGTCGTGGTGGTGGCGCCCGTGCTGGTGTCCC
>Ga0335079_10011678_pt1 | contig 10019 bp, 7 predicted proteins | sample Lox_Sample_33_FD_206719 | JGI IMG/M metagenome (GOLD analysis project Ga0335079, IMG submission 206719) | Soil microbial communities from Loxahatchee National Wildlife Refuge, Florida, United States - Lox_Sample_3.3 | ecosystem: Environmental > Terrestrial > Soil > Wetlands | place: USA: Florida...
GACTTCGCGGATGCGCTCCAGCGCCGCTTCCGCCAGCGGCGCGCGGCCGAGGTTGGTGTGAAGAATCACACCCGTAGCATTAATGACCGAACGCAGTGACGGCGCGAGCGACTGCCGCAATCGCCGCTCGACCGCAGCCGCCAGCCCGCCAACCGCGAGCTCTATGCCCGATGCATCGAGCGCGCCGGAAGCGATCTCCTGTCGCAGCGTTTCAAGCACCTCGCGCGCGGCCTCGGTCACTGCGGAGCGGCCTTCCTTCTCGACCAGCGCGGCGATTTCCGGCTGATGCAGCAGCTCGTCGACCGACGGCAGCTTGCGGTAGAGGTCCTGTTTGGGCAGGGCTTTCACGAAGTGAATTCTATCGTTTCACGTTTCAAGTTTCACGTTTTCGCGCCAGCTACGCCCTGGAGAGCTGACGCGCCAGTCCAGCGGTCCGACGAAACCACGAGCGTTCGCGGCGGCGCTGGAATCCCGGGATCGAGCGCTGCTTGGCGAGAATGCGGTCCACCCACTCGCGCGCTTCCGCCGTGCGGCCCTGCGCCGCCAGAAACGACGCGTAGTAGAACTGGATTTCGGTCGCAGTGGAAACCTGGGTTACGTTCGCGAACAGGGCATCGGCCCGGGCGATGTTGCCGGTTTGCCAATAGCAGTACGCCAGCAGGCCGGCAGCGCGATGGAAATCATAGTTCGCTTCCTTGGCCACAACCTTCTCCAGGTCAGCCACAGCAGCCGGGAAATCCTTCAACTCGAATTCGGCCAGCGCGCGGCGGTAGAAAGGGTCCGGTGAATCGGTGCGCGTGGAGATGGCGCGATCGAAACACTGGCGGGCGCGGGCGTAGTCGCCGTCATCCAGATAAAGACCGCCAAGCTCTTCGTAGTTGCCGGCCGAGGGATTGTCGCGAACCATCGCCTGCAATTCGTGGATACGCTGCCGGCGGGAAAAAGCGCGGAAGGTCCCGCGCAGAAGGCCCAGGTCGGGGATGACCTCAACCGCAATGTAGGCCAGCGCGCCGATACCTCCGCCGAAAATAATGATCCAGAGCCAGAATCCATCCGGGCGGCGGCGGATAAAGTGCACGATAGCGATGATCTGGAAAAACAACCCGTAGCGCAGAATGGGGAAGAAGATGCCCATGGTTGGGCATCATTGTAATGGGTGACGGGCAGAGGGGGTCCGTGAGTGAGCGCGCGCGGCGCGCGCGCTAGATCGTAGCCCACGGCGCAAGCCGTGGGTTCGTGTCAACAAAACCGAGCCCGCGGAGCGGGCGAAAAAAACCTTGATTGCTCTTACGCCTGCTTCGCAGGCTGCGAATGTTTGTTTGTGCCCACCCACGGCTTGCGCCGTGGGCTACGTTCTGCGGCCCGCTACGCGGGCCCATGACGTAATTCAAGGCTGTTTGGCGAACCCAGTAAAGCTCACCCCACTTCCACCAGCCCATACCGCCGCTCCCAATGCGCTTTCAGGTGAGTCATGCCGCGCGCGACTTCGTCGGGCGTGATGTCCGCGGGCGGGCCGCTGACGAGGGCTGCCGCTTCGCGCTTAGCGGCCTCGAGCAATTGGCGGTCGCGGATGGGATTGGCGACGCGGAAGCTGGGCGCGCCTGCCTGGCGCGTTCCGGCAATTTCCCCCCATCCGCGCAGTTCGAGGTCGAGTTCGGCGATCGCGAAGCCGTCGGTCGTGCGCACCATGGCGTCCAGGCGGCGCTCGGCTTCGGGAGTGACTTTGCCGCCGGTCGTCAGGATGCAATAGGACTTGGCGGCGCCGCGGCCGATGCGTCCGCGAAGCTGGTGAAGCTGCGCCAGGCCGAAGCGCTCCGCGTGCTCGACCACCATGACGCTGGCGTTGGGCACGTCCACGCCAACTTCGATCACCGTGGTCGCGACCAGCACGTCGGTTTCTCCGCGCTGGAAGCGGCGCATGGCTTCATCCTTCTCGTCGGCCGAGAGGCGGCCATGGATGAGTCCCACACGCAGCTCGGGAAACACGCCCCTGCGCAGCTCGTCGTACATCTTGATAGCGGCCTTCAGACCGCTGCGGCCGGTTTCGGCGAGCGGCAGCTTGCTTTCGTCTTCCGGCTTTTCTTCGATCACGGGATACACGACGAACGCCTGCTGTCCCTTGGCGATCTGCTTGCGTACGAAGTCCCAGACTTCTGCCGCGCGCTCGTCCGAGACGCGGCGCGTGACCACCGGCGTGCGGCCGGGCGGAAGTTCGTCGAGGATGCTGACATCGAGATCGCCGTAGAGAGTGAGCGCGAGCGTGCGGGGGATGGGCGTGGCAGTCATGACCAGAACGTCAGGCTCATGGCTGTCGTCGGCTGTCGGCCCTCGGTCGTCGGCCAAACCTGGAGAAGTAGACGCAGACAGCGGCCGACGACCGACGACCGACGACCGACGACCATCCTCGCTACTAGCCTCGTTCACGCCCGTGCTTTTTTTCATCAGCTTAAAGCGCTGCAGCACTCCGAAACGGTGCTGCTCGTCGACAATCACCAGCCCGGGGCGCGCGAACTCGACTTTGTCCTCGATCAAGGCGTGAGTGCCGATAACGAGTTGCACGTCGCCGCGGGCGATGTGGCGGCGGGTGTCGCGCTTCTGCTGATCGTCGAGCGAGCCGGTAAGCAGGGCGATGCGATAGCCGGCCGGTTCTAGCAGGCGTCGTGCCGAGAGGAAATGCTGCGTGGCGAGGATCTCTGTAGGCGCCATGAGCGCAGCCTGGTAGCCGTTTTCAATGGCGATGATGGCGGCTTCGAGCGCGACGATGGTCTTGCCCGAGCCGACGTCGCCCTGCAGCAGGCGGCGCATCGGCGACGGCCGCTGCATGTCCTCAGCGATCTCTTTCAGCACGCGTTTCTGTGCCGTGGTGGGATGGAAGGGTAGGACACGCTTCAGAGCTTCGCGAACGCGGTCTGTGATCGTGAACGCGACGCCCGGCTGGGCGCGCAGATTGCACCGCTTCAGCTCGAGTCCGACTTCGAGAAAGAATAATTCCTCAAAGATCAGGCGGCGATGGGCGGGCGTGCGCGCGGCTTGCAGATCTTCGAACCGGGTTTCAGCTTCGGGAAAGTGCGCCAGCCGAAAAGCCTCGCGACGCGGGATGAGGTCCAGGCGCTGGCGAATCACTCGCGGAATGCCGTCCGGCAGCTCGGGCGTGAGGTCTTCGAGCGCGCGATGCACGACGCGCCGGAACCAGCGCGGGCTTAGCCGGCCGTAAGCAGCAGATTCGTAGATGGGAACGATGCGGCCGATCTCGAGGCTCTCAGCCGCCAGGTCCTCGGGTGATTTTTCGGCTGCCTCGTTCAGCGGCTCGCTGAGGATTTCGAATTGCGGCTGCATGAGCTGGATGCGATTGCGCCCGCTGCGCGGCTCTTCCACGCGGCCGTAGAGCGCAACGGTCTGCCCAGGCTTGAATTTGTCCTTGAGATACGCAGCGTTGAACCACAGGCAGGTGATCGAACTGCGGCCCTGGCCGGCGGTCATCTGAAAGATCTGAATGCCTCGCCGGGGCGTGCGAAACAGACCGGAGCCGCGCACTTCGGCGATGATGGTGGCCATTTCCCCAGCCCGCAGCTCGGCGATGTTACGCGGGTTGATGCGGTCTTCATACCGGAAGGGCAGATAATAAAGAAGATCCTCCACGGTGCTGATGCCCTTGCCGGCGAGGATATCCGCCAACCGTGGCCCGATTCCCTTGACGTACTGCACCGGGGTGTGGAGTTCGAGCATTCAAACCAGTTTCAAGTTTCGAGTTGCAAGTTTCAAGTAGATCATGGATGGGGTGGCGGCAGGAGGTTGGGCATGCAGAAATGGGCCAGGGCGTTGTTGGCCGTGCTGCTGGGCTGGTGATCGGCCTGGTTTGGAAACGGCCAGAGCGGTGACCCTTTGGTAACCCCGTTCCCGAAATGCAACTCTGCCGCTTGCATCTGCGAGGATAAGATCGAATCTTGCCCGATCCTGCGTTCACGACGAGGGCTGCCAGCATGCACCGACTAGCCATCCTCTACGATGCCACACAGGCGGTGCTTTCCACCTTTGATCTGGACGAGGTTTTGAGCCGCATGCTAGGCATCGTGCGGGATGTCTTTAAGCTTGACAAGGCTGCCATCCTGCTGCTGGACGTCAGAACGCAGGAGCTCTCGGTCAAGACCCAGTTCGGCTGGGACCCAGGCAGCGAAACAATCCGTGTACCGCTGGGAAGCGGCCTTACCGGAACCGCCGCGCAGATCCGGCAACTGGTGTGCGTGCCCGATGTAAGCCAGGACCCCAGGTATATCTGCTCCATGCCGGCCACCCGTTCCGAGGTAGCGATCCCGCTTGTCGTGCGGGACGAAGTGGTGGGCGTTCTTGATTGCCAGAGCGACCGGCTGGATTTCTTCGATCAGGAAACACTGGAGATGCTGCGGCTGTTCTCCACCCAGGCCTGTATCGCCCTGGCGAACGCGCGTCTCTACTCGCTCGAGCAGCGGCGGCGCGCGCAGTTGGAGGCCATCAACTCCATCGCCAAGCAGACCACGGCGGTGCTGGAGATCGCGGAGCTCCTCAAGCAGGTGTGTTCCCTGGTTCTGGAGTCATTCGGGGGCGATCATGCCAGCGTGCTGCTGTTTGAAGACGACCGGCTGGTGCTGCGCGCGCACCAGGGCCGGCTGACGCCCCTGTTCAGCATCGGCGACGAACTCCCGGCGGGAGAGGGTCTGTTCGCTCGCGCGCTCGCGACCCGCAAGGCAGTCGTCGAGAACGACGTCGGCAGAGCGCCTGGGCATCTGCCGGGGTTTCGGGAAACTGCATCCGCGGCCTGCCTGCCGCTGGTCTTGTTTGGTCAGGCTTTGGGTCTGCTGGTGCTGGAGAGCGCATCGTATGAAGCCTTTCTGCCGGCCGATATCAGCGCCCTGGAGTCGGTGGCAGACATCTGCGCCGCCGCCATCCAGAACGCGCGCTACTTCGAACGGGTCCGGCAAATGGCCTACATGGACGGAGTCACCGGCATCTTCAATCGCCGGTACTTCGAGCTGCGCATTGCCGAGGAAATGGCTCGCAGCCGGCGCCACGGCCTGATTTTCTCGGTGATCATGGTCGACATCGACCACTTCAAGCAGCTCAACGACGATTTTGGGCACCTGGTGGGAGATGAAGTGTTGCGCCAGGTCTCGTCCATTTTGACTCAGCAACTTCGCAAGAGTGACGTGCTGAGTCGTTATGGAGGAGAAGAATTCGCCATTATCACGCCCGAAACCGACCTGGACAGCGCGCAGGCCGTCTCCGACAAACTGCGGCGAGTGGTGGAGAGCTGGCACTTTCCCGGTGTGGAGCGCCCGGTGACGATCAGTGCGGGTGTGGCGGAGTTCCCTGCCCAGGGCGGCACGCGCGACGATCTCGTGAAAGCCGCTGATGAAGCTCTCTACTTTGCCAAGGAGACCGGCCGCAACCGCGTCGTCACCGCCCAGATGCTGCGCCGCACGTTCTGACCCGAGGCAGCGCGCATAGTGCCGGGCCAGGCTCCAACCTGAGGTGCTACGCCGGTTTCCCACAGTGCATGTCCAATCGGTTACCAATGAGAGTTGCACTTCCAGCCCACAAAACGCACAATAAAACCGGGACTAATACCTTAATGGCCAAAGTTGTCGCACCACCGATGTCCTCCTCGTCCGCGAACTTCGTCCCCAGGAAGATCGTTGCCCGCGTATTGCTTGCCGGGCTCGATGACTCGACCTGTTCGATTTTGCGGGATTGCTTCAAGCAGTTCGGCATCCAGACCATCAGCAGCAACGGCGATACCGAGCAACGCTTACAGCGGGAAAAATTCGAGGCTTGCGTGGTGGAACTCGGACGCAAGGACGCGGAGAGCGTCTTGAGCGCGGCGCGCAATTCGGCGTCTAACTCTCGCATCGTCATCTACGGGATATCCCGCGGCACGCACGAATCCATGCGTTTCTCCAAGCTCGGCATCAACGCCGTGCTCGACCATCCCGTGGACCGGCAGATGGCGCTGAAGGTGGTGCGCTCTACTCACCTGCTGGTGGTGCATGAACTCCGCCGCTATGTTCGCCTGCCGGTGGTAACCGAAGTAAAAGTGAGCCTTGGCGAGAGCAGCTTCCAGGCCAACAGCGTGGAGATCAGCGCCGGCGGCATGTCGATGAAGACCGCAATCCGCCTGCCCAAGGAGCAACCCGTTGAAGTCACCTTCAGCCTGCCACCCAGCGGCAAAGTGGTAACTTCCCGCGCCAGCGTGTGCTGGAAGCGGGAAGGCGCCGAGATGATCGGCGTCCGCTTCGATCCCACCGACGACCGCCGCCTGGAAGTGAAGCGCTGGATCGATAGCTACCTGGAGATCGGGTAGCGGAAGTATCTCATTTTCTGCGCAGCAGCGCCGCCTGGCTGCGGCGAATGGACGGGCGCTCTGCCAGCGCGAATCCGGCGCGGAATGCGTCCTCCATCTCCGACTCGAAAAGCTCCCGCTTCACGTGCCCTGCCGGCTCGCAGAACAGCACGGACGCTCCTGGTTTCGAGGCCCGCGCCACTTCGGCGAAGAACGAGTCTGAAGATGGCATCTCATGCACCACGGCGAATGCCAGCGTGAAGTCGACGGTGCACACCAGGTCGGCCACGCCCAGGGAATCGGCGGAGGCGAGACGCACGTCGATGCGGCTGAGAACGCCTGCCTTGGCGGCGCGCCGCTTCAACCGCTCGATCATCTTCGGCTGAACGTCGACGGCCACCACGCGGCCCGACGCTCCCACCATGCGCGCCAGCTCGAGCGTAAAGAAGCCCATGCCGGGGCCGGGTTCGAGCACCGTCGTTCCCTGCCGAACGTAAGGTCTCAGGATCTCCGCCGGGTTATAGGCCAGCCGCCGCAGCGGTGACGCCAACAGATATCCCAGCCACCACGGGCAAACGCGCTTGGACATTTAGTCTTTACCAACGAGATGCAGCAGTTCTTTTTCTCCGATCACCTTCACACCCAGTTCGCGCGCCTTGTCGATCTTCGAGCCGGGGTCCGAGCCGGCGATCACGTAGTCGGTCTTTTTGCTGACCGAGCCGGAGACGCGCCCGCCGGCATCTTCGATCAGCTTTTTGGCCTCGTCGCGCGAATAGTTCGCGAGCGTGCCGGTGAGGACGAACGTCTGCCCGGCGAGTTTGGTGCCGCGCTCTTTCTTCTTGCCTTTGAATTTGAGGCCCAGCTCTTCCAGGTCAGCAACCAGCTTGCGATTGCGAGGTTCTTCGAGGAATTCGCGGATACTGGCCGCGATGCGCGGTCCGACCTCTTCGACTTCTTCCAGTTTGGCGATACTAGCGGCTTCGTCTTTGTCCGTGGCGGCGTCGATTATCTCATCCATCGAGCCGAAGTGTTCGGCGAGGAACTGCGCGGTGCGCTCGCCGACAAAACGAATGCCCAGCCCGTAGATCACGCGCTCGAGCGGCAGCTTCTTGGAGTTTTCGATCTCCTTGAGCACATTCTCGGCGGATTTGTCACCCATGCGCTCGAGGTCCATGAGCTGCGGCTTAGTGAGGCGGTAGATATCGGCCACATTCTTCACCAGCCCGCGGTCGCAGAGCTGGTTGACGAGCGCGTCGCCCAGGCCGTCAATGTTCATCACCGACCGCGAGGCGAAGTGCAGAATCGATTCGCGCAGCTTGGCCGGGCAGTTGGCGTTGACGCAACGATGGTCGGCTTCGCCCTCAATCCGAACCACGTGCCCGCCGCACTCCGGGCAGCGCTCGGGCATGTGGAAGTGCTCGGTGCCGCGCGGGTGGCCTTTGTCGTCGATCACCGCCACAACTTTCGGAATCACGTCGCCGCCGCGCTCAACCGTCACCCAGTCGCCGATGCGCACGCCCAGGCGGTCGATCTCGTCCATGTTGTGCAGCGTGGCGTTGCGGACGGTAGTGCCGCCGATCGAAACCGGCTTCAAGTGCGCGACCGGCGTAAGTTTGCCGGTGCGGCCCACCTGCACGCCGATGCCCTCAATTTGCGTCACGCCCGAGCGCGCCGCGTACTTGTAGGCGATGGCCCAGCGCGGAGCTTTGCCGGTAAATCCCAGCTCGCGCCACAGCCGGGTTTCGTTCACCTTGATGACCACGCCATCGATCTCGTAGCCGAGAGTGTCGCGCTTCTGCTCCCACGAGCTGATGTAGCGCCAGACATCGTCGATGTTCTTCGCCAGCCGCCAGTTGGGATTCACCTTGAATCCTGCCGCGCCCAGGGCTTCGAGCGCTTCGGACTGGCGGTCGAGAAATGTGCGGCCATCGACGAGCAGGAAGTAGGAGTAGAAGTCGAGGCGGCGCTGGGCGGTGATGCCGGGATCGAGCACGCGCACGGCGCCCGCGCCGGCGTTGCGCGGGTTGGCGAACTTCGGCAGCCCCTGCCGCTCGCGCTCCTCGTTCATGCGCTCGAAGGCCTTGAGCGGCATGACGACTTCACCGCGCACTTCAAATTCCTGCGGCAGCCCGGCTTTTTTCAGCGCGGCCGCCGGAATGGAAAGCGGAACCGAGCGGATGGTCTTGACGTTGGGCGTCACGTCTTCACCGATCGCGCCATCGCCGCGCGTAACGCCGGAAACGATCTTGGATCGCCCATGTTCGTCGCGGGCGTAGCGCAGGGCCATGGAGAGGCCATCGAGCTTGAGTTCGCAGACGTACTCGATGCCGTCGCGGCCGGAGAGCTCGCGCACGCGCCGCTCCCAGTCGCGCAGCTCCTGCTCGTTATAAGTATTGTCGAGCGAGAGCATGGGGCTCGAGTGCGGCACCTTGACGAAGCCTTCGCGCGGCTTGCCGCCAACGCGCTGCGAGGGCGAATCGGGCGTGACCAGCTCGGGGTGCCCGGCTTCGAGCTGCTTGAGCTGCTGCATGAGCTGGTCGAAGTCGGCGTCGGAAATTTCCGGCTGATCAAGGACGTAGTACAGGTATTCGTGATGGCGGATCTTCTCGCGCAGCGCGTCGATCTTGCGGGCCGCGTCCTGGGCAGCGGACATGGGCGAGATTATAGACGGCAGAGCGCCGGGTCCTTTTTGTGGGTCCTGGGGGTTGACGGCGCGGGCCAATCGTCTATAGTGCTCACGCTCTCCTTCGCACCAAATTCCAGGCTCACAACAGACCAGAAGTGTGAAATCACATAGGGAGGCAACATGAAGAGGATGGTAATTTGCCTGATGCTGGGGCTCGCGATCGCAGCCGCGGCGCAGGATAAACCCAAGGATTCCGGCAAGGATATGGGCAAAGCTGCGGCGAAAAAGGCCGAAGGGCAGATGGCCATGCCCATGAGCAAGCCGTCGCCGGAAATGCAGAAGCTCAGCAAGACGTTCGTTGGCACCTGGAGTTCAAGCGAGAAGCACGAGCCCAGCCCTTGGGCGCCGAAGGGTGCCACCGGCAAGGGGACGGCCGTGTTCAAGAACGGACCGGGCGGCCTGTCGCTGGTCCAGGATTACAAGTCTTCCAGCACCATGATGGGAGCCTTCGCCGGCCACGGCGTCATGTGGTGGGATGTTCAGGCTGGCGGCTTCAAGGGCGTCTGGTGCGACTCCATGACTCCCGCGGGTTGCGAGGCCAGTAAAGGCGTTGTCAAGTGGGACGGCAACAACATGGTGGGAACCGACGAAAGCGAGATGATGGGACAGAAGTTCGCCATGAAAGAAACTTGGACGGACATCACGCCCAGTTCCTTCACCTTCGTCGTGGACGGCGGCCCGCCGGGCGGCGAACTGAAGCGCATGATGACCATCAAGTACACGCGCGTGGCCACGACCCAAACCGAAGCTAAAAAACCTTAGCCTGACGCGAACAAGTGCCGTTGGGTCGTCGGGTCATTAAGCCACTAAGAACGGTTTGGCGGTTTCTGGCTTCAATCGCTTAATGACTCGATGGCACAATGAGTCAATAGGTGCTGTCGTCCACGGTCGACGTCGATGCGCAAGGTAGTTTTGCTCTACAACCCCATGGCCGGTAAGAACCGCAGCCGCCGGCGCGACGACGTGGAAGCCGTAGCGCAGGTGCTGCGAGCCGCCGGTGCGAAGGCCGATGCGGTCGAG
>Ga0335079_10011679_pt1 | contig 10019 bp, 12 predicted proteins | sample Lox_Sample_33_FD_206719 | JGI IMG/M metagenome (GOLD analysis project Ga0335079, IMG submission 206719) | Soil microbial communities from Loxahatchee National Wildlife Refuge, Florida, United States - Lox_Sample_3.3 | ecosystem: Environmental > Terrestrial > Soil > Wetlands | place: USA...
TGCGGAGGCGAAAAAGCGGATCGGGGAGCGCGTGGCGATGATCGGGGGATTCGACCAGTTTCACTTCTTCAAAGGATGCACGCCCTCGGAGACGCGCAGGGAAGTCCGGAGATGTTTCGAGGAAGCGGGCGCCGGCGGCGGGTACATCCTCTCCCCCTCGGATCACTTCTTCGAGGCGGACGCCGCGCTCCTGGAGGCCTTCGCCGACGAGGCCCGGATGTGCGCGTACGCCTGAGCCACTTCAGGCGGGGAGGCGGACCAGGATAGGGTTTCCCATCCAGAAGCCGCAGCGGGGGGCCGGCCTGCGCGCGATGATCGTGCGAACGAGCTCGCGGGAGTTCATGTTTTGAGTCTCCGGGTTACTCCCTTAAGTTTCCGAGAATCTCGGGCGGAGCGACGCGACGCCGAACATCACGAGTCCCGACGTCATGAGGAGAAAGCAGAGCGCCCCCGCCCATGCGGGCGGAAGAAACAGGCCCGCCGACCAGAGAGCTGCGGCGGGTATCACAGCGGGCGCCCAGAACTTCCCGAACGCCGCGATGCGCCTCACTCTTCCCTGTGCCGGGCCGGGTATGGCGAGCGTCTCAGTCAGAGCTAAGAGCCCGGCGGGCACCTGGACGGGGGGGATCCGCCGGAGGCCTGCATCGACGCCATCCATCGCGGCGGCATAGCGGCGGCAAGCAGGGCATATTTCTGCGTGCAGACCGGCTTCCGGCGGGAGAAGTGTCGCCTTCCTCCCGTCGAGCCACGTGTTATACGCCTGCTGGAATTCATTACAGGTCATTCTGCCGTACCTCCTTTTTCCCCGTGAGCAGAACGTGAAGATGCTCCCTCCCCCTGTGGAGGAGGAGCCCCACGGAACCTACCGACGTCCCCATGACCGATGCAATCTCCTTGTAGTCGAACCCGTCCATATAAAAGAGTGTGATGGCAACAGCCTCGCGGGGGGAGAGACGCGCGATGCACCGCGCGAGCTGCTCGTGCGATTCCTTTCGCTCGTATGCCGCGGCGACATCACATTCGTCATCCTGGAGCGACATAGCTTCGTTCGCCCCGGCAACGGGGAGCTGCTGACTGCGCCTGGCCCGCCTGTAACTCGCAAGCGTGTTGAACGTAATCCGGTAGATCCAGGTCGCGAGCGACGAGTCGCCTCTGAACCTATCAAGCGATCGATGGACCTTAAGGAAAACTTCCTGCACCGCCTCGGCAGCCTCGTCGGCGTCCCCGAGGACGCGGAACGCCTGCTGGTAGATGCGGGGGGCAAATTCCCTGAATATCGCCCGGAAACCGGCCTCTCCATTAGCGTCCCTTGACGTGCCGGCAGGTGGGTTCATCGGCTTCCCGGCTGTTTACTTTCTTAGACGTCCCCGGAGGCTTTTTTCTTACGGCCTGTAAGAACCCGACCCCCTGCCGCGTCTAATATCCAAAGAGGAGGTACGGCAGTGCCCTCGTTCACTCCCGAAACGATCTACGCCGCAACGCTCAGCGCGGCCATCCTCATCTACGGCTTTTACGAGTACCGTCGGCGTGAAGAAACTCACAGATTGAGGATGGAGCTCCTCCGCAGGGGAGACATCCCACCCGACACCAGCCGCCAGTGGCCTCAGGGCGCATTGATCGCCTCAGGGCTGGTAACGCTCCTCTACGCGGCAAGCCTCGGGGGCGTTCTGTTCCTGACGCTGAAAGTCGGACCAAAGTACGCGGTGTCCATCAGGTCGATCGTGGCCTTTCTCTCGCTCCCCCTTCTCTTCCTGGTTCTCATGTTTCTCAGGGATTTGCGCAGGTTCGTCCGCAATCGGAAGGAGGAAGAGGTATGAATTCACTCGGTCCACTCGTGTATCTCGTTGCGGCAGGCGTCTACCTCGTCCTGCGAAGGCAATCAAAGGCTCACAGGCGTGAGATCGCACTGGAATACATCCGGCTCGGCACCCCGCCTCCCCCTGCCAGGCCGAAGGTCGAGATGCTGGAAGCTCTCCTCACCACCACGATCGGCCTCATGATGACCGGTTTTGCCGGATCAATGATCGTCACATTCCTGGGCGACGACGTCGTCCGAAAGATACTGGATCCGGGTCTGGTGGTCTGGCTCGCAGTCCTGATCGCCGGCGGGCTCACGCTTATCATACTGGGAAGCAGGGCGATACGGGACAATATGCGCCGCCAGGACCGGGGTGCCGGGAGCCCCGGCGCGATCCCCGCCGATTCACACATCGCTCAGTAGCCCATCCCCCTGCTCTGCTGAATCAGCTTGTCGATGTCTTCCTCCGGCGTTCCCGCCAGTTGATTGACGGCGATCCAGACCGCCCGTCCGAGTATGATGGATGCGTTGTCCGCATCAGCGTAGAGGCGATCAAGGCATGCGACGATCTCCTCCGGCGCCACGCGGGCAAAATACCTGGTCTGCACGTAGGAGTAGGACGCGGAGATCTTCGAGCGGCAGTCCGAGTCCGTGCTCGTCCCCGCCCCCATCTGCGTAAGGTTGGCCCCGAGCGCCATCCCGTCCAGGAAGCCCGTCACGACTTCCTGCTTCGACATGCGGGAGAGCCCCGTCCACCACTCCCCGTTATGGGAAACCTGCGAGTAGGAGAACGGCGCGAGGAAGAGGAGAAATGTCAGAGTCTTCATGTTGAGCCTGGATTGCTTCGCCTGAGGTGGCGCCTGCGGCGCCAGAACAGCGGCTCGCAATGACGGGTTGTCAACGAATAATCATGAGTTTCCGCGTCTGCGTGAAGCCTTCCGCGGTGAGGCGGTAAAAATAAACTCCGCTTGCGAGCCCGGTCCCGTCAAACACAATGCTGTGCGGGCCGAACCCCTGCACCCCGTTGACCAGCGTCCGCACGGTTCTTCCCAGGAGGTCAAATATCTCCAGGCGGACGGACGTGCTCCGGGGCAGGACGTAGCCAATCACCGTGGAGGGATTGAACGGGTTGGGATAATTCTGGTCGAGCTGGTAGACGGAGGGAATGCCCGGCGTTGGCTGGACGTCCGTCGACTCCATGACCGCTGCGAAGGCGTTGAGCTTGCCTGCCCCCCACGTGTTGTTGGGGACGGCGCCGGTTGACGCGTCCGCGATCGCCGAGGTCGTCATGGCGGCAAAGACCTGCCCCGCGGTCAGCGAAGGAGATCTCCCCAGGATCAGCGCAGCCGCCCCCGCACCGACGGGGGTCGCCATGCTTGTCCCCTGCATGACCACGTACGCGGAGTCGGGCGTCGTGCCGTTCGTGGCAATCCAGTGAGGATCGGGGACGGTATAAATGTGCCGGTCCCGCATAGAGATCGTGATGCTCCCCGGCGCCGCGATGTCGGGCTTCATGTGGCCGTCGACGCGCGGTCCCCTGCTCGACCAGGGCGCGATGTTGTTCAAGCCGTACCCGTAGCCGTACGAGACGCCGTCGTAGCCGACCCATTCCGTCCGTGTGACATAGGCCCCCACGGCAAAGGCGTGATCCGCGCTCGAAGGCTGGCTGACCGTGTAGCCGGGGTCCCCCGTCTCAAATGAGACCGTGCCGTCACCCCAGTCTTCGTAAATATGAAAGAAGAGCGCGCGAGAGGAATTGTTGACCACGCGGAGGTAGTACGTCGAGCTTCCCTGCGGGACGTAATCTATCGAGCCTGAGTACTCGGAATTCGTCCCGCGCGCGCCAGAGGTCTGCGGGTCGATCTCCGATGGCACGGCCTGCATGGAGGCCGTGTAGTACCTCATCTCCATCGTCGTGGCCGGGCTATCGGCCGGCGAGCGCCAAACCATGTTGAACGCGAGCTTCGTGCTGTTGGAGGCGGCGCCCGAGACAAAGACGGTGATCAGTCCCGTCGAATCCTGGGCGCCCACGGTCCCGGAGTAATGATCGTTATCGTCGGCGTCGTTGCCGGCCGCGATGAAGAACGGGATTCCCCGGCTGTACACCCAGTCGACCACCTGGTCTTCCGGGTCCGACCCGTCGTGATATGCGTCCCAGCCCCCGTAGCTCATCGAGAGGACGTTCGCCTGGAACGTGTCGACGGCCGCGTGCATGGCGGCGATGTCCGCTGCGTACGTGGAACTTGCCGTGGTGTCGTCGCCAATCTTGAGGAAGACGAGACCGGCGGAGGGGGCCATGCCCTTGAACGACCCGCCGCCGTTGCCGGTATTGGCGGAGGAGAGCGTCCCCCGGCCGAGCACAGTTCCAGTCACGTGCGTCCCGTGGCCGGTCACCTTGTTGAGAACCGTCGTGCCGATGTGCGTCGGGAAGAGGGAGTAGTCGCGGACCTGTATCGAGGCGGGGAGGTCAGGGTTGGCGGGGTCCGTATCGAGACCCGAATCAAGTATGGCTACCTTCACTCCGCTCCCCGTCCACCCTTTTGCCCACGCCGAGTCGGCGTGAATGCTCCTGGCGACGAGGTTGTTCCTGGGGGCGTGCCGCGCCCGTGCAGTGCCCATACGCCGGACAAAGTCGAGCCCAAGCGCGTTGACGAAGTTACCCACGGGCAACTCAGCCACGACAAACCCCAGCGGGTGACCCTCCAGGGGGGGCGTCCACGTCTCCCAGTAGCAGCGGACGCCGAGATTGCCGAGCGCCGTGAGCTGGTCTCCCGACGGACGGTCACTAAAATAGAGGAGCACGGGAGCCATCGCATCCGCGGGTTTCGCCAGTCCCTGGCGGGAGAGCGCCAGCCGGCCGGCGACGTCTTCGAGGAGCTTGCCGGATTCGACTTTCCCCAGGAGGGACTGCGGCAACGCGAGGAGACCGGACTCCGCGAGCGGGCCGGAAGCGCGGGCGGCCGGGATCCCCGAGGCGATGACCATCGCCAGAAGCAGTGAAGCTGGTTTCATCGTCCTTCCCCCCTCCTGTGGCTGCCCGCGTGATTCTTCAATCCCTCACCATACCCAAATTATCACTCGGTGTCAAGAACGGGGCCGCGCTGCGGCCACCGGGCGTGGTCCCTGCATCCATGTTACCGGAATATGAAGATTTCCGGTGGCGCTGAAAGAGGTTGACATTTGTCCCGGGCACACACATATTCAACGTCCAACGTCGCATCAATTCTCCCGGATGAAGACACTTTTCGCCCTCTCCCTTGCCATGCTTCTGCCCGCCGGCGCCTCGTGGGCGCAAGATTCGACAGAAGCCCTCAGCACGCATTTCCAGCTCACCGTCGTACAGCAGGCGCACGCACCCTTCAGGGCCGAGTACACCGGCAAAAACAGCCTCCTCCCCACGGCGGAGAACGTTCTCTCGGTCACGTCGACGCTCTTCCTGGGCACCCGCCTCTGGAAGGGAGGGGAGGGCTACTTCGACCCGGAGCTTGCCGGAGGGGAGGGCGTGAGCGGCACGACGGGGATCGCGGGGTTTCCAAACGGCGAAATCTACCGCGTCGACAACCCGACGCCGAAGGTTTTCATCGCGCGCTTCTTTCTCCGGCAGCATTTCGCACTTGGCAACGAGACTGAACATGCCGCGCCGGATCAGAACCAGCTCGCAGGAGAACTCCCCGCCTCGCGCCTCACGATCACGGCCGGGAGATTCAGCCTGACAGACATCTTCGACGACAACGCATTTTCACACGACGCGCGGACGCAGTTCCTCAACTGGGCTCTCTGGTCGGGGGCGGCGTGGGACTACGCGGCGGACACGCGGGGCTACGACTGGGGAGTCGCGGCGGAGCTGCACAGGCCCGAGTGTGACTACAGGTTCGCCGCGGTCATGGTCCCGACGAACGCCAACGGCCCGTACTTCGACCACAACATCGGCCGCGCGTACAGCCTCAATGCCGAGGTCGCTCACCGCTACACGATCGGCGCGCTCGACGGTCGCGTCCACCTGATCGGGTTCCTCAACCACGCGTTCATGGGTAATTACGGGGAGGCACTGGCGCTTTCCGCTTCCACGGGTTCGAGGCCGGATATCGACGCCACGAACAGGTACTCCTCCAAGTACGGATTCGTCGTTTCGCTGGAACAGCCCCTCGGCGGAAACCTGGGTCTCTTCAGCAGGTGGAGCTGGAACGACGGGCGCACCGAGACCTGGGCGTTCACGGAGATCGACCGGTCGTTCCAGGCGGGGCTCGCACTGGCCGGGCAGTCGTGGGGGAGAAATGAAGACAACGCCGGCGCCGCGTGGGTCATCAACGCCCTCTCGGCCGATCACCGGGATTACCTGGCTGCGGGGGGTTACGGATTCATCATCGGGGACGGCGCGCTCAGCTACGCACCCGAGCAGATCTTCGAGTGCTACTACGCGGCCCGCCTCTTCCCGTCGTTCGTCCTCACGCTCGACGATCAGCTCGTTCTGCATCCCGCCTACAACAGGGACAGGGGGCCGCTGGTCCACCTCGTTGCCCTCCGCGGCCACGCAGAGTGGTGAGCCCCCCCCTCAGCGCAAACTCAGCCGATTTGTAGAATCTGCAACCGGCATCTCCCTGCTGGCCGGGCGATGTCACTGTTGCATGCGGAATTCGCACTTTTTTGCTGGCACTTCGTTTGCGACATACGTCGGCGTAGAACATCAACTATGCGCGGGCCGTTGCCGGGGGACGGCGGACCGCCCTGCGGAGACGACGATGAACATACTGCTTGTCGACGACGAGCTGGACTACAGATTGCTCATACGCACGGTGCTCATGAGCAGGGGATGCGACGTCGTGCTCGCCGAAAACGGGCTCGAGGCCCTCGAGAAAGCCAGGGGCGCCACGATCGACCTGGTCATCACCGACATCTACATGCCGGTCATGGACGGGATCAAGATGAGCAAGGCTCTCCGCGCGCAGCCGGAATTCGCAAAGGTGCCCATCCTCTACCTCTCAGGGTACGACGACCAGCACACGCTCGAGGCAGTGAAGGACCCGCGGTACGAGGGATTCCTCAGAAAGGGGGCGCCGCTGGAGGAGCTTGTCCTCTGGCTCGACTACCTCACGACGCCACTGGAGAAGAGGCCGAAGGCGCTCCCGAAGGGGACACAGACAAGGACGACCCTCCGCCCCCGGGAGGGGACGAGGACGTTTACAAGCTCGCCGATACTCTGATTGCTTCGGCTGAGAATCGCCTCGCAATGACAGATGGAGGCGCCGCAAATGTCATTGCGAGCGCTCTTTGCGCGGCAATCTACGCCGCGATATAAATCCCGTGTGATATCGGATCGCTGAAGTTGTGCGCGAGGATCCTCTCCACCTGCCTCGCCGAGAGCTTCGTTCCCGCCGCGACGAGCTTCACCCCGTTTGCCGTGCAGAGGTCGTTGGCGATCACCATGCCCTCGCGCATTTCCTCCACCTGGATCTGGCGCTTCCCCTCCAGCCAGTGCGGATCGGCGATCACCGCGAGGTACTCCGCCGCGACCTGGGCCACGCGCGGGGAGAGGAGCGTGCCCTGCGCCTCGCGCACGCGCAGCGTGATATCGGCGGGGGCGAGTGACGGGTCCGCGCTGAGCTGCTCAATCAGGTTGATCGCGCGCAGGATGCGGGACGGCATCGGGATCTCGTCACGCATGAGGCGGTCGGGCAAACCGGAGCCGTCATAGTTTTCGAGCTGGTGCCGGATATACAACCCCCCTTCCCGGAGCTGCGGCACCGCGGCGACGATCGACTCGCCAAAGAGGGGAAAACGGGCGAGGGTCTCGCGCTCTTCCACGGTCAGGCCGGACGGCTGCTTCCGAAGGAGGCCGTCGGGCAGCGTTCCCTTCCCGATCTCGTGTATGCGGGCGGCCATCTCGAGCATCTCCAGCGACGGTGCGGGGACGCCGAGCCGCTCCCCCATCCACCGGGCCATTGCCCCCGCGCGCTCCGAGCGCGTGCCCGCGTCGGGGACGCGGAGACTGATGATGTGGACCAGCAGTCTGACCAGGGCGGCCAGGTTTTCGCTCAGGACCGCGTTGAGCCGTTCAAGCTCGCGGTTGTCCCGCTCCAGCTCGTCGCGCAGGATGCGCACGCGCAGCAGCGCGCGAACGCGCGAGATCAGCTCGTCGCCGTTGACCGGCTTGACGACGTACTCGTCCGCCCCCGCCTCGAACGCCTCGATCCGCTCGCTCACCGAATGCCCCGCCGAGAGCATCATCACCATCGTCCCTTCGAGCTCCGGGGTGGCGCGAATGTGGCGGCAGAGTCCGAGCCCCCCCGTTCCGGGCATGTACAGGTCGGTGATGACAACCGCCGGGCGAAACTCCCCGGCCAGCCGTATGGCTTCCTCCCCGGATCCAGCGCTCAGCACGGTGTAGCCCGTCTCCCCTTCCAGCAGCCGGGCCATGAACTCGCGCGGAGACGGCTCATCGTCCGCCAGGAGGATGTGCACGGTCTCACTCATGGCTTCCCTTCCCCACGAATTTCAGAATGATGCTGATCCTCCTGTTCGAGGCGTCCAGCGGGTCCGCCGCGTTGCGCAGCATCGTGTCGGCGTATCCCCTGACCTCGTCGATGCGCTGCTCCGCAATTCCCTCAGCCACCAGGACGCGCCGGGCGCTGTTGGCCCGGTCGCTGCTCAGCTCGAAATTGGTGTACCCGAGCGGCGACGCGTAGCGGCGCGAGTCAGTGTGCCCCTCCAGGATGAGGTGATTCGGGAGGTCGCGGATGCCGGCGGCGATGACCCCGAGGAGCTTCTTCATGTCGTCGTGCATGTTCGCCGTGCCGACGTCAAAGAAGACGGAGCTGGCGGTTTCCAGCATCTCGATGCGCAGCCCTTCCTTGACCACCTCGATCCGGATCTGCCCCGAGAGTTTCGCGAGCCCCGGCTTTGCCGCGATCGACTTCATCAACGAATCCCCGACCCCTTTCAGGCGTTCCTGCTGACGCTTCAGGAACTCCTCCACGTTCAGCTCGGCGGGGCCGATGTTCCCTCCTACGGAATTGACCCCTCCCTTGGTGTTCTCGAAGAACGCGCCCGGGTCCTTGAAGTAATTGGCGACGTAGGACTTCACCTGCTTGCTCTGGCCGACGATCCAGAGGACGATGAAGAGGGCCATCATCGCGGTCACGAAATCGGCGTACGCCACCTTCCAGGCGCCGCCGTGATGCCCGCCGTGGCCGCCGGATTTCCTGACGACGCGTATCGGGGATTCTTCGGGCTTCTCTTCCATCACCATCGATCGAGATTGCCACGCCAGAAAGCGGCGTGGTCCAACAATGGACTTCGCAAAAAAGCGCTCGCAATGACTGGTTACGATGCCTTCACGGATTTCACGGCCTTCTCCACTTCGTCGAATGAAGGACGGATGGCGCTGAAGATCACCCTCCGGGCGAACTCGACAACGACGACGGGGGCGTTCCCCTTGGCGTAGGCGGTCACGCCCGCCTTGATGCACACGAGGTACCGCGACGACCGCTCGTTGAGCAATTCAAGGTGCGACGAAAGAGGCTGTATGAACCCGTACGACATGAGGATGCCGAGAAACGTCCCGACGAGGGCCGCGGCCACCTTTTCCCCGATCTCCGCAGGCGGGCCGTCGATCGCCTGCATCGTGATCACGATGCCCAGCACCGCGGCCACGATCCCGAGTCCCGGCAGCGCATCCCCGAGCTTCTGGATGAGCGTCGGGACGGCCCGTTCCTCCTCGTGCATCGTCTCGATGTCCGCGTCCAGCAGCGCCTCCAGGTCGTACGCCGGCACGCCGCCCCCCAGGATCAGCTTCATCGTGTCGCAGAGGTAGTCCAGCGCGTGGTGCTGCTTCAGGAGGAACGGGTTCTTCGTGAATATCGGGCTCTTCTCCGGAGCGGTAATGTGCGATTCGATGCTGATCAGGCCGTCGCGCTTGGCCAGGTTGAACAGCTCGTACATGGTCTTCAGCAGGTTGACGTACTCGTCCCGCCCGTACGGGTCACCCTTGAGGATGGTGCCCATCCCGCCGAGCAGGTCCTTCAGGACGGCAAGCGGGGTCCCCACCAGGAGCGAGCCGACCCCGGCTCCGCCGATGATCAGGAACTCGCTCCACTGCAGGAGCACCTGCAGGGGACCGCCGTGGAGCATGAAGCCCCCGAGCACCCCGGCGAGGACGACTGCGATGCCTATGATGACAAACATAATTCGCTCCGGATTGCTTCGCAAAAAGCGCTCGCAATGA
>Ga0335079_10011680_pt1 | contig 10018 bp, 9 predicted proteins | sample Lox_Sample_33_FD_206719 | JGI IMG/M metagenome (GOLD analysis project Ga0335079, IMG submission 206719) | Soil microbial communities from Loxahatchee National Wildlife Refuge, Florida, United States - Lox_Sample_3.3 | ecosystem: Environmental > Terrestrial > Soil > Wetlands | place: USA: Florida...
CAGCGCCCATTCAAACGAATCGAACTTCACAACGGAAAGCAGGAGGGTGGTTTCGATGGGTGAAGAATAGCCGGCCAATTCCTCCAAGAGGGAGAACTGGACCGAGTCTCGCGAAACGGTGTCAATGCGCCCCAGCCACACCTGCGCGCCATCGCTGAGCTCGTAGAGTTGGCCGGGTTGCGCGCGCAATACACGGCCGAGATGATGCGCGGCTTCGCCTTCCATGATGGCCTGTTTGTTTTCGAACTTTTCGATGAAGAAGCGCCGGCGCATGGGCCCTATCTTGCCACGAAGTGCGCCCGCCCCAGAAGGCGGCCGCTACAATAGGAAGCAGTTCAAATCAGCTGAAGATGTCTTTCACTTTGTCGTAGAGGGACGAATTGCGGTCCGCGGGCTTGTTTTCGACTTTCAGCGTGGCGTCCAGCTGCTCCATCAGCTTACGCTGCTCGCGCGTCAGCTTCGTCGGCGTGAGCACGCGCACGTGATAGTACAAGTCGCCGCGCCCGCCACCGTGCGGGTCGGGCAGGCCCTTGCCCTTGATGCGGAACACCGCGCCACTCTGGGTACCCTCAGGAATTTTGAGCCGCTCTTCGCCGGTTAGCCCGGGAACGTGAATCTCCGTGCCGAGCGAGGCCTGCGCGATGCTCAGCGGAATCGTGCAGTAAAGATCCGCGCCGCGCCGCTCGAAGAAGCTGTGCTCCTTTACCTCCAGCACCACGTACAAATCGCCGGTGGGACCCCCGTTCGGGCCTGGCTCGCCTTCACCTTGCACGCGGAGCCGGGTGCCGGTGTCCACGCCGGGAGGAATGCGCAATTCGATGGTGCGCTCGCGATCCATCCGCCCTTGTCCCTTGCACTCCGGGCAACGCTCCTTGACGATCTGGCCCGCGCCCTGGCATGCCGGACAGGTGCGATTGATGGTGAAAAAACCCTGCTGATAAATCATTTGCCCGCGGCCGCCGCAGGCCTGGCAGGCAACGACCCCGGTACCCTTTTTCGCACCCGTGCCGTTGCAGGCTTCGCAGTATTCCTGGCGCGGCACACGAATCTTGGTGGTGATGCCCGCGGCCGCTTCCTCAAACGTCAGCGTCATGTCGTAGCGCAAGTCCGCACCGCGCTGTACGCGGCGACCCCCGCCACGCCGCCGGCCCCCGCCGCCAAACACGTCGTCAAACCCAAAGAATTCGCCGAAAATGTCGTGGAAGTCCTGGAAGATCGTGCCATTGAAGTCCGGTTGCGCGCCCACGCCGGCCAGGCCTTCATGCCCGTATGTGTCGTAAATCTGGCGCTTCTGTTGATCGCTCAGGATGCTGTACGCCTCGGTGCACTCGCGGAATTTGTGTTCTGCGTCTTCTTTATTCTCTGGATTGCGGTCCGGATGCCACTTTAACGCCGCTTTTCGGTAGGCAGACTTGATCTCCTCGATCGAAGCCGTTTTGGTGATTCCCAGAATTTCGTAGTAATCGCGTTGGTGTGCCTTGGCCATATCTCGTTACGTTCAATTCCTCATTCTTATTGGAAGATAACAGAGAAACTCAGCGGAAGACTCGCCGCCACGCGCGAAGTTTCAAATCAGTTCACTGCGCGGTTGGATGCGCCGACGGGATGAACCGCTACGCGCACCATCGCCGGACGCAGCACGCGCCCGTGATACACATAGGCGGGCTGGAACACTTCGAGAATCGTGCCATCGGCGTGCTCGGTAGTTTCCGTGCGATCCATCGCCTGGTGCATGTGCGGATCGAAGGGCTTGCCGAGGGGCTCGATCCGCTCCACGCCAAGTTTTGCCAAATGATCCAGAAGCTGTTTGTAGATGAGTTCAAAACCCTTGCGGTAGCCGGCGTATTCGTCTTCCTTGTGAGCCGCCAGCGCGTGTTCAAAACTGTCCACGGTGGGAATCAGCGACTCGACGACGCGCGCGGTGGCGCGCCTGGAATCCTCGGCGCGTTCTTTTTCGATGCGCTTACGGTAATTGTCAAAATCGGCCTGCCGGCGAAGGAGCGTTTGCCGCAGATCGTCCATCTCGGCGGAAAGCTTTTTCATCTGCGCGTCTCCTTGCAGGGACTCTTCCGCCGGGGCCTGCGCCTCTTCCGCCTGCGGGGCGCCTTGGGCGTTCTTCACTTTGACTTTGATTTCTTGCTCGCTCATAAACGTACCCTCGATAAACATCAATTCCAAATCCACTCCTAGAATGCGCCGACGGAGCGTGGCTGGCTATTCGATTTTTTGCAGCGCCTCGCTGAACAGCCGGGCGACGTAAGCGACCGCGGTCATGGCCCGCTCGTAATCGAGACGCGTAGGCCCCAGCACGCCTAGCGAACCTTGCATCTGGTCCTGCCCGGAGTATGCGGCGCTGATCAACGCCAGGTTCTGCCCAGCCTGGGAAATTTCCTTGATACCAATCTGCACAAAGACGGGTTCGGGCGTCTCGATGCAGGCGTTTAACACGGAGACCAGCCGGTGCTTCTCTTCGATCGCGGCGAGGAGTTCGCGCAGCTGATTCTGGTCGGCAAATTCCGGTGTCCCGACCATTTGCGCCGTGCCTTCGACGTAGACGCGTTGCCCGACGGGATCGCCGAGCAGAGCCGGGTCACAAAATGTGAGAGCGCTCTGGGCCAGAGTCTCATACCGCTCGCGTTCGGTAGCGAGCTTTTGCAGCAGATCGCTGCGAATCGCGTCCAGAGTCCAGCCCGAGTAGTGGCGATTCAGAAAATCCGCCGTGGCATCGAGTTCCTCCTGCGTGAAGGCGCGGCTGGGACGCAGGACTTTGTCTCGCGTGTTGCCGCCAGGGCCGATCAAGACAACCACAACGCGGCCATCGGGGAGCAGCCACATGCGGGCGTGTTCCAGCACGGCACTGCGCAGTGGCGGGGCCACGATGATGCCGACGCCTCTGGAAACCTCCGCCAAAATATGTCCGGCCTTTTCCGTAATTTCCTCAGCGGAGTGTGCGCCCGTTAGTTCGCGCTGGATCCAGCTCCGGTCTTCTACGCTCAAAGTCGCCTGCGAGGCAATTTCCTGAGCGAAAAAGCGGTAAGCGGCGGCCGTGGGCACGCGACCGGCAGAGGTATGCGGTTGGTAGAGAAAGCCGCCATCCTCCAAGTCCGCCATGATGTTACGGATGGTGGCAGTGCTCAGAGATTCCTCAAACCGTTTGGAAATGGCGCGCGAGGAGACGGGTTCGCCGGTTTCGATGTATGTGCGTACCAAGTCCGCCAGAATCTGACGGTTACGCCGTTCTTGAAGAGCTGGGTTGCGCATAGCAGCACTCAGTCCTGTGTGCTAGTTACTATTTTAGAATCCTTGTCAAGCGGCGTCAAAGCTATTAGGCAGGAACTCTCGGAAGAGAGTAGAAGATAAAGCCCGCACCGGCAATACCGCAGCCGTGAATTAGTTCACCGGCAATATGGGATATCCACTCCCTTGGGGTGGCCTGTAGGGATACCACCTTGTCCTATCCCGAACAGATTGGTCTTTCATCGCAGCCAGCGGCATACAGCGCCGCTTCCTCCTTAGGGCTGAGACAAGAGAGCTACTGTAACTCGCGCCGGGTGGCCATTTTGCGCCGGCAGGTTAATTGAATTGATGAATCACTCGCAACTAATTGTTGTCAATCTGGGCGCGCTGGAGCTTATCGGAGTAGTCGATGTAAACCGATTTCCACTCGGTGAAGAAGTCGATGGCGGCGACGGCGGCTTCGCGATGGCCATTGCCAGTTTGTTTCGTGCCGCCGAACGGCAAATGCGTTTCCGCGCCGATCGTCGGCGCGTTGACGTAGACAATGCCGGTGTACAGGTCTTGCATTGCCGCAAAGGCGCGATTCACGTTTCGCGTGTAAATGGAAGCGGAGAGGCCGTAAGGCACGCCGTTGGCCACTTCAATTCCCTGCTCCAGGCCGTCGATCGGGATCAGCGAAACTACCGGGCCGAAAATTTCTTCCTGAGCGACGCGCATTTTGGGGCTGCAATCGCCAAAAATGGTGGGCTCGTGGAACCAGCCCTTGGCGTGCGGCCCGCTGGTCAATCGATGCCCGCCGGTGAGCAACTTCGCTCCCTCTTTCACGCCGATCTCGACGTAGGACATCACGGTCTGGAGTTGCTGTTCGTTGATGCACGGCCCCATTTCCATCGCGGGATCGAGGCCATCGCCAACCCTTAGCTTCGACGTGCGGGCCACGAAACGATTCACAAACTCGTTGTAGACGCTTTTGTGCACGCCGATCCGGCTGGCCGCGGTGCAGCGCTGGCCCGTGGTCCCAAAGCCGCCCCAGATCGCACCGTCGACCGCGAGATCCAGGTTCGCGTCGTCCATCACGAGGATGATGTTCTTGCCGCCCATTTCCAGGCTGTAGTGCTTCAAGCTCGGCGCGCAGGTTTCGGCAATCACGCGTCCGGTGGAGGTCGAACCGGTGAAACTGATTACAGGAACCTCTGCGTGTTTGGATAGCGCGGCGCCGGCGCCCGGCCCATCACCGCCGACGAGATTCACAACACCCGGCGGAAGCCCCGCCTCGCACAAAACTTCCACCAGGTTGTACGTGGAGAGAGGCGTATCCTCCGCCGGCTTGATCACCACGGTATTTCCGCACACCAGGGCGGGCATCGTCTTCCACGATGGGATGGCCATGGGAAAATTCCACGGTGTAATGAGCCCGCAAACGCCAATCGGCTGGCGCAGGCTCATGGCAAATTTATTGGGGAGTTCGGAGGGCGTGGTTTGACCAAACAGGCGGCGGCCTTCGCCGGCCATGTAATAGGTCATGTCGATGGCTTCCTGCACATCGCCGCGCGTTTCCGCGAGAACTTTCCCCATTTCGCGGGTCATGTCGCGGGAAAACTCTTCCTTGCGCTTCACCAGGAGCTCGGCCGCGCGAAAAAGAATTTCGGCGCGCTTGGGCGCGGGGGTCAGCCGCCAGGATCGGTAGGCGGTTTTCGCCGCGGAGACCGCGGCGTCCACGTCTTCCTGGCCCGAGAGAGGAAATAGGCCGATCACGTCCTCGGTGTTCGCGGGATTCCGGTTTTCCAGGGTCCGGCCATGTTTCGGAGCGACCCACTGGCCGTTGATGAAGTTTTTGAACGCGTGTGATGCCGATGCGGTAGCCATGCAACCTCCAGGAAGAATTCGAGTCTAGCGACGCACGCGTTGCCGCGTCAAACCCCGCCAGAAGAAACTTTTCCCCGGGAAGAGTGTTTCCTATACTGGAACCCCTCCCTTATGCGCACGTTTCGATTGCTGGCCCTTTTTCTGCTTGCCGCCCCGGCGATTCTCCTCATCGGCCGATTCCTGCGCGCCGATGCCCGCGACGCCAGCGAAACGATTACCGTGGATGGTAGGGAGCGCACCTACCGGCTCCATGTGCCGTCCACTTACGATGAAACGAAACGGGTTCCGCTGGTTCTCGCCTTGCATGGGCGGCTGGGGACGGGCGAAGGCCAGGAGCGCCTGAGTCACTTCAACGAGGTAAGCGACGATCACGGCTTCATTGTTGCCTATCCCGACGGGATTGACCGCAGTTGGTCGGACGGCCGCGGGAAAACGCCTGCGGAGGAAAAGGGCGTGGATGACGTGAAATTTCTCTCCGAGCTGATCCGCAAACTGGAATCGCAATACAAGATCGACCCCGGCCGCGTGTATGCCATGGGGATGTCCAATGGCGGCTTCATGAGCGGGCGCCTCGCCTGCGACCTGGCGGATCAAATCGTCGCCGTCGGCATCGTCGGCGCTTCGGTTTCGACGAACACGGCAGCAACGTGCAGGCCGGCGAAGCCGGTTTCGGTGATGATCATTCAAGGAACGGAAGACCCGCTGGTACCTTTTGCGGGCGGGGCCCTGGGAAAAAACGGCGATCGCGGCGAAGTGCTTTCTCACGACGCGGCCGTGAAAAAGTTTGCGGCCTTGAATCACTGCCCAGGGCCACCACAGCACCCCACGCTAGAGGCCGCTGCCGACGACGGCACGTCCATCCAGGTCACGGCCTACGAAGGTTGCGCTCGGGGAACTTCGGTAGAGGGCTTCACGGTCGTGGGCGGAGGCCACACCTGGCCGGGTGGAATGCAGTATGCACCCGCGGCCATGATCGGAAAGACCACGCACAACCTCAACGCCAGCGAAGCCATCTGGAATTTTTTCGCTACGCACTCGCGCGCACGATTTGATCCCGAGCATACCCACTGAGGCTCGCCGGGGATTTCAACCACAAGAGCGGCGCAAGACATGGAGGTCCTTCGGCCCGCAGACTTTGCGGGCCTCAGGACGACAACGCATCGAAAAGCGATGGCAAACGAGGAGCGCGCAGCTTCCCGCCAGCCATACGCGAATTTAGACCTGGCCCATTCCGCCGTCGACGTTGAGTTCCACGCCTGTCACGTAGGAGGCGTCGGAAGATGCCAGGAAGGCAACGGCCCCGGCCACTTCTTCCGGCTTACCGAAGCGCTTCAGGGGGATGGCGTTCTGCACGTTGGCGGCAAATTCGTCGATGGCTTCCTTGGTGAGTCCCATGCGGTCGAAAATCGGCGTTTCGATCGGGCCTGGCGCCACGGCGTTCACGCGAATCTTCCGGCCGGCTAAAGAAGCCGCAAACGTGCGGGTCAAAGAGCGCATCGCCGCCTTTGTGGCAGAGTAGACCGTTGCATCGGGCATGCCCTTGTGGCTCACCACGCTGGTATTCAAAATCACGGAGGCGCCATCGTTCAGGTACGGCAGCGACTTTTGCACGGTGAAATAGGAGCCTTTGGCGTTGATGGCAAACTGCTCGTCATAGTGCGCCTCGGTCACCTGCGAGGGCGGAGCGAACTTGGCGACACCGGCGTTGGCAAAGAGAACATCGATCTTCCCCAACTTTTTCGTCACGGTCTCAAACACCTTATCGATTTCCCCGGTCTTGGCCACGTCCGATTGAATAGCGACGACGCCATTTCCCAGGGTCTTCACCGCTTCCTCCAACGTCTTTTGATTGCGCCCAGTGATGGCGACCTTCGCGCCTTCGTCCTGGAGGCGCTTCGCCGTCGCCAGGCCGATGCCGCTGTTTCCGCCGGTAATTAACGCCACTTTTCCTTCTAAACGCTTCATAAAATCCTCCTCGATCGAGCGGGCCGGGCGTTCGCCGCCGGGCCGATGGTGCAGGCAACTTCGACAGTTAGATGACTATCTAACTATTACGTTACAAGCCCGGGGGAACTTTCCCCGCGACCAAGGGGATGAGCTAAACTGCCCGGGAGCAGGGGTTTACCGATGGATCTGGGTCAGGTAGAAAAAGTGGCCAAAGCGCTGGCGGACGCCACGCGGCTGAAGCTCTATGAGTATATCGCCGCGCACGATCAGGTATGTTGCGGCGCCCTGGTGGAGTTGCGCGGCGTGACCCCGGCGACGGTTTCCCACCATCTGAAGATTCTTTCCGAAGCGGGACTCATCACCTGCCGGCGTGAAGGGCAGTTCGTCAAAAACCAGGCCAATCCGGAAGTGCTCGAAGAGTTCGCAAAGTCCTTGAAAGCATTGACGAAAAAGAGAAGGAAGAAATAAAGCGCGGGCGGGATTACTCCGGCTCGTTCTTGGCATCGTCGCGCTGCACTTTGGGGGAGAGCAAGCGGTTGGCGGAGGCATTGGGAGGAGGGGTCGGTGCGCCAAGGCCCGCCGTATCGGAGCCAAGCCCCAACTTCTGCAACGTCAGCGCATCGAACTTCCCGGTGGGAGTTAATCCATGCGTGGACTGAAACTTTTTCATTGCGTCCGTCGTGGAATCGTCCCACTTCCCCGTCGGCTCGCCCGAATACACGCCCTTCTTCGCCAGGGCGGACTGAATCTCGCTGACGCGATCCGGCGTCGGCGCCGCTTGCCCGCGCACTTTCTTTTTGCGGCTGGAGACTTTCTTCCCTTTCGTGGACCTCTTCGTGTGACTCGCAGCTGAGTTCGAAGCCGAACCACCCGTCGAAGACGCTTGCGTGGATTTGGCGGGAGTCTGCTTTCGCGCGGAAGCGGTCATGGCCGCGGGCAGCACAAGGCCGCCCACGGCGAGAACCGCGATCATCCTGCGAGAGACTGCTTGCTGGAGCAGAGTGCGCATCGCTGGGCGAATGTGCCTGCCTGATTATTTATTGTCGGCCGGAACCACACCCGGCAGGAACATGGTCATGGTCCGGTCGCCGTTGCGGCGGAGGATCTTGAACACCACGTTCTGCCCGGGCTTCAGGTTCGCAACCGCCTTGCGGTACTCGTCCAAAGTGGTAACCGTCTGGCCGTTCACTTCGGCAATGACGTCACCGCTCTGGAAGCCGGTGTCGTCGGCAAAGCTGGCGGGCTCGATCTCGGTAACCACCACGCCCTTTTGGCCTTCGATGCCAACGCGTTCGGCGCGCGCGGGAGTGAGGTTTTCGACGTGGAGTCCGAACTCGGCCGGTGCGTTATCTTCCGGAGTGCTGCTCACGCGGCCCTGGGTGTTGGGGAACACACGCGTGCGGTCTTCGACCGTCGCGGTAGTATCTTTCTGCTGTTTGTCGCGGAAATAGGTGATCTTTACCTTGCTGCCGATGGCAGCGGATGCAATGGGGTTCACCAGGTCGTTGCCGGTCTTCACCGGAGCTCCGTTGATTGCGGTGATCACGTCACCGCCCTTCAGTCCAGCTTTCTCGGCCGGGCTGCCTGGCTCAACGCCTTCAATCACCACGCCGTAAGGAGCGCCCAGCGATTTCAACGTAATTTGATTCGTGCCGAGCTCTTCCTGGAAGCTGACGCCGATGGAGCCGCGCGTTACCCGCCCGCTCTTCACCAGCTGGTCGTACACCGTAATCGCCGTGCTCGATGGCATGGCAAAGCCCACGCCCTCATAGCCGCGGCTGCCGGTGATAATCGCGGTATTGATGCCGATCACCTGGCCGGCCATATCCACCAGCGGCCCGCCGGAATTGCCGGGGTTGATGGCTGCGTCGGTCTGCAGGAAGCGCTGGAACTGTTGCCCGATGCCCGCGCGGTCCTTGGCGCTGATGATGCCCGCGGTCACGGTGGCGTTAAGGCCGAAAGGGCTGCCGATGGCCAGAACCCAGTCGCCCACCTGCACGCCGTCAGAATTGCCAAGCTTGGCGAACGGGAGTTCCTTGCCGGCGTCAATCTTGATCACCGCGAGGTCGGTGGCTTCATCCACGCCGACAACCTTGGCGGTGTATTTGGTGGCGTCGCCGTTCAACTGCACCTGAATCTTGGTGGCCTGCTCGACGACGTGATTGTTCGTAAGAATGTAACCGCTCTTGTCAACGATCACGCCGGAGCCGAGGCTGGTCTCTTTACGCGGACCCGTGTCCGGCCGGCCGTCAAAAAAGTGAAAGAAAAAGTCTTCGCTCGGATCGTCCTGATCGCCGCCATGACGCCGCGCCGACTTGCGATCGGTCACCTGCGTGGTGGCGATGTTCACCACCGCGGGCTCAACGCGATTCACGATCGAAGCAAAGCTGTTGGACGAAGGCACGGGATCCGGCAACGCCAGCGGCGCCGCCGAGGCCCCGCCGAAAGAAAAGGACTTCATGGCGGAAACCTTGCCCAAACCGGTCGTACCGATCAAAATCCCCACACAGAGTGCTGCCGCAACTAACCCGGCCACGACGTAGGTACGCCGCCGCGTCCAGTCCACATTCTTGTTGTTCAACTGCTCCATACGATCTTGCTCCTCATCTCTATCCGTGGCCCAATCCACATGCGGAGAGTATAACACCGCGAACTGCGCGGAGTTTCTACCATCCTTAGATGCGCCTCGACGTTAACTGGCCATCTGGCCGGGTCCGCGGGAAGTCTGCGTTCATGCCAAGGTTGGACGCAAAAAGGTGAGCAAAAGGCTTTCCGCGATTTGCGCTGTAACTTTCGGCTTGACAATCACTTCGGCTTCTAGCATAAATGGGTTAGCCGCTATTGCGGCACACGTGGCGATTTAGGGCGACTTGCTCCACGTAAAAAACTGCTAAAGAGCTGGTAGAGTTTAGAACTTTTCTAACACCCTCCACGCACTTTGGCACGGAGGGTTTTTTATTTCCCCTCC
>Ga0335079_10011681_pt1 | contig 10018 bp, 9 predicted proteins | sample Lox_Sample_33_FD_206719 | JGI IMG/M metagenome (GOLD analysis project Ga0335079, IMG submission 206719) | Soil microbial communities from Loxahatchee National Wildlife Refuge, Florida, United States - Lox_Sample_3.3 | ecosystem: Environmental > Terrestrial > Soil > Wetlands | place: USA: Florida...
TCTTGTCCGCCATCATGTCGAGGACCGCCGGATAATGCGCCACCGCTTTGACGCTGACGTCCCATGGCTGATCGTCGACGCCATCCTGTCCGTAGGCGCGCACATACCGCGCCGCTTCATCAATCTGATCCAGAAAAGTCGCGGCCGGGAGCATCTGGGCCAGCAGCGGATCGGGATAAAGCGCGATGGGCGCCAGCAGATTGTCCAACTGCTCCGGAGAGTAAGTCGCGTAAGACGACTCATCCTGGGCCAGGGCAACGGCGCCACGGAGTCCCGGGCTTTCCCCGCCCCCGAGCGGCGGCTCGCTTAATAAGCACAGCACGGCCGATACGATCAAAATATATCGCATGACCTCATCCTTGTCGTCCGGGATCGTTCGTCTTCTTTGAGTCGACCGAAATTATAGCATAACCGTCCGGGACCGGATCTACTCACGTATTTTATACGGCCCTGCGCGTTCACCGATAGAGAACGTCCTAAACGAGCCTGGCGGCTGTCGCTTCAATCAGGCGTCCTTGAACCCGACCGGATGCCGTGAACCAAACCGGACGGCGCTCCGGGAGCTTCTTTGTCGGCATCCGACCAACCGCCTCCAAGAGCGACAAAAAGCGCGACGGTGTCCTGCAACCGCTGGGCGTGCGCCTGGAGATAACCGATCTTCGCCTGATGGTACTGATCGTTTGCGACTAGAATTTGCAAATAGCTGGCGACGCCCGCCTGGTAATTGGCCTGCACCAACCGCAAGGCGTGCTCCGATGCATCGAGCGCTTGAGCCTGGGCCTGCACCGCTTCGGCGTCATGTTCCAAGGCCCGGAGGGTGTCGGCCACTTGAGCGAACGCGCTCAGGACGGATTGACGATAGTTGGCCAGAGACTGCTGGTACGCTTCCATGGCCGCTTTCCGCTCAAACCATAACGTCCAGCCATGGAACAGCGGGGCCGTAAGGTTCGCGCCCAGGCTCCAAAAGCCGCTCGTCGACTTGAAGAGATCGGGTGCCGAGGTGTTGTTCAATCCGTAACTGCCGTTCAACGTGAAGCTCGGGAACAACGCGGCCGTGGCCACGCCGATATCGGCGCTCGCGCTATGCAGCAGAGCCTCGGCCGCGAGGATATCGGGACGTTGATGGACCAACTCGGAGGGTAGGGTAATCGGCAGGTCGCCCGGAAGCGTGAGGTCGGCCAACTCGATCTGGATCGGATCCCATTCCGCGGGTACGCGACCGACCAGCGTGGCCAGCAAATGCTCCGCCTCGCTCCGCCTCTGCTCCAGCGGTGGGAGCGTTGCTTCCGTAGCCGCGAGCTGAGTTCGGAGGCTCAGAACATTCAAATAGGGCACCGTGCCCGCCTGCGCCTGTACTTCGGTAATCCTGACTTGTTCCTTCAGTAAACCGATGATCTCCTCGGTAGCCTTGATCTGGGTCGTGTAGGCCGCAAGAGCGATTACGGTATTCACAATATTTCCCGACAGGGAAAGGTATGTCGCCAGAACCGCATCGCGTTGAAAATCCACCTGGGCTTCCAGGCTCTCTACGGCGCGGCGATTACCGCCGAATACGTCGAGAGAATAGCCGACCGTAGCCGAGAGCGTGTAGAGATTAAAGAGGCTGGCCGGGGCACTGCTGCCAATGCGGGCCGGGGAGAACTTCTGGCGCTCAGCGCCCAAATTGCCGTCCACTTCCGGATAAAACACCCCATAACCGGCCAGCAGGTTGTTCTGGCTTTGGCGCAACCGAGCTTGTGCTGCATGAAGATCCGGATTTTCCGTGACCGCCTGGTTGATCAGGGCATCCAGTTTTGTCGAGTTAAGAAAGCGCCACCAATCCCCGGGCATCTTACCACCCGGTTCAAAGTGCTGGGCCTGACCGTCTGCTGAAATGCTTGCGGTCGGCTCTGTGCCATGGGTGTAGCGGTCGACGGGCGGCGGCTTGGGACGAACAAAGTCCGGTCCCAGGGCACATCCCATCGCCGACAGCAGGCCGACCGTGCACAGACAGATCCTTCCGACCTTTCTTCGTGTTTTGGCCGCCGGGGCGCCCGCCGCTCTACAGGCCTTCCGAAGTCCTTCGTTCCGTTTCATTTCTCTCCGATGTACACGTCCACCAACTGACCGGGATATACATGAATATCCTTGGGGCGCTGAAACCTGAAGATCACCGGCAAGACGCGCACGTCAACCCTTTCCGTCCGCTGATTCGATAGCTCAATTTTGGGGGATACGTAAGGCTGTACCCGGACAAATTCCAGAGGAATGCTGGTATCGGTGCCTCGAATGAACATCCGCGCGCTCATTTGAGAGGCTTGGGGCAGTCTATGGATGAGGATCTCGTCGATATAACATCGGATGCCGATATACTCTTCCGAACTGCCCATGACGATGACGGGGCTAAATCCCTGCGTGTAGGTCTCGTAGGCACCCTGCGAGGAGATGTAGCCGCCCACCGCGGCCGCGATGGATAAAATCACCCCATCGGCCGGGGCGGTGAGGGTGTACTTCGCCAAGAGAGCGTTTGAGGCCGTGTAGGCTTTGGACAACGCATTCGCCTGCTTCTCCTGGCTTTGGACATCGTAACTCCAGGCGCCGGCTTTGGTGAGTTCATACTGCCTCTCGACGACTTCGAGATTGGCCTTGGCGACATTGACGGTATTCTCCGCGTTGTCCAAGGTATCCTTGCTCACGGACTGCGGGTCCAGTTCAAACGACCTCAATTGCTTGGCCAACTGGTCCTGCGCACTTTTCAGGTTTGCGCGGGCCAACTCTACCTGGGCCGTGGCCACTTCCAAGGTTTCTTTTCTTGGCTGGGCCCTGAGTTCTTCCAGCAAGGAGAGGGCCGCCTCGGCTTGAGACTTCTGCTGCTCGGCCGTAGCCCTTTGAACCGAATCATCGATTTTCAGCAGAGGGGTTCCCTTGTTCACGATATCTCCTTCGGCCACCAGAATTTGTGTGACCCTCCCGGAGACTTCAGGGTACAGGTTGATATTTTCTCCGGTGGATTGGTAGCTTTCGATGATGCCATTGACATAGATGCCTTTTTCGTAGGGATTCGTGGCGGGGTTGAACACGGGAGGCAGCGGCTTTTTTTGAATGCCGTACACATAGGCGCTGATCAACCCCGCGATGATCCCCAGGACCGAGAGGAAAAAGACCACCCTATTTCTCACCGGGACCTCCCTTGATGACCCCCGCAATCTTTCCGTCTTCCATCTTTAAAATTCGATCCGAATACTCGTAGATCCGATCATCATGGGTCACAATGATAATCGACCTTCGTTCGTTCAGGACATTCCGCTTGATGAAATCGACAATTTTTCTTCCCGTATCCCCGTCCAAAGATGCGGTCGGTTCGTCAAACACCAGAATATCCGGACGGCCGGCAATCGCTCTTGCAATCGCCACCCGTTGCTGCTCACCGCCGCTCAGCTTGACCGGAGGAAGATGCGCCCGTTCCTTGAGGCCCACGATTTCCAAACATTCGGCCGCCAGCTTGATCGCTTCATTCCAGTCCTGTTTTTTTAAAATCAGGGGAATGGCCACATTTTCAACGGTGGTCAGTCTTGGAAACAGATGATAATCCTGAAACACGAAACCAATCGTATTGAGCCTGAAATCCGCAATCTGCTCGCTGGTCAGGTTCCAGATCTCCTTCTCCTCCACCACGACGGATCCCGAATTCGGTTTCAGAATTCCAGAAATCATACTCAACAATGTGGTTTTGCCGCTTCCCGACGGCCCGACGATGTACAGCATCTCCCCGAAGTAGGCTTCAAAGCTGGCTTCCCTCACCGCAATAGTTCTGGCCTCTCCCTCTCCAAACCATTTGACCAGCTGGTCCGCTTTCACCGCCAAATTAGCCAAGTTATCCCCGGAAGATATCAAAGGGTTCGATCTTAAGGACTTTGCGAATTCCAATATAGCTTGAAGCGGCGATAATGATGAGGACCATGATCAGCGCGAGACCAAGGTTTCCGTACCGGATCGTCGCCGCATAATCCGGCAATCTCAGCTTGGCAATGGCGATTAATAGAGCGCACAGGCCGACCCCCAGACCATATCCGGTCAAACCCGTAAAAGCCGCTTGAAACAGGATCATGTAAATGAGTTCGTGTTCTTTAGCCCCGATCGCCTTGAGTGCGCCGAATTTCTCAAGATTCTCCAGGATAAACGTATAAAAGGTCTGGCCGGAAATCGACAGCCCCACGATGAAGCTGATGATCGTCATAATGAATAAATTTGTTCCTAAACCTGTCTGGAATATATAAAACCTGCTTATTTTTTGAACAAATTCTTCCTTCGTCAGGGCCCGGTAGCCAAGTTGTTCCACCTGTTTTTCAATGTAGGGTATGACTTCATTGCTCTTCGGCTCGACCATAATGTAGGAGATCGTAAATCTTGTAGAGGGAATGTACTGGAGCGCTCTGTTAAAGGTCGTGTATAGAGTTGGGACCCCAAACAACCCGCTTACAGGCACTGTGGCAATCCCGACGACAACGCCCAGGTGGTCGTTTAATTCAAATTCCGAACCGATCTTGGGATTTTCGAGCTTGCCGAACTCCGCATCCTTAACAACGATAAATGAGTTTTCTGCAAAGATGTCCTCGATATGTCCTTCCAGAAGCTCCGGCCGGCCGTACAGAGTGGCGTCGTCCAACCCGATCACGCTAACCGATTGATAGAGACCGCTTCGGAGCTTCAACAGGGCCCCTCCGGAATATAATGGCACGGCATAATTGACTCCGTTAATACTGCGAACATAATCCAGCACATAATCCGGAATCGGGATGGTATTGGCCACCGTATTGACCGCCGGATCCATCACCCAGATTTTGGCTCCGATATTGGTGACGGTGGCGGACGACCGGGACAGGATTCCGGAAAACAGAGAGGTCATCTGAACCATCAAGAACGCGGCAAACGCGATCCCGACGATCAGCGCTGAAAATTTCGCCCGGTCGTTGACCAACAATTTATATGCGATTTTTAGGATCCCTATCACGGATCCTCTCGCAGGACACTGACATCCAACGCGTCACTCCCTGGGCTCCCAGATTTTCTTTAAAGCGTCCAAAGGTACAAATGGGAACTGGATCATAAAAAAACCACTCTTTAGCAAGTACGCTAAATCAGACGCGATTGTCAAGAGAAGAGAATCAAATTCTCAATGCGTGGGAGAATAAGTCTGTCTAGGATGAACGGTGAACTTCCGACCGATCCTTGATAAAATAAGGCGGCTGCCCTATAATGACTCAAATCATCTATAATATAGGAGCAAGGAGACTTTCATGGCCAAGGAACTGAGCGAGCACGGATACGATCGGGAAGAAGAATATTTCTACAAAAAAAACAAAGAACTCCTGGACAAGATGCGCGCCGAGCTGGATGCCAAGCGGGCCGAGCAGGAGGCCAAGGGCGCGCAGAATCCGCACTGGATGAAATGCCCCAAATGCGGCCAGGACATGGAAGAGGTTCCTCTGGCCGGGATCAAGGCGGACCAATGCACGAACTGCATGGGGATCTATTTCGACAAAGGAGAGTTGGAACTTCTCCTGGGTTCGCAGGAGCCCAAAGGATTTCTGGGCGGCCTGAAACGGCTATTTAAAAGATGAGACTGCCGATCGGCGAAAAGGGCCCCGATTTTTCCCTGCCCGGAGTGGACGGCAAGACCTACACCTTGCAAAGCTTCTCGGGCAAACCCGTCCTGGCGGTGATGTTCACCTGCAATCACTGTCCCTACGTCCAGGCCTACGAAGACCGTCTGATCGCGATCCAGGAAGACTATGCCGACCGCGGCGCGCAACTGGTGGCGATCAACGCCAACGAAACAAAAAATTATCCGGAAGACAACTTCCCCAAAATGGTCGAACGGGCCAAAACCAAAGGCTACAACTTTCCTTACCTAAGAGACGAAGACCAGTCCGTCGCCGAAGCCTACGGCGCCCATTACACGCCCGAGATCTTTGTCCTGGATCGGGAACGTCGGCTCCGTTACACCGGCCGGATCGACGACAACTGGCAGAACCCGAAGGCGGCCAAATCCCGAGACCTTCGCGACGCCATGGAGGCCCTGCTCGACGGGCGCGCCGTTTCCCAACCGGAGACGCACGCGTTCGGATGCACCATTAAGTGGGCTAAACCGTAGCAGGCAAGACCCTCCGGAGAGCCAAATGAAAGAGGGCGACCGTTTTCAACGGGCGTTTGAGGATGCCGCCATCGGCATGGCCCTCCTGGCCGTGGAGCCGCTCGGCCGATACATCGAGGTCAATCCGACCTTCTGCCGAATGACCGGTTACACGCGGGAAGAACTGCTCGCCCGAAATTTCCAAAGCATCACGGCCTCTCAAGACATCGACAGGAACGTCGAGCAGTTGCAACCGCTCTTGCGGGGAAGCATCCCCTCCATCCAACTGGAAAAACGGTACGTCCGCAAAGACGGAGGTTTGTTTTGGGTCCGCTTGAACGTTTCCCTCGTCCGAGACGACCGGGCCCAACCCTTGTACTTCATTGTCCAAGTCGAAGACATCGACGACCACAAACAGACGGAAGAGGCGTTGCGCGACTCCGGTCAACTCAATGAACAAATCATTCGGAGCGCCCGCGAAGGCATTGTTGTTCATGATCGCGAGCTGCGATACCGGGCCTGGAATCCCTACATGGAGGAGATGACCGGCCTGCGGTCGGAGTGGGTGTTGGGAAAACATCCCCTCGAGCTGGTTTCCATTCAGCGAGAGCACGGAAGACACATCCTGACCGAAGAAAACGTAAAAGAAATCCTGGACGGCCTGACCCGGGCCATGGCCGGCGAAACCGTCACGCGGCGGGACCTCGCGGTGATGTTAAAACAGGCCGGGCAAACAACGTGGAACTCGGTCCGATACGATCCGCTTAAAAACGCGCAGGGCGAGATCACGGGTGTGATCGTCACGGCGAGGGACATCACGGAGCGCAAGCGGGCGGAAGAGGCCTTGCGGGAGTCGGGTCAATTCAACCAGCAAGTGGTCGCCAATGTCCGAGAGGGCATCATCGTTTATGATCGCGATTTGCGGTATTTGGTTTGGAATCCGTTCATGGAGGAGCTGACCGGCTTGCGGGCCGAGAAGGTTCTGGGGAAACGGCCGAGGGATTTATTGTCGATTTACCAAGAGGAGCACGGCAAGCTTCTGATGGAAAAAGAGACCGTGGAAGCCATCGAGGCCAGCATCCAACGGGCGATGGCCGGGGAGACTTTTTCGTATCTGGATATCCCGTTTTTGATCAAGCCGTACGGCGAGACGGGCTGGACCTCGGTGCGGTACGGTCCGTTCCGCAACGCCCAGGGCGATATCGTCGGCGTCATCGCAACGGTGAGGGACATCACCGAGCAGAAACACCTGGAGGAACAGCTGCGCCATGCCCAAAAACTGGAAGCGGTCGGCCAATTGGCCGGAGGGGTCGCGCACGAATTCAACAACATGCTGACGGCCATCATGGGGAATCTCGACCTGGCGATCGATCAAATACCCGCGGCATCGGATCAGCGGTCCATCCTGACCGCGGCGTTGCAGGCGGCCCGCCGGGCCGCGTCGCTGACGCAACAGTTGCTCACCTTCAGTCACCGGAGTCCCATGGACCTTCAACCCCAGGACCTCGGCGCCATAGCCAACGCCGTCGCGCACCTCCTGCGCCAAACCTTTGATCGACGGATCGAGGTCACGGTCCACGCCGCCGGAGACCTCTGGACGGTTCTCGCGGATGCCGGGCAGATGCACCAAGTGATCATGAACCTCTGCGTCAACGCACGGGATTCCCTGGTCGACTGCATAAACGGAGCGGTTCGGGAACCCGTTCCGGCCGGCTGGGCCCCCCGCATCGTCATTGCGGCGGAAAACGTCCGGATCGATGACGCCTACTGCAAGCTGCACCTCGACGCCCGGCCCGGAGAATACCTTCGCTTCTCGGTCAACGACAACGGCTACGGCATCGAAGAAACGATCAGCCATCGCATTTTCGAACCGTTCTTCACCACCAAAGAAGTCGGACGGGGCACGGGACTCGGCCTGGCCACGGTTTACGGAATCATGAAGCAGCATCAAGGCTGGATCGATCTGTCCAGCGCCAAATTTAAGGGTACGACCTTCAAGCTCTATCTCCCCCGCACCCACCGGACGGCGGGCCCGACGCCCCCGAAGGCCGCGCGGGGAGAAGAGCCCGCGCGCGGGACCGAAACCATCCTGTTCGTCGACGATGAAGCCCCCATTCGCCGCCTGGGCCAGACGATCCTGGAGCATCACGGATATACCGTGCTGCTGGCCAAAGACGGCGAGGAAGCGATCGAAGTTTTCAAGCGGGAACACGGCCGGATCAACCTGGTCGTGCTGGACTTGACGATGCCCCGCATGTCGGGACATGAGGTTCTCAGACAGCTTCTTCACCTGGACCCGGCCATGCGCTTCCTGATCTCAAGCGGCCATCAAACGCCGGGGACCTCGACCGAACTCCAGAATCTCGGGATGATCGATCTCGTCCCCAAACCCTACAGCCCAGACGAACTCGCGCACAGCGTGAGAAAGCTCCTGGACGCCGCCCTCCCTCCGAGAGAAGTTCGGTAGAGACAACCCTCTTGATCATCCCGTTCGACGCCTGTATAATGAACCTCGCTCTTCTGCGAATACCGAACGAACAACGTGAGCGGGACGGGGAGGCGGATCAGATGCAAGATGCAGGAGGATGGATGCCGGTGAAAAATCGCTTCATCACCCGCATCCTTCATCCGGGATGAAGCCCCCGTAGTCGGGCGGCGACGCGATCCCCTACAAAATAGATCGGAGGAACGAATGGCCGAAGTGAAGTGCGTGCATTGCGGACTGACCCGCGAGGGAATAACGGGATACGCCTACGGAGGACAGCTCGAAGCCGAGATCAAGTCGAAGATCTGCGGCGTCTGCTGGCAGGAATGGAAAGGCATGTCGATCAAGATCATCAACGAATACCGCCTGGACCTCAACGATCCTCACGCCAACAAGATCCTCATGGATCAAATGCGGGGCTTTTTGAACATGCCCAGCGCGGAAGGCCAGCCCAAATAACCCGTCCATGGAAGCCTAGCCGTACCGGTCTTCCGTCCAGGGATCGGCGCCGTTGGAATATCCCCGCACCTCCCAGAAACCCGGACGGTCTTCCGCAAGGAAGGCCATCGCCTTGATCCATTTCGCGCTTTTCCAGGCATAGCGTTTCGGGATGACCATGCGCGCCGGCCCGCCGTGCTCGATAGACAAGGGCTGTCCGTTCCAGCGATGGGCGATCAGGACGTCGTCGTCGTTCAATACCGACAACGGAACGTTGGTGGAATAGCCGTCGTGCGAGGTGAAGAGCACATGCTTCGCCCCGGGCTTCGGCCGGACCACGTCGAGGAGATGCTTGAAGGACACCCCTTCCCAGCGATTGTCGAAGGTGCTCCAGGTCGTCACGCAATGAAAGTCCGTCAAAAGCGCGACCTGCGGCTGGGCCATGAAGTCCTGCCAATCCCATGTCACCGGATTCTCGACCAAGCCCTGGACATCGAGCGACCATTTTTCAAGCGGCACCTCGGGCTGGAGGCCGAGGTCCAGGACCGGGAAGCCCTTCGCCAAATGCTGACCGGGGGGCAGCCGGGGCTTCTCCCTGGATTGTGCGTCGGGGTTTTGCCGCACCGAAACCCCTTCTTCCCGGCCCTGCCCGTCCGGCAGGCGGGCCTGCGGCGTGAGTCCCCGCTTCTCGCGCGCCCATTCTTCTTTTTTCTGAATCAGTTTATCTTTGGGATCGCTCATCGCGTTTCATTCTAACATCAGCCATGCTCCTGTTCAAGATTGCTTCATCCCGCAAGTTGACATATCGTCGCCGAACCCTTTATATTAGTTAATTTGAACGACAATTCTATGCGGTGGGTGGCGCAGGCGGGCGCCCCATCCGACCGCAACGCAAAAGCCAAGGGCTCTTTTGTGGGGTTCCCCTTATCAATTATCGGAGCATGCCAAGTGAGGACGGATGGGGCTGCCGAAGGACAGGACCC
>Ga0335079_10011682_pt1 | contig 10018 bp, 7 predicted proteins | sample Lox_Sample_33_FD_206719 | JGI IMG/M metagenome (GOLD analysis project Ga0335079, IMG submission 206719) | Soil microbial communities from Loxahatchee National Wildlife Refuge, Florida, United States - Lox_Sample_3.3 | ecosystem: Environmental > Terrestrial > Soil > Wetlands | place: USA: Florida...
AAAATCAGTATCAGGACGGCGCCATTACACACGGCGAGCGCTACAACAAGATCATCGAAATCTGGTCCAAGGTTACCGAGCGCGTCTCCGACGAAATGTTCCAAGCCATGGAAGAGGACGACCGGACCGGCCGCTACCTCAACCCGATTTACATCATGGCCGACTCCGGCGCGCGCGGATCCAAACAGCAGATCCGCCAGCTCTCCGGTATGCGCGGCTTGATGGCGAAGCCTTCCGGCGAAATCATCGAGACCCCGATCACCGCCAACTTCCGCGAAGGTCTCGACGTGCTGCAGTACTTCATCTCGACGCACGGCGCCCGTAAGGGTCTGGCCGATACCGCCCTGAAGACGGCCGATTCCGGTTACCTGACGCGCCGCCTGGTGGACGTAGCGCAGGACGTGATCATCAGCGAAAACGACTGCGGCACCACCGAAGGCATTTACGTCGAGCCGATCATCGAATCCGGCGAAATCATCGAACCGTTGCGCGACCGCATCGTGGGCCGCGTAGCGCTCGAAGACCAGAAGGATTACGAAGGCAACGTGATCGTTGCTGTCAATCACGAGATCACGGAAGACCTGGCGGCGGCGATTCAAGCGGCCGGTATCGAGCGCGTGAAGATCCGCTCGGTGCTGACCTGCGAATCAAAGCGCGGCGTCTGCGTCGCGTGCTATGGCCGCAACCTCGCTACTGGCCGGCTAGTGGAGCGCGGCGAAGCAGTCGGTGTGATCGCAGCGCAATCAATCGGCGAGCCCGGCACGCAGTTGACTATGCGTACCTTCCACATCGGCGGAACGGCAACCAGGGTCAGCGAACAATCCACGCAGGACGCCAAATCGGACGGTTTTGCCCGGTATATCGGGATCCAGACCGTTCGCAGCAAGGCCGGCGAACTGATTGCCATGAACCGCAACGGCATTATGGCGGTGGTGGACGATAAGGGACGTGAAAAGGAACGCTATCCGGTGGTGTACGGCGCGCGCATTCTGGCTGAAGACGGCGCTCCCGTGAAAAACAACCAGATCCTGCTCGAGTGGGATCCGTACACGTTCTCGATCCTCACCGAGGTCAGCGGCGTGGTGCACTTCAAAGATCTGATCGACGGCCTGACGCTGCAGGAACAGGTGGACGAAGTGACCGGTATGTCGCAGCTCGTGGTTACGGATTCTCCCGACGAGAAGCGGCAGCCGCAGGTGGTGGTTCGTCCGGAAGGCGCCCAGGGATCGCGTTCCGAGGCCAAGAAGTACCTCATGCCGACGCACGCACACCTGATGGTCCGTGACGGCGAAGAGGCCCATGCCGGCGACGTGCTCGCCAAGATACCCCGCGAAACCACCAAGACCAAAGACATCACCGGCGGTCTGCCGCGCGTGGTGGAGCTGTTCGAAGCCCGCAAACCGCGAGAGACGGCCATCATCGCGGAAATCAACGGCGTCGTGAAGTACGGCGAAGTCACCAAGGGCCAGCGCAAGATTTTCGTGGTCGGTGACGACGGCGAACAGCGTGAATACTCGCTGCCGCGCGGTGTTCACATCAACGTCCAGGAAGGCGAGCGGGTCAAAGCCGGCGAGCCGCTCATGGACGGACCGCGCAACCCGCACGACATTCTGGATGTGCTCGGGGAAAAAGAACTGCAGAAATACCTGGTGAACGAAATCCAGGAAGTCTATCGTCTGCAGGGCGTCAATATCAACGACAAACACCTGGAAGTCATCTCGCGGCAGATGATGCGCTGGGTGGAGATCGAGGACATTGGCGACAGCGAATTCCTTCCCGGCGAAATCGTCGACAAGTTCAAGTTCCGGGTGGAGAATCAAAAAGTCGAGGAAGCGGGCGGCCGTCCGGCGAAAGGCAAGGCTAAGCTGCTCGGCATCACCAAGGCTTCGCTGTCGACCGATTCGTTCATCTCGGCGGCCTCCTTCCAGGAGACCACGCGCGTGCTCACCGAAGCCGCCATCAACGGTAAAGTGGACTACCTCCGTGGTCTGAAGGAGAACGTGATCATGGGGCGGCTGGTTCCAGCCGGCACCGGTATGGAGTATTACCGCCAGGTGAAGATCGAAGGCGAGGACGTGGTGGAAGAGCCAGTGACAGAAGTCCCGCTCGACGCAATTCCGGGCTACGACGAAGAAACTCGTCTGCAGTACGCCGGCGGCCTGCCGGAAGATACCAGCGAAGAGCCGCTCGCTGAATAATCGACAGTGGCGCCCGGCGTTTTGTCGCCCCCGACAAAATCGCTCGGCGCCACTGCTCTATGCGATAGTAAAAGTATCCATGCTTGGCGAGGTGTTTTGAAGCGGCTCCTGCTGTGTCTTCTTCCGGCGATTTTTGCGCTTGTTAACACGGCTCACACATCCCAGTTGGCTGTGATCGTCTTGAATACCCTGAGTTGGGGCAACGGGCGGTTGCCGTCCGACTGGCAGATCAAAGTCGTCCACGGCAAGCCCGATCTGTCTGTGTGCACCGAAGCGGACGTGTCCTGCCTCCATTTGAAAGCCATCAAGTCCTCTTTTGGTTTGGAACGTGGAGTGGAGGTCAATCCCGATGAAACCCGGTTTCTGACCTGGCGCTGGAAAGTGACGCAGTTGCCCCTGGGCGGTGATTTCCGCCACGCTACCACCGATGATCAGGCTGCCCAAGTACTGGTGGCCTTCTCCGACCGGCGTATCCTTAGCTACATTTGGGATTCGACGGCTCCGAAAGGCACCGCGCAGTCGGCCAGTTCGATTCCCCTGGTCCATATCTTTGCGGTGGTTTGCGAGTCTGGCACGGCGGAAGCGAACCACTGGGTTTCCGAAGCCCGCGACGTCGGCGCCGATTATTATCACGCCTACGGCCGCCCGGCGCCCCCGGTCAAGGGCCTGCGCCTGCAAATCAATTCCCAGCATACGGGCACGACCGCGGAAGCCTACTTTGGGGAAGTGGCGTTTCGCAGTACGCTGCAGTAATGATCCTGGTCACGGGAGCTACCGGATTTATCGGCAGCCATCTCGTGGAGACGTTGCTTGCGCGCGGCGAAAAGGTTCGCGCCCTCATTCGCCGGCGCAGTTCACTCCCTGCCGTCGATCTCGCTTACGGCGATGTCGTCTCCGGCGCCGGGCTCGAAGAGGCGCTGACCGATGTCGACGTGGTGATCCATCTCGCCGGAGCCACCAAGGCGCTGCATTGTCGCGATTACTACACAGCCAACGTCAAAGGCACCGAGAGGCTGGCGCGGGCGGTCGCCAGCCGGCCCATCCGCCTTGTTCATGTCAGTTCTTTGGCGGCCGCGGGTCCCAGTTCTCCCGGAGTTCCGATAACCGAAGATGCCCCCACGCAACCGATCACGCATTACGGAAAATCCAAACTCGAGAGCGAATATGCCGTCCGTGCCTTGCGGCCGGACGCGGTGATCGTTCGCCCACCCGTCGTCTATGGACCGCGCGATACTGATGTTCTGCAGGTGCTGAAACCGATCTCCAGAGGCTGGGCTTTGCAAATCGCGGGTACCGAACGATGGTTCAGCGCCATCTTCGTGCGTGATCTCGCCGACGGGTTGCTAGCTGCCGCACGCTCGCCCGTGGCCGCGGGCCGCACCTATTTTATTTCGCACCCATCACCAGTCTCCTGGCGCGAATTGGCCAGCGTCGCCGGCCGGATTATGGGCCGCTCTCCGCGATTGCTCCGCGTGCCTGGCGCAACCGCCCTCGCCGCCGGCTTCTTGGCGGAGGTCTGGGCCCACACCACGGGCAAGCCCGGTATCCTCTCACGTGAAAAAGTCATGGAAGCCCGCTGCCCCGCGTGGGTCTGTGATTGCCGGCGCGCGGCTGTCGAACTCGGTTTCGAAGCTTCCACCGGTTTGGAGAAAGGCCTTGGCGAGACACTCGCCTGGTATAGGGTGGCCGGATGGCTTCACTATTGAAGAAAGAAACCACGTTTTGGCCCGTGGACAAGGTCATACTGGCCTATCTCGCGTTCAGCACTGTGGCCGTTCTCTGGGGCTGGAACAACCTACCCGACGCTCCGGCCCTTTTGGCGGCTCACTGCGCCGGCGCAGCCTTAATCGTCCTTGAAGTCCGGAAGCCGAACCCCACAAGTTGGTTTTTCCGCCACTGGTATCCGCTTCTATATGTGTCCGCCTGTTACCGGGAGATGGCGCTTCTGGTTCCCGCCCTGCGGCAAGGCAGCGCCGATCGGGCGTTGGCGAACCTCGATCATTGGGTCTGGAGCGTCGATCCCACCGTCTGGCTCGAGCGAATCCAGTCGCCTCCGGTAACGGAATATCTGCAGGTCATCTACACTCTATTCGTGCCCGTTGTTCTGGCCCCTGCATTTATCTTGTGGCTGCGGCGCAGTTATCCCGCATTTCAATATTTTGCATTCCTGATTGCGCTGGGATATCTCGTATCCTACGTGGGATACTTGCTGGTTCCGGCCCGGGGGCCCAGATTCCTTCTCGCACCCTTGCAGCACGTTCCGCTGCGCGGTCTGTGGCTGTTTCAGCAGATGCAAGGAACTTTGGATCGCCTTGAGTCCGCTCACTACGACTGCTTTCCGAGCGGCCACACCGAACTGACCATCCTGGCGTGCTGGAGCACCCGCCAATTCGGCAGAAATTGGCTGTTTTGGCTATATTTTGCCTACACTCTTTCCATCATTTTTGCTACAGTTTATCTTCGATACCACTATTCGGTGGATGTATTTGCGGGGATCCTGGTCGCTATAATTCTTCTGGCAACCGCCCCGTTTCTTTATAGAAAGCTGACGTAATCCGTTCGAACGCTGGAATAAGGGAGCTTGCAGTTGGCAGGTATCGAGATTGTATCCGCCGATAACCAAGGCATTCGGGAGTTCGTGGAACTGCCCTATCGGCTCTATCGCAACGACCCCCACTGGGTGCCGCCGCTGCGAATTGCCGTGAAAGAGTTGTTGGACCGCGCCAAGCATCCGTTTTACAAGAATGCCGAGGCGGAATTCTTTCTCGCCCGGCGTAACGGGGACGTGGTCGGACGCATTGCGGCCGTGATCGATCGTGCCCACAACCAGTTTCACGGAGAAAACGCAGGCTTCTTCGGGTTCTTCGAATGCGTGGATGACCCGGCTGCCGCGGAGGCGCTGCTGACGCGCGCCCGTGAATGGGTGTCCCAGCGAGGGGCGCGGTTTTTGCGCGGACCGGTAAACCCCTCAACCAACTACGAGTGCGGCATGCTGATCGAGGGCTTCGACTCGAGCCCGATGGTCATGATGACTTACAATCCGCCATATTATCCAACGTTAATGGACCAGGTCGGCTTGCGCAAAGCTAAAGACCTGCTGGCGTACTCTAGTTCCACAAAGCGCATTAATGCGCACAAGATTGAGCGTGTCGCCGATCGAGCCTTGGCGAAGAATGGCATTCGCGTCCGTCCCATTAACATGAAAGCTTTCGCCCGCGAGGTGGAACTTGTGTGGAACGTCTACAGCTCCGCATGGGCGCGGAACTGGGGCTTTGTCCCCATGACGCGGGAAGAGTTCTTTCAGCAGGGTAAGGAGATGAAGCAAATCCTCAAACCCGACCTGGTGCTCATTGGCGAAGCCGGCGGGCGTGTAGTGGGGTTTGCGTTGGCGCTGCCCGATATCAACCAGGCGCTCAAACCCGCCGGTGGATCCCTGTTCCCAACGGGTCTACTGAAAATCCTGTATTATCAACGTCTAGTGAAGAGTGTACGGGTCCTGGCACTGGGGGTGGTGGAGGAACACCGGGCCTCCGGGCTGGCGGCCGCCTTTTATGCGACACTGGTTCGAAACGCGCGGAATCTCGGCTATGGTGAGTGCGAAATGTCCTGGATCCTAGAGGACAACGTGTTGATGAATCGCTCCCTGGAAGCGATGGGGGCGAAGCGGTACAAGACATACCGAATCTACGATTGGAGCTGAGGACGATGCGTGTACCGAGTGTCGACATCACCGGTAAAAAAAAGGGAAGCGGATCGAACGACCTCTTTGAAAAGTGCCGCAGTTTCACTCGTCCGAGTGATTTGCAGTCAGCCGGACTGTACATGTATTTCGAGGTTTTCGGCGATCGCGAGGGATGCGCCGCTGGTGAGGTTCGGCTGGGCAAGCGCAGCGTCCTGATGTTCGGGTCCAACGACTACCTCGACCTGATCACCCATCCGAAAGTCAAAGAAGCCGCGGCCCAGGCCATCCGCAAGTACGGCAGCGGATGCAGCGGATCCCGCCTGCTGAACGGTACGCTTGACCTGCACGTGAAGCTGGAAAGCGAGCTGGCGGCCTTCGTTCACAAGCAATCGGCGGTTATTTTCGGCACCGGCTTTCAGGCCAATTACGCGACTCTCTCGGCGCTTACCGAGAAGGGCGACGTGATGATCTGCGATCACAACCTCCATGCGAGCCTCGTCGAAGGCGCGCTGCGGTCGCCGGCGCGTACTGCCCGGTTCCGTCACAACGATCTCGATCACCTCGAACGCTGTCTCGAAAACTGTCCGCCGGAAGAGAAGATTCTACTCGTCACCGAAGGCGTGTTCAGCATGGAAGGCGACATCGCCGACCTTCCCGGCATTCTGAAATTGGCGAAACCCTACGGGGCGCGCGTATACGTTGACGAGGCGCATGGCATTGGCGTGCTGGGCCCGACCGGCGCTGGCGCAGCCGAGCATCTCGGCGTGCTCGACGACGTGGACATCGTCATGGGTACGTTCAGCAAATCGCTCGCCTCGGTGGGCGGCTTCATCGCCGGAGAGACGGCGGTGATCGACTATCTGAAGCACACCGCGCGCCCATTTGTCTTTTCAGCCAGTCTTCCCGCAGCGTCTGTAGCCGCGGTTGCCGCGGCCTTGCAGATCATGAAGAAAGAGCCGGAGCGCCAGCGCCGGCTGCTCCGCATCGCGGCACTCTTGCGGGATGAGTTGCGCGCCCGCGGGTTCGCCGTTCTGCCGGGCGAGACCGCCATTGTTCCGGTTGTGATCCGCGAAGAGATGGATCTATGCCGGCTCTGCAAAGCCCTCCTTCAGGAGGGCATCTATATCAACCCCGTGCTGCGGCCGGCTGCGGCCCAGAACCTGCTGCGGATCTCCTGCACCGCGGCGCACACCGAAGCGCATGTCGATCGCTTGGTGACGACGCTGGTGAAGGTCGCCCAGTCGCTCGGAATTGAACCCTAGCCGCACATTTTTCGGACACACAAATCCGGACTGGGGCAGGTCTCCGACCTGCCGGTCCCTGCCTTCCACGGAATGCTACCCTAGCAAGCAATGAGAGGTAGATGGGCGCTGGCGTGCGCCGGAGCCGTCCTGGTCGGAGTGGGCGTCGGATCCTTCTACCGCTTCCGCAAACCCGCAACGCCGACGCCCGCGCGCACCGCGACTCCGGCGCTCGCTCCTTCCTCGTTCACCATTACCGGCAAGATCCGTCCGGCTCACATCATCGTGGTCAATCCGGATGTCGCCGGTAACATCGATGAATTCGAGGTGAATGTGGGAGATCAAGTCGTCGAAGGCCAGGAGCTTGCCCGAGTGGGAGGGGCAGCGCTGGAAACTCAGCGCACCGACATGGCCGCCGCCGTGGAGAAGGCACAGGCTCGCGTGGAAGCGGCCGAGAAGTCGGTGAGCGCCGCTCAGGGCGACGCTCTACGGGCGCGCAGAGACGCGCAGCGGATTCGCGCGGAGTTCGACCGCGTTGAGAAAAACTACGAGCGCCAGAAGTTGCTCATGGCCGCCGGCGCCACGCCGCGGCTGACTTACGAAAAAGCCGAGCGCGACTACGAAAGTGGCCGGCAGGAATGGGAGGCCGTGGACAAGGCAGCACGCGCCACTGAGCAGCGAGTTCAAGACACTATGAAAGAACTAGACGGCGCCAACAAAATTCTGGCGGACCGTAACGAGGAGTTGGAAGACGCGGAATATGCGGAGGGATCCGGAACCGTCCTGGCTCCCGCCGATGGTATCGTCGTGGCTCGGAACGGCCAGGTCGGCCAGCCCTCCGGGCAACTCACCGGCGGTCTTTTCGAGATTGGCACCGATTTGTACGACCTCGAAGTCGCCGCCGATGCTAAATCCGAGTTGCTGCATCGCTTGAAGCCCGGCCAGCCCGCGCTCGTCATCATCCCCGATTTGCAGGGCACCAGCATCACCGGTGAAGTGAAGGAGATCAAAGACGGGCAGGCGGTCGTCAGCTTCACGAGCCAGAATCCCGCTATCCAGCCGGGCATGGTGGCCCAGATCCGGGTGCAAGCCCAATGAATCCGCGGGTGATCGCCACGATGCCGTAAAATGGGAGATTCCGGACAAAAACCATGGAATTTCTTGCCTCCAGCCTGCTTGAGCTCATCACGCAGACGGCCACCAACCTCCCTCCCGATGTGCGTGCCGCTATGTCAATTGCTTCCGGCGCGGAAGCGCCGGGGACGCAGTCCTCGCAGGCACTGAGCATCATTCTGTCGAACATCGATATGGCTGTCGAGGACGAAGGGCCCATCTGCCAGGATACCGGCATGCCGACCTTCGTCGTGCATACGCCCGTCGGCGTCAACCAGATTCAGATCAAGAGAGCCATCAAGGAAGCAGTCGCCGAGGCCACCAGGCGCGGCAAGCTGCGGCCCAACTCCGTCGATTCCATCACCGGAAAAAACAGCGGGAATAATCTCGGCGAGGAGACGCCGGTCATCCACTTCGAACAGTGGGAACACGACGAGATCGAGGTGAAGCTGATCCTCAAGGGTGGCGGGTGCGAGAACAAGAACATTCAATATTCCGTGCCTTGCAACCTCGATCATCTGGGCCGCGCCGACCGCAATCTGGAAGGCGTGCGCAAATGCATTCTCCACGCGGTGTGGCAAGCCCAGGGACAGGGTTGCGCGCCCGGCGCGGTAGGTGTGTGCATCGGCAGCGATCGCGCCCACGGTTATGCCCTCGCCAAGCAGCAGCTCTTCCGCACTCTGGATGACGTGAATCCGGTTCCGGAACTGGCGAAGGTTGAAGCCGAAATCATGGAGGAGGCCAATCGCCTCGGCGTCGGAGCCATGGGGTTCGGCGGAAAAGTCTCTCTGATCGGATGCAAGATAGGCGCAGCCAATCGTCTTCCCGCCAGCTTCTTCGTCTCTGTTGCCTACGAATGCTGGGCTTTCCGCCGGCTCGGTGTCCGGCTGGACGCCACCAGCGGCGCCATCACGAGTTGGCTTTATCGCGATCCCTCCAGGCCTGTCGAACGGATGGCCCGCGGGGAAGGGTTTCCGCTGACCGGGCGGGAAGTGATCCTTACCCCGCCCCTGACTGAAGCCCAGATGCGCGCCCTGAAGGTGGGCGACGTCGTCCTGATCAGCGGTGAGATGTTCACCGGGCGCGATAACGTCCACGCGCACCTCATGAAGAATCCGCCGCCTGTCGACCTGCACGGCGCAGCGTTGTATCATTGCGGTCCGGTGATGCTGAAGCAGGGTGACCGGTGGATGGTAAAGGCGGCCGGGCCCACCACCAGTAGCCGCGAGGAGCCCTACCAGGCCGATGTCATCCGGCGCTATGGCGTGCGGGCGGTCATCGGAAAGGGCGGGATGGGCCCCCAGACCTTAGCCGCACTCAAGGAGTGTGGCGCCGTCTATTTAAACGGCATCGGCGGCGCCGCACAATATTATGCGCGCAGCGTGGAAGAGGTGCTGGGCGTACACCTGATGGAGTTTGGGATTCCCGAAGCAATGTGGCACATCCGCGTGAAGAATTTCGCTGCCATTGTCACCATGGATGCCCACGGTAACAGCCTCCACGCGGACGTCGAACATACCACCGGAGCCGCGCTGGCTGCCTTGCAAAAAGTGTGATTTTTCGCACAGGGACTGAATCGGGCACAGACAGCTAGCGATCTATGTTGGTGTACACTTCAGTTGTCCGGTCACCCGGGGACGGGAGATCGTGTGTGATCACGAGGGGTTAAGGTATGCCTTTTGTCGGCGAGATGTTACGCCGCGAGCGAGTGAAATCCGGCCTGGACTTGGAACGGATTTCCAGGGAAACAAAGATTCCTGCGCGCCTGCTGCAAGCGATCGAGA
>Ga0335079_10011683_pt1 | contig 10018 bp, 6 predicted proteins | sample Lox_Sample_33_FD_206719 | JGI IMG/M metagenome (GOLD analysis project Ga0335079, IMG submission 206719) | Soil microbial communities from Loxahatchee National Wildlife Refuge, Florida, United States - Lox_Sample_3.3 | ecosystem: Environmental > Terrestrial > Soil > Wetlands | place: USA: Florida...
GCGAACGCGAGCTCGTAGGGCCGCGCATCGGCCGGTGCGTCCATGCAGCGGGAGAACACCTCGTTCACGAGCTCGAGCACGGCGGGCAGCGAGCGGTGGTTCTCGACGAGGTGGAGGACTCGCGCTGGAGGCGACTTTGCAAATCGCTCGATGAGCCCGCGGAACACCGCCACGTCCGCCCCGCGGAACCGGTAGATGGACTGCTTGAGATCGCCCACCGCCACCAGGACCGGCCCCCTCGCGCCGCCCTCCTCTCCGGTGAGAAGCTCCACGATCTCCTGCTGCAGCGCGTTCACGTCCTGGTATTCGTCCACGAGCAGCGCGCGCAGGCTGTCCCTGAGCTCGCCCCTCAGGTCGACGTTGTCTCGGATGAGATCCCGCGCACGCACCAGGAGATCGTCGAAATCGAGGGCCCCCTCCTCGCGCTTGCGCGCCTCGTAGCGCACCTCGGCATCCGCAATGAGCGCGCACAGTTCCCGCTTCTGCGGACCCGCCAGCATTTCAGCCGCGCCCGAAGAGAACGCCTCGCAGGCGGACACGAGCTGCTCCTTGAGGGCGCGGGCGCCATCGGAGCCCCCCACTCGCCAGCCCCGCACGGAAAGAGCAAGCTCCCTGTACCGCGCGAGAGCCTCTGCTCGCACTGGCCCTTCGCGGTCCACCTCCTCGAGTCGAGCCACGGCCCTGGCGAGTTCTTCCAGGGCGCGCGCGCCGGTTGCCGTCCGTATCTCGCTGCGGAGGGCGATGAGCGCCCGGGCCGCGGCCAGGGACGACGCCCGGGCCACCAGAACCTCGCCGGGACTGTCCTGCGCCGCGCAAATGGGCGCCGTCTCGCCGAGAGTCCTGCGCTCGCGCACGATGTCGGCCACGAGATCGCCGAGACCAGAGCGCCGCCCCCCTGTCCCGTACGCCGCCGCGAGGAGGAGTGTCTCGGGGCGACCCGCGTCGATCGCCGCCACCACCGCACCCCGCGCTGCCTCGCGCAGCCACACCTGCGAGCGCTCTTCGTCCGCGACCTCGAAGTCGGGATCGAGCCCCGCCTCGAGCGCGAACTTCTGCAGAAGGCGACCGGCGAAACCGTGAATGGTGCCGATCGCCATCCGCTCGAGCCCGTGCAAGAGCAACTTCCAGCCCCTTCCGCCATCACCTCTCGCCCGGACCAGCAGCGCCTCGCGCAGCCGTTCCTCGAGCTCCAGCGCGGCCTTTTCGGTGAAGGTGATGGCTGCTACCTCGGAGGGGTGACAAGGCACTCCCAACGCCTCGCCCGAAAAGAGCCGCACGCACAGCTCGATGAGGCAGGTGGTCTTGCCCGACCCCGCGCCCGCCGAGACCGCTGTCGGACCCGACAGGGCGAAGAGTCGCTCTGCGGTCTCGCTGAAGCGAATGGCGCTCATGCTCCTTTCTCCGCGGTCGACTGGAAGCGGCACACAGCGCCCAGAGCACACCCCCCACAGTCGCGCGAGGCGACGGGCAATTCGCCAGCGCGGATGCGCCGCACCGCGGCCAGCACCGACCTGGCAAAGTCCCGCGAACCGGCCTCTTGGTCGGTCCCGATGGACATCGGGTCGAGCCGCTCCGCCGACCGCAGGAGGAGGTAGGTGGCCTCGAGCTCTGGCCGGCCAGGCAGGGCGCGAGCGGCGGCCAAGAGATAGGTCGGCAACTGGAAGTTCGTCGCGCCGATCGCCTCCGGCGAAAGCTTCTTCCTGAGGTCGCTCTTCGCCCGTGAGTCCTTGTAGTCGATGACCAGGATTCGCCGTGCTGAGGCATCCACCCGGTCGATGCGACCGCGCAGGAGGACCTCGTCCTCTCCGTCGGAAAGGACGAGCGGCGGGATCCCGGACTGTCCTCCGAAACAATACTCGAGGAGGGTCGGGGTGGCAGCCTCGAGCGGATCGCGGCTGGCCGCGATGCCCTCGGCAGCGATCACCCGCTCCAGGCGCCGCAGCACGGCATCGCGACGCGCAGGCCACACCGCTCCATCGCCGGTGCGCCCCTCGGCCTCGAAGTGCGCAAAGAGCTCCGCCGCCGCGCGCCTGAGCTCGTCCTGTTCGCCCGGCGCACCCGAGAGCGGGGGCGCGCCGCGCCCGAGGCGTGCCCGCAGGAAACGCTCCATGATCGCATGCGCAAGTTGCCCCTCGTCGCGCGGATCGATGTCGAGATCGGCCGCCTCCGGTTCGCGCAGCCCGAGCCCGAGCTCTCCGAAAAGCCGGAACGGACAGCGCGCGTGCGTCTCGAGCTCCGAGGGGCTCCACTGCGATGGCAGAACGCGCTCCCAGTCAGGGAGGAGCGCTTCTGGAACGGCCCCTGACGCCCGCGACGCGCGGCGAGCGAGAACAGCCCCGCGCCGCTCGCTCTCCATGGCGCCGCGAGCGAGAGCCGAGGAAATGCGAGCCCGGATCTGCGGCGGCGCCAGCGCGACCGCCTTCTCGAGCTCACCCTCCCGGGCGGCCCGCGAAAAGGCCCGCATTGCCTCGATCTCGGACAGCTTTCCGGCAAGTCCCGGTTCGAGCTCGGGCGCAGGCGGCACCTCTGCTCCCGCCGCGAGGAGCGCCTCCACGGCGAGCGGCGCCGGCGCACCCAAGGTCCCCTGCGGACCGGGCCCGGGCCACACGAGCGCGAGGGCCTCCCTTCCCGCGGCGAGCGCGCAGAAGGCGGCGTGGAGTGCCTCGGCCCGTCGCACCGACCCGAGCGCGATCGCGGCCCGCCTGGCGGCACGGTTCACGGCCAACCGCTCCGGATCGCGCAAGAGCTGCTCGGGTGGAGGGGGGGACGGAAAGGCACCGCGCGCGCAGCCGACCACGATGGCGGCGCGGACCGACAGGCCGGGCGCTTCGGCCACGGACCACAGCTCGATCGCCCCTCCGGCCGGTTCCGAGGTGGGGAGCGCCGCGCCATCGAGCGCCAGGGCCAGCAAGGAACGCCACCGCTCAGCTGGCAGCACCTGCCCGCCACGCCCGATGAGGGCGAGAGCCCGGACCAGCTCGTCGGCCACCTCCTCGAGCTGCGCGAGCACCGCGAGATCGTGCCGGGCCACCTGGACCTCGCCCCGCGCCGCGCGCCGCCGCGCAACGGGGGTGACGAGCATGCGCAGGCGCGCGGCGTGCTCGCGCGGCAATCCTGCGGCCGCAAGCGGCTTCAGAAACCGCAACAGCTCCTCGAGCGCATCGGCCGACCGCAGCAGCGCGGTGCGCTCGCGCGCAGCGGACGAGGACCGCAGTGCCGCCGCGCGCTGCCGCATGGCGCTCACCGGGTCTCCCCGATCCTCGAGCGCACCGGCGCGGTCGAGCAAGAAACCGAGGCGCGACGGGGGGCGCGTCAGCCCCACATAGGGCGACGCGGCCACCGCCTCCAGTGCCGCTCGCGAGGGGCGCTCCGCCGCGAGGAGCGCAGCGAGCACCGCTCGCACCGCCGGCTCGTCCGCGAGCGGAACACCCCTCCCCACCGCGAGAGGGATGCCGCGCGCCGCACAGGCGCGGGCCAACCGCGGAGCGGCGCGGCCCCCGGAACACGCAAACAGGGCGATATCCTCGGGCGCAAACCCCTCTTCCATGAGGCGTGCGGCGAACCGAGCGGCGACCTCCGCTTCGCCCTCCTCACCCGGGCCGGCGGCACCGGCCACGAAGCCAGCGCCATCGCCGACTCCTCCACCGGCACCCCCGACGACCGCTCGCAGCGCGCATGCCAGGCGAGGAGCACGCAGCCCGCCCGCCTCGATATCCTCCAGCCCGACGACGAGGTCGCGATTCGCCGCGAGCTCATGCAGTCCCTCGAAGCGGCGCAAGAGCGCCTCCACCGGCGCCGAAACATCCGGGCGCTCCGGAAAATAGGGCAGGCGAAGATGGGTGCGACGAGCGCGACGCGAAAGCGCGCACACGACATCGAAGGCGGGCGGGCCAAGGGCACGGAATCCGTCGATGACCAGGAGATCGAGACCCTGCACCTCCTCGCTCCCCGTCCCCCGCGCCAGCGATTCTGCCAGGGCACGCTGCGCCGCAGATCCATCGAGCGCACCGAGATCAGCCAGGCGCCGCTGGTAGAGGTCAAGCGCGCTGGCGAGCATTCCCAGGCGCTCGCGGTGCTGGGGCTCCGCACCCGCCGCTTCCCACACCTGCTCCGCGCCGAGCTCGGCCTGGCGAAGCTCGCGCAACGCAGAGGTAAGCGAACGAGCGGCGCCGCTCCCAGGCACGAGTGCACCGAAGGGGCCCCCCAGTACCTCGCCGACCTCAAGCGCGAGGAGCCGCTCCGCGAGCGCGGTCAGCACCGGCCGGCGGTCGCCCGCCGCCGCCAGAAAGCCCGGCACGACCCCGTCCAGCGTCGCGATCCGCGCACCGAAGAGGATGCCGCCCTCCGCATCGCACAGCCGCGGCGCCACGCGCGCCGCCCTGAGAGCGGTGGGGACGAGACAGAGAACCGACATTGCGCCATGCTATCAGCGCGATCCGACGTTCTCCTCCTCGCGGTAGGTTGCCAGCGACCCGGTATTCTCCCAGACCTCCACCCGGGAGACGCCTACCCGCCCCCCCTCCAGCTGGGCCAGGCTCCTTCTCGCCTCGTCATAGACGAAGCGAGCCAGGTTCTCGGCGGTCGTGTTCATCTCCGTGAAGGGGGGGACCTCGTTCACGTTCTGGTGATCGAAACGCGCGCACGCCTCGGCCACGATCCGTCGCAGGTCGGCAAAGTCGACGACCATCCCGATGCCATTCAGCTCCCCCGCGCTCGCGTAGACCCGGACGCGCCAGTTGTGACCGTGCAGCCGTTCGCATTTTCCACCATGCGTTCTTATCTGGTGGGCGGCGCTGAAGGTGAACTCGTTCGCTACCTCGTAGATGGGTGCTCCCATGGCGGCCCGCAATATACCTGCCACCACACGTCGGCGCACCCAACCAGGCCTAAGTCTTAGCGAGTGCCTGCGCCACCGCCCTGGGCATCTGCCGCCATCCGGCACATGCCCCGAATGGGACCACGTCCTCCCCGGGTTCGGAAACGAGACAGTTACCCCGATCTGGCCCTCTGCAATGGCAACTCTTCGACGGGCGACTCGCTCCGAGGCTGGGGATGGGGAGACCGACGCGCTCCCGGGTTCGTCCTGCTCGCTCGGGCTCCCCCTCGCAGGAGCGATTTCGCACCTGGTCAGGTCACAGCAACCCGACAGGCACCGAGCGTGTCTCCCATCTTCTAAAGAGCTGCCACTCTACTCCGGGCCGGGAAAGGCCCGGGAGCCCGTTCCTCCCGACGTCTGAAGGCGCGGGCTTCCCGGCGGGTCTGGGAGGGCAATCGCGAGACCGGAGACGCTGTAGCCGCACGGCGAGGGAGGCAAGACCGCGGACGATCTTCATCCCTCAGCTTCAGCGACAGCTCTGCTGAAAGGTGTACGGCATCAGATCCCGAAAGGTCGCGCCGATGTGCCAATCGGTGCAGTCGGCGACCTCTGCCTCCGGATTGTAGAGAAACACCTGCACCTTCTTCGAGGGAGGGTACTTCTCGGTCGCGCTGTCGCACAGGCGAGCGGAGACGTCTTCCCCGTCACCTGCCGCGAATACCGTCCCCGGTTTCAACCTGCACCGCACGAGATTCTCCAGGCCATTGAAGATGACGCACACCTCGTAGTCATTGCGGTATTGATCGCGCGTTCCCGTGGGCATCTCTGGCGCCCACCATCGACCCATCCTCCGCGTGGGGTGCTGGGCCGTGGCCCACACTCGCCACACGTCGATGGGCTCTCTGGCCCTGAACACATAGGCAACCTGAATCCCGCCACTCCCCTGACCGGGAACCGCGTCGTGAGCTCGAGCGGCGATGCACTGACCGTTCTTTTGCCCCTGACCGAAATCCTGCGGGCTACATGCGATGCCCAGGTACTCCACGCCAGGCCCCACCTTGCGCGCGATCTTCTCGGCTTCGCCGTCCGGAGCGCGGTGACCACCGGGCGCGTGAGCGCACGCGCAGAGAACGAGTGAAAGGCAGACAATCCATCGATTCGCCATGTTGGCCTCCCGGGGTAGAATTCCCACCTGCCGCTCGCAGCAGCGGCTCTCGCGGCCCGAGAGTACGCGTGTCGACCCACACCTTCCAGAACACGGTGCGTGCCACTCACTCGGGGGAAGGCGGGCAACGATGCCCTTCGAAAGGTGACTCGCGGCGGAAGATCTCTCGGCGGCCAACCATGCTGACAGGACGCGCGTGGAGCCGGTGAAAGCGCGCACTATCCACCGGGCGCGCGTTACGATGACCTTGCGGAGTAGTAGATCAGACCCCCCGGGATTCATCCCTGGGGAGGTGTAGAAGCACCGGGTGCGGCCGCGCCACCTCGCCGGGAGCAAGACGAGCCAGAGATGATGAGAACCAGCACCTGAATGTTCTCTTCAGGCGCGGGACAAGAACTGGGCTGCGACCTCATGCAGGCTGGCACAGACGGGCGTGCCAGCGGCGAGCAGATCAGCATCCGGAGAAAGCAGATCGGGGACGATGACTACCCGCATGCCGGCGGCCAAAGCGCCGCGCGCTCCAGCGTTGGAATCCTCCAACACCAGGCAGGAGCCAGGGGCGGCGGCGAGCAGACGAGCAGCAGCGAGGAAGATATCCGGCGCCGGTTTGCCCCGCGCCACCTCGTCACCGCAGACCAACCCGTGAAAGCGCTCGAACAGACCAACCGCGGTCAGCTTCGCCCGGGCCCTGCTGCGCTGGGTAGAGGTAGCGACCGCTCTGGGCAAGCCCACCTTGTCCAGGACATCCAGCAGCTCGCGCACGCCCGGCTTGGCATCGATGCGTCGTTCGGCGATGGCCGCCCCGTATCGTTCGCCGAAGGCCTGGCGCAATTCCGCCACGGGGAAGTCTGCGCCCAGGTGGCGGCGGATGACTTGGTCCGAATCGCGCGAATCGAGTCCCACCATGGCAAGTCCGACGTCGGCACGCCATGGCAGGCCAAGGTCCTCCGCGGCCTGCGCGAGCAGCCCGAGCGCCATCCGCTCGCTGTCCAGAATGAGCCCATCCATGTCCAGGATCACGGCGTCGATCCGTCCCCAAGCCAGTGAACTCACAAGATCCTCCAACACCTTGCGTGCACCCGAGCGTCAAGAGCTTGACATCCTCTCCGGCCCAGGGGCCAGGGATTCGAACAGCTCGCGCCGCCGACGGGTGGCGACATGACGGCACCCCTCGCTGCACACCGGGCCGTGCTGGCGCACCCGATGGAAGCGCTCATCGTGTCCCGCCCTTCGGCTCGCTGCTGCATCCCGCGAGCGAGATGTGGACCAGCGCTGCTCAAGCGGGTGGATAGGCGCCTCGGCCTGGGACGCGGTCTCGCAGAATGCGGGGTAGCCGAGGTGCCTCTCGCCGCACTCGAAGCGCTGCATTTCCAGGGCCAGGCCACGCTGGAAGAAGGAGCAGCTGCGATGCGCCCCCTGTCGCGTGCCACGCTCGGCGTGGGCTCAAGCCAGAAATGGTACGCCTTCAGCAGCCACACGAGTGCACTATACACTTGGCCATGACGGTCAGTTGCGAGAGATCTCCTGCCGCGACCTCCGCGCTCCCCTCATCGAGATGGACGGCGAGGATGACACGTGCACTCGCTGGTTGAGTTGCCCGCCGAGAGTCTCGGTCTTGAAGCCTCGTGAACAGCCTCAAGGGCGTGTCCAGCCGGCTCCTGCAACGGAAGCCGGGACATCGCCAAGCACTGGATCGGCGTCCCAGGGGCCCGAGTTCGCGGCGTCTTGTGGTGGCCGTTCGCCATCTTGCGCCAGTGCGTCGAGCGACCGGACCAAAGCGCTATCCTTCCCCGCTCTTCAGGGCGGGGCTTGCCGCGCATTCTGGTCAGGCGCGCCTCTTTCTCTGCCGAGGCGCACCTGAAGTAGAGCTCTCCTACCTGGCCAAAGCTCGGGCAGCGGGTGGCAAAATATGCGCTCCCGGGGCTGGCCAGCGCGGGAGCTGCACAAAGGCCTCCAGCTTCAAGCGAAAACCAGAGCGAAATGCTCGGGAACGGCTGCCCCGGTGTGCCGCTTGCGCGCGGGAACGCAATACGGTATCGTCTGCGGACTTATACAGCATTGCGGTACCACTTTTCTTGTTTGTGCCTTCCCGCTCGGCCGCGCGCCGCATAAAGAGGAGAACAACGATGAGCATGTTTTGTTACCAGTGCGAACAGACCACCCAGTCCAAGGGCTGCACCGTGATGGGCAACTGCGGCAAGGACCCCACCACGGCGGCGCTGCAGGATCTCCTCATGCACGCGACCATCGAGATGTCGACCTACGCCCATCGCGCGCGCCAGGCCGGCAAGGTGGACCATCAACTCGACAAGGCGATGCTCGAGGCACTCTTCACCACCGTCACCAACGTCAACTTCGATCCCGCCCGGCTGGAGGTTCTCCTCCACGACATGGCCACACAGTGCGACCGCGCGCGCAAGCTCTGCGAAAAAGCTGGCGCCCCCACGAACGTCCCCGCCCCGTGGACCCCGGCCAAGGACAGCGTGGGATTCGTGAAGCAGGGAGAGTCGGTCGGGATCGCGACGCTGACCAGCAAGCTCGGTCCGGACGTGACGGGCCTGCACCAGATGCTCGCGTATGGCCTCAAGGGCGCCGCCGCCTACGCGGAGCATGCGCGCATCCTCGGCCACGAGGATGACCGCGTGTATGCCTTCTTCCACGAGGCCCTCGCTTACCTTGGGCGCGAGAACCCGAGCGCGGATGAACTGGTATCCCTCTGCATGCGCTGCGGAGAGGTGAACCTGAAGGTCATGGAGATTCTCGACAAGGCCAACACCGGAACCTACGGGCACCCGGTCCCAACGCCGGTCCGGATCGAGCCGAAGAAGGGCAAGGCCATCCTCGTCTCCGGCCACGATCTCAAGGACCTCGAGCTTCTCCTCGAACAGACCGCCGGCAAGGGCGTGAATGTCTACACTCACGGCGAGATGCTGCCCGCCCACGGATACCCGGGCCTGAAGAAGCATCCGCACCTCGTGGGCAACTACGGCGGCGCGTGGCAGGACCAGGCGAAGGAGTTCGATGAGTTCCCTGGCGCCATCCTCATGACCACGAACTGCATACAGCGTCCTCGCGAAAGCTACCGGGCCCGCATCTTCACGAGCGGCCTGGTGGCCTGGCCGGGCGTCCGCCACATCGCCGATGGCAACTTCGCGCCCGTCATCCAGGCGGCGCTGGCCGCTCCTGGCTTCGCCAGGGACGGCGGAGACAAGACCATCCTCGTCGGCTTCGGCCATGAGGCGGTGCTCTCCGTGGCGGGGAAGGTGGTGGAGGCTGTCAAGTCGGGCGCCGTGAAGCACTTCTTCCTCATCGGTGGCTGCGACGGTGCCCGCTCCGGGCGCAATTACTACACCGAGCTCGCCGAGTCCGTTCCGAACGACTGCGTCATCTTGACGCTCGCCTGCGGCAAGTACCGCTTCAACAAGAAGGACTTCGGCACCATCGGCGGGATTCCGCGGCTGCTCGACATCGGCCAGTGCAATGATGCCTACTCGGCCATCCAGATCGCGTCAGCGCTCGCCAAGGCCTTCGGCACCGACGTGAACGGCCTGCCACTCTCGCTCGTCCTCTCGTGGTACGAGCAGAAAGCCGTCGCCATCCTGCTCACGTTGCTCTCGCTCGGCATCAAGAACATCCGGCTGGGCCCGACGCTGCCAGCCTTCGTGACACCGTCCACACTCAATGTGCTGGTACAGAAGTTCGGCCTCAAGCCCACCACCACCGCTACCGACGATCTGAAGGCAATCTTCGCCTGAGGCAGGGACCGGGAACCGAAAACCTCAGCCCAAGGGCCGCAAGGCCCTTGGGCTGCTCTTCGTCTGCCCGTCGGGCAGCAGGTCACCGCGGGACTGGAGAGCGCCGCGAAGGAGCCAGCCGGATCACGAGCACTGCACCGGACCGGTACATCCAAAGGATCCAGAGCAAATTGGAGCCGTGTTGATGACGCAACTCACGGTGTTGAAGCTGCCGCTCACGTTCGACCCGTCCGACATCACCAGGGTGAAGCTTCCCGCAACCGCCGATCCGTTCACGGAGGT
>Ga0335079_10011684_pt1 | contig 10018 bp, 6 predicted proteins | sample Lox_Sample_33_FD_206719 | JGI IMG/M metagenome (GOLD analysis project Ga0335079, IMG submission 206719) | Soil microbial communities from Loxahatchee National Wildlife Refuge, Florida, United States - Lox_Sample_3.3 | ecosystem: Environmental > Terrestrial > Soil > Wetlands | place: USA: Florida...
AGACTTGAAAGGACATATTCTCATTCGATGCTCTGGCACTCGCTGAATCACTCCCGATTCGTCATTGCTGTTTCAGAATTTACAAAGCAGGATATTCTGAGTACATTTCACCTTGAAGAGAAGAGGATCAAGGTAATCCCGGAGGGTGTCGGCGGACAGTACCGCCCGATGAAGAATACACCAAGGATCGGTGAGTTCAAAAAGCAGTTCGGAATTCAGGCGCCGTTCATATTATTCGTCGGAAACATCAAACCGCACAAGGACTTACCAACTCTCCTGGAGGCTTTCCGGATCCTGCGACGTTCAAAAGATGTGGACTTGGCTATCGTGGGGGGCTTGTTGCGTCAGGATCCTTCACTTGCGCGTCAAGCAGTCGAATGGGGAATTTCCGATCACATAAAAGAACTGGGTCATTTGACCGATGAAGAGCTCGTTCTTGCGTACAATGCGGCCGAAGCGCTTGTACTACCGTCTCGGTACGAGGGTTTTGGATTGCCGGCGCTTGAAGCAATGGCGTGCGGAACGCCAGTCATCGTTTCCAACGCGGCGTCGCTTCCTGAAGTCGTCGGCAACGCTGCGGTCATTTTTGGTGCCGGTAACGCTGCCGAGCTTGGCGATAGTTTGGCTACAGTGTTGAGAGAATCATCCCTTCAACAAGATTTGATCCGGAAGGGCAAAGACCGTGCAAGCAAGTTCACGTGGACAAACGCGGCAAAACAGACTCTTGCTCTTTACGATCACATTGCCAGCGCATAGATAAATGTGAAGAACTCAGCTTCCAGGATAGGAATCTTTGGCGGGACCTTTGATCCACCGCACGTGGGGCATTTGATCATCGCCGAGCAGGCCCGGGAACAACTGAGCCTCGACAAGGTTTTGTTTGTCCCAGCACACGTTCCTCCCCACAAGAAAGGAAGTGCGACAGCAAGTCCACACGAGCGTTTGACAATGACAAAAAGGGCGCTTGTCGGAATACCGGCTTTTCAAGCTTCATCGATTGAGATTGGTCGCAAGGGCGTCTCTTATACGGTTGATACTCTTCGACAACTCACAATCCAGTACAGGAAAGCAAAGTTATTCCTCATTGTCGGCGGCGACAATTTTACACAGTTTGGTTCCTGGAAATCGTCCGACGAGATACTCCGATTGGCAACACCGGCCGTTTATAGCAGAGAGGGGTCGCTCCCGGCGAGGTGGTCCCACCACCGATATCACGTTGTGAGGTTGCGTGGCGCCTTGCTGAACATTTCTTCGACGTTGATTCGTCAGCGCCTCAAAAACGGGGAATCGATCCGGTTCCTTGTGCCGCCTTCGGTTGAGCGCTACATCAAACTCCACAAATTGTACACGTAACCGGGTCGAGGTGTATTCTCTCTATGACAAAGAGTCCTGTGAATCCGACGATCGACATTGATGAAATTTTCAAAGTTGTACGCGCTGAACACTATGATCCTTTCACCGTTCTGGGCGCTCACATCATCGATCGTGGGAAAAAGAAACAAGTAGTCATTCGCGCGTTCCTCCCGGATTCAAAAAGCGCTGTCGTATTGGAGATCGCGAACGATGGTTCGCCGAAAGGCATGGAAATCCCCATGGTGAAGATCATGGAAGAGGGGTTCTACGAGGCCGTGATCGCGAACAAGAGTGATGTGTTTCCGTACAAACTGAAAAAGGTGACGCAGACAGGCTCGGAAGAGATCTTTTATGATTCATATTCGTTTCTTCCCACGCTCACGGATTTCGATCTGCATCTATTTGGCGCAGGGGATCACCACCGGATCTACGAAAAGCTCGGTGCACACTACGGCAAAATAAATGGAATCGAGGGCGTACAGTTTGCCGTTTGGGCTCCAACTGCAAAGAGCGTAAGCGTCATCGGAGATTTTAATTATTGGAACCCCCGCTGGCATGCGATGAGGGTGCTCGGTTCATCCGGGGTCTGGCAGATTTTTATTCCCGGTGTCGCGGAGGGAGGAAATTATAAGTTCTATATCAGGACCCAGAACGGAGAAGTGCTCGACAAAACAGATCCGTATGCCACTGAAATGGAACACCGGCCGCGTACGGCTTCGAAGATTAATTTTCTGAGCGGCTTCCAATGGACGGATGACGAATGGCTGGCTGAACGAGAGAAGAGCGATCAACTTGGAAAACCCATATCCGTCTACGAGGTGCATCTTGGTTCGTGGGCTAGAGTCCCGGAAGAAAACAACCGTTGGCTGACGTATCGAGAACTTTCCGAAAAGCTTGCGCACTATGTCGTGCAGCGCGGTTTTACCCATATTGAATTGCTGCCCGTTCTTGAACATCCGTTCGACGGATCGTGGGGATATCAGGTGACGGGCTACTTTGCCCCGACCAGCCGTTACGGCCCCCCCCAGGATTTCATGTATTTTGTCAATGAATGTCACCGCAACAACATCGGTGTCCTTCTCGATTGGGTCCCCGCTCACTTTCCGAAGGACTCTCATGCCTTGGCCCGGTTCGACGGATCACATCTGTACGAACACGCGGATCCAAGAAAAGGCGAACACCAGGACTGGGGTTCGTTGATCTTCAATTATGGACGAAACGAGGTTCGCAATTTCCTGTTGAGTAACGCCCTGTATTGGCTGGAATACTACCACCTCGACGGGTTGCGCATCGATGCCGTTGCGTCCATGCTCTACCTCGATTATTCACGCAAGGCGGGCGAATGGATCCCGAATCAATACGGCGGCCGGGAAAATCTTGAGGCAATTTCTTTGCTGAAACATTTGAACAACCTCGTCCGCCAGTACCATCCGGGAGTTCTTATGATTGCCGAGGAATCGACAGCGTGGCCTTCGGTAACGGGGAACACAGAGAGCGGCGGACTGGGATTTCAGCTCAAGTGGAATATGGGATGGATGCACGACACCCTTGAGTATTTTTCACGCGATCCGATTTATCGACAACACCATCAAGGCAGTTTGACGTTCGCGCTCCTCTATGCATTCACGGAACGATTCCTTCTTCCTCTCTCGCACGACGAAGTCGTACACGGAAAACGATCTTTCATCTACCGTATGCCCGGTGATGAATGGCAACGGTTCGCAAATCTCCGCGCTCTTTACGGTCTGATGTACGGATTCCCCGGCAAAAAACTACTGTTCATGGGTGGCGAATTTGGGCAAACCTCCGAATGGGATCACGATACGTCCCTCGACTGGCATTTGCTTCAATACCCGCTGCACGCAGGTGTACAGCGGTGGATCGACGATCTCAATCATTCCTATAAATCTTTGAGGGCGTTGCACGAAGTGGATTTTCACTACACGGGATTCGAATGGATCGACTTCCAGGACAAGCAGAACAGTGTCCTATCCTTCATACGGCATTCTGCCGGGCAGGACGAGAGCGTCATTGTGGTGTGCAACCTGACGCCGGTGCCAAGGTTTGAATACCGCGTGGGTGTGTCGGATCCAGGAACCTACCGCGAACTCCTCAACAGCGACTCAGCGTATTACGGAGGGAGTAATGTGGGCAACACCGGAACCGTGAAATCAGCCCCCATTCCATTTCACGGAAGGGATCATTCGCTCTCCTTGAACCTTCCACCCCTCGGGGTCATTTTTCTAAAGGCAGACGAAGACTGACCTTGGTGCCCCGCGACATCTGTTTAGTTTCCCGCGGGGGAGGGGGGTCGGAGAGTATTATTCATCCTTCGCCAGCGAATTCAAAAGGTTGTTGAAATTGGATTCACTCGCATCGACAGTCTGTGCAGGTCCTGTGAATTTGAAAAATACCATTCCATCCGGTGCTTCGACAATCGCGCCGAGAAGACGGTAATTCGGTTTCTTTCCCTGTGATTCCATCATGGGGCCGGAAGGAGCAAGATACGTCCCGGAAACCCGGATTGTTGTCACTTTGAGATTGTTGATTTCTTTGTTTCCGAATTCGTGCTTGCCGCCGTTTTCGAACTGTGAGACCCATCGGTCGAGATTATCTTCGACAGTTCCTCCCTGGCCTTGTCCAAAGAAGAAAACACCGCAATCCCCGGCCGCAATATCTGTCTTTGGAGAGGGGACAGTGTAGGTTGCGGCCCTCATCGGTTGTTTGGGCTGCGCAGTCCAGCCTCGCGGCACGGTCCAGTGAATCCCCGCAACAGCGTCGGGGATGGCCATTCCTCCCGAAGGAGTACTCCCTTGCTGTGATTCTGTCTTGGATTCGTTTGACTTCTTCGTGCATCCGGCAATCAAAGCGACTGCGACGGCGAACGAAAGGACTCCGATGAATCTTCTCATGGCAGCCTATCCTTCCGAGTGTGGTTGTCGTGGAGTTGTTTCAATCCAGTATACAAGAGAACGGGTAAAAAATCAACGCCCTCAGTCAAGCAATGTGGCTTTCCGTAATGTCCTAGTTTCGTCCGGCTGTCACGGTCCACACCGTGACAGCTCCTTTAATTTGATTTTTGCGGTCACGGAATGATCTCCCGCAAGAAGCGCGGGACAGGCGTCACCGCCCAGTCAACTTCTAATTGGGACACTACCCGGCTTTGGAAAGGATTGAGTGCTTCTGTTTTTTTCCCTATCTTAATTCAGCGCAATTGAGAATTGGATTCGTGGACCAAAAGGTATCGACAGTGAAGAATCATTCTTGTTCCTGACATGATCAATCATGGATGCGTCCGGAGACGTAACTAAATCTACAGTAGCAAACGAGTTTGGGATTTCTGGAGTCAAGAAGTACTACTCCATAGGCGAAATCATTGCAAAAATGGGAGATCAGGCAGATGCGTGGTACATTCTCCTCAGTGGAAGAGTTGGTGTATTCAAACGCGATTTCTCGGTCGCCGAAATAAGCGAACGGGGGACGGTCTTTGGCGAACTTGGATGCCTGCTGAATATTCCACGCACTGCAACTCTGCAGGCCTTGGAGCCCACTGCGGTATTGTATGTGAAGATGAGCATGGATGAGGTGGTCGAACATTATCCCGCGTTCGCCAAAAGAATCCTGGTAAGTTTGGCCGAACGATTGGCGAAAACAACGGATGCCTGGTGGGCATCAGCACAGCAAAAGTAGGGAAGCAATTCGGCATCCGCCAAACGACTCTGGCGATCAAAAGGGTGGAGGTGGACGAGCTATTCCCAATCCACCACCAGAGAACTAAACTACAGAACTCGACAGCCCTTATAAAGAGCCCCAACACGTAACCACACCCATAGTATGCAAATAAATTATGCGAGTAGCGGTTGTTCAGACTGACCCGATCTTCGGAGAAATTGAAACGAACGTGCGGAATGCGATCTCGATGATGGAAGACGTAGAAGCAGATGTATTCGTTTTGCCGGAACTCTTCAATACGGGATACAATTTCATCGATGTTGACGAGGTTGAACGGTTGTCCGAAAACACTTCCGGCTATACGTTCGACCTTCTGTCGACTTTTGCACGGAGAAAGTCATGTTACGTTGTCTATGGTTTCATAGAGAAAACAATCCGCTTGTATAATTCGGCTTCGTTGGTCGGACCGTACGGCATGATGGGATTGTATCGGAAAATCCACCTGTATAACAAGGAAAACCTTTTTTTCTCACCCGGTGACCTGGGGTTCCCTGTCTTCAATTTGCCTATCGGTAGGATAGGAATCATGATCTGCTTCGACTGGACGTTTCCTGAGAGCGCCCGGTCGCTTGCGTTAAAAGGGGCTCAGCTGATTGCGCATCCATCCAACCTGGTCCTGTCGTATTGTCCTGACGCTATGATCACACGCAGTATTGAGAACAGGGTCTTCACGGCAACAGCCGATCGGGTCGGAAGAGAGAAAAGGGGAGATTCAACCTTCACGTTTATCGGCACGAGCGAAATCGTTGCGACAAATGGGGCGGTGCTCCAAAGGCTCGGTGCAAAGGAACCCGGGGTGGCTATTGCCGATATTGACTTGCAGGAAGCGAATAACAAACGCATCAACCAGTACAACGATCTTTTCGAGGGTAGAAAATCAGAGCAGTATTCGCTCTGAACCGAGGATCCGCGTGATTGCCTCGCAATCTACGAAAGAGGCTCGCCGCATATGGAGAGGCTCTTCTGTGTCGAATGAATCAATGGAATGAGTGGCCGCCGCGAACGTGACCTGCCGAAACGCTCTGAACGATTCTCAGCCGCTTCGTGATGTGCCGTGTCAGGTGAAGTCTTTTTTCGTCAGCCGGGTTTGCTTTGAAGAATGGTCTTGTCTGTTTCTGCAGGTTCCTGAATCTGGATTGATCGGACTTCATTAAGCCCTCCTTTCGCAGTATGTGGTTTTGAAAGTCCCACAAGGCAGGAGCAACGGACGTACGTTACGAACTAGCCCTGGGAATGTCAAGAGGCGACACAAGGATGTCTGGCTGTTCTTCCTTCTCGTTCAACTCCATCACTTTCTTTCCCGAACAACGAAGTGGAATCCTGGCTGGCAGAGTTTGCACTCCCTGACAAAGTTTTGTAACTTATATTTTGTAGCCTTGTTTTGTCGGTGCTTCGCGCTGTTTGACGCGAAAGGATGCGTGCTTTCTCTCACCCTTGCCCCCGTAGCTCAGTATGGATAGAGCAGCGGTTTCCTAAACCGTTGGTCGGACGTTCGAATCGTCTCGGGGGCACGATTGCAGCAAGGAATTTAAAGTCGGAGAACAGAGAATAGGGGCCGCCAAAGCGAAACGTGCTCCGCTGTACACCAGTTCCGCGTCATTCACGGCATTTAACCACGGTTAGTTCCATGAGACTCAGCAAATCTTTTGTTCCTACTCTAAAGGAAATCCCCAGCGACGCCACAATCCCAAGCCATCAGTTGATGCTGCGGGCAGGGCTCATGCGCCAGTTGACGGCGGGAGTGTACGCCTTCCTGCCGCTCGGGTACAGGGCTGTCCTCAAAGCGTCACAAATCGTGCGGGAAGAGATGAATGCCATTGGCGCGCAGGAGTTTCATTTACCGGCCCTCAACCCAGAGTCGCTCTGGGTTCAGTCCGGTCGGAGAGCCATTCCCAATTTCATCCTCAGTATCAAAGAGCGTGATTTGGTCCTTGCACCGACACACGAAGAGGTGATCAGCTGGATTGCAAGCTCGGGAATTCAATCGTACAAAGACCTTCCGCAAGTCTGGTATCAGATACAGATGAAATTCCGCAACGAGCCCCGGCCTCGGTCCGGCGTTTTGCGTGGACGACAATTCCTGATGAAGGATTCCTACACACTGGACTCGACCTGGGATGGCCTGGATAAGAGTTACGACGCACATCTCGAGGCATACAAGAAGATCTTCACCCGTTGCGGTCTGAAGTTCTTCGTCGTCGGTGCATCGAGCGGTGCAATGGGAGGGACGGGTTCCCAGGAATTCATGATCGAAGCAGCACACGGTGAGGATACAGTAGCCGTCGCGGAAAAGAGCGGCTACGCGGCAAACCTGGAGATTGCGCGGTCGGATGTTCCGAAGATCGGACGCCTCGCTTCGAACGAGAAGGTGTCGGAAATCTACACCCCGAACGTGCGAACCATAAAGCAACTTATGGAATTCCTCAAGGTCGATCATTCCCGTTTGGCAAAATCGCTTGTGTACCGCCATAACGGCAAGCCATTGCTCATCCTGATGGTGGGGAATGATCAACTGAACGAATCCAAACTCGTGTCTGCCGTCGGTGGTGGAACGTTCGAACCGATCGAGTCTGAGGAACTTAAGAGACTCACCGGCGCTGACGCAGGATCGATCGGACCAATCGGATTGGATGGTTTTCGAATTATTGCCGACCGCCGTCTTGAAGACGCAAACGGGCTGGTGAGCGGGGCGAACAAGAACGACTATCACCTTTTGAACATCGACCTCAAACGAGATGTCGAAGTTGACGGCTATTTTGATCTAAGGACAATCGAGCCGGGCGAGCCTGCGCCAGGGACGACAGAACCGCTCAAAATCATCAACGGCATTGAACTTGGGCACATCTTCAAGCTTGGAACGAAGTACTCGGAATCACTCAACGTTCGGTTTCTGGATGAAAACGGTGAACTGAAGCCTGTGATCATGGGGAGCTACGGCATTGGGATCGAGAGGATTATTGCGTGTCACATAGAACAGAATCGCGATGAGAACGGAATTATGTGGGACAAATCGCTGGCTCCATACCACGTCCACGTCATACCTGTCAATATGAACAGCAAGGAAACAGTCCTGCAATCCAATCAGGTGTACCGTCGGTTTGTTGAGGCGGGAGTGGAAACGATGTTTGACGACCGGGAAAATCTCTCTGCAGGGTTCAAATTCAAAGATGCTGATTTGCTCGGGATGCCCTTCCAGGTGATTGTTGGCGAGAAAGGACTCAAGAATGGCCAGGTGGAAGTCAAGCGACGCAGGACCGGCGAGCGCTTGATGGTACCCATTGAATCGGTCGTCAGTGAGGTACAGCGGCTTTTGCGGGAATAGGAGACTCAAAAGTGTTGATCCGCCTCTTTGCATACGGGGAAATGTATCCGGATTTCCGTCTGAAACACCTACGCTGTTTCGTTGAAACTATGACAGAACCAAGATTTGTGGCCTTCAGTCCGCGTTAGATTCCGGTTCAAACGATTTACAACGGCAACTCATGTCAAAGTTTGTTCATCTCCACAACCACACACACTACAGTCTGCTCGACGGCGCCTCGACCATCAATGGTTTGATCGATGCCGCTGTCCAAAACGACATGCCGGCGGTTGCACTGACGGACCACGGTGTCATGTTCGGAGCCCTCGAATTCTACAAAAAGGCAAAAAAGGCCGGGATCAAACCGATCATCGGGTGCGAGGCATACGTGGTGCCCAAAGGCACAAGATTTGAGAAGCCTCAGACATCGGAACGGGAAAGCAGGAAACGGGGGGGCGAGATCTACCATCACTTGCTTCTTCTTGCGAAGAACGAAAAAGGCTACAAGAACCTTATGAAGCTCTGCACCCTCGGCCACCTCGAGGGGTATTATTACAAGCCGCGCATCGACCTCGAGTTGCTGTCCAGGTACCACGAAGGCATTGTCTGTACGTCTGCTTGTCCCATAGGCATTATTGGGTCGTATTTGGCTAATAATGACTATGACCAGGCCCGCACGGTAGCAGGCACATACAAGGAGATCTTCGGCGAAGATTTCTATGTTGAAATTCAAAACCACGGCATGGATGTCGAGAAGAACATCCTCCTGAATGCGCCAAAGATTGCGAGGGAGCTCAATATCAGGCTTGTCGCAACGAACGATTGTCACTACATCAAGCCTGAGCATGCCATCCCGCACAACATTATGCTGTGCATTCCCGATGCCACGAGTGTTTATGCGCCGGACTACCGGTCGCTACGATATGGTTCGACCCAGCTCTATTTCAAGTCGGCGAAGGAGATGGTCGACCTGTTCAAGGATTTTCCGGAAGCCATTGCGTCGACTCTTGAGATTACAGACAAATGTGCAGTGGAACTGAACCTTAAAAAGAATTTCATGCCGGAGTTTCCCATCCCTCCTGATTCCGGCGCTCGTACGCTTGAGGAATATCTCGAACAATTGGCAAATGCCGGCGCGAGACAACGGTACGGGAACGTCACTCCGGAAATCGAAGAACGGTTGAAGCACGAGCTCTCCGTCATTACCCGGATGGGCTATGCAGGTTATTTCCTTATCGTGCAGGACTTCATCAGCAAGGCGCGTGAAATGGGAGTCCGTGTCGGGCCCGGGAGAGGGAGCGCTGCCGGCAGTCTTGTGTCCTATGCGTTGGGGATCACGAACGTCGATCCCCTGAAGTACGACCTGATATTCGAGAGGTTCCTGAATCCCGAGCGCGTGAGTATGCCTGATATCGACATCGATTTTTCGGATTCCAAGCGCGAAAAGGTCATAGAGTACGTGCGGCAAAAGTACGGTGAAAATTCTGTCGCGCAGATCATCACCTTCGGGTCGTTGTCGGCCCGCGCAGTGCTCAAGGATGTTGGAAGGGTCCTTGGAATTCCGCTGGGCACCATCGACTCGATCACAAAACAAATTCCCGTGGTTCAGGGGAAAGTCACAAAGATTTCCGA
>Ga0335079_10011686_pt1 | contig 10015 bp, 10 predicted proteins | sample Lox_Sample_33_FD_206719 | JGI IMG/M metagenome (GOLD analysis project Ga0335079, IMG submission 206719) | Soil microbial communities from Loxahatchee National Wildlife Refuge, Florida, United States - Lox_Sample_3.3 | ecosystem: Environmental > Terrestrial > Soil > Wetlands | place: USA...
GGACGAGGTGGTCAAGGTGATGGGCGGGCACTACCCGGAGCTGGTGAAGGGCGCCGCGCACCTGGCGGGCGTCACCCGGGCCGAGGAGGAGCGCTTCTTCGAGACCATCGAGGGCGGCCTCGAGCGCCTCGCGGCGCTCAGGTCGGTCACCGCCGAGGAGGCGTTCAAGCTGTACGACACCTACGGCTTCCCGATCGACCTCACCGAGATCGTCGCGGCCGAGCGCGGGCTCACGGTGGACGTGGCGGGCTTCGACGCGCTGCTCGACCAGCAGCGCGAGCGGTCGAGGAAAGCGCGCGGCGCATCCGGCCGTGGCGCTTCGAGCGCCCTCCCGGACGCGAAGCGGGGGGTTCCCCGCGCGGAGGGGACGGGCGGCGGCGGGGAGCGCGCCAGGGAGGACCGCGAGCGGACGGGAGGGCGCGAGAAGGGCGCCGCACCCGGCCGCGCTGAGTCCGACGCCGGCGCATGGACGCCCGTCGGCAAGCGAGCCCGCCAGAAGTGGGTCGGCTACGACACCACGCGTGCCGAGACCGACATCCTCGCCTGGCGGCAGACCGGGGACGGCGTCGGCCTCATCCTGCACGAGAATCCCTTCTACGCCGAGAGCGGCGGCCAGGTCAGCGACGCGGGCGAGGTGCGCGGCAAGGGCTGGGTGCTGCCGGTCGCCGAGGTGCGCAAGGTCGAGGGCGGCACCGCGGTGTTCGGGCCGTTCCAGGGCCCGTTCGCGCCGACCCGGGTCGAGGCGCTGGTCGACGAGGAGCTGCGGCGCGACACCGAGCGCAACCACACGGCCACGCACCTGCTGCACGCGGCGCTCCGGAAGGTCCTCGGCGACCACGTGCACCAGGCCGGCTCGGTGGTCTCGCCGGAGCACCTGCGCTTCGACTTCACGCACCACCAGCCGATCCCGCCCGCGCTGCTGGCCGAGATCGAGGCCGAGATGAACCGGCACGTGTGGGAGAACCTCGACGTCGTCAAGCAGGAGATGCCGTACGCGGAGGCGATCGCGCTGGGCGCGATGGCGCTGTTCGGCGAGAAGTACGGCGCCGTGGTGCGCACCGTCCGGGTGCCCGGCGTCTCGCTGGAGCTGTGCGGCGGGTGCCACGTGCGGACCACCGGCCAGATCGGCCTGGTGCGGCTGGTGGGCGAGACCGGCGTGGGCGCGGGCGTGCGGCGCGTCGAGGCGCTGACGGGCCCGGGCGCCTTCGAGTGGCTGGCCGGCCGGGTCCGCCTGCTGGACGGCGTCGCCGAGGTCGTGGGCAGCACGCCGGAGCACCTGGCGCGGCGGGTCGAGGCGCTGGTGGACGAGCGGCGCAAGCTCGAGAAGCGGGTCGAGGAGCTGATCAAGAGCGGCGGCGCCGACGCGGCGAAGGCGCGCATCGTCGAGGTGAACGGCAGCCGGATCGCCGTCGCGTCGAGCGACACGGCGGACCGGAACGAGATCGGCGCGATGGTGGACGCGTTCCGGAGCCAGACGGCGAGCGGCGTGCTGGTGATCGTGGCCACGGGCGAGCGGCCGGGCATCCACGTCGGGGTCACCGACGACCTGGTGGCGCGGGGCGTGGTCGCGCCCGATCTGGCCAACCGGCTGGCCGCCGTGAGCGGCGGGAAGGGCGGGGGCCGGCCGCACTTCGCGTCGGCCGGCGCGGGCGACGCGTCGAAGCTGGGCGACGTCGAGCGGCGCGCGCCCGAGCTGGTGCGCGAGGTCCTGGAGGCCCACCGGTGAGCGCTCCAACCCACAACCTGCAACCCACCCACCGTCGGTGACCCGCCCCGAACTTCTGGCCTGGCTCGAATCCCGCCGGCCCGCTCCGCCGGCGGCGCTGGCCGCTCGGCTCGCCGAGTGCGTGACGGCCGCGCCCGACGGTGTGCTGGCCGGTGACTCGGTCGCCGAAGCGGTCGGCCGGCTGGGTCTGGTGACGCTGCGCGCCGTGGTGGAGCGCCAGGGCGTGGCGTACGACGCGGCCATGGACCTGCTCGCGGCCGACGCCTTCGTGACCTACGCGTTCGAGGCGGCCGCCGAGGGTGGGGGCGAGCTGTCGAGCCTGGCGGGCCGGCTCCTGGCCGCGGTGGGCACGTGAGCACCGGCCAGGAGTGGCTGATGGAGCGCGCCCCGGGGCTGTGCGTGCTGGTGGACCCCGAGCGCACGCCCGCCGCCGAGGCGGGGACGCTCGCGGCCGGCGCCGAGGCGGACGGGGCGGTGGCGCTCCTGATCGGGACCTCGTACGACAGCACCGCGCGCACCGGCGACGTGGCGGCGGCCATCAAGCGGGCCTCGCGGCTGCCGCTGCTGCTCTTCCCGGGCTCCGCGGCGCAGCTGGTGCCCAACGTGGACGCGGTGCTGCTCCTCTCGCTCGTCTCGGGGCGCAACCCGCAATACCTCATCGAGGAGCACGTGCGCGCGGTCCCCTTCTTCCGCCGGCACGACGTGCCGGCGATCTCGACCGCCTACCTCCTGATGGACGGCGGCCGCGTCACGGCGGTCGAGGCGGTGAGCCAGACGCGCCCGCTGCCCGCCGACAAGCCGGAGCTGGCCGCGGCGCACGCGATGGCGGGACAGCTGATCGGCATGGCGGCCGTGTACCTCGATGCCGGCAGCGGCGCCGCGTCGCCGGTGGCGCCGGCGGTCATCGAGGCGGTGCGCTGTGCCGTGTCGCTCCCGCTGCTGGTGGGCGGCGGGCTGCGCACCCCGGAGCAGGTCTGCCGGGCGCGCCGCGCCGGGGCGGATTTCGTGGTGGTCGGCAGCGCGATCGAGGACGGCGGGCCCGGCCGGATCCGGGAGCTGGCGGCCGCGGCCCGATGATCGACCTGCACACCCACCTCATTCCCGGGGTCGACGACGGCTCCCACACCATCGAGCAGTCGGTCGAGGTGCTGCAGCACTTCGCCGCCCAGGGGGTCACCGCGGTGTGCTGCACGCCGCACCTCAAGGCGAGTGCGCTCGAGTCGGCGCCCTGCGACGACATGGACGCGCTGCTGAGCGACCTGGTGGACGCCGCGCCGCCCCGGCCGGCGCTGCGCCGCGGGTTCGAGATCATGCTCGACGTGCCCGCGCCGCGGTTCACCGACCGGTGCTGCTGCCTGGCGGGCTCGCGGTACGTGCTGGTGGAGTTCGGGCGCCTGGTGCCGGCCGACGCCAGCGTGGAGGTCCTGGCGGGCATCGTCGCGCAGGGCCTGGTGCCGCTGCTGGCGCACCCGGAGCGCTACTCGGTCTGCACGCCGGAGCTGGGACGGCGCTGGCAGCAGGCCGGCGTGGTGCTCCAGGTGGACGCGACCACCCTGCTCGGCGAGTCGCGCCGCGCCGGGCGCGCGCGGGCCCTGCTCGAGGCGGGCTGCGCGTCCATCGTCGCCAGCGACAACCACGGCGACGCCCGCTCGGTCGCGTCGGCGGTGCGCTGGCTGGAGTCGCACGGCGGCGGCGCGCAGGCCGAGCTGCTGGCGATCGACAACCCGCAGGCCATCCTCGACGACCAGCCGCTGCGGCCGGTGCCGCCGTTCCGGGTGCGGCGCTCGATGTACACCAAGCTGAAGGACTTCCTCGTGGGAGGGTCCGAGCGGTGAGCGCGCCACTGGGCCATCTGGAGGAGCTGGCGCGGGTCGCCGCGCGCTCGGCCGCGGTGCTGGCCGAGCCGGTGGCCCGCTACGTGGGGCTGGTGCAGGGCACGCTGGCGGCGGGCCGGACGGTCTACTTCGCCGGCAACGGCGGCAGCGCCGCGCACGCGCAGCACATCGCGACCGAGTACGTGGTCCGCTACCGGCCGCGCGAGCGGCGGGCGGCCCCCGCGCTCGCGCTCTCCACCGACAGCTCGCTGCTCACGGCGGCGGCCAACGACCTCGGCTTCGAGCACATCTTCGCGCGGCAGATCGAGGCGCACGGGCGGCCGGGCGACCTGCTGGTGCTCATCTCGACGTCGGGGCGCTCGGCCAACCTGGTCCGGGCGGCCGAGGCCGCGAAGGCGGCGGGCGTGCGCACGGTCGCGCTCCTGGCGGCGGACGGCGGCGCCCTGGCGAAGCTGGTGGACGTCGCGGTCGTCGTGCCGTGCGAGGACGCGGCGCACGCGCAGGAGGTGCAGCTCGCCGTCGACCACTACGTGTGCTCGCAGGTGGAGCCGGGGCTGAAGTGAGCGGCGGCGCCGGCGACCGCCCGTGATCTCGCTGCGCGGCAAGCGCGCGCTGGTGACCGGCGGCACCCGCGGCATCGGCAAGGCTACCGTCGAGCTGCTGCGGGCTGCCGGCGCCGAGGTGACGGCTGCAGGACGCCGGACCCACGGCGACCTCGGCGACCCCGCCAGGGCGGCGGCGCTCGCCGCGGCCGTGACGGGCCCGCTCGACATCCTGGTCGTCAGTCACGGCGTGTGGGAGGCCGAGGGCGTGCCGCTCGCGCGGATGGACCAGGCCCAGTGGCGCTCGACCATCTCCCAGAACCTCGACTCGGTGTTCCACGTGGTGCGCGCGCTGGGCCCGCGCATGGCCGAGGGCGGCGCCATCGTGCTGGTGGCCTCGACGGCGGCGCAGCGCGGCGAGGCGCTGCACGCCGACTATGCCGCGAGCAAGGGCGCGCTCGTCGCCCTGACCAAGAGCCTGGCGGTGGAGATGGCGCCGCGGGTGCGCGTCAACTGCGTGGCGCCCGGCTGGGCGGACACCGAGATGGCGGCGCGGCCGTACGCCGGCGGGGGCCGGGCGGCCATCGAGGCCACCATCCCGCTGGGACGCGTGGCATCGGCGCAGGACGTGGCGGGTCCGATCGTGTTCCTCTGCTCCGAGCTGGCGCGGCACGTCACCGGCGAGATCCTGAACGTGAACGGCGGGAGCGTGCTGTGTGGCTGACGCCTTCCCGCTAGCGCGCATTCCGGAGCCGGTGCGCAGCATCGCGCGCACCCTCCAGCAGGCCGGGCACGAGGCCTGGTTCGTGGGCGGCGCGGTGCGCGACGTGCTCTACGAGCAGCGCGGGGCGGGGCCGCCGCCGCGGCTCGGCGACTTCGACATCGCGACGTCGGCGCTGCCGGAGGTGGTGCGCAGGCTGTTCCACCGCACCGTGCCGATCGGCATCGAGCACGGGACGCTGGCCGTGCTCGACGGCAACGGCGCCGCCCACGAGGTCACGACCTTCCGCCGCGACGTGGAGACCGACGGCCGCCACGCGCGGGTCGCCTTCGGCGTCTCGCTCGACGACGACCTGGCGCGGCGCGACTTCACCATCAACGCCGTCGCCGTCCACCCCGGGACCGGGGAGATTCGCGACCCGTTCGGCGGGCGCGCCGACCTCGCGGCCGGCGTGGTGCGCGCGGTGGGGGACCCCGCCACCCGGTTCCGCGAGGACCGGCTGCGGGTGCTGCGGGCGCTCCGGTTCGCGGCGGTGTTCGGCTTCAAGGTCGAGCCGGCCACCTGGGCGGCGCTGGTGGCGGCGGTGCCCGACCTGGGCTCGCTGTCGCGCGAGCGGGTGCGGGACGAGTGGCTGAAGACGCTCGACGCCGCCTCGCCGTCGCTGGGCGTGGGCCTGTGGGTCGCGTGCGGGGCGCTGGCGCGCGTGTGGCCGGAGATGGCCGAGCTCGGCCCCGACATGCCCGGGCGCCTCGACGCCATCGACCCGCCGCGGGACCCCGTGCTGCTGACGGCGGCGGCGCTGTGCCACGCCGGTGCGACCGAGGACGTGGCGGAGGCGGCGGTGCGCCGGCTGCGGTTCTCCAACGACGAGGCGACGCGGGTCCGGGCCGTGGTGGCCGGCCTGCGATTCCCGCTGCCGGCGCCGGGCCTCACGCGCGAGGTGCGGCACTGGCTGGCGCACCACCGGACGCACGCACGCGAGATCGTCGCGGTGTCGGAGCCCAGGGCCCGGCGGGCCGACCTGCTCGCGGCGGTGCGCGCCATCGAGGCGTCGGGCGACCCGCTGACGGTGCGCGACCTGGCCGTCACGGGCAACGACCTCGTGGACGCCGGGGTGCCGCCGGGCCGGGGGATGGGGGAGATGCTCCGCCGGCTGCTGGACGAGGTCCTGGACGAGCCGTGGCGCAACACGCGCGAGCACCTGCTGGCGCGCGCGCGGGAGCTGGGGTGATCAGCGCTCCCGCCCTCGGGCTCGGGGTGGTGGCGGCCCTCGCCAACCTGATGGGCGCCTGGGCCGTCACCCGGAGCGCGCGGTTCGGCCTGCGGGTCATCGAGCTGCTGTTCGCCTATGCCGCCGGCTTCATGATCGCGCTCGCCCTCGTCGGCGTCGTGCCGGAGGCGCTCGCCAGGGACTCGGCGGCGGCGGCGCCCGTGATCCTGCTCGGCTACCTGCTGGTGCACCTCACCCAGCACACGGTGACGCCGCATTTCCACTTCGGCGAGGAGACCCACCACGTCACCCACGCCGCGAGCGTCTCGGGCATCGTCGGCCTGCTGCTCCACACCTTCTTCGACGGCGTCGCGATCGCCTCCGGCTTCCTGGTGAGCCCGTCGCTCGGGCTGCTGCTGTTCCTCGCGATCTTCCTCCACAAGCTGCCGGAGGGCGTCACCGTCTCGAGCCTCGTGCTGGCGGCCGGCGAGACGCCGCGCCGTGCGGTGCTGGCCGCCGCAGCGCTCGGCGCGACCACCATCCTGGGCGTGCTCCTCACGGAGCGCGCGGCGGTGCTCGAGCAGCACGGGCTCGCCCTCTCGGCCGGCGTGACGCTGTACGTGGGCGCCTCGAACCTGGTCCCCGAGTTCCAGGGCAAGCCCGGCTGGCGGCTGCCGCTGGCGTTCTTCGCCGGCGCCGGGTCGTTCATCGGCGCCCAGGCGCTGGTCGCTCGCCTGCTGGCCTGACCGCCGCCGGCCGCGCCCGCCGGGGCCGGGCGGGTCGCCGGTCCGGCGCGGCGGGTCGCTCGTCCGGCGCGGCGGGTCGCTCGCCCATCACCTCCAGACTCTCGACCAGCCAGCGCCTCAGGCCCATCGCGCGCGCCAGCGGCCACGGGCTGTGCCGCGCGCTCGCCAGCCGCTCGGCCCACTCCCGCTCCAGCCTCGCCGCCGCGCGCATCGCGTCGGCCAGCACCCGCGCGCCCGACTCCGTGAGGACGGGGACCAGGGCCGGCCTGCCCGGCCCACGCGGCTCCCGGCTCGGGCCGCCGCTGCGGCCGGCTCCCCGGCGTACCAGTGCCCGCCGCTCGAGCCGGCGCAGCAGCTCGCTGATCGTGCCCGGCTCCAGCGCGAGCCGGGCGGCGAGGGCCGCCTGCGAGTGAACGGGCTCCCTCGCGATCTCCCGCATGACGAGGAACGCACGGGCACTCAGACCCACGATCGCCAGCCGCCGGTCCATCTCGCCCTCGAGCGTGCGGGCGAGGGCCAGAGCGGGGCCCAGCAGACGCTGCTCGGCCGTGTCGCGCGGCGGTTGCGAGCGTGTTTTGTTCGTACGCGAATCAACCCTCCACGAGGCGGCGGCGACCTCGCGACGACCCCGGTGCCACCCGGGGGACGCGAGGGCGCGACCGGCCCGCCGGTAGCGGCGGCACCGGGCCCGCTCGTCCCCACCCCGCCGTCCCCGCCCAGCCGTGGCGCGGGCCGGTCGGGCCACCGGGTTTCTTCGCATACGAACCTACGAGCCGCCGTCACCGGCCGATCACCCCCGCAGACACGCCTGGCGCCCGGCTGGGCCCCGAAGTGATGCGGGGCGGCCCTCGAGTCGCCGCCGTCGGGGAAACGTCCTACGGGGGCTACCGGGGCTTGGTCCGGGCAGTTGACCGCAGGTTGCCGGCGCGAGGGCAACCGCCGCTTGGCGCCTTGGGCCTGGGGTCGCTCCCGGGCGGTCGGTCGGGGGAGCCCCGCAAGCCGGGCGCCGGGCAGTCGGCTGGGGGGAACCCGCCAGCCGGGTGGCCCGAACGGAGTGCGGCTCGCCGGGCACCGGTGCGCTTCGCGCTACCGGACGGCCCGCCAATGGACTATTTTGGTCATACCGAACGGACCCATGAGGTCACATGAAGGCCGCCAAGGTGTCGGAGCTGAAGGCCGGGCTGAGCAGGTACCTGGCGCGCGTGAAGCGCGGCGAGCAGGTCGTCATCACCGAGCGCGGGAAGCCGGTGGCGAAGCTGGTCCCGTTGCCGCCGCAGCCGCCGGGGATCGAGTCCGACGAGTGGGATCGGCTGCTGGAGATGGAGCGGCAGGGCCGGCTCGTGATTCCGGAGCGCGTGGGCCTGACGCGGGAGTTCTGGGAGATGCCGCGCGGCGATGATCCCGGCGGCACCGTGGCGCAGCAGCTGATCGACGACCGGAAGCGCCGATGAGGTTCTGGGATGCGTCGGCCCTGGTGCCGCTGCTCGTCAACGAGCCGAGGAGCGACCGGCTCAGGGCGCTGGGCCATCAGGACCCCGCCGTCGCGGTCTGGTGGGGGACCCTGGTGGAGTGCACGTCCGCGCTCGTGCGGCGGGAGCGCGGCGGGAGCATCACGGCATCCGCGCGCGACAGCGGGCTGGCGGCACTGTCCGCGAGCGCCAGCCTGTGGCTGGCGGTCGGGCCCACGGCCGCGCTGCGGGAGGCCGCGCTGCGCGCGGTGCGTGTGCACGGACTGTCCGCGGGTGACGCCTTCCAGCTGGCGGCCGCGCTCGAATGGGCCGAGGGACGGTCGGCGGGACGCGTGCTCGTCTCCCTCGATGGCGAGGTCCGGTCGGCCGCCGGGAACGAGGGCTTCACGGTGCTTCCGGAGCTGCCCGCGTGAAGAAGCCGGAGCCCTCGCTGTTCGCGCCGCCCGCGTCGGCGCAGCCGCTCGCGGCGCGAATGCGGCCGCGGACCCTGGAGGAGTTCCTCGGCCAGGCGGAGCTGCTGGGTCCGGGGAAGGCGCTGGGCGAGCTGATCCGGCGGGGCGAAGTGGGCTCGATGATCTTCTGGGGCCCGCCGGGGAGCGGCAAGACCACGCTCGCCCTGCTCATCGCGCAGTACACCGACCGCGAGTTCGTCCCGTTCAGCGCCGTGACCGAGGGCGTGCCGCGGGTGCGCGAGATCATCCACGAGGCCGAGGAGCGGCTCGCCCAGTACGGCCGGCGCACCATCCTGTTCTGCGACGAGATCCACCGCTTCAACCGGGCGCAGCAGGACGCGTTCCTGCCGCACGTCGAGCGCGGGACCATCGCGCTGATCGGCGCCACGACGGAGAACCCCAGCTTCGAGATCACCGGCGCGCTGCTGTCGCGGACCCGGGTCTTCGTCCTCGAGCCGCTGAGCGAGGAGCACGTCCGGACGCTGGTCCGGCGCGCGCTGGCGGACGAGGAGCGCGGGCTCGGCAAGCTGAAGCTGGCGCTGGAGGACGACGCGCTGGCGCTGCTGGCGCGCGAGGCCGACGGCGACGCGCGCCGCGCGCTGCAGGCGCTCGAGGCGGCGGCCGAGTACCTCACCGGCGCTGTGGGCAGCGGCGCGGCGCCGGTCTCGGAGCCCCCCGGGGCCGAGGGGCCATCCCCCGCTTCGCGGGGACCCCGCCGTCCTCGGCCCCAGGAGGCTCCTCGACCGGCTTTGTCCGGGGGCGCACGGCCGCCTGAGACCGGCCCTCCGAGGACCGTCACCGCCGCCATCGTCGCCGACGCGCTGCAGCGCCGGTTCGCCCGCTACGACAAGGGCGGCGAGGAGCACTACAACCTCATCAGCGCGCTGCACAAGGCGATGCGCGGCTCCGATCCGGACGGGTCGCTGTACTGGCTGGCGCGGATGATCGACGGCGGCGAGGACCCGCTCTACATCGCCCGCCGCGTGATCCGCGCGGCGAGCGAGGACGTCGGCCTGGCGGACCCGCGGGCGCTCACGGTGGCCCTGGCCGCGAAGGACACGCTGCACTTCCTCGGCCAGCCCGAGGGCGAGCTGGCCCTGGCCGAGGCGGTGGTCTACGTCGCCACCGCGCCCAAGAGCAACCGCGTGTACGAGGCGTGGGGCCGGGCGCTGGAGGCGGCGCGCGAGCACCCGGCCGAGGGCGTGCCGCTGCACATCCGGAACGCGCCGACGGACCTGATGAAGGAGCTGGGCTACGGGAAGGGCTACGAGTACGCCCACAGCGTGCCCGAGGCGTATACGCCCCAGGAGTACC
>Ga0335079_10011690_pt1 | contig 10012 bp, 7 predicted proteins | sample Lox_Sample_33_FD_206719 | JGI IMG/M metagenome (GOLD analysis project Ga0335079, IMG submission 206719) | Soil microbial communities from Loxahatchee National Wildlife Refuge, Florida, United States - Lox_Sample_3.3 | ecosystem: Environmental > Terrestrial > Soil > Wetlands | place: USA: Florida...
TGTGCCAGTGCCTGTCGAACACGCACGACATGTGCAAGGGCCGGCAGATGCCCATCATGTATCACTGGGGCGCCGGCAACATCTTCTCGATCTCGGGCAATCTCGCCACGCAGTTTCCGCAGGCGGTGGGCTGGGCAATGGCGGCGGCCATCAAGGGCGAGGACCGCATCGCCGCCAGCTGGCTCGGTGAGGGCTCGAGCGCCGAGGCCGATTTCCATCACGCACTGACTTTCGCCGCGGTGTACCAGGCGCCCGTGATCCTCAACGTCGTCAACAACCAGTGGGCGATCTCCACCTTCCAGGGGTTCGCCGGTGGCGAGCAGAAGACCTTCGCGCAGCGCGGCCCCGGCTACGGCATTCCCGGCATCCGCGTCGACGGCAACGATTTCCTTGCGGTGTATGCCGTGACGCAATGGGCGGCGCAGCGCGCACGGCAGAGCGGCGGCCCGACGCTGGTCGAGCTCGTCACCTATCGCGCCGGCGCGCACTCGACCAGTGACGATCCCTCGCGCTACCGGCCGAAGGAGGAGTGGCGCGCGTGGCCGCTCGGCGATCCGATCAACCGCCTCAAGGAGCACCTGATCGCGCTCGGCGAGTGGTCCGCAGAGCGGCATGCGCGACTCGAGAAGGAGCTCGAGGCGCACGTCACGGCCTGCTGGAAGGAAGCCGAGAGCTACGGCACGCTCGCCGGCGGTCCGACGCTCGATCCGCTCACGATGTTCGAGGATGTGCTGAAGGACATGCCGCCGAACCTCAGGGCCCAGCAGCAGGAGCTGCGCGAGCTGCGCGCGCACGGCGAGACCGCCGCCAATCCCGAGCCGACCGCGGCCAGCAAGGCGTACTAGTCCATGGCACGCATGAACATGGTTCAGGCGCTGAACTCCGCCATGGACGTGATGCTCGAGCGCGATCCGCGGGTGGTGATCCTCGGCGAGGACGTCGGCTACTTCGGCGGCGTTTTCCGCGTGACCGACGGGCTGCAGCGCAAGTACGGCGAGCAGCGCGTGTTCGACACGCCGATCGCCGAGGGCGGCATCATCGCCGCCGCCATCGGCATGGGAGTCAACGGACTGAAGCCGGTGGCGGAGATCCAGTTCGCCGATTACATCTACCCGGGCTACGACCAGGTGGTGAGCGAGCTCGCGCGGCTGCGCTACCGCTCGGCCGGGGACTTCTCCGCGCCGGTCACGATCCGCACGCCCTGCGGCGGCGGTATCCGCGGCGGCCAGACTCACTCGCAGAGCCCCGAGGCGATCTTTACGCACGTCTGCGGCATCAAGGTGGTGATGCCGTCGAACCCTTATGACGCCAAGGGCCTCCTCATCAGCTCCATCGAGGGCGACGACCCGGTGGTGTTCTTCGAGCCGAAGCGCATCTACAACGGGCCCTTCGACGGCGATCCGCACAAACCCGCGGTGCCCTGGAGCGCGCATCCGCGCGGCGAGGTCCCCGAGGGCCACTACACGGTGCCGATCGGCCGCGCCGAGGTGGTGCGCCCCGGAACCGAGGCGACCGTGCTTACCTACGGCACGATGGTGCACGTCGCCGAGGCGGCGGTGCGCAGTGCGGGGGTCGATGCCGAGATCGTCGACGTGCGCACCATGGCGCCGCTCGATACCGACACGCTCTGCACCTCGGTGTGCAAGACCGGGCGCTGCGTGGTGGTGCACGAGGCGACGCGCTTCGGCGGCTATGGCGCCGAGCTCGTAGCCACCGTGCAGGAGCAGTGCTTCTGGAATCTCGAGGCCCCGGTGCTGCGCGTGACCGGCTGGGACACCCCTTATCCACATGCCTTCGAGTGGGACTACTTCCCCGGGCAGGCGCGCATCGCCGCGGCCCTCAAGCAGGTGATGGAGGCGGCATGAGCCAGTACGTCTTCAAGCTGCCCGATCTCGGTGAAGGCACGGTGCAGGCGGAGATCGTCGGCTGGCGCGTCAAGCCCGGCGACACCGTGAGCGAAGACGACGTGGTCGTCGAGGTGATGACGGAGAAAGCCGCCGTGGAAGTGCCCGCGCCGGTCAGCGGCCGCGTGGTCGCGACCACCGGCGAGCCCGGCGACATGGTGCCGGTCGGTGCGCAGCTCCTGGTGCTCGAGACCGGAGCGGGCGGCACGCAGTCTACGGCGGCCGCGCCAGCCCCGCCGGCGGCTGCTGCCGGCGCTGCCGCCGCGGCACCGGCGCGCGCGAGCGTCTCCGGCAATGGCGCGGGCGGTACGCACGCGGCGCCGGCCTCGGGGCCGCGCAGCGGGCGCGTCGCCACCTCGCCCGCGATCCGCCGCCGCGCGCACGAAGCGGGGATCGACCTGAGGCAGGTCATCGGCTCCGGCCCGAGCGGCCGCATCGTCCCCAGGGACCTCGATGCCTACGTAGCACGCGGCACGCCGGGACAGCCCGTGCCGCTGCGGGCGGTGCCCGCGGCAAGAGCGGCGACTCGCGCGCCGGGGACCACCGAGGAGATCAAGGTTATCGGCCTGCGCCGCCTGATCGCGCAGCGCATGAGCGAGGCGAAGCGCAACATCCCGCATTTCGCCTATGTGGAGGAGCTCGACGTCACCGAGCTCGAGGCGCTGCGCCGGCACCTGAACGGCAAGCTCGAGCGCGGGGCACCGGGCCTCACCTACCTGCCGTTCCTCGGACTTGCGCTGGTGCGCGTGCTGCGCGACTTCCCGCAATGCAACGCCCACTACGACGCCGAGCGCGGCGTGATCGTGCGGCACTCGGCGGTGCATCTGGGCGTCGCGACGCAGACGCCCGATGGACTCAAGGTGCCGGTGGTGCACGACGCGCAGCAACTCTCGCTCTGGGAGCTTGCCGGCGAGATCCGCCGCGTCAGCGAGGCGGCGCGCACCAACAAGGCGACGCGCGAGGAGCTCAGCGGCTCGACCATCACCGTCACCAGCCTCGGCAGGCTCGGCGGCATCGCCAGCACGCCGATCATCAACGCGCCGGAGGTGGCGATTGTCGGCGTGAACCGCGCCATCGAGCGCCCGGTTGTGCGCGATGGCGCGATCGCGATCCGCCTCATGATGAATCTGTCCTCGTCCTTCGACCATCGCTTCGTCGACGGTCATGACGCGGCGGCGATGATCCAGGCGTTGAAAGAGTGCCTCGAGCACCCGGCCACGATCTTCATCGGCGACTGATCCGCTGCTGCGCAGCGTTGCGCGCCGGGGCGCCGTGCGCCGCGCTCCTGGCGTTCGTATCCGCCGCCCACGCGGGGCCTGATCCGCTGCCCGCCAATCCCGCCGAGGCGCTCGAGCTCCCGGTCGTCACGGTAGTCGGCACGACACCGCTCCCCGGGATCGGTGCACCGCTCGAGGACGTGCCCGCCAACGTGCAGATCTACTCCGGGCGCGAGCTCGCGCGGCAGCACGCGGGCTCCGCAAGCGATTTTCTCGTGCAGAACGCGGCGAGCATCAGCGCCAATGCCGCGCAGGGCAACCCTTTCCAGCCTGACATCGCCTTCCGCGGCTTCACGGCCTCGCCCCTCCTGGGCACGCCCGAGGGTCTGTCGGTGTTCCAGGACGGGGTGCGGGTGAACGAGCCCTTCGGCGACATCGTCAACTGGGACCTGATTCCGCAGTCGGCGATCTCCAGCATCCAGCTGATTCCGGGGTCCAACCCCGCCTTCGGCCTCAACACACTCGGCGGCGCGCTCGCCATCTACACCAAGAGCGGAGCGGAGTATCCGGGAGCCACGCTCGAGGCCTCGGCGGGCTCCTTCGGGCGGCGCAGCGTGGAGCTCGAGTGGGGTGGGACGCGGGGCTCTCTCGATGCCTTCCTCACCGGCAGTCACGTCGATGATGCCGGCTGGGCCGACCACAACCCGAGCGAAGTGCGGCAGCTGTTCGCCAAGCTCGGCTGGCAGAACGCCACCAGCGACCTGGATCTCGCGCTCACCGCGGCCGACAACACGCTTGAGGGAACGCAGACCCTGCCGCTCGCCTTGCTCGACGATGAGCGGCAGGCCTACACCTGGCCCGACACGACCCGCAACCGGCTGACGCTCCTCACGCTGAAGGGCAGCCATTTCCTGACGCCGGCACTGCTGGTCGGCGGCAACGCCTACTACCGCAGCCTCACGAGCAGCAGCTTCGCCAGCAACATCAACGAGGACTACGGTGAGATAAATCCCGCCACCGGCGCAGCCGATCTCTTCGAGGCATCGAACGCGCTTGCCGGCATCGACGAGCAGGGCTACGGCGGCGGGTTGCAGCTCACCTGGAGCACCACGGGCACTCGAGTCAACCAGCTCACCCTCGGGGCGAGCGATGACGCCGCACACACCCGCTTCGGGCAGTCCGCTCAGCCTGCCACCTTCACGGCCGATCGGGGCACCGTCGGCGCGGGAGGCTTTGTCCCGATCACCGACGCCGACACGACCAGCAATTCGCTCGGACTATTCGTTGCCGATGCATTCCGCCCGACGCCGCACTGGACGTTGAGCGCCTCGGGACGTTACGACCGCGCCAGCGCCGGCATCTCCGACCTGAGCGGGCGTGCGCCGCAGCTCGACGGCAGCCACGTATTCACACGCTTCAACCCCGCCGCCGGTGCGACCTTCAATCCGCATCGCGCCCTCACCCTGTATGCGTCCTATAGCGAAGGCATGCGCGCCCCAACCGCAATCGAGCTCACCTGCGCGAATCCGGCCGCACCCTGCCAGCTCCCCAACGACTTTCTGGCAGATCCGGCGCTCGCGCCCGAGCTTGCCCGCACCTTCGAGCTCGGCGCGCGCGGCCACGGTGCGGGCTGGCAGTGGAGCGCGGCGTTCTATGAGAGCTTCCTCAGCAACGACATTGAGTTCATCAGCAGTCAGCCCGGGGCGGCGGATGCCGGCTATTACGCCAACGTCGGCAGCACGCGCCGCGCCGGCCTCGAGCTCGGGGGTCAGCTGCAGCACGGCCCGCTGTCGCTCAGCGTGCGCTACAGCCTGATCGAGGCCACTTTCCGCACCGCCTTCAGCGAGTCGAGCCCCTTCAACTCGAGCGCCGATGCGGCAGGTGCGATCCAGGTGAGTCCCGGGGACCGGATACCGGGAATTCCCCGGCAGACGCTCAAGGTCGCGGCCGATCTCGATCTCACCGCGCGCTGCTCGCTCGGGGCGAGCCTCATGGCGGCGAGCGGCGTGTACGCGCGCGGCGACGAGAACAACGCCGACCGCAACGGGCCGCTGCCCGGGTACCTGGTGCTGAATCTCCAGGGCCGCTACCGGCCCGTTCCCGGCCTCGAGCTCTTCGCCCGCGTCAACAATGTGCTGGATGCGCGTTACTATGACTTCGGGATCCTCGGCGAGAACTTCTTTACCGGTCCCGGCAACACATTCGGGCCGGCGGCGGGGGTGGCTCCGGCCCCCGCGCAGTTCCGCGGCCCGGGAGTGCCGCTCGGAGCGTGGGTGGGAGTTCGCTACGGCTTCGGCACCGGACAGGAGCTCTAGGATGCGCGTGCGCCACGCGATGGCGGGCCTGACGCTGCTGCTCGCCGCGGCCTGCGGAGGCAGCGGCGGGGGCGGCGGCGGGTCGCAGCAGCCACCGGCCTACAGCTCGGTGACCCTGGTGCAGCTCTCGAAGGCCTCTGCCTTCACCGCCGGGTGCGACGGCGTGACGCCCGAGGGCACGCTCTACCTCGACACCGCCGCCGAGCCCTCGATCGTCGTCAATCCCACCAATGCCATGAACCTGGTCGCCGGCTGGCAGCAGAACCGCTGGTCGACGGGCGGCGCCCAGGGCCTGAACCTGGCCGCCTCCTTCGACGGCGGCATCACCTGGACGCCGAGCAACGCGGCGTTCTCGCGCTGCACCGGTGGCGGCAGCGGCAACGCCGGCGACTACGCGCGCGCGAGCGATGTCTGGCTGACGGCTTCCCCGAGCGGTGTGATCTATGCGCTGTCGCTGTCATTCACCGGCGATGTGCTGGCCGCGGGCTCATCGAGCGCCATGCTGGTCGCGAGCTCCGCGGACGGCGGCCGCACCTGGAGTCCGCCGGCCGCGCTCATCCAGGACAGTGCGCAGTTCTTCGACGACAAGGGCTCGATCACCGCCGACCCGACCGATCCGAACTACGTCTACGTGGTGTGGGACCGGCTGAGCGGCCCCTCGGCCGGCCCGAGCTACTTCGCCGTCACGGCGGATGGCGGCTCTGCCTGGGCCGCGGCAGCCAGCATCTACGATCCCGGTCCGGCGAACCAGACTCTCGGCAACCAGATCGTGGTGCTGCCGGATGGCACGCTGCTCGATTTCTTCACCGAGCTCGACTCCGTGGATGGCGCGACCACGGCGACGGCGCGGCTGGTGCAGTCGCTCGATCACGGCACGACCTGGTCGGCGCCGATAACGGTCGCCGACCTCGAGCCGGTCGGCACCTCCGACCCGCGTACGGGGCAGGGAGTGCGCGACGGCTCCGACATCGTCTCCGTGACCGTGGCACCGGGCGGTGTGGTGTACGTCGCCTGGCAGGACGGACGCTTCTCGGGTGGCCTTCACGACGGCATCGCGCTCGCCCATTCCACCGACGGCGGCACCACCTGGTCGGTGCCGGTCGAGGTGAACGGCGATGCGGCGGTGCAGGCGTTCACACCCACGGTGCACGTCGCGGCGAGCGGCCTCATCAGCGTCAGCTACTACGACCTGCGCAACGACACCTTCGCGCCCTTCGGCGCGCTGCTCGCGGATGCCTGGGTGGTGAGCTCGAGCGACGGCAGCAGCTTCAAGGAGGAGCATCTGTCGGGGCCGTTCGACATGGAGCACGCGCCCGATTCCGGCGGGCTCTTCGTCGGCGACTACGAGGCGCTCTCGAGCGCCGCGGGCACTCTGCCGCTCTACGCCGAGACCGACGCCGGCAGCGGCATACAGAGCGACACCTTCGTGGCTTTCCCGCCGGCGATCGCCGCCGCGGCGGCCGCCGCCACTCGTTTCCGGGCGGGGGAGGGGCTCGCGCCGCTCGGGCTCACGCCCGCCGTGCGCGCGCGCATCGCGCGGCACATGGAGCAACGCCGCGTCGAGCGGCGCACTAAGCCCTGACGGCGCGCGCCGGTCAGCGGCCGGCGGTCGGGCCGGCGGTCAGGCCGGCGGCGTGCCTTCCTTGAAGGCGCTCTTCAGCTCGCGGCGAAATTCCGGCGTGTCCTCGTGGCCGTGAGTCGTCACGGCGTGGTGCACGGCGATTTCCAGCAATTCCTTTTCGGTGTCGGCCGAAATGGTGACGGTGCAGTTCATCTCGCTCGGAAAATCCCGGCAATCGATGTATTTGCGTCCCATGACCCCTCCCGAGACGACCAGGTTGAGCCTGGCTGCGGCCAGGCCCCGCTAGACTAATCTACTAGTAGGTAGAGGATCAAGAGCGGCGTGCATCGCCGCCCGTGTACTTCTTTTCCCCCGCCGTGACGCGCAGCTTCAGGCGGTTCTGCGGCGGCGGCAGCGGACAGGTGGCGAACTCATTGAGGGCGCACGGCGGGTTGTAGGCCTTGTTGAAATCGACCGCGACGCTGTCGCCCTGCGGGATCGGGATATAGAGGAACCGCCCCGCGCCGTAGGTCTCGTGGCCGCTGGTGCCGTCGGCGAACATGATGAAGAGCTCCGTGTCCCCCGGCTCCTCGAGCACGGTGTCGAGGCGCCACTCGCGGCCGTCCCTGGTGAACACCACCGCGCCCGGGGACTGCATCTCGACCTCCATGCCGAGAACGTTGATGATCTTCAGCTGCCGCTGCGCCGGGTAGCGCTCGAAGCGCGCGTTCACCACCCAGTCGGTGCTCACCGGGAAGTACTCGAGGCCGTGGAAGCTCGAGCGATGCGGGTTGTTGAGATCGCGCACCCGCACGCCCAGGTTTCCGGCGCGCTCGATCACGTGGAAGCGCAGCGCGCCGCTCTCGAGCACCGTCGGCTGGCCGCTGGTGTCCGGGGCGAGATCGAGCGCGGTGACCGGCCGGCCGTCGTGCGTGACGCCCGCGCCCGTGCGGGCGATGAAGCGCACCTGGTGCCCGGTGAGCACGAAGGACCCGGCGCGGTCGGCGAGCGCGGGGTTATCGAGCACGAGCGCATTGCCGCTCGCGCGCCCGAAGCTGTTGTCGCCCGCCTTAAGCCAAAAGAGCCCGGTGAGGGTCAGCCAGCCGTTGTCGCTCGTCAGGCTATGGGCGCGCTCGGTGCGCCATGCATCGATCGCGGCACGCTCGGCCTCGAGCGCCGCGGTATCGGCGCCGCGCAGCGGCATGGCGGGCGCGACCGCCGCGCAGAGGAGCACCGCGCTGAGCATGCCGTGGCGGCGGCTGGTTCTATATGCAGTGGTCATGCCGAGCATGATGCCATCACGACTCGCGTCCGAGGATCTCCTCGCGCACGTCGGCGATCTCGCGTGCGCGCGAGGGCCGCGCACCCTCGCACCGCTCGGGTCGCGGACAGCGGTTGCTGCGCGGACAGATGACGCGCGCCGGAACGCTGAGCGCGTCGTCGATCCAGGCGATGTTCAGCACCTCGGCCAGCACCCCGAGCGACTGCGCCGCCTCCTTCGGGACGCGCGCTTCGCCGCGGCGGTGCAGGCACTCGCGCAGGATGGCGTCTACCGTGGCCGTGCTGTCGACGCCATTCGCCTCGAGCGCCGGCGCGAGGTCCACGCCCACCGACAGCACGTGCGGGTTGCCGGCCATGTCGCGCACGCGGATCGAATGGCAGCAGTAGAGGAGCGAGCGCTCGCCATCGCGCAGCACCGAGAGCTGCGAGCCCGACTCCCCGTGCTGCCCGTCGATCATGCGGAACACCGCCCAGTTGGGGCACGGATCGCTCACCTGGGCGAGGTTGCCCCAGGGCAGCGGGATGCCGTTGCCGCGGTACACCGCGCGCAGGTAGCCGGGCGGATAGGCGTCGAAGAAGTGCCAGTGGGGGTAGGGGGACACCTTGGTCATGCGGCGCATGACTACCGCGGGCGTCAGCTCGAGCTTCTCGCCGGCCTCCACCCGATGGCGCTCGCGGGCGAGGAAGCGGCGGAACGGCAGGCGCGGTGCGAGGAGGGCGCCGGCGAAGAAGCTGCACTCGAAGTCGCGCCAGGCATGCAGCACGTCCTGCGGCTCGAGCCCGCCGGCCGCCGCCCCCTCCGGGCTCCCGCCCATCTCCCCGCCGGTGGCGTGCGGGGACTTGAGCCCGTCTCCCCCGTGCAGCACCTTGTGCGCGATGTGCGCGGCGAGGTCGAACTTGAGGCGCGCGGGGTCCGACTGCAGCGCGCGGTTGGCGTACACGACCCCGGGCGCCTCGAAGAAGGAGCGCACCATGCTGCGCACCTCGCGGTCCTTGTCGCGTGCCAGCACCGGCTTCCTGTCGAACCAGCGGATCTCGAGCCCATGGCGGCGGGCGAGGCGCAGCAGGTCCTCGACCCCGAGCGGGAAGCGCCGCTCGCCCACCGACTCCGCCGCGCGCTCCAGGTCCGGGAAGTCGTTGTGCGACATCTCCTGGTGCGAGCGGATGAGCAGATGCGCGAACTGCCGGCCGCTGGTGCCGGTTTGCGCGAGCAGCTCCGGGATCGCCGTCTGCAAGAGGCTCCTCGAGAAGAGGAAGGCCGGCTCGAAGGGCATGCGGGGGGCGGCGGCGCCCGCGGCTGCGGGCGGGGAGGGCTCGGGCTCGGCGCTCTCATCGAGGAACCACGCGGGACTGCGCTGGAATACCGCCGCCAGCAGCTCGAGGAGCGCCGCGGACGGCATGCGCTTGCCGCTCTCGATCATGCTGAGGTAGGACACGGACGGCGCCATGTCGGCATTGCGCTGGATACAGCGCACCGACAGCTCCTCCAGGGTCAGCCCGTTGCGCTTGCGCAGGGTGCGCAGCTTGGTGCCGAGAAAGTGACCGCGGCGCACGAGCTCCGCCATATGTCATCCGCGCCGCAGGCGCATCTCCGTTCCTCATGTGAAATTAACATTGTGAAGTTTCTGTAGTCAAATTCCCTTCAGAGACGGGTATGCTGTACGTCATGCATGCCAATGCCGGGGAACGGGTGTATTCGCGCGAGCCGAACGGCTCCCGGGTCGAGATCCTGGG
>Ga0335079_10011694_pt1 | contig 10011 bp, 7 predicted proteins | sample Lox_Sample_33_FD_206719 | JGI IMG/M metagenome (GOLD analysis project Ga0335079, IMG submission 206719) | Soil microbial communities from Loxahatchee National Wildlife Refuge, Florida, United States - Lox_Sample_3.3 | ecosystem: Environmental > Terrestrial > Soil > Wetlands | place: USA: Florida...
AGTACGGGCGACCACATTTTTCCGGCGTAAGTCGGCTTGGAAACTTCACGCGGACAGGATGGATGCCCACCATCGGGAGCCTTCCAAACGGGGCGCAGAAAAAAGCCCCGCGCCGGGCTGGCGTGGGGCGTGAGGTTTGCTGCAATCTGTCTCGGAGGATGACAGACCGGTGACGATAGTAACATTCTCCACAAACCAAAGCAATGGGAATCCGACGAGATCTGGGGAATTTCCCTCAGGTAGTTGTCGTAGTTATCGCAGTTCCTCCATGACCTGGTCCAGAACCGATTTCGGCGGACGGACCACGGATTCCGGCAGCATGGCTAGCGGGGCATCGCCCAAGTGCAGCAATTCCAAGAAATTAGGTTTCTGGGTGTTGACGTACAGCACCCCCGTGAGCACCTCGTGTTTGGCCAAAGCGTCTTCCAAAACCGCAAGCGCCGCCATCCGGTCGGTCGGATCGTAGTCCCGCTGGAGCTTCCGGATCCGGAGGTGCGACCCGTCGTGCATTTCCACGTCCATGATCGTCCCGTCCGGGATCTCGACCGCAATATCTTCATAATGCGGCACATAATCCAGCTCGTGCAGCGTGTATTCGTGTTCCTTCATGTAGCTGTAGCTCTTTGTGGAACCTTCATGGTCGTTGAAAGTCACGCACGGAGAGACGACGTCGATCACCGAAAGGCCATTGTGCGAAATGGCAGTCTTCAGGATCGCCTGCAACTGCCTTTTGTCACCGCTGAAGGAGCGGGCAACGAAGGTGGCGCCCCATTTCAGGGCCAAGGCGCAGCAGTCGAAGGGCGGCAGGTCGTTGCGGATACCGGTTTTGAGCGTGGAATCGAGGTCGGCCGTGGCCGAAAACTGACCCTTGGTCAGCCCGTAAACGCCATTGTCCTCAATGATATAGATCATCGGGACGTTGCGGCGCACGAGGTGCATGAACTGGCCGATCCCGATCGACGCCGTGTCGCCGTCGCCGGTGACCCCCAGCCCCATCAGGTGCCGGTTGGCCAGCAGGGCCCCGGTGGCTATGGAAGGCATGCGCCCGTGGACGCCGTTGAATCCGTGCGACAGCCCCAGGAAATAGGCCGGCGATTTCGAAGAACACCCGATTCCCGAAAACTTGGCGACCGTGTAGGGCTCGACGCCCAGTTCATAAAAGCACTCCACGATGCGCTCGGAGATTGCGTTGTGCCCGCATCCGGCGCACAGCGTGGTCTTGCTTCCTTTGTAGTTGAGAACCTCCAACCCGATCCGGTTCACTTTGGGCGGAGGAGGTGCGGCGACGCTCATTTGCCCTCCTGGCTGACAATCTCATCGGTAATCGTGCGCGCATCCAGCGGCAGCCCGCCGAAATAGCGCACGCTGCGCAGCTTCGCGATCAGCTCCGGCTCAAACTCCAACCGCATCAGCCCGAGCAGTTGGGCGTCGCGGTTCTGGTCCACTACGTAGACCCGGTCGTGGCGGCGGATGAAGTTGCGCAACTGGTCTGTAAACGGATAGGCGCGGAGGCGCAGATAGCTCGCGTCGATATCGTATTCGGCCTTCAACTGGTCGCAGCTCTCGCGGACCGCGTAGTCCGACGTCCCGAACGCCACGAAGCCGATCCTGGCGTTTTCGTTGAGGTGGACCACCGATTCGGGAACGTGCTTGCGCATCTCCTCGAACTTGTGGGCCAAGCGCTCCATGTTGTTGACGTAATCGTCCTCGCGCTCGGTGTATTGGGCCTTCTCGTTATGGCCGCTGCCGCGCGTGAAGTAGGAGGCGTCGGGGTGATTCGTCCCGGGCAGCGTCCGGTAGCCAACGCCGTCGCCATCCACATCCTTGTAGCGGGCAAAGCCGCCCAGCCGCTTGAGATCCTCGGCGTTCAAGACCTTGCCGCGATGAATCGGCTTCTCGGGGTACGGGAACGGATCGGCCATCCAGTTGTTCATGCCGAGATCCAGATCGGTCATGACGAACACCGGGGTCTGGAACATCTCCGCGAACTCGAATGCCTCGATCGACATCGTGAAGCACTCTTCGGGCGAGCAGGGAAAGAACATCGGGTGCTTGGTGTCGCCGTGCGAGAGCATCGCGGTGGAGAGGACATCGGCCTGCGAAGTCCGCGTCGGGAGACCGGTGGACGGACCGACTCGCTCCACGTCGTAGACCACCGCGGGAATCTCGGCGTAGTAGCCCAGGCCGATGAATTCCGACATGAGCGAGATGCCCGGGCCCGCGGTAGCGGTCATCGATCGGGCGCCGGCCCAACCTGCGCCCAAAGCCATTCCGATAGAGGCCAGTTCGTCTTCGGCCTGCACGATGGCGTAACTGGCCTTGCCGGTCTCGGGGTCGTGGCGGAAGCGGCGCATGTAGCCGATCAGGGTCTCCACCAGCGACGACGATGGCGTGATGGGATACCACGTGACTACCGTCACACCCGCAAACAGCGCGCCCAGGGCGCAGGCCGAATTGCCGTCGATGATGATCTTGCCGGCCGTCTCGTTCATGCGCTCGACGCGGTAAGGATCGGTCTTGGTGAACGTCGCGGCTGCGTAATCGAAGCCTGCTTTCGCGGCGCCCCAGTTCAGGTCCGCGGCCTTGGCCTTGCGCTTGCCGAACTGCTTGACCAGCGCTTTGCGGATCTCCTCCATTTCGACCGAGAGCAGCCACGCCACAATGCCGTCGTAGATCATGTTCCGCACCAGTTTGCGGAGCTTGGCATCGGGACAAACCGGGGCCACGAGTTTGTCGAAGGGGACGGGATAGAAGTGCAGGTCGCTTCGCAGCTCGTTGAGCTTTAACGGAGCGTCATAAACCACGGCAGCCCCGCTGTCGAGTTTCATGACGTCTTCCCGCGCGGTTTCCGGATTCATGGCGATCAGGAAGTCGATCTCCTTGCGGCGCCCGATATATCCGTGTTTGCTGGCGCGGATGGTGAACCACGTAGGCAACCCGGCAATGTTCGAAGGAAACATGTTCTTCCCGGAAACGGGGATGCCCATTTGAAAGATGGAACGCATCAGAACGGTGTTCGCAGTCTGGCTGCCCGATCCGTTTACTGTCGCCACCTGTATGCTGAAATCGTTGACTACCGAATGGTTCGATTGGCCCGAGAGGGGCTCAACCGGGGAAACCTCTAATGTCGACATCGATAAGGAGTCCTTGGTAAGGAGAGTGTTGCGCAGATCACAGTGTTGCAATTCAATTATAAGCAAAACCGCGGGGACGTGGCGCCGTCCGGGGCGGGCCGGTAACGTCGGGTAATATTGTAGAATCAATCAAATCGCATGCCTCTGGTCTGACCGGACCCGCCTCGGTCCTTACGAAATTCTCTCCCCGATCGGCGCCGGTGGAATGGGTGAGGTGTACCGTGCGGGTGACACGAGATCGGGGCGCGATGTCGCTCTGAAAATCCTGCCTGCGGACTTTGTCATCGTTACTTCAGCCCTTCGGCCTCGAAGAAGGCCCCGGGGTCCGGATCGCGGCCCATGAAGTCGCGGTAGAGTACGCTGGGATCCTCGCCGCCACCCTTCGCCAGGATTCTTTCCCGGAACTCCCGCCCCGCCGTGCGATCCAGAATCCCGACGGCGCGAAAGCGGGCGAAAACATCGGCGGCGAGCACTTCGTTCCACTTGTAAGAGTAATAACCCGCTGCATACCCCCCCGGGCTGGCGAAGAGGTGGGTGAGGCTGGCCGCCGTAGCATCCTCCGGCAATAGGGAGGTGAGGGAGTATGGCTCGAGAACACGCCGGCTGTATTCGATCACATCGCCGTCGGTCTCCGGACTATAGGACGTGTGGAGCAGCAGATCGAGAACGCCGATCCCGATCTGCATCATGTGCCCGGCTGCGCTGAGAAACCTCCGCCCGCGGCCGGCGTCCCAGAGCAGCTTGTCCGGGATGGGCAGGCCGGTCCGGTAGTCGCGCGCAAACAAATCCAGTGCCTCACGTTCCAGGCGCCAGTTCTCCATTACCTGTGAAGGCAACTCGAGAAAATCCCGGGCCACCTTCGTACCTGCCAGCGTGCGCGCTTCGACGCGGCTCAGACAGTGGTGCAGCAGATGGCCGAACTCGTGGAAAATCGACTGCACATCGCTTTGCGTGAGGAGCGCGGGCCATCCCTTGGACGGCCGGGTCACGTTGGTGCAGATCGCGGCGAGATGCGGCCGGAATCCTTCGGGCGAGGGGCCCCCGGTCAAGAGGCCGTCCGTCCAGGCCCCGCCACGCTTGTTCTCGCGCGGAAACCAGTCGGCGTAGAATCCGCCCAGAAGCGTTCCGTCCTCATCCCGAATGCCGTAATACTTCGTCTCCGGATGCCATGTGGCTGTGCGGGGCTCCTCCTGAATCCGAATGCCGTAGAGCAGCCGCGCGATCTCGAACAACCCGGCGGTCACCTTATCGAGCGAAAAATAGGAGGGCGGAATCGTGCAGGCATCCAGCGAGCCGGCCTGCCTGCTGGCGTAGAAATAGACGTCCCAAGGTCTGAGGGGCCCCGCCGACCGGTGTGCCACGCGGCCATGGTACTCGAGCAGATCCTCCCGCTCGCGGAGGAACCGCGGCGCGAGCCTCTGGCGGAGATCCGCCAGAAAGGAGAGCGCCGTTTTGCTCGACCCGACCATCCGGTGCGACAAAACCATTTCCGCGAAGTTGTCGTAGCCGAGCAAACGAGCCATCTGACGGCGCAGGTCCAGGATGCGCGGAATCAGCGGGCGATTATCGAATTCGCCTGCCGCCGCCCGCGTCACATAGGCGCGATACGCCTGCTGCCGCAAGGTGGCATCCGGGACGTCCATCATCACCGCCCAATAGCTCGAGGGCTGCAGGGTGAAGCGCCAGCCGCGGATGCCTCTTGCTTCGGCGCTGGCGCGCGCCGCCCGCACTGCGGGGAAATCCATGCATTGGAGCGCCTCGCCATCCTGGATCACGAGTTCGAAAGAACTGGCGGCGCCGTGCACGTTTTGGGCGAAGCGGGAAGTGAGCGCTCCCAACTCACGCCGGATTTCGGCCAGCCGTTCCTGGCCGGCCGGATCCAGCCCGGCGCCGCTGCCCCGCAAAGTGCCTCGCCAGCGAGCCAGCAGCCGCCTTTGCGTGCTATTCAGCAGCCGGGCTTCCTCCGAGGCTGCGAACTGCTCGATCCGCCGCCACAAGCCCGGATCGGCGTACAGACCGGCGCGGAAGTCGCTGACCCTCGACTCGGCCGCACGGACCGCCGCGTGCAACTCCGGTGTGCCGGCTACCGCTTCCAGATGCTTTACGACTGTCATGGCGCGGTCCAGCGGCTCCGCCAGCACATCGAGCGGCCGCAGTGTGTTGTCGCAGTCCGGCGCCGCGGTTTGTGCCGTGAGATCTTCTGCCTTCCGGCGTGCTTGCGCGATCAGGGCTTCGATGGCAGGCTGTACGTGCTGTGGCTCGATGCAATCAAATGGGATGGGGAATTCAAGATTCAGCAGCGGATTATCCATCTTAGAATTTGCCTATGAGCGATGTCCCTGGGCGGATGCTGGCCTTTCTCGGAGTGTATCGAGCCTTCGTCATCGTCCATGAGGCCGACTCCGGCGAAACTGTCGGAGTCCGACTGGTGCCTTCGTTTAGATTCATATGCTTACAGTCCCGAAAACCCGACCGACTCAGACGGTTTCCCGGCGGACCCCATGTTTCAGAAGGAGAAGAGGAGATTGTGAGTGTCATGAAGAAGCAGCTTGGCCGGAAGCTGACGGCAGGCGGGCACATAGTCATCGCCGCGCGGTAGCTGATTTTTGGCACGACAGGGCGTATGAGGACGACCACATGAATATTCTCTGCCTCGGCGGCCGGACCATGGGGACGGCGGATGCCGTCGCCAATTGAGAGGGACCTACCAAGGAGAACGGAAATGACCTATTGGAATCTTTGAAGCAGTTCACAACGGTTGTGGCGGACACCGGCGATATCGATGCAATTGCCCGGCACCGTCCGCAAGACGCCACCACGAATCCTTCGCTTCTTTATCATGCCGCCCAAAATGCCCGCTTACCAGCGCCTGGTGGAAGAGGCTGCGGAGCTGGCATCCGAGCGCGGAGGCGGGCACGCACAGATGGCCGGGGAGTTTATCGATCGGCTCTTCGTGCTTTTCGGATGCGAGATCCTCAAGGTGGTGCCGGGCCGTGTCTCCACAGAAGTCGCGGCGAGCCTGAGCTTCGATACCGAGAGCACCATCGCCAAGGGCCGCAAGCTGATTTCGCTTTACGAGACCAAAGGCGTCAGCCCGCCACTCCCGGGCGCATCGCGCGGATCGGCGACGCCAAGGAGGTGCTGTACCGCGACCTGATCCGGACGAAGGGAATGCAACCCTTACCCGGGGTCGCACAGTGGGTGCATCGGCTTCACGAGGAAGGGTGGCTGCAGGCGATCGCCTCGTCGGCGCCGCGTCCCAATATTGATGTCGTTCTGGATGCCCTGGGAGCCGCCGGTTTCTTCCAGGGCATCGTCTCCGCGGACGATGTGCACCGGGGTAAGCCCGATCCCGAAGTGTACCTTTCCGCGGCTTTGCGGGTGGGCGTATCGCCCGCGAGGTGCATCGTGGTGGAGGATGCCGCCGCCGGGATTCAAGGAGCGCGCGCCGCGGGAATGCGGAGCATCGGCGCCGAGCATAACGGCAAACGCCTGGCGGCGGATGTGGCGGTGAAGTCGCTCGATCTCCTCAAGGCGGACGCGTTCGAGAAACTGCTGTCTACGAGGTAGCGGGTGCGACAGGCGCCTGGCGTCAGAAGCGGCCGATTCACGAACGGGCGACCCGCCTTGTTGAAGATTCAGCGGTCGATTGCCAAAAGACGTTTCGCATTTCCATGTGCGATCCGCTCTCGATCAGCGTTGCTCACAGGCAGTTGATCCAGGAATGCCCGTGCCCTCGCCATCGAAGCGTAGGGGTGGTCCGCCGAGAACATAATCCGGTCCACGCCGACCTGCAGCATCAGTTCGAGAAACGTCGGCGTGAAGTTGAACCCGCTGAATGTGTAGTGCACATTCTCGCGGAGGTAGTTGCTGACCGGGCGGCCGAGTTTAGTCATCGCAATCGGCATGACGTCGAGTCTCTGCAGCATGAAGGGCAGAGCTTCGCCCATGTGGCCAATCACAATCTGAAGTCCTGGATATTGATCAAATACGCCTCCGAGAACGAGGCGGATGACGTGGATTGCGGTCTCGATGTGCCAACCCCAACCCGCGCCTGCGAACATCTCCGTTACGACAGGCGAGAAACCGCTGTACGATGCTTCAATCACCGGCCTGGGAGGATACGTGGGGTGGAGGTAGATCGGCACCCTCAGCCGCTCGGCGCGCGCGAGAATCGGCCAAAAGAACCGGTCGTCCAGATAGCGGCCCTGGTGGTGTCCGTTAATCACCGCTCCTTTGAAGCCATGCTGACTGACCATTCGTTCCAACTCGCCAGCGGCCTCGTCGGGGGATGCAGTCGGCAGGGCCGCAAATCCGGCAAATCGCGTTGGATACTTCCTGGCGGCACCGGCGAGGAAGTCGTTGGATTCACGGGCAAGCGCCATAGCCTCAGCGGCCGGGAGTTGCTCCGTGCCCGGCGAGGTAAGTGACAGAACCTGCACGTCGATCCCCGCCGCATCCATTTCCGCGATTCTCTTCTCGCCGACGTCGCCAAGCTGTTCCAGCAGCTTTTCAGCGGCTGCGCCGAATCTTAGAGCCCGTTCCTTGAGTTCGCGGCCCGGGCCATCCAGGAAGCCCGGACTCGCAAAATGTTCTTCCAGAGTGATGGTTCGCATGAGATTTCACCCACACCAATCACTTTACGGCTTGAGGCGGCCCGGAAGGAGCAGGGGGGCAAGCAGACGGGAATGCGCTCGACCTGGCGTCGCCAGGCACGCCGGGATGTAGTTCAGAAACGTGCAGCCATGCCGCCTTCTCGCCGATCGCCGATGTATCGCGGCCGATGACCGGATTCTTCGGTCCGCTCAGGGCGAAGAACAGAATGCACAGATAGCAGGTCACCGGTTTGACGCTGCGGTCAACTCTTGCAGCCACGGAAACGCCGGCCCCAGTAACAGTTCATCGCGCGTACGCCAGCGCCAGTTGCCGTCGGCTGTACCCGGAACGTTCATTCTGGCATCGCGGCCCAGATTGAGCAGATCCTGCAGCGGGGCAATCGCCAGTGCCGCGCGCGACGACCAGGCCAGCCGGAGCAACTCCGGGGCAGCATCCACCTCACCGGCGGGGGCCCGCTTCGCGTAGTTCCACAGGTTCTGCTTCTGATAGTCCGGCAGCTCGTCGTACCATTCCCGTGTAGTGGCGTTATCGTGGGTCCCCGTGTACACTACCGTATTCGAAACGAAGTTGTTCGGGAGGTACGGATTGTCCGGATGACCATCGAAGGCGAATTGCAGCACCCGGGTGCCCGGGACGCGAAACTGGTCGCGTAGTTGCTGGACATCCGCGGTAATCGTCCCCAGATCTTCGGCGATGAACGGCAGACCGCCAAGTTCCGCCTCTACCATCCGAAACAGATTGGCGCCGGGACCCGGCACCCATTGTCCACTCTCGGCGGTCGGCGCGCCGGCCGGGACGTGCCACGCGGCGGCAAATCCCCGGAAGTGATCCAGCCGGATTACGTCAACGTGCGCCAACAGTGCGCGGACCCGGTCGATCGACCACCGGTAGCCGGTGGCGCGCAGAGCATCCCAGTTGTAGACGGGATTGCCCCACAATTGCCCGTGCGCGCTGAAATAGTCGGGAGGGACCCCGGCGACCGCTCGCGGCATACGCTGTTCATCCAGCAGGAAGAACTCGGGGTTGGCCCAAACGTCGCTGGAATCTGGCGAAACGAAGAACGGCAGATCGCCAATCAACCGGATACCGCGGGAATGCGCGTAGTCCTTCAAACGGTCGGCCTGCCGGAACAACAGGAATTGCGCAAAGCAAACCTGCTCGATCGGAATTGCGAGTTCACGCCGCGCCTGGGCAAGCGCATTCGGGTCGCGCCGGACCACTTCCTGCGGCCATTTCCGATAGTGGGCGCCGCGGTATCTGTCCTTCAACGCGCGGAACAACGCATAGTCGTCCAGCCAGTGCGATTGAGCCGTGAGGAACTCCTGAAACGTGGGCCCCAGGTCGGCGCGAACCCCGGACGTAAAGTTCTCCCACGCTTTCGCGATGAGCTGCTGCTTGAACGAAGCGACGGTCTCATAATCGACTGCATCGGGCGGGAAGTGGCACTCACAATCGGCCCGCTGCAAAAAGCCGTCGGCAACGAGGGCGTCCGGACTGATCAACAGGCCGTTGCCGGCGAATGACGAGAGCGATTGATACGGCGAGTTCCCGTAGCCGGTCGGACCGACTGGCAGCGATTGCCACCATCCCTGGCCGGAGTTGTGCAGGTGATCGATCCACGCGAATGCCTCCGGTCCGACATCACCGATGCCGTAGGAGGAGGGCAGCGATGTAACATGCAGCAGCAGACCGGACGCCCGATAATCCGCCGGAAATGGCGGGATGCTGCCGGCCTCGGCAGCTTTGCCGACGATTTCTAAGCTACCGGGCATGGTTTCGCTTTCCAGATTTCGGCTGCATATTCGGCGATCGTGCGATCGCTCGAGAACTTTCCGGAACTTGCGACATTGAGGATGGCTTTACGGGCCCAGGCGCCGGCATCGGCGTACAATGCGCCCAGCCGCTCCTGCGCCTCGCAGTAAGAAGTCAGGTCCGCCAGGTGCATATAGTGATCGCCGCCGGTGAGGAGCGTCTCGCGCAAGGGCGCGAATACGCCCGGTTCTTTGCGGCTGAAGTGATCGGAGAAGATCAGGTCGAGCGCGGCGCGGGTGGCCGGCTCGTGCTCGTAGTGCCAGTAGGGGCTGTACCAACCGCGGCTGTTCTCCACCTGGTCTACCGTGAGGCCGAAGAGAAACATGTTCTCTTCCCCCGCCTCCTCGGCCATCTCGATGGTCGCACCGTCGCGGGTCCCCACCGTGAGGGCGCCATTCATCATGAATTTCATGTTGCTGGTGCCGCTGGCTTCAAAGCCGGCAGTGGA
>Ga0335079_10011697_pt1 | contig 10009 bp, 7 predicted proteins | sample Lox_Sample_33_FD_206719 | JGI IMG/M metagenome (GOLD analysis project Ga0335079, IMG submission 206719) | Soil microbial communities from Loxahatchee National Wildlife Refuge, Florida, United States - Lox_Sample_3.3 | ecosystem: Environmental > Terrestrial > Soil > Wetlands | place: USA: Florida...
GGTCAATGAAATCTGACCGCATTCATCCCGCGACGCGCACTTTCCAGGCAATCCGAATTTTCGTAAACCGCGAACTGGAAGACCTGGAGGCGCTGCTCGAAGGCGCGCCCCAGGTGCTGAAGCCGGGTGGCAGGCTGGTGATCATCAGCTTCCACTCATTAGAAGACCGGAGAGTAAAAGACGCTCTCCGCGAGGGCGAGCGCAGCGGCCTCTACCGTGTGTTGACCAAGAAACCGGTGACCGCAAGCGCAGCCGAGGTCGGTCGCAATGCAAGGTCCCGCAGCGCGAAGTTGCGCGCCGCGGAAATGATTTAGCCGGCGGAAAGAGCTTCTCCGCCGCGGATGGACGCGGATGAACGCAGATTTTGAAAAGAATCCTGATCCGCGTTGGTCCGCGTGAATCCGCGGCGAAAGAATTGCGGTTCCGGCAAAAAGTTTCGGGACGGCGGTTGCCTCCATAAACGGGCAAAACGCGGTTCCACACCAATCCTTCCTCAGGAGCGGCGCTGTCCCGAAAAAGTTTTCAGGTAGGTGGGTAGGAACACGGAGGGCGACGATGTACACGGGAACGATGATTGAAGAACTGATCGCAACCGTCGAGCGGGCCGAGAGCTGGGTGGCCGCGGAACCGGTGGAAATTCTGCGGGACGAAGATCTCCCGCTGGCGTTTCTGCTGGAGCAAAGCTACGGCGAAGAACTGGTGGCAGTGGCATAGGAGCGTTATCCATGGGCACCATGGCGGCACCTGCGGCACCTGCGGCAGTACGGCGGCAATCTCGCGGCGTTACCCCGGAAATCTACTTTGCCAAGCGCATCGACAACTCGCGCTTGGTAAAGGTCAGCGATCCCAAACATAACCGCGAGATGGCCATGTTCGTTGGCGCCACGGTGCTGCTGTTCGTTTTGGTGATGGTTTACGCCTGGCAGCATTTCAGCGCCATCGAGTGCGGCTACCGCGTCGAGCAACTGCGCGCGCGGCGCAGCGGGCTCATGGAAATGAACCGCGAGTTGCGCCTGGAAGAGGCGTCCTTGCGGGATCCGCAACGCATCGACTTGCTGGCCCGCAGGATGGGGCTAGCAGCTCCGCAGGCTGGGCAGGTGGTGCGCCTCGATGGCGGCAGCGACAGCCTGGATCCGGGAGCCCCGGTGATGGCGCGGGTCTCCGACTCGGTGCGCAACCTGGCCGTGGTCTCGCCGCAGTAAGAGTTTGAGGGTGCCCCACCCGGAGCCTGCCCCGAGCGAAGTCGAGGGGCCGACTTTGCCAAGGGTGGGGTTTTTCTCGCCTGAGTAATATAAAAATGTCAGTCCTTTTTCGCCTGCGCACACTCCTTGCACGATCCTCCAAACGCTTTGGCAAAATGTCGTCCTGGGACAGCTCGCGTCGTCTCTATGTTCTGTGCGGCATCCTTGTTCTCTGGGGAGGCGCCATCGCGCTTCGCCTGGCCGACCTGCAAATGCTCCACTACGGCGATTTCACGCAGCGCGCGCAGCGCCAGCAGCAGCGCAGCATCGAAGTTGAGCCGCGGCGCGGCATCATCTATGACCGCAACGGCCGCGAGCTGGCCATGTCGGTGATGGTCGACTCCATCTTTGCAGTTCCGGCGGAAGTCCCCGACCAGGCCGGCACCGCGGCGTTGCTGGGAAAAATTCTCAACATAGATCACCGCGAGGTCCTCGCGCGCATGAAGGCGTCGCGCGCCTTCTGCTGGGTGGCCCGCAAAGTTGATGCCGATCTTGCAGCCCGTGTTCGCGCTCTCAACCTTAAGGGCATTTATTTCCAGAAAGAGCCCAAGCGGTTTTATCCCAAGCGCGAGCTGGCGGCGCAGGTCATGGGATATGTGGGCATGGATGACGAAGGCCTGGGCGGCATCGAGCGCGAATACGACGACCACCTGCGCGGCATGCCCGGCAAGATGCTCATCAGCATGGACGCGCGCCGGCACTGGTTCGGCCACGTCGAGCGCCAGCCCGATCCCGGCCAGAACGTGGTGCTCACCATCGATCAGAACATCCAGTACATCGCCGAACGCGAACTGCAGAAGGCAATGGAGGAAACGAAGGCGATCGCCGGGACGATCATCGTCACCAACCCCCACACCGGCGAAGTGCTGGCGCTGGCCAATCGGCCGACCTTCAATCCCAACACATTTAATAAGGTCGCCACGGCGTTCTTGAAGAACCACGCGGTGAGCGACGTTTACGAGCCGGGTTCGACCTTTAAGATGGTGACCGTCGCTGCAGCGCTGGAAGAGAAGCTCACGCGGCCGGAGGAGCTGATCGACTGCCAGATGGGCGCTATCGTGATCGCGGGCACGCGCATTCGCGACCACGAGAAATTCGGTGTGATTCCGGTAACGGACATCATTGCCAAATCCAGCGACGTGGGCGCCATCAAGCTGGGGCTGCGCCTGGGCGAGGAGCGCTTCGACCACTACATCCGCGCCTTCGGCTTCGGCTCGCAGACTGGGATCGAGCTGCCCGGCGAAACGCGGGGGATGGCTAAACCCGTGAGCCGGTGGTCCAAAGTATCAATCGGCGCGATCTCGATGGGGCAGGAGATCGGCATATCGGCGATTCAACTGGCCGGGCTGGTCTCGACCATCGCCAACGACGGCGTCTGGACGGCGCCGCACATCGTGGCCGCGCCCCAGGGTCTGCCGCGCGAAGCGGCCGATCATCCTGACGGCGCGCCCGCGGCGGAGCAGCGGCGGGTCATCTCCAATCTCACCGCGGCGCAGATGAAGATGATGCTGCAGCAGGTGGTTCTGCGCGGCACCGGACGCAAGGCCCAACTCGATGGCTTCAGTGCGGCCGGCAAGACCGGCACGGCGCAGAAAGTCGATCCCTCGACGGGCGCGTATTCGCGTACGAAGTACATCGGTTCGTTCGCCGGATTCGCGCCCATTAACAATCCGGCTCTTACCGTGGTCGTGATTCTCGATTCGGCTGTGGGACTGCATCAGGGCGGTCAGGTATGCGCGCCGGTCTTTCAGCGGGTGATGCAACAGGCGCTCGAATATCTGAACGTTTCGCATGACATCGACGTCAAGACGCCCCGCACAATCCTGACCAAGCTCAAAGACTCGGATCTGGACGAGAGTTCGCCCGACCGTCTGGGCGGCGGTCCGGAGATGGCCGTCGCCGATATGCCGGGGGTGAAACCTGCTACGGCTACGGCCCCGGTTCAGCCAGGTTCGGCGGCGTTGCCGCCGGCTTCGACTCAGATGCAAGCCAGCCTTGCGCCCGCTTCCGGTACGGTGGTGATGGACGTGGAGAGTAGTGGCCTGGTGGTGCCTTCCCTGATTGGGAAGCCAGTGCGTGCCGCAGTCGAAATGGCACAAGAAACAGGCTTCGAGATCGACGTGATCGGCGACGGCGTCGCCCGCGAGCAGGCGCCCGCGCCGGGTTCGCACATTGCTCCAGGGGGACGAGTGGCGGTGCGGTTCAGGCCGTGACCGTTCGATTTTCGCGCTCGAAGCAGGCCGGGCCGAGCCGCGGAAGCAGTCGCTATAATGCCAACAATGACCTTCCTTCATCTCCTCGACGGGGCTGAAGTGCTGCTCGAAAGCGGCAATGCCGAAGTCTCCGGCGTGGAGTATGACTCGCGCCGCGTGAGGCCGGGAGACTGCTTCGTGGCGATGCGCGGCGAGAGCACGGATGGCAATGGCTACATCGATGCCGCCATTGCCGCGGGAGCAGTCGCGGTAATCACCGATTCTGCCGAGGAGAAGCCGCGCCAGGGGGTTGCCTGGGCGCAGGTGCCGCACGGACGGCGCGCCTTGGCCCGCATTAGCGCCAACTTCTATCACCATCCGGCAGAAAAGTTGCGCACCACGGGAATCACCGGAACGAACGGCAAAACCACGACCAGCTTCCTGATCGAATCCATTCTCCATGCAGCCGGTCGCAAGAGCGCCCTGGTGGGAACGGTGGAATACCACGTCGCCGGCAAGGTTCTGCCCGCGCCGCACACTACTCCGGAACCACTGGAGCTGGCGCAACTTTTTTCCCAGGCGCTCGCAGCGGGTGCTACCGAGGCGGTGATGGAGGCCTCTTCGCACGCGCTCGAGCAGCAGCGCGTCTATGGAATCCCCTTCGACGTGGCTGTGTTCACCAACCTCACGCGTGACCACCTCGACTATCACCAGACCATGGATCGCTACTTCGATTCCAAGGGCATCCTGTTTCGCGGTTGCGGGACCGAACCGCCGCGCGTGGCCATCCTCAACATCGAGGATGAATACGGCTCGAAGCTGGCGAACACGAGCCAGTCGGAGATGCGGCTTACTTACGGAATTGCTTCCGGCGACTTCCATGCTGAAGATGTCGAAACCGGCCGCAACGGCACGCGCTTCGACGTCGTCATGCCGGAGGGTGCGATCCCCATCTGGTCGCCGCTGGTGGGCCGCGTGAACGTATACAACATTCTGGCGGCGGCAGCGGCGGCATATGGCCGCGAGTGCTCCGCACAGGCGATCGAAAAAGGAGTGGCTGCGCTTACGAGTGTGCCCGGCCGCTTCGAGCGCGTGGATTGCGGGCAGGGATTTTACGCTGTCGTGGACTATGCCCACACCGACGACGCTGTGCGCAACCTTACGGCGCTGGCCCGCGCGCTGGTCAGCAAGGACCGCGGGCGAGTAATCACGGTTTTCGGCTGTGGCGGCGATCGCGACCGCAGCAAGCGGCCGCTGATGGGCGAGGCCGCCGGCCGGGGGAGCGATTTTGTGGTCGTTACCTCCGACAATCCGCGGAGCGAGGATCCGCTGGCGATCATTAACGACGTGCTTCCGGGCCTGCAGCGTACTGGCACCCGCTACACCATGGAGCCCGACCGCCGCAAGGCGATTGCCTTGGCCATCGATGAAGCGCGACCCGGCGACATCGTGCTGATCGCCGGCAAAGGTCACGAGAAAACCCAGATCACGCGCGAGGGCGCGGCGCCGTTCGACGACGTTGAAGTAGCGCGCGAGGTGCTGCGCTCGCTGGGCTACGAGCCGTGCGCTCCCGCGGTGTCGGGAAAGGTGGCGGGATGAGGCTGCCGCTGGGACGGATCGCCGAGTTTATCGCGGCTACGGGCGAGTTCGACGCCGGCGCCGTTGCCAACGCTTATTCCATCGACTCCCGCACCATCGGCGCGGGCGACTTGTTTTTTGCCGTGAAGGGCGAGCGCCTCGACGGACACGATTTCGTCGAGCAGGCGCTCGAGGCGGGAGCGATTGCGGCGGTGGTGCAGCGGGAGCAGGCGTCGCGCTACGGCGGCCCGCATCGCCTGCTTGCCGTCGCTGATCCGCTGGCGGCGTTGCAGCGCCTGGGGACGGCCGTGCGCCGGCTCTGGGGCAAGAAGCTGATCGCGGTTACCGGATCGACGGGCAAGACCACCACCAAGGAAGCCATCGCGCAGGTGCTGCGCGCGCGTTTCCGCGTGCTGAAATCGGAAGGCAATCTCAACAATCATTTCGGGCTGCCACTGCAACTGCTGCGGCTCGAGCCGGAGCACGAGATTGCGGCCATCGAAATCGGCATGAACCACGCGGGCGAGATTCGCGCGCTGGCCAGTCTTGCTCATCATGACGTGGCTGTGGTCACCAACGTTGGGCCGGTGCACCTGGAGTTCTTCGATTCCGTTACCGCCATCGCCCGCGCCAAGTACGAACTGATCGAAACTCTGCACGCCGGCGGCACGGCGGTGTTGAACGCCGACGATGAATATGTTTCCCAGTTCGGGCGCGATTTTCACGGGAAAGTGGTGACCTACGGTATCGAGCGGCCGGCGGATGTGCGCGCGCAGAGCATTGAAGATCGCGGGCTCGAAGGCTCGGCGTTCGACTTGGTCGCCGGCGGCTGCCGGCAGCGGGTGCAGTTGCCGCTGCTCGGGCGGCACAACGTTTATAACGCCCTGGCGGCGCTGGCAGTCGGTGTGGAAAGCGGCATTACCCCCTCAGAAGCAGCGGAAGCCCTAGCGGCGCTGGCGCCCCAGGACAAGCGCGGACAACTCACCGAAGTCGCGGGCGCGACCGTCGTGAATGATTGCTACAATTCGAATCCGAAAGCTCTGATAGCCATGGTCGCGTCGTTCGCCCAGCTACCGGCGCGGCGGCGCATTGTGGTGGCGGGCGAAATGCTCGAGTTAGGTCCCACAGCGCCAGAGCTGCACCGCCAGTGCGGCACGGCCATGGCCGAGAAGGGCATCAGCGTGCTGATCGGCGTGCACGGCGAGGCGCGGCACATGGTAGAGGCGGCGCGGGCGGCGGGAATGCCGGCGGAGTTCGTCGAAACGCCGCAGCAGGCCGGAGACTGGTTGGCGCGCGAGGTGCGTCCGGGAGATGCGGTCTTGCTTAAAGCTTCGCGCGGAGTGAAGCTGGAAGGCGCATTGGAAACTTGGCGCGCACACCTGCAGGCAGCCTCGGTACAGCAGGGGTAGAGCGGCAGCTTGCTGGGTTCTCCAAGCCGGGCAAGACGTAGCAAGCTGCATGAAAGACGTAGCATGCTACGTCTCTACAGAAGGTTCCTCGGGAAGGCGGAGGCAGATTGCTTTACTGGCTGTTGTACGTAAAACTTTTTCCTCTTTTCTCGCCTTTCCGTATCTTCCGTTACCTGACTTTTCGGACAGCTTTCGCCAGCCTGACGGCCCTGGCCACGGGACTGATCGTGGGACCAGCGGTAATCCGCCGTTTGCGCGAGTTCCAGATCGGCCAGTACATCCGCGAGGAAGGCCCCAAGGCACACCAGAAGAAAGCCGGCACGCCCACCATGGGTGGGGTGCTGATTGCCATCTCCATCGTCGTGCCTACGCTGCTGTGGTCCGACCTCAGCAACGTATATGTGTGGATGGTGGTCATTTCCACGCTCGCGTTCGCAGCCATCGGATTTGCTGACGATTACTTGAAAGTGATCCACCATCGTAACCTTGGCTTGACCGGCAGGACCAAGCTGATGTTGCAGGTCCTCACCAGTCTGGTGGTGGCGGTTGGACTGATGCTGCTCACGGCCAGCGGTGATTACTCTACGCACCTGATGGTTCCGTTCCTGAAGAGGTTTCGTCCCGACCTTGTGTTCACCCACTTGATGCTGCGCAACCCGTACCTGTGGCCCATCGCTTTCATGCCGTTTCTGGCGTTTGTGGTGCTGGTAATCGTGGGCTCGTCCAACGCGGTGAACCTGACCGACGGGCTCGATGGTCTGGCCATCGGCTGCACCGTGATCGCCGCCGCGGCGCTGGCGGTGCTGACCTACGTCAGCGGACATACCGTATTCGCCGGCTATCTGGAGCTGCAACGTATGCCGCTGGTGGGAGAGCTGACTATTTTCTGCGGAGCCATGGTCGGCGCCAGCATTGGTTTTCTCTGGTACAACGCCCATCCGGCCGAGATTTTCATGGGTGACGTGGGATCACTCGCGCTCGGCGGCGCTATCGGCACCGTGGCCGTCATCATCAAACAAGAACTGCTGCTGCCCTTCATCGGCGGAATTTTTGTGATTGAGGCCGCATCTGTGATCCTGCAGGTGGTCTCCTACAAGCTGCGGCAGAAGCGCATCTTCAAAATGGCGCCGCTGCACCATCACTTCGAGCTGCTGGGATGGTCGGAGTCGAAGATCATCGTCCGTTTCTGGATCGCGTCGCTGGTATTTGCACTTTTTGCACTGACCACTTTGAAGTTGCGCTAGAGAGAGTCGCGGTTCGTGATAGAAGTGAGCTAGGGAATTGGACGTAAAGGGCAAACGCGTTCTGGTGGTCGGGCTCGGGAAATCGGGCGTGGCGTCGGCCACGTTTTTGAAAGATCGCGGAGCCCGCGTCACGGTCTCCGACGCCAAGGCCGAGGACCAGCTCCGCTCCGCCATCCCGGCGCTGCTCGACAAAGGCATCTCGGTCGAGACCGGCGGGCACGGCGAGCGCACCTTCCGCGACCAGGACCTGATCGTAGTCAGTCCCGGCGTGCCCAGCGACGTGCCACAACTCGTGAAGGCGCGCACCGCCGGAATTCCCATCATCGGCGAAGTCGAGTTGGCATCGCGGTTTCTTAAAGGGCACATCATCGCCATCACCGGCTCGAACGGCAAAACCACCACCACGGCGCTGGCCGGCGAAATCATCAGCATGGGCGGATACGAGGTGCTGGTGGGCGGCAACATCGGCACCCCGGCAATCTCGCTGGTCGCGGATTCGACTTCCGACACCCACGATGTGCTTGAAATTTCCAGCTTTCAGCTCGAGAGCATCGTCAGCTTCCATCCTGAGATTGCAGTCATTCTGAATATCACGCCGGACCATCTTGATCGCCACCACAGCTTCGATGCCTACGTGCAGGCCAAGTCGCGGATCTTCGAGAACCAGACGGCTCAGGATCACGCCGTGCTGAACGCCGACGATCCGACCTGCGCCGGCCTGGCCGGCAAAACCCGCGCGCAGGTGCGCTGGTTCAGCCGCAAGAAGGAAGTCGAGCGCGGCGCTTTCGTGCGCGCCGGCAAAATATTCTCGCGCGAAGACGGCGACGATATGGAGATCATGCCGGCGAGCAGCATCACGCTGAAAGGCGCGCACAACCTGGAAAACGTGCTGGCGGCGGTTTGCGTGGGACGCATTGTCGGCTGCGAGCCGCACCGCATCCGCCGCGCGGTCGAAGAGTTCAAGGCGGTCGAGCATCGGCTGGAGTACGTCGCGACCATTCAAGGCGTCGAGTATTACAACGATTCCAAGGCCACCAACGTGGACGCCACCATCAAGGCATTGGAAGCTTTCCCGGGAAACATCCACATCATTCTCGGTGGCAAAGACAAAGGCAGCGACTACTCGATACTGAAAGATCTGCTGCGCGCGTGCGCCAAGCGCGTCTACACCATCGGCGCGGCGGCGGAAAAGATCGAATCGCAGATCGCGGGCGCTGCGCCCGTGCTGCGCGCTGAGACGCTGGAGACGGCGGTGAAGCGTGCCGCTGAGTCGGCTGCAGCGGGCGACATCGTGCTGCTGGCACCCGCCTGCGCAAGCTTCGACCAGTTCGAAAGCTATGAGCAGCGCGGACGCGTCTTCAAGGGAGCGGTGCACGCGCTGGCCGCGCGCAAGGCGCCCAGCGAGGTCGGAGGAGCGGCATAAGGATTGAGCCATTGATTCATTGCGTCATTGAGTCCTTGAGCCGAGGAACAAATGGCCCAATGACTCAATGGATCAATGACTCAATTGCTGGCGAAGTCGCGATTACGGAATGGCTAAGAGAGTAAGCGTAGATAAAACGCTTTTTATCGTCACATTGCTGCTCGTCTTCATCGGGCTGGTGATGGTGTTCAGTGCCTCGGCGGTCATGGCCAAGGAGCGCTTCGGCTCAGCCTACACCTTCCTGATCAAGCAAATGGTTTGGGCGGTGGCCGGATTTCTTGTGATGGTCATCGCCATGCACGTAGATTATCGGCGCTACAAGCATCCGGCGATCGTGTTTTCGCTGCTCGGCGTCACGCTGACGCTGCTGGTCGCAGTTTTCTTTCTGGACCGCTCGCACAACACCCATCGCTGGATTCGCCTGGGACTAATGTCATTCCAGCCGTCGGAACTGGCCAAGCCCGCGCTCATTCTGTTCCTGGCCTACTTCCTGGAAAACCGCACCAAGCTGATGGACGACTGGCGGCGCACGCTGCTTCCCGCGGCCGTGCCCATCGTGGTCTGCTCCGGGTTGATCCTCAAGCAGCCTGATTTGGGCACGGCGGTGGTGTGCCTGGTCATCAGCGCCATCATCCTGTTCGTTGCCGGCATGCGGCTGCGCTACCTGGGCTATGGCGTGCTGGCAGCGATTCCTGTCCTGTACATGACCATCTTCCGCGTGAAGTGGCGCTATGAGCGCATTTTGGCTTTTATCGATCCCTGGAAGGATCCGCAGGGACGCGGCTTCCACATCATTCAATCGCTCATCGCGGTCGGCACCGGCGGCTTCACCGGCATGGGGCTGATGGAAGGCAAGCAGAAGCTGTTCTACCTGCCGGAGCCGCACACTGACTTCATCTTCGCCGTGATCTCGGAGGAGTTG
>Ga0335079_10011701_pt1 | contig 10007 bp, 11 predicted proteins | sample Lox_Sample_33_FD_206719 | JGI IMG/M metagenome (GOLD analysis project Ga0335079, IMG submission 206719) | Soil microbial communities from Loxahatchee National Wildlife Refuge, Florida, United States - Lox_Sample_3.3 | ecosystem: Environmental > Terrestrial > Soil > Wetlands | place: USA...
GGCGGCCGTCAAGCTGGAGGGCGGGGAAGCAGTGGCCGATCGCGTTCACCGCCTCAGCGAGATCGGCGTCGCGGTGATGGGCCACATCGGGCTGACGCCGCAATCGGAGCACCGTCTGGGCGGCTATCGGATCGTCGGCAAGACCGAACAAGAAGCCGAGCGGTTGTTTCGCGATGCCCGCATGCTGGAACAGGCGGGAGCGTTTGCGCTGGTTCTGGAGTGCGTGCCTTCCGAAGTCGCCGCCTCCATCACGGACGAACTGAAGATTCCCACCATCGGAATCGGTGCGGGCCCGTACTGCGACGGGCAGGTGCTGGTCAGCTATGACGCCTTCGGCCTGTTCGACGAATTCCAGCCGAGCTTCGTGAAACGTTACGCCCACCTGGCCGACGAAATGGCGGCCGCCGCGAAGCAGTACATTGCGGATGTGCAGGAAGGCCGCTTCCCGGCCGCCGAACACTCCGTCAGCGTTGTGCGCGACAAAGCGCAATGACGTATGTTTCGTCGATCGCCGATGTCCGGCAGAACGTGGGCGCCGCGCGTCGCGCGAATAAGCCAATACTGCTCGTGCCGACCATGGGCGCACTTCACGCCGGCCATGGCGCCTTGATGGATCGGGCCCGCCGCGATTCCGGATTCGTTGTGGTGAGCATCTTCGTGAATCCCACTCAGTTTGACCGCCCTGAAGACTACGACGCCTACACCATCAATCTGAATGCCGATCTCGAATTCTGCGCGGCCCGCGGCGTGGATCTCGTCTTCGCCCCGTCCGCCCGCGAGATGTATCCCGACACCGCCAACACCACCGTGGAAGTCGCGGGAGTTTCCGAGCCTCTCTGCGGCCGGTTCCGGCCGGGCCATTTTCGAGGGGTCGCTACGGTGGTGTCCAAGCTGTTCCACATCGTCGCGCCCGACCGCGCTTACTTCGGCGAAAAGGATGCGCAGCAATTGGCCATCATTCAGCGGATGGTGGCCGACCTGAATTTCGCAATCGAAATCGTCCCGGTGCCGACGGTCCGCGAGCCGGACGGACTGGCGATCAGCTCGCGCAACACGCGCCTGACGGCTCAAGAACGCGCCGCCGCCCCGGTCGTCTACCGCGCGTTGGAATACGCCCGGCGGTGTATCGCCGAAGGCCATCGCTCGGCGGCGGAGGTCCGGCAGGCCGCCGTACGGGTTCTCGCGACTGAGCCGCAGGCGCGCGTCGAATACCTGGAAATCGTCGATTCGCAAACCATGACACCTGTTGAAGAAATCGTGCTTCCGGTCCGGATCGCTGCCGCCGTCTGGTTTGGAGGCACCCGCTTGATCGACAATGTGCTCGCGCAATGAGCGCCGCACGGTTGATTAGTTCACATCGGCAGGCCGATTGCCGTGCCAGCTTGGCATATGGCGTTCCGGCTGAGCATGACGCTGCTCTTGATTGGGTGCGCGTTCGCGCAGCAGCAGCCGCCCAGCGTCACGGAGAAGTGGCATTTTTTCCTGGATGAGACCTTTGACCCGCTGACGCCGCTCGCCGGGGCATTCAGCGCCAGCCTGTCGGAGGTCACCAATTCAGAGCCGGAGTATGGAGTGGGCGGCCGTTCACTGGCTGAGCGGTTTGGCGCCGGATTGGCCGACATTGCATCGCAGAACTTTTTTCAGGATTTCCTGATGGCTTCCGCGCTGCACGAGGATACGCGCTACCGCCGGCAAGGTCCCGCTTACGGAGGAATCTGGAAGCGCACCGGCTACGCGCTTAGCAGTGCTTTCGTGACCCATACCGATTCGGGCCGGCGTACCGTGAATTGGGCGAATCTCACCGGCACCGGGCTAAGCACCGGGCTTTCCAATGTCTACTACCCGTCTCGGGATCGGACACTCGGCACCATCGCGTCCCGCTACGGGATGAATGTGGCCGGTATTGGCCTCGGCGCGCTCCTGCCTGAATTCTGGCCCGATTTTCACAACCTGCTGCTGCGCCATCACCTGATCCCCCATCGGCACGGAACCACCGGTACCGTGCAGCCGTGAGGCCATCTCCGGTCGAAGCATGACGGCGTCTCGCGTTTGCTGCAGGGATGTAGTTACCGAGTCCCGGGCGAGGCGCGCGGCGAGCGGTTTCACGAGCCATCGGAGCGACAGCGGGATGTTTCGCGTCAGCCCGATCGCCTCCAACTCCACGTAGACGCCTCCGTCCCGCTCTTGGTATCGCGCGATGCTGTGGACTCTCCAGAGAAATCCCTCTCCCTGATCGGGCGGAAGCAGGTGTTGGGTTTGTTCCCCGTAATGCTCGATCTCCTGCACCCGGGTGGACACCGCAATGCTGTACCAGCGCCGTTCATCGATTACGAAATCGCGGGATTCATATTGACCCTGCAGCGCGGCATCCACAAAGAGAATCTTGCGTCGCCACAACATCGAAAATTTCTGTGTGCTGGGACTCCTCGTCAAAGTTTTCGAATCGGTAACAGTCGGCCGGTAGTACTCTTTGTAGTGATCGTAATCGTGCACCACCGCGAGCACGTCTTCGAGCTTCGCGTTGGGTATGAACATGGCCCCAACCCAGTCGTGAATCAAGCCGTCGGGTACGGTGTGCGCACCGGAGCCGTCGGCCGGCACCGCCACAATCTCGCCGGCCCGCAGGCGTGCTCGCTCCGCGGGAGCGTCGTCCAAGGAGAGAAACGGATGGCCGGAGTCGAGCCGCGTTTGCATGTGCCCATCTGCATCCTGCGTGTAATGCTCCCAGGCACTGAGCGCCCGAGCCGTCAATTCGGCCGCAGTCGCCAAGCTCGGGACGGCTGCTAACGGTACCATCAGGAACATCCCTATCGCTGGCGCACGATTCCGCATAAGAGCTTTCTCTCAAAGCTGGCGGACCACTTGGCGTTCCGCCCTTGCTAATGGAGATGCAGAACCTGCCGCAAAGTTTCAGTAGGTCGATCCTGTTCAAAAATGTTGCCGGAGATCCTCGAACCGCTCCACCACCAGTAGCCGTCCCTCGCCGGGCCGGATCTCCTCCTTTTCCAGCACCCAGGTGTGCGCGTGCGGCACAAAAACCGCGTTCAGCCCCGCTTCCAGCGCCGGATTCACGTCCGACTTCGGGCTGTTGCCGATCATCCACGTCCGGTCGGGATCGAGCCGCCGCTCGTCCACCAGGTTTCGGTAGGCCGACGTATCTTTCTCCCGAACAATGGCCGTGTGGTGGAAAAATACCGCCAGCCCGGAGCGGTCGACCTTAAGCTTTTGTTCTTCCGGGTGGCCTTTTGTGAACAGCGTCAGATCGTGTCGCAGCGAGAGATACTCGAGCGTCTCCGGCACGCCGTCGATCACTTCCATCGGGCAATCGAGGATCCGCTCGGCGAATCCCATCACTTTCCGCAGATCGTCGTCGCGTACCTCGCGTTCGGCCAGATGCTGATAGCACTCTTTCAGGTTCCGGCCGAAATTCAACGAGCCGTAACCATGAATTTTCGCGTTCACGGCCTCGATCTCGTCGAGCACATCGCGAATCTCGCGCGCCGTCATGGACGAGTGCGAAAGAAACTCGACGAATTCATCGAACGCGCGCTCGAAGTAGATATTGTTCTCCCAGAGCGTATCGTCCGCATCTATGATCAGGTGCAGCCGCATTCGTAGCGAGAGGTTGCCTTATACTCCCGCGGGCTTTCCGCCGTGCCCGTTGGTTGGCGCCAGCGCTTTGACACGCTCGATCGCTTGCTGGCGGGGAATGTATTGCGAGAGGTAGTCGTTCAGCTCGGTAAGCCGCCCGGCTTCGGACCGCTGGCGCAACAGGACGCTTAGAAAGTTCAGGTCGGGGACCGCGTGCGCGAGTTGAAAACTCAGTTGCGGGTCCTTCAAATCCGGCTCCTCCGGCTCGTGCAGCACGCCCAACTGGCTGAGAGCCTGGTAGTGCGCGACCGCCTTTTCGCGAAGATCCTCCGGTGTCGGCGAGAAATCGTCATCGTCGAAAAACTGGACCTGCGCCTGCAAGTAGTCCTTTTCTTCGTTGAGCGATTCAATCTCGAAGCGCCGCCGCCCGCGAGTGAGAATGTCCATCCGCCCGTCCGGATACATCTGTTTCACTTTCTCGACCACCACGGTGCATCCTGCGTTGACGATTCCGTCCTCGCGCGCCAGCACGATGCCGAATTCGGAGGTGTCGCGAATCGCGTTTCCCACCATTTCCTTGTAGCGCTCCTCGAAGATGTGCAGCGGCAGTAATTTCCGCGGAAACACAACCACCTGCAACGGAAACAATGGGATGAGCCCCGACGACATGCTAATATTATGGCGTTTTCTCCGAATCGCCAGCAATGGATTACGTTTCGCAATTCGCTGTCCCCGCATGCAAATTTCAGGCAAAGTGACGCTCATTACCGGCGCCTCCGAAGGGATTGGCGCCGCCTGTGCCGCGGCATTCGCTCGCGCCGGCGCCCGGCTCTCGCTGACCGCGCGATCGGAATCCGGGCTTCGCGCCGCGGCTGCGGATTCCGGCGCGCTCATCACACCGGGCGATCTTACCAGCGCGGAAACTCGCCGCGCCGTCGTCGAGCGCACCATCGAACGCTTCGGCTCCATCGATATCCTGATCAATAACGCCGGCGCCGGCATGTACATGCCTTCGTGGAGCGCGCCTCTCGACGAAGTCCGCCGGCTCATGGAGCTGAATTTTTTCTCGCTCCTCGAAATGACGCAGTTGGTGGTTCCGCATATGCAGGCGCGCCGCACTGGCATGATCGTGAACGTGGGCTCGATCGCCGGCAAGGTGCCGTTGCCCTGGCTGACGGTCTATAGTGCATCCAAGTTCGCCGTCGGCGCGTTCACCGAAGGGCTGCGCATGGAGTTGAAGCGCGACGGCATCCGCACCCTGATTGTCTGTCCCGGTTACGTTCGCACCGCGTTCCAGCAGCACGCCCGCGGCGGTCCCGCCCCTGACGCCATTCTGAGCGGTCGCCGGTTTGCGATCACGGCGGAGAAATGCGCCGCCGCGATTCGGCGCGGCGTCGAGCGCGACGCCCGCACGGTCGTTACACCGCGCAGCGGTTGGCTGTTCATCCTCGCCATGCGGCTGTTTCCGTCGTTTGTCGAATCGCGGATGGCGGCGATCAACCAAACCGCATGAACATCAAGCTGAAGGGCACGCCGGGCATTTATCTGGTCGGGTTCATGGGATCTGGCAAATCGACCATCGGCCGCCTGCTCGCGCATCGGCTGGGCTGGAGTTTCTTCGATACCGACGACGAAATCGAAGCCGCTGAAAAGATGTCGATCGCCGAGATCTTCGAGCAGCGCGGGGAACCCGAGTTTCGCCGCATCGAGACCGAAATCCTTCGCCAGCATGTTCACTGGATCGAGCACGGCCGGCCGGCCGTGCTGGCGCTCGGAGGAGGAGTGTTTGCGCAGCCCGAAAACCGCCAGGTTCTCGAAGACCGCGGCTTGACGGTGTGGCTGGATTGTCCGTTCGAAGTGGTGGCGCGCCGCGTCGCGCAAGCCTCGCATCGACCGCTGGCTCGCGATCCGGAACGGTTCGCTTCGCTGTACGAATCGCGGCGGCCGTCGTACGCGTTTGCCGATATCCACATTGTCATCAAGAGCGATGATTCCGCTGAAGCGGTTGACGCCATCCTGCGTCACCCGCTTTTCCAATGAGCCGCGCGGTAACTACGGCCGCCCTGCGGCGCGCCGCCCTTTCCATCTTTCGGAACGCTCTCGCGGCCGCCGATCCGGCTGCCGCCGTCAAGCGTCATTTGAGCCGCATCGATTTTTCGCGGTTCCGCGACGTCTACGTAGTCGGAGCGGGGAAGGCGGGCGTCTCGATGGCGGCGGCCGCGGAGCGGGTGATCGGCCGCCGTATCACCGCCGGGTTCCTGAACGTCAAAGATGCCGGCCGAACGAAGCTGCGCCGCATCGAACTCCACGAGAGCGGTCATCCGGTTCCCGATCAGCGCGGCGTTGAAGGCGCGGAGCGCATCGCCGAAATCGCCAAGGCGGCCGGCCGCGGCGACCTGGTAGTCTGCCTGATATCGGGCGGCGCCTCCGCCCTCATGCCGTTGCCGGCCGAACGCGTGACGCTGGACGAGAAACAAGCCGCCACCCGGCTGCTGCTGGCCTGTGGCGCCGATATCCACGAGATCAACACTGTTCGCAAGCACATCTCGCGCATCAAAGGCGGCCAACTCGCCCGCCTCGCCGCGCCGGCCCGCGTCGAAGCACTGCTGCTCTCCGACGTGATCGGCGATGATCCTGGCGTGATTGGATCCGGACCCGCCGCACCCGATGCCAGCAGGTTTGCCGAGGCGCTCCAGGTCTTGGACAAATACGCTTTGCGCTCGCAAGTACCGGCCGCCGTTCGGGCGCGCCTCGAAGAAGGCGCGCGCGGCGATCTCCCCGATACGCCGAAACCCGGAGATCCCGTTTTCGCTAGCGTTCGGAACACCGTCGTCGGCAGTAACCGGCTGGCGCTGGTTGCCGCCGAACGCCGCGCCCGCGAACTCGGGTTCCGCACCTTGCGGCTATCGAGTGAAATTCAGGGTGAAGCGCGCGAGATCGCTCGCGGGCACGCCGCCATTGCGCGTGAGCTCTCCCGGTCGGGGCATCCCGTGCGGCCTCCGGCCTGCATCATTTCCGGTGGCGAAACCACCGTCACGCTCAAAGGTGAGGGCCTCGGCGGACGCAACCAGGAATTCGTCCTCGCGGCCGCGATTGACATCGCCGGTCTGCCCAGCACGGTGGTATTCAGCGCCGGCACGGATGGCAGCGACGGCCCCACCGACGCCGCCGGAGCCATCGCCGACGGCGCCACGCTCGCGCGCAAACCCGATGCGCGCGCCTGGCTCGATCGCAACGATTCCTATCGTTACTTCGACTCGCTCGGCGATCTCGTAAAGACCGGCCCCACCCATACCAACGTCATGGACGTGCATTTGATTCTGGTAGGATCGCAACAGTGAGCTTCTGGCGCAAAGATCTGATCGATTTCGCGCTCGACCAGGAAACGCTCCGCCATATCGAGGAGCAGCGCGCGTTCATTGCGAAGGAGCCGTCAAACCCCGCCGGCTATCACAATCTCGCGCAGCTCTACCGCATCCAGAACCGGCAGGACGAGGCGCTGGGATTGCTGCTGGAAGCCGTGCGCCTCGACCCCAATTACGCCGACGCGCATGTGGGTCTCGCCGAGATCTACGCGGTGCGCAACGACGCGCCGGCCGCGTGGCGTCACGCCCGCGCCGCCGAAGGGGCGGGGAATTCGAGGGCAGTCGAGCTGCTAACCCGGCATCGCGTCCCAGACGCATAATGAAATTGTGCGCGGATTTTTTCTGCTGCTTGCGGCGGCGTGTGCGGCCGCGGCGCAGGCGCCCCCACCCGTTCCGGTGTTCGGCAGCAACAACATTCTCCCGCACGGGAGAGTGGGCAGCCATCTTCTAGCCCCCGGTATGGTGGTTGAACTCTGGGGCCAACATCTCGCGCCCGTGCCTTGGTGCGGCCAGGAGCGAATCCCGAAACCACCGTTGCCTCGCGAAGTTTGTGGCGTACACGTTCTGATCGCGTCACGCCCCGCGGAGTTGATGTACGTCGGGGACAACCAGATCAACCTCAAAATCCCGACGGATGTGTTCCCCGAGGGAATGGCGGATTTTCAGGTTTGCGTCCACGACGTTTGCAGTTCGCCCGTTACGATGCGCTTCAGCGCCCACACTGCCTTGCTCAAGTTGGAAGGACCCGCGTATGTGCACATGCCGGTCTGGATTGATGTGGACGCTCCGGCGCCCTACACGGTGCCGTATCCCTGCGGATACTGGCCCTGGAGCCTCGGCGGCTACGAGTTTGAAGTGCGCCGCAACGGGAAACCTCTCGCGCCGATTCCAACTGCGCCCGAATCAGCCCGCAAGACGCCGGGAAATCCCGACTCGTGCGAAGGCCCGATGGAGCCCGGCAGGCTTCCGCTTCACCTCCTGTACCGCTTCGATCAACCTGGAACGTACTCGGTTCACTTCACGGCGAAGAAAAGCGGTGCGATTCTCTATCAATCGGAATGGACGAATATCGAGATCGAACCCTTCTCGCAGCAAAAGCGCGACGAATGGCTGCACTCGCTCGAGGCCAAAATCGACGAGAGAAGCAAAAACCTCGAAGACGTTGTGCCTTCCTTGCTGGCGTGGCCGGATGAACGGGCGCTGGCGCTTCTTCTGAAGGTGATTCCGGCAGACATTTCGCAATGCACGAATTACGATTGCGTCCGGTTGGCGTTCGGCACCGCCGCGCTGGCCGGATTCGACGACGCCCTGCTGCGGCGCGTGATTCCTCCCGACCGTCTCCGCAAGCTTTGCCCGCCGAACGGAGGCTGCCAGTAAGGAATACGGGTCGAGGCCGCCTTACAGCTTAACCTCGCTCTCCTTCAGATCTTTCCCGGTTTCCTTGCCCTTCGGGGCGGCCTCCACTTCCGCGGGAGAGCCTTCTTTCCGCACCGAGACTGAGCCGCGGTCGGCGGTGATCCGGATCATCGGACCGCTGCCTACCGCTCCTTTGAGCGTCGACGTGCGGCCTTGCACATTTTTCTGAAGCATCGGTCCGAAGTCGTTGGTGGCCTCGCCGCGCTCGGCAGTCGCCTCCAGTTGGAATCCGGCTTTCTCCGGAAGCACCAGGTCGATACGTCCGATCCGCGAGTGCACGTCGATTTGCGGAAGCGGCACTCGGCCTGGTTGCAGCTCGATGTCTCCGCGCTCGGTTTCGAGGTTGAGCGACTTGGTGAATCCTTGCAGCCGGATATCGCGCGATTGCGTCACCAGCCGAACCGGTCCCACCACGTTTTCCGCGGTGAATCCGCCCAGATCCATGCTGATGCTGCCCGGCACGGCCGCCACATTCAATTCGGTGTTGCGCGCGCCTTCGAACTGCAGCGGCTTGGCAAGGTTCTTGAAGGCCAGCGTGCCGACGTAGGCCCCGTGAATCGTCACTTGCCCGGTTACGTTCTGCATGTCGATATCGGAGCCGCGCCCGTCGAGTTGAATGCCGCCTTGAATGTCGACCGCGCGAATCACGTCGCTGCGCCCGATCTCCAGGTGGGTCTCGCCAGTAATTTTGTTGAGCCGCACGTCGGAGCGGCCGCTCGCCAGGTCGAGATCGCCGGTGACATCGGAAATCTCGTAATCTCCGGTCTGCGCGTGCGCTTCAATCGCTACCCCACGCGGAACCGTGATCTCCAGATCGTCGGACATTCGCTGCCGGTCCGGCACCTTGTCCTGGTTCGACCGCACCAGCAGCCGGTCGCCTTGCGGCACGATCTCGACGGGTGTGATGCCGTCGGTGCGCTCCGCTTCATCGCGCGAATAAGACCGGATCAGCTTGTGGCCGGTGACCGTGACTTCCTGCGCATCGCCGCCCGTAATCCGGATGTTGCCACGCGGATTCTCAAACACGATGCGCTTCACGCCCGCTGCCGCCGCATGCGCCGATACCGGATAGTCGTACTGTTCGCCGAAGAATTCCGGCGAGAACCGGATTCCGCGCTGATGCACTTCGAAAAGCCCGAGGCCGGCCACACAAATGAAAACCACCAGCACCACTTCGCCGCCCGAGAGCCCGAAATGACGCCCGTGCTGCGAGGCGAATACTTCGATCAACCGGATCAGCCCCCACGCGATCAGCAGGAACGGCCAGTATTGCGACACCAGGTCGAAGATCTGGGTTTCCGGATGCAGGTTTCGCCACAGAAACAATCCGCCGATAATGACCAGGATCAACGGTCCCGCGATGGAACGGCGTCTCATCGATGTTCTCCCGGCGGCTGGGTCCCCGGATCGCCCATGCGCGGCGGCGGGGGCGGATAGCCGTAAGGCGGCGACTGCGACGCGTTAGCGCCCGTGCTTCGCCCCAGCAGACTCAGCGCGCCAAAAACGATCAGCAACACCGGCCACGTTTCCGAAAACCGGTATGGCGTGAAATTGTTCAACGCAAACAACACCCCTAGCGTGATCAGCGTGACCGGTCCTCGAATCGCGTGCAGCATTCGCGATTCACCGTTCATG
>Ga0335079_10011702_pt1 | contig 10007 bp, 7 predicted proteins | sample Lox_Sample_33_FD_206719 | JGI IMG/M metagenome (GOLD analysis project Ga0335079, IMG submission 206719) | Soil microbial communities from Loxahatchee National Wildlife Refuge, Florida, United States - Lox_Sample_3.3 | ecosystem: Environmental > Terrestrial > Soil > Wetlands | place: USA: Florida...
ACGCCCGCAATGCCGATGTCCCAGGCAATGTGACGCTCAAGCTCGCTTGCGCCGAGCCCGAGGTTGCCGAGCCGCCTCGGGATCAGCCGTCCGTAGTGATCGCAAGTGAGGAGGAACGCCGAGCCGCCGGCCGCGTTCTGTTCGAGGACAGGGCGAATATCGCCGCTTTCCAGCAGGGAGGATGTTTCACGCGCGGTGCCAGAAACCATATTTCGTTGCCTATAGTGAAGGCATTCGGCCTAGAAATGAGCAGCAATCTCTATAGATTAATCGACTTGGAATCACGAAGATTATGTGACGATGCCGCGCCTGAAGATTCATCACAAGACCGAATATCGCTACGCGCGGCCTGTCGCGTTCGGCGAGCACCGCGTCATGTTGCGTCCGCGCGACGGCCACGATCTGCGCGTGCTCGACTCCAGGCTCGTCATCGTGCCTGAGCCGATGCGGCTGCGCTGGATCCACGACGTGTTCGGCAATTCGGTCGCGATCGCGACCTTTGACGAGCGCGCGCGCAAGCTGACCTTCATCTCGGAAGTCACGGTCGAGCATGAGCCGGAGGAAGAGTTCGCGCTGACCCCGGATGATCCCGCCTATTTCTATCCGTTCCTCTACGACAACGACGAGTTCCCCGACCTCAGGCAATACGTCGCACCGAACTACAGCGACCCCAATGGCGAACTGTCCGCCTGGGCGCGCAACTTCCTGGACGAGGAAGCGCCGACGCCGACGTTCAAGATTCTGAGCGGCATGACGCATGGCATCCGCGAAAGCTTCTCCTATCGCAGGCGGCACGAGCAGGGCACGCAGCACCCGCTCGACACGCTGCAGACGGGCTCGGGCACCTGCCGCGACTACGCGCTTTTCATGATCGAGGCGCTGCGGCGGCTTGGCATCGCCGCGCGCTTCGTCTCCGGCTATCTCTATATCGGCGACGACGAGCGCCATCGCGGCGGCGGCTCGACGCATGCATGGGTGCAGGTCTATCTGCCGAGCGCGGGATGGATCGCGTTCGATCCGACCAACGGCATCACGGGCTCCCGCGATCTGATCCGCGTCGCGGTCGCGCGCGACCCCTGCCAGGCGATCCCGCTGCATGGCACCTATCTCGGCCCCGCACAGGCCTTTATCGACATGAAGGTGAACATAAATGTCGTCTCGCTGGACCAGGAGCAGGTGAGAACGGAGGAAGAGGTTTAGGCAGATGGAGATCAAAACCGGCTTCGAGATCACCTATTCGGCTCAGGCGCCGACGCCGATGGTCATCATGCTCTCGATCCATCCCTCGCGGGTGCCCGACATTGTCGGCAGCGAGCGAATCGTGGCCGAGCCGGACGTGCCGATCGGCTTCTATCGCGACAGCTTTGACAATATCTGCGGCAGGCTGGTCGCGCCTGCCGGCGGCGTGACCTTGCGCGGCAGCGCACTGGTGCGCGATTCCGGCCTGCCCGATGTGGTCGATCCTGCCGCGCAGCAGCTGCCGATCGATCGGTTGCCCGATGAACTCGTGCTCTATCTGATGCCGAGCCGCTATTGCGAGACCGACAAGCTCACCGACACCGCCTGGCAACTGTTCGGCAGGACCAGGCCGGGCTGGGAGCGCGTGCAGGCGATCAACGACTACGTGCACGAGCACGTCGCCTTCGGCTATCAGCATGCCCATCACATGAAGTCGGCGCATGACGTGTTCGGCCAGCGCGCCGGTGTGTGCCGCGACTTCGCGCATCTTGCGCTCACCTTCTGCCGCTGCATGGGGATTCCTGCGCGCTACTGCACCGGCTATCTCGGTGACATTGGCGTGCCGCCGGACCCGGAGCCGATGGATTTTTCCGGCTGGTACGAGGTCTGGCTCTCGGGCCGCTGGTACACCTTCGATGCGCGCCACAACGTGCCGCGCATCGGACGGATCCTGATGGGCACCGGCCGCGACGCCGCCGATGTCGCGCTGACCACGAGCTTCGGCCGGATGGAGTTGAAGAAGTTTTTGGTCGTCACCGACGAGGTCGTGGCGGCCTAGCTGCAGCGTCATCGCGAGGAGCGCAGGCGACGAAGCAATCCAGAGCCCCACTCGCGACTCTGGATTGCTTCGCTTCGCTCGCAATGGCGGCTATAAGCATCTGATGATCTCCGACCGCCTCTTCGTCTACGGCACCCTGATGCGCGGCTTCGACCATCCGATGGCGAAGCTTCTCTCTGCGAATGCCGATTTCCTGGGGTCCGCGACTTGTCGCGGCAAACTCTATCTCGTTCGGCATTATCCGGGGCTCGTGCTGTCCGACGATGCCGCCGACATCGTCCACGGCGAGCTGTTCCGCCTGCGCGCGCGCGACGAGCTGCTTCGCGAGTTCGACATGTACGAGGCCTGCGGCGAAGGTTTCAAACAGCCGACCGAGTATGTCCGCACCATGCTTTCCGTCACGCTCGGCGACGGAAGCCCGAGCGAGGCCTGGACCTATGTCTACAACTGGCCGGTGACGCAACTGCCGCGTATACCCTCGGGGCGGTTTCTGGAGAATTGACTCCGTCATTCCGGGCTCGTCCTTCGGGCCCGTCCTTCGGGCGCGCCGGAATGACGACGGGGAGAGGGCTGTGAATTCCCGGGAGAAGCCAACCATTCGACGTACTTCCGGCCGCCATCCCTATATCCCTAGTCGGTTGGCTCCGACTCGATTCTAATCGCCCCATGCGCTTCACGCCCCAGTTCCTCGACGATCTGCGCGCACGGCTTCCGGTTTCGGAGGTCGTGGGCAAGCGCGTGAAGTTGAAGAAGGCCGGGCGCGAGTGGAAGGGCCTGTCGCCGTTTCAGCAGGAGAAGACGCCGTCGTTTACCGTCAACGACCAGAAGGGCTTTTATCACGACTTCTCCTCCGGCAAGCACGGCAACATCTTCGACTTCGTGATGGAGACAGAAGGGGTCTCGTTCCCCGAAGCGGTGGAGCGCTGCGCGGCGATGGCAGGCGTGGCGCTGCCGGCGGCGACGCCCGATGCCGCGCGCCACGAGCAGCGGCGCAAGACGCTGTATGACGTGATGGAGCTTGCAGCGAAATTCTTCGCCGACACGCTTGCCTCGCGCCTGGGCGCCAAGGCGCGTGGCTATCTCGGCGACCGCGCGATCTCGCCTGCGACGCAGTTGCAGTTCCGCCTCGGCTATGCGCCGCCCGATCGCTTCGCCTTGAAGGAATATCTCGGCGGCTGCGGCATTCCGACCGAGGACATGGTCGAAGCAGGGCTCTTGATCGCAGGCGACGATATCCCGGTGCCCTATGATCGCTTCCGCGACCGTGTGATGTTTCCGATCGGCGACAGCCGCGGCCGCGTCATCGCCTTCGGCGGTCGCGCGCTGGAAAAGGACGCTCCCGCCAAATATCTGAACTCGCCGGAAACGCCGCTCTTTCACAAGGGCGACAATCTCTACAATCTCAGCGCCGCGCGCCAGGCCGCCCATAACGGTGCGAGCCTCATCGTCGTGGAAGGCTATATCGACGTCATCGCCATGGTCACCGCGGGCTTTGGCGCCGCCGTCGCCCCGCTCGGCACTGCGCTGACCGAAAACCAGCTCGCACTGATCTGGAAAATGGCGGACGAGCCGATCCTCTGCTTCGACGGCGACCGCGCAGGCCAGAAGGCCGCCTGGCGCGCCGCCGATCTTGCGCTCCCGCTCTTGAAGCCAGGCAAGAGCCTGCGCTTTGCGCTGTTGCCCGAAGGGCAGGATCCCGATGACCTCGCGCGCTCGGGCGGCCGGGCAGCGATCGAGGAGGTGATTTCGGCGACGCGTCCGCTCGCCGACGTGATCTGGTCGCGCGAGATCGAGGGCGGGGATTTTGCAACGCCCGAGCGGCGCGCGGCGCTGGAAGCGCGCATTGGCGAGATCGCCGGCTCCATCCGCGACGAAGTGGTGCGCCGCTATTATCGCCAGGATCTCGTCGAGCGACTGCAGCGCAGCTTCGCGCCGGAAGCGCCGCGCGGCTTTTCGAACCGCGGCCTGTCGGGGCGCGAATCAGTCCGCAAATTTCTGCCGCGCGGTCCGGCTTCTCCCTTCGCTCGTGGGCAGCGGATGGCGGCCGTCCTTCCGTCGCTTGCGCCCGGCCCCTACCAGGCGGCGAGCCCGCAGCTTGCCAATAGCCCGATCATGCGCGGCCAGCGCTCGGCGATGTCCCGCCGCGAGGCGCTCATTCTGCAATGCCTGATCAACCACCCCTGGCTGCTGCACGAGCACCTCGAGGAGGCCGCGGCGCTCGAATTGGCGCATCCGGAGGCCCACAGGCTCCGCGCGGCCATCATCGCAGCATTTGCGCAACCCCACCACCATTCCCCAGACCCGTCCGAGCAGTCCGACAAGATGCGCGCCGACCTCGAAGCGGCAGGATTAACCAAGATTCTTCAAAGGGTTGAGCGGGCGATCACAACCCAGGCCGTATGGGGCGCAAAGCCGGGCGCTGCACGCGAGGATGTTTTGTCCACCTGGCAGCAACTGGTTGTCTTGCATCAGAAAACCCACGCCCTACTTAGGGAGAGAAAGGACGCCGAGCAGGCTCTGGGCGAGGAGCCCAGTGAGGCTAATCTGGCGTGGCTGAAGGACGTGAGCGCCAGGCTGGAGTCGCTGGAGGGCACCGAGGCCCAGATCGAGGGTTTTGGCGAGCTGTCCGGCCGGTTCCAGCGGAGTGTGTGACCAAAAATACATGCGGACGGCCGGGTCCGGGACTGCAAAATGACTCGCCAAACCCATGGTTTGGTTGCAAAAACAGGGTTAAGCGGCACTTAACGAGCTCGGGCTAGACGGACTAAACCAGCGAAACGGATTTCGGGGGTGGCGATGAGTTTGCGCCGCCCTTTTCCGCGTCGTACCGAAATTCAAACCAGCGCTCTTGATGGGTTAGGCGCGTTTTGGAGAGCAATGAATGGCCAGCAAGGCAAAGACGCTGCAGGTGAAAGACAAGGAAAAGGACGACAAGGCAGCGGATGCCCCCGAGAAGGATGCTCCCGACGCGCCGTCGCCGCTGCTCGACCTGTCGGACGCCGCCGTCAAGAAGATGATCAAGCAGGCCAAGAAGCGCGGCTTCGTGACCTTCGATCAGCTCAACGAAGTCCTGCCCTCCGACACCACCTCGCCCGAGCAGATCGAGGACATCATGTCGATGCTCTCGGACATGGGCATCAACGTCACCGAAGCCGACGAAGCCGACACCGAGGAAGAGAAGCAGGAAGAAGCCGTCGACGACGATACCGACAATGAGCTTGTCGAGGTCACGCAGAAGGCCGTCACCGAGGTCAAGAAGTCCGAGCCGGGCGAGCGCACCGACGATCCCGTGCGCATGTATCTGCGCGAGATGGGCACGGTGGAACTGCTCTCGCGCGAGGGCGAGATTGCCATTGCCAAGCGCATCGAGGCCGGCCGCGAGGCGATGATCGCGGGGCTGTGCGAAAGCCCGCTGACCTTCCAGGCCATCATCATCTGGCGCGACGAGCTCAACGAGGGAAAGATCTTTCTCCGCGACATCATCGATCTTGAGGCGACCTATGCCGGTCCCGACGCCAAGGCCAATCCGGGCATCATCGGCGCGCCGATCGGGCCCGACGGGCAGCCGATCGTGAATGGCGACGGCGAGGGTGTTGGCGTTGGCGTTGGTGTCGTAGCCGCCGCGCCGCCGGCGCCTGCGCCCGCGCCCGCGCATGTCGCGCCTCCCGCAGCACCCCCACAGCCGACCCCGTTCCGCGCCGCCGTGCCGGAGGCCGGCGAAGGCGAGGGCGATGAGGAAAAGGATCCGGCGGAAGCCGCGGCGGAAGCCGACATGGACGACGACGAGTTCGAGAACCAGATGTCGCTCGCCGCGATCGAGGCCGAGCTGAAGCCGAAGGTGGTCGAGACCTTCGACAAGATCGCCGACAACTACAAGAAGCTGCGCAAGCTGCAGGAGCAGGACATCGCCAACCAGCTTCAGAACGAGTCGCTCTCGCCGCACCAGGAGCGCAAGTACAAGAAGCTGAAGGACGAGATCATCGTCGAGGTGAAGTCGCTGCGGCTCAACCAGGCGCGCATCGATTCGCTCGTCGAGCAGCTCTACGACATCAACAAGAAGCTCGTCTCCTTCGAGGGGCGCCTGATGCGGCTCGCCGACAGCCATGGCGTCGCGCGCGACGATTTCCTGCGCAACTACCAGGGCTCCGAGCTCGATCCGCGCTGGCTCAACCGCGTTTCCAAGCTCGGCGCCAAGGGCTGGAAGAATTTCGTCCACAACGAGAAGGACCGCATCAAGGATCTGCGCCACGAGGTGCAGTCGCTGGCGTCGCTGACCGGGCTCGAGATCGGCGAGTTCCGCAAGATCGTGCATGGCGTGCAGAAGGGCGAGCGCGAGGCGCGCCAGGCCAAGAAGGAGATGGTGGAAGCCAATCTCCGCCTCGTGATCTCGATCGCGAAGAAATACACCAATCGCGGCCTGCAGTTCCTCGACCTGATCCAGGAAGGCAACATCGGCCTGATGAAGGCGGTCGACAAATTCGAATACCGCCGCGGCTACAAGTTCTCGACCTATGCGACATGGTGGATCCGCCAGGCGATCACCCGCTCGATCGCCGACCAGGCGCGCACCATCCGTATCCCCGTGCACATGATCGAGACCATCAACAAGATCGTGCGCACCTCGCGCCAGATGCTCAACGAGATCGGCCGGGAGCCGACGCCGGAAGAGCTTGCCGAAAAGCTCGGCATGCCGCTGGAGAAGGTGCGCAAGGTTCTCAAGATCGCCAAGGAGCCGCTGTCGCTGGAAACGCCTGTCGGCGACGAGGAGGACTCCCATCTCGGCGATTTCATCGAGGACAAGAACGCGATCCTGCCGATCGACGCGGCGATCCAGTCGAACCTGCGCGAGACCACGACGCGTGTGCTGGCCTCGCTCACCCCGCGCGAGGAGCGCGTGCTGCGCATGCGTTTCGGCATCGGCATGAACACCGACCACACGCTGGAGGAAGTCGGCCAGCAGTTCTCGGTGACGCGCGAGCGCATCCGCCAGATCGAGGCGAAGGCGCTGCGCAAGCTGAAGCATCCGTCAAGGAGCCGGAAGCTGCGGAGCTTCCTGGACAATTGAGGAAATGCCCTCGGGCTGAGGGGGCTGAAGCATTCATCGAAATACGAGCGGCGGGCCAAAGGCCCGCCGCTCCTGTTTCGGCTGCTCTTGAGCGAGTTCGCTCTCTCCAAATTAACCATCTCTTTGCGGATTTCGGGCAGACTTGCTTAAATATTGAGCAGCTAAAGGCTGCTGCACACAGTCTTCACACCCAAAAGTTGAGTGTGCTGAACTTGGAAATTCGCTCGTTCAATCATATCGCTCGTGCAGCCGCTCCCGTTGAAGTCGCTGCCGGCGGAATTCGGAAACCGTCAGCACATGCTCCAACATCTCAGGATTTCTCATCGGCTGGCGCTTGCGATCGCAGCGCCCGTCGTCGTCGTGATCGGTCTTGCCGCCCATCTGATCTGGGTCACCTGGGCCGAGCGCGCCGAGATGGCGGAGCTGAACGTGCTCGCCGACGGCATCGGCAAGATCAGCCGGCTCGTTCACGAGCTGCAGCGCGAGCGTGGGATGTCCGCGGTGTTCCTGAGCAGCAAGGGTACGCAGATGCGCGACGAATTGTCGGGACAGCGCAAGCGCACCGACGAGGAGCGTCACGGCGCTGCCGACGCGCTGAAGACGTTTGCAGCACTTGACTCGCGCACGATCAGGGATGCCGTCGGCGGCGCCGAATCCGCCCTTGCCGGCCTCGACGGGCGCCGCAGCGGCATCGAAGCGCAGTCAATCGCGGCACCCGATTCGTCCGCCTACTTCACCGATGCGATCGGCAAGCTTCTCGGCGTGACGCGAAGCGTTGCCCATGTCTCGAGCCGGGTCGACGTGTCGACGGCCTTGTCGGCTTACCTCAGCCTGACGCAGGGCAAGGAGCATGCGGGCCAGGAACGCGCGCTCGCGGCCGGCGGCATCACGCTTGGCCGGTTCGATCTGCCCGGTTACCGAAAGCTTTTGTCGCAGGTCACCGCGCAGGACATGCATTTCTCGGCCTTCCTGGCCGCCGCGAAGTCCGAGCAACGCGATTTCTATGACCGGACCCTGTCGGGCCAGGCCATCGACGGCTTCCGCAAGATGCGGGAGACCATCGCCAATGGCGGGCTTTCGGGCGAGTTGGCGGGCCTCGACAGCGCATCCTGGTTCAAGGCCGCAACCGCGCGGATCGACGCGCTCAAGACCGTCGAGGATCGGGTCGCTTCCGACATGCTGGCATTGACGTCGGCCAAGCGCGACGATGCCACGCAGGCGCTGATCATGCTGGCGTCGATGATCGCGGCCGGTCTCCTGGTAACCGTCGTCCTCGTCCTGTTGATGGCGCGCAGCATCACGCGCCCCATCGGCGTGCTGTCGGGGGCCATGAAGGTGCTCGCCAGCGGCGATACGTCGGTCGCGATCGAGGGAACGCATCGGCGCGACGAGATCGGCGGCATGGCCGGCGCGGTTCAGGTCTTCAAGGACAACATGATCGAGGCGGAACGGCTGCGCAACGAGCGGAGCGCTGCGGAGGCGCGCATGGCGGCGCAGCGCAAGGCCGAGATGATGAAGCTCGCCGATGAGTTCCAGCAGGCGGTCGGCGGCATCGTCAACGCGGTCTCGACGGCATCCACCCAGCTCGAGGGCTCGGCGGGAACGCTGACCTCCACGGCCCACCGCGCCCAGGAGATGGCGACCACGGTCGCGGCGGCGTCCGAAGAGGCGTCGACGAACGTGCAGTCGGTCGCAAGCGCGACGGAAGAGCTGTCGTCCTCGGTGACCGAGATCAGCCGCCAGGTCCAGGAATCGGCGCGTATGGCGGGCGAGGCGGTCAGCCAGGCCCGCACCACCACCGATCGTGTCGGCGAATTGTCCAAGGCGGCCGCGCGCATCGGCGACGTCGTCGAGCTGATAAACACGATCGCCGGTCAGACCAACCTGCTGGCGCTGAATGCGACCATCGAGGCGGCGCGCGCAGGCGAAGCCGGCCGGGGATTTGCGGTGGTCGCCTCCGAAGTGAAGGCGCTTGCCGAGCAGACGGCGAAGGCGACCGGCGAGATCAGCCAGCAGATCACCAGCATCCAGGCCGCGACCGGAGAATCGGTCGACGCGATCAAGGCGATCAGCAGCACGATCGAGAGGCTGTCGGAGGTCGCATCCACCATTGCGGCGGCGGTGGAAGAGCAGGGCGCGGCGACCCAGGAAATCTCCCGCAACGTGCAGCAGGCGGCGCAAGGCACCCAGCAGGTCTCGTCCAATATCGTCGACGTGCAGCGCGGCGCGAGCGAAACCGGCTCTGCATCCTCGCAGGTCCTCTCCGCCGCAAAGTCGCTCTCGGGCGACAGCGCGCGGCTGCGGCAGGAAGTCGACAAGTTTCTCGGCGGCGTGCGGGCGGCGTGAGGTTTGGGGCTGCGGCGCGGATGCGCGATGGCGTCATCCGCCGTTGCATCGCTTCGGTCTGTCGGCAGGGGTAGCCCGGATGAGCGCAGCGATATCCGGGACTTTATCCGCCACAAGTCTCGCATGTCGCTTCGCTCATGCGGGCTACAGTCTGCGAACCGCCGGCTCTACTTCTTCTTCGCACCCACCCGGCTGATGCTCTTGATCTTGAGCTGCGGGCGGCCACCCTTTTCCGCGATCTCGCGATCCTGCTCCATGATGTAGCCGCGCGCCGGCTCGTCGCCGTCGAGCCCGCCGAGCAGCTCGCTCGGCACGCGGCGGTTGGAACGCACCGTATCGTCCTCATAGACGACGTTGAAGAAGGCAAACTCGCCTTTGGGATTGGTCCCCGGTTTTTTTGGCATGGGCGCTTGTTATCAAGCTGCGCGCCCAAGTCAAAGAAAAACCGGCTTCTCGCACGCCGTTTTTGATCGTTGGCGAAGCAACGATGGCGGCGTGATTCGCCGCCATCTGTCCAACAAATGACGAAAGGTTGATGACGATGGTTGCTCGCTGCGACGACTATCGTAGGGCGGATTA
>Ga0335079_10011706_pt1 | contig 10005 bp, 7 predicted proteins | sample Lox_Sample_33_FD_206719 | JGI IMG/M metagenome (GOLD analysis project Ga0335079, IMG submission 206719) | Soil microbial communities from Loxahatchee National Wildlife Refuge, Florida, United States - Lox_Sample_3.3 | ecosystem: Environmental > Terrestrial > Soil > Wetlands | place: USA: Florida...
CCCGCGACGTCCTCGGCAGGGGCCGGGCCGCCGAGGGCCACATCTTCAACCTCGGTCACGGCGTGCTACCCGGCACAGATCCCGATGCGCTCGCGCGGCTCGCCGACTTCGTCCACGCCGAGTCAATCCGCGCCCCCGCCTGACACCCGCCGCGGCGCCATGCAACGGGTGACCTGCGCGGCGCGCTTAGCGGGCCCGGACCGCCGAGCTGCTCGCCGCCTTCGACCTGGAAGACGCCCGCGACCGGCGTTCGACCTGTGGCCTCGTGTGGGCAGCGGAGACGAGTGCGGCTACCCCGTGAGCACTGCGCCCAGAGTGTGAGCACTGTGGGCCGGTGTCGTGACCGAAGAGAACGGCCAAGCTGAAGGCGTGGCAGCAGCGTTAGGACTGGGTGCCACAACCTGTCGTTTCGTCCCGGCGGGCCGTTCAGCGGCGAGGCGGCTTGCCGCTCACTGACTCGGCCTCACCAAGCCGGGCGAGGTAAGCATTATAGGCGGCCAACTCCTCCTCGTCCGCGTCCACATCCCTGTGCCTGTCGGCACGCTGAGCGGCGGAAGCGGCGCCGGTGACCGCCACGCCCGGTTCCCGCTTGTCGGTGGCCGCCGCACCCGCCGCTAGCTGGCTAGCGCCGCCGGCCGGCGCGGCCTCTGCGAGGCTGGCCAATCTCGTCCTGCGGGCAGCGTCAAGCCAGCCAAGGCTGCCGAAGGCCCCCCTGTCGTCTCGGCTCCAGGCGAGGAATACTCCCATGATCAGCGCGAGCATGATGGCGTCGCCGCCAATCCACATCACGGCGCCGCCCAGGTGCACGTCGTCAACCGGGCTAGGCCCCCATGATCGGCTCATCATGCCGGTCATGCCGGTAGCCGAGTAGCCGAGTACGAGCCCGGTGAACGTGTCGACGGGCATCGCCACGATGAGCACCAGGATGCGTATTGGATAAGGGATGCGCCAGCGGATCGGCTCGCGGCCAAGCAGCGGCAGGAAGAACAGGTAGCCGGCGATCAGGTAGAGGGCGTGTTCCCCGTCGCGCGCCCACTGGTTGGTCATCACCACATTCATCGCGCTGGTCAGATGCGTGCCGACGATCACCGCCGCGTAGGCGGCAATGGTGAAAGGTGGCCAGGTCAGGAATGCTGCCACGGGTGAGCGCACCGCCCGCTTGGCCCAGGTATGGAGGGGGTTTCTGCTTGCGTGCAGCAATAGGGTGATGGGCTGGCCAAGCACGAGCAGCGGTGGCGCCACCATGATCAGCAACAGATGCTGAATCATGTGGTCCCAGAACAGCACGTCGTCATAGGCGCCGATGCCGCTTTGCGTGGCCACCACGATGACGGCCAGTCCGCAGACGAACAACCAGGTCCGCCACCATGGCCATGGCCGCGCGGGATGACGCGACCCGACCCGCCACACGCCCCATAGATACAGCGCCGCGACCGCGATCACCAGGCCGGTCGCCACCGGGGCGAATGTCCACCGGTCCGCTATCTGCCGCAGGCTGAATGCCGGCAGCATCTGATCGCCACCCACGAAGCTTCCCATCCGATCGTGCCTACCTGGCCGGTCCCCATTGTCACCCCAATCCGTGGGCTGGTTTCTGCCGCCCCCCTGAGTGCACCGCCCCTGCCGGCAAATTGAGTAGTGTATTGCCCGGACCTGCTAGCACCGGCACAGGCTGGGCGTGCACAGCAGCGGCCAGGACGTGCATAATGACCGCGCGATACGCAGAAGGCAGCAGATGTGATGTCCGGGATGGGATCGAGCCTCCAGGTGGGCAACCCGACAGTGGCCGCCGCCTTCCGGGCGGCGCTCATCCACCAGGGAATCATAATCGCAGTGATTTTCGCCCTCCTGCTCGTTGCGTGGATCAGTTTCCGCGAGTGGCTACCTGCCGCGCGCGCGGCGGATTCTGCTTCGGGCGGTTCCGCCTGGTCGCTGCCGGCCGAGCCCGCAGGACGCCGGATGCTGAGGATCGGGTTCGGCGTGCTGTGGATCTTTGATGGCATTCTTCAGCTGCAGTCGGCGATGCCGCTGGGGCTCCCTTCCCGGGTCATGGTTCCTGCCTCGGCGAGTTCACCGGGGTGGGTTAAGCACCTTGTCGACTGGGCCGCGAGCGCGTGGACGTATCACCCGGTCACCGCCGCCGCTGCCGCGGTATGGATCCAGATCGGCATCGGCATCTGGTTGCTCGTCGCGGCGCGCGGTACCTGGTCCAGGCTGGGCGGGCTGGCCAGCATGGGCTGGGGCTTGATCGTTTGGATATTCGGTGAGGCCTTCGGCGGTATCTTCGGCCAGGGGCTGAGCTGGCTGTTCGGTGCGCCGGGAGCGGTGCTCTTCTACTGCGTGGCGGGCGGCCTGATCGCGCTGCCGCTGCGCGCCTGGGCCACGCCCCGGCTCGGCCGGCGCGTCCTTGCCGTCGTGGGCCTGTTCTTCTTCGGCATGGCGGTGCTGCAGGCCTGGCCTGGCCGCGGCTTCTGGCAGGGCACGCTGCACGGGCACCCTGGCACCCTCACCAGCATGATCCAGGGCATGTCACAGACGTCGCAGCCGCATTTCCTCGCTGCGCTTGTTGCCAGCTTCGGCTCGCTGGTGGCTGCGCATGGGTTCGCGATCAACCTGTTCGTCGTCATCACGCTGGCCGTTACCGGCGCGGCGCTGTCGAGCGGCGGGCCCAGGCCGCTGCGTCTGGCGCTCGTCGCGGTGACGCTGCTCTGCCTCGCGGACTGGGTGCTGATCGAGGACTTCGGCTTCTTTGGCGGGCTCGGTACGGATCCGAACAGCATGATCCCATTGGCCCTTGTGGTCGCCGGTGGCTATCTCGCGCTCACCCGCGTGCCTGCGGCGGTGACGGTGCCGGTCACAGCGCCGGCCACTGCCTCAGCTGCCGAACCTGTGCCGGGAGCAGCGACAGAACCTGCCGCAATGTCAGGCACAGATCCAGCCAATGAGGGGGCCACCGCGCCGCCCGCGCGGCCGGCGGGGCGCGCGGAGCCGGCCGGTGAGGTGGGGCCAGTACCCGATGCGCGGCCGGCCCGCCGCAAGCGGCGCTTGATCAACTGGCCCGGCCGGTGCACGCCGGCGGCCCTGCGCCGCTCCGTTGGGGCGGCAAGCCTCGGATCCGTCGCGGCGGTCGGCGCTCTCGTGATGACGGCCATCGGCGCGATCCCGATGGCCAGCGCCTCCGCCAATCCCAACGCCGATCCGATCATCGCCGAGGCAATCGCCGGATCAAGCGCCGCGTTTGACTACCCGGCACCGGACTTCCAGCTCACCGACCAGCAGGGCGCGCCGGTCACGCTGGCGAGCCTCAGGGGGAAGGCCGTGTTGCTCACGTTCCTCGACCCGGTGTGCACCACGGACTGCCCGCTGATCGCGCAGGAGTTCCGTGGGGCGGGCGAGTTGCTTGGCGCTAACTCGAAGCGGGTCGAGCTCGTGGCGGTCGTGGCCAATCCCATCTACCGCTCTATCGCCTTCACCCAGGCGTTCGACCGGCAGGAACGCATGGACAAGGTGCCCAACTGGCTGTACCTGACCGGCACGCCTCCCCAGCTCACAAAAGTCTGGCGGGCCTACAACATAGCTGTGCAGACAGAACCGGCCGGCGCGATGGTCGCGCATAGCGACATCGCCTTCGTCATTGATGGCGCGGGCCACATGCGGCAGGAACTGAACGCCGACCCGGGTCCAGGCACGGCGAGCTCGACGTCATCCTTCGCTGCGGTGCTCGCGAACGCGGCTGAGCATGTGCTGAGGCCCTCGTGACCGGCCAGGGTCGTGCCGTCAAGCGGCAGCGGCTGGCGGTCCTGCTCCTCACCACGGTGATCCTCGCCACGGGCTGCGGCACAGCGCAGGCGGACCATCAGGCCGGCCCGGCGGCCACCCTGGCGCCGCCCTCGCTCGCCGCGTCGCTCGTGACGTCCGCCGGCACCTGGGCTGTCGTGCCGATGGGTGGAAACCCTGCGTTCTGGCAGCTCGTCAGGTATTCGACCGCGGGCGGCCGCTGGTCGCTCGTGACCCCGCCAGGCGTCGCGGACAACGGTGGCCTCGTGCTTGCCGATCTGGGCGGGCAGTCGCTGGTCGCAGGATTCCGTCCGAGCCAGGACCTCGCCTTCTCGCCGCTTGCGATCACCGGGGACGGCGGCAAGGTCTGGTCACCCGGCATCCTCGACGCGGGTCTCGCTGACGTTCCCGATGCGCTCGCTGCCCAGGCGGACGGCCGCCTGCTTGCGGTGCTGAGGAACGGGGTAGCCGAGCAGTCCGCGACTGGCGTGGGCGCGTCAGGGTGGTCCAGGCTGACAGACCGGGGTGCCCTCGCCGCGTCGCCGGCAGGCCAGAAGTGTGATCTCAGGGCGCTCACCGCGGCCGCGTTCAGCCCGTCAGGGACGCCGCTGCTTGCGGGTTCCTGCTCCCGGCCAGGCATGGCCGGCATCTTCGCCGCGACCGCGACAGCAGCCGGGACGTGGCGCGCCGTCGGACCGGCACTGCCGCAGTCATTGGCCGGCCGGGCGGTAACCACCCTTCGGCTGGACACGAGCGGCGGCCAGACCCTGGCCCTGCTCGCGGCCGGAACCGGGCCAAGCACAAGCGTCATCGCAGGGTGGACCAGCGACGGCGGGGGGCACTGGGCGCTGGGACCCCCGCTTGCTCTCGGCGGCGCGCAGGTGCGGTCGTCCGGGCTAGGGGCAAAGGGCGCGGTCTGGCTGCTGCTCAGCAACGGCCGTGCGGAGACGATAAGCGCACCGGGCGGGTCGTGGCGCGCCCTGCCGACGTTGCCGCCGGGAACCGTGGCGCTGGCGCTCGGTGATGCGGGGCAGTTCGATGCGCTCGCCACCCATGGCTCGACGTTGACCGCGTGGCGGCTGGAAGCGCGCGGCGTGACGTGGAACATTGCACAGACCATTAATGTGCCGATCCAGTACGGCTCATCCAGCTGAGAGCGATGAACTACGTCACGAGCAACTGGTCGTACGACCCTTTCCTGATCGTCGCGCTCGTCATCGTCGCCTGGCACGAGATTGGCCTGCGGCGCCTCGCCAGGCGCTCGCGCCCCGAGCGTACCCGGCAGCGCAGGCTGCGCTCGCTGTGGTTCTATGGCGGCCTCACCGTGCTGCTCGTCTCGGTGGAATCCCCCATAGACTATTGGGCGGACGACTACTTCTTCGTGCACATGATCCAGCATCTGCTGCTGATGTTCGCGGCGCCCACGCTCATCGTCGCGGGTGCGCCATGGCAGCCGCTGCTTGACGCCCTGCCTGCCAGGTTCAGGCGAAGCGCGACCAGGTCGGCGCTGGCTGGTGGCTGGTCACGGCCGCTGTGCGCGGTTCGCGAGGCGGTAGGCGGGCCATGGGCCGCCATCATCGCCTTCAACGTCGTGATGGTTGCCTGGCACATTCCCTCGCTGTTCGACCTGGCCGAGCGGAACCAGGACGTGCACATCTGGCTGATGCACGGCAGCTTCTTCGCGGTGGGCATCTGGTTCTGGATCCAGTTCATTCCCTCGCCACCGCTGCACCGGCGGATGCCCTTGCTCAGCAGGCTCGGCGCGCTCGTGGTGACGAACGTGGTGATGTGGTTCCTTGCCATGTCGCTCAGCATCTTCACCCAGAGCTCCTGGTACTCCGGTTACAGCCACGTACCAGGAGTCACGCTGCCGCCATTCGCGGACCAGCAGATCGGCGCCGCGATCCTGTGGGTCTGCGGTGACTTGTGGTGCTTCCCCGCGGTCGCCTTCATCATCTTGCGCTTGGCGGCCGATGATGGGGGCGTGGGGGCGGCCATAGAAAAGATCCTCGGCCGCGGTTCGGCGCGCATCGGATGGGCCAAGCGGTGACGCGGCCGATGCCTCGGTCCGGCCGGCCGGCCACCCGACTGTGGGCGGCGGGACGGAGCCGCCGAGCGGTATCTAACGCGGCGGCCCTGTGCGCGCAAGGCGCCGCGTTACGTGATCACGCGATCCGCCATGAGCCGGAGGCAATCGAAATACTCGGCCCGGAGTTGGATGAGTCCGTTGTCCCGTCAACCTGTGGTCTTGGGTCCGTCAACCTCCATGAATGGCCCCGCCAGGGCTTGAATGGCGCCTTAGCACCCATTGGCGTTCACCGTAGAGGTGCCGGAGTCCGCCGGCAGGTGCGGCAAGCCGACGGCAGGCCGCAGCCCGCCGCGCAGCCCGCCGCCCGGTACGCGGCTGCTTAGCCTAGACGCGGCGGCGCGGACGGGCGAAGCGGACGGAGGAAATGTGAACGCGGCATACCCACCCCACAAGAGCGGGGCACCAGGTGTCGGCTGACCGGCCGGTTCAGCGCGATGCCGCGTCGGCGCCGCACGTCGCGATCGTGGGCGGCGGTATCGCGGGCCTCGCCGCCGCTTTCTTCCTGCGTGACGCGCCTGTTCGGGTAACCCTCTTCGAGGGCTCGCCACGGATTGGCGGCAAGCTGGCCGTATCCGAGGTCGCGGGAATCATGGTCGACGAGGGCGCGGAAGCGATGCTCGCCCGTCGGCCGGAAGGCATCGACCTGGTGGGCGCGGTGGGCCTGGCGGGCGAGCTGGTAAGCCCCGGCACCACCACGGCCGCTATCTGGACGCGTGGCGCGCTGCATCCGCTGCCAAGTGGCCAGCTCATGGGCGTGCCAGGTGACCTCGCCGCGCTCGCAAGGTCCGGGGTGCTGTCCATCCCGGGTCTCGCCAGGGCCGGGCTCGACCTCCTGTTGCCCACGACCAGCAGTGCCGGTGATGTGGCCGTGGCCAGACGGGTTGGCGCACGGTTCGGGCACGAGGTGGTAGACCGGCTGGTTGAGCCACTGCTCGGCGGCGTTTACGCAGGCCGTGCCGACGAGCTGTCGTTCGAGGCTACGCTGCCTGGCCTGGCCGCCGCGAGCCGCGATCACCGCACTCTGGCCGGGGCGGTCAAGTCGGTGCTCGCGGGGGCGAAGAGGAACGCGGGCACCGAGCAGCGGCCGGTATTCCGCACGCTCGCCGGGGGCCTCGGCACCCTCCCCGAGACGGTCGCCGCTGCCGCCCGCGCGCAGGTCCGCACCCGCGCGACCGTCCGTGAGCTGCGGCGCAGCCCAGGGGGGTGGCAGCTAACCGTGGGCTCAGCGGACGATCCCGAATGCGTGCGGGCCGATGCGGTCGTGCTCGCGGTCCCCGCAGGGTCGGCGAGCCGGTTGCTCCGCGCCGAGGTGCCGGCCGCAGGCACACTGCTCGGTGAGATCGAGTACGCGAGCATGGCGATCGTCACGCTGGCCTTCCCGCGTGCCGCGTTCCCGAGGCGCCTGCGGGGGAGTGGTTACCTGGTGCCCGCTGTGGACGGACGGGCGGTCAAGGCCGTGACATTCTCCACGGTGAAGTGGCCGCACCTGCTGGCCCACCAGGGCTCGACGCGCCCGGCGGAACGCGGCGCACAGATCGAAGCCGTCAGGTGCTCGGTTGGGCGTATCGGCGAGGAGCAGGTGCTACAGCGATCCGACGAGGAACTCGTGCGGCTCGCCCGCCACGAGTGCGCCGCGGCCGTGGGCGTTGATGGGGATCCGGCCGGTTCCAGGGTGACGCGATGGGGCGGGTCGTTGCCGCAATACACGGTCGGGCATACCGGCCGGGTGGCGGCCATTAGGGCGGCCGTGGCGGATCAGCCCGGCCTCGCCGTCTGCGGTGCCGCCTACGACGGGCTCGGCATCCCCGCGTGCATCGCGACGGCGAGGCAGGCGGCTGCGCAGGTTCTCGAGCACGTTGTCCGCCGTGGGGCCGGTCGCGGCGATGGGGGACAATGAGCCCATGGCAGCAGGTTCCGGCTCGCGGGCGCGCGAGCTCAACGAGCTGATCAAATACACGATGTGGTCGGTCTTCCGTGTCGCCGACCCGCCCGCGCTCGATATCCAGGGACGGATCGGCCCGAGCAGTGCCAACAGGGCCGCCGCGGCGGCTCACCGCCGGGATGTGGTCGCGGCCGAGGTCACCGAACTGCTTGACCAGGCGGCAGGCAAAGGCGTGATCACTCGGGGCAGCTACGACGTGCAGGGACTGCGGGCGGACGCCGACTACATGTTCTGGTGGGTGGCACCGTCGCCCGACGACCTGCAGGAGATCTACGCGAGATTCCGGCGGACGGCGCTCGGCCGCGCCAGCCAGCCTGTCTGGTCGGTGATGGCGCTGCACCGCCCAGCGGAATTCAACAAGGGTCACATCCCCGCATTCCTCGCGGACGAGGAACCGCGCACTTACGTGTCCGTCTACCCGTTCGTCCGGTCCTACGAGTGGTACCTGCTGGCACCGGAGGAGCGCCGGGCGCAGCTTGCCGAGCACGGCAGGATGGCCCGCGAGTATCCGGATGTACGCGCCAACACGGTGGCCTGCTTCGCCCTGAACGACTACGAGTGGATGCTCGCGTTCGAAGCCGACGAACTGCACCGCATCGTCGACCTCATGCGTCACCTGCGCGGCGCGGAGGCGCGCAGGCACACCCGAGTCGAGATCCCCTTCTACACCGGCCGCCGTAAGCCGATCGCCGAACTGGTCGCAGCGCTCCCGTGATTGACACCTAACGGCTCGCTGCGGCGCGAACCACAGCTGGCTTGCCCGGGGGTCCCGGGGGGTCGTCCCCCGGGGTGGCGCCGCACGGTTCGCCGTGGCGCGAACCACAGCTGGCTTGCCCGGGGGGTCGTCCCCCGGGGTGGCGCCGCACGGTTCGCCGTGGCGCGAATCGCCGCTGGTCCGCGGGGACGCTCGGGGGCGTCCTCGCGTGGCGCGGGGGCTGATGCCAGTCAGGGTCAGCCAAAAACGAACATATATTCGCGTTGACCACGACGCCACACTGCCATATCCGGTCGGCTAATCAATGAGAATTTTTCGTCGGCAATGCATCTAAACGGGCTGCGGGCGCGTCCATTTAGACGGAACGATAAAGACCTGACCCCCGCCACTAGATCAGTTTGGACCTGCCATGCCAGCAAGAAGCCGGATCGTGCAAGACTATGGCCGCAGGCGGACGCATACCAGTACCAGCGTGGCCGGAACGCTTGCGGTGGCGGCGGGTTACGGCCTTGCCGTTTCGGTGCTCATGGTGGCGACGGTGGAGCGCATGTTCGGTGCCGCTGGACCTACTATGCGCCTGGCGGTGCTTGGCACGACCGTGGCTGTACTCGTCGCGGGCGCGGCCGTGGCGCGCGCCCGGCGGTCCTGGCATGGGCGCCGCCCAGGTCGCGGCTAGCCGAGCTAGACCGGCGAAGCCGGGAAGACCGTCCGGGCCGATCGCCATCGCTGCGCGCCAGGACGCGCGTGTTACGGTGCGGGATGTGCCTGACCGGGAGCAGCGAGCGACGTCGTTTGGCCTGGTTGCTGACGACTACGACCGGGTGCGCCCCCCGCCGCCGGCCGAAGCGGTCGATTGGTTGGTGCCTGAGCACTGCCACATCGCGGTTGATCTCGGCGCTGGCACCGGGCTGTTCACCCGCGCGCTTTCGGGCCGCGTCGCGCACGTGTTTGCCGTCGAGCCCGACGAGCGCATGCGGGCCGTGCTGTCGGCGCGCTCACCCGGCGTGCGCGCCCCGACTGCTTGTCGATGTAGCCAGGTCACGCCGTACCGACGCACTTGTTAAGGGGCTGGTAGTCCGCTGGTTCGGGCCCTTGTGCCCGTGCGGAATGAGGAACGGTGTGAACTTCGCGCCCGCCGGCACCTTCCGGCACGTCGAACTGTGAGTGCTGCCGTGGGCCTTACCTGTCACCCGGGACGCGGATACGGGGTGACGCGGTAGGTCCAGCCGGATGGCGCTGTCCAGTTCAGGACCCCCGGTTCTGGTTGGGTAAGTTCCCACCCGTGCGCCTGTTTCACCTTGTGATGGAACCGGCAGAGCGGGGCGAGATTGCACCAGCACGTTCGGCCGCCCGTGTGGTACGGCACGGTGTGGTCTTTGTCGCAACGTGTCGCCGGCTGCCTGCAGCCTGGGAACGCACACGTGCGATCGCGGATTTCGATCAGATGGCGCAGCGACGGCGTGGGCTGGTATCCGGGGCTTT
>Ga0335079_10011707_pt1 | contig 10005 bp, 10 predicted proteins | sample Lox_Sample_33_FD_206719 | JGI IMG/M metagenome (GOLD analysis project Ga0335079, IMG submission 206719) | Soil microbial communities from Loxahatchee National Wildlife Refuge, Florida, United States - Lox_Sample_3.3 | ecosystem: Environmental > Terrestrial > Soil > Wetlands | place: USA...
TCAAGTAAGCGGGCATCCATGGCAACTTCCGCAACATTGCCGGCGCGCCCGCACCCGGGAGCGCGGAGTTTCCTGGCCCGCCTGGCGAGCGGTGACGAGATCGCGCGGCTGGTCACGTTGGCATTTGCCGCGATGATCCTCCTGGTGACTGTCGCCCTGGTGTGGGAGTTGTGGATCCACTCCGCCCTGGCCCGCCAGAAATTCGGCCTCTCTTTTTTAGCGGCGACGGACTGGGACCCGGTGAACGGCGAATTCGGCGCTCTGCCTTTTGTCTACGGCACCGTGGTGACGTCCGCGATCGCACTGATTATCGCGGTGCCCCTGGGAGTGGGCGCCGCGATTTTTCTGGCGGAGCTGGCGCGGCCGCGCATCTCGAGCGCATTTACCTTCTTCATCGAATTGCTGGCGGCCGTGCCCAGCGTTATTTATGGACTGTTGGCCATGTTCACGCTGGTGCCGCTGATGCGCGATTATGTGGAGCCGTTTCTGAAGAAGACGCTGGGGTTTCTCCCCATCTTCACCGGCGCTATTTTCGGCTTGGGATACCTGACGGCGGGAGTCATCCTGGCCATCATGACTCTGCCGTTCATCATTTCGATTTCGCGCGAAGCATTGCTGGAAGTGCCTGTCGAACAGCGGGAAGCCGCCCTGGCGCTGGGTGCGACGCGTTGGGAGTCCACCTGGCATGCCGTGGTGCCCTGGGCGCGGCTGGGTATTTTCGGCTCGATTTTTCTGGCGTTGGCGCGGGCGCTCGGCGAAACCATGGCGGTGACCATGGTGATCGGGAACGATCCCGCCATCCACGCCTCGTTGTTTTCGCCGGGATACGCGATTGCCGCCGTCATCGCCAACGAGTTTAGCGAGGCAACCGGCGACCTCTTCCTGAGCGCGCTGGTAGCCTTGGGTCTGGTGCTTTTCTTGCTCACGATTGTGATTAATGCCTTGGCGCGTCTGCTGATTATTGCCACCACCAGGCGGGGGAGCGCACATCCATGACCCTGCGGAATCGATGGCGGAAGATCCTCAGTCACGTGATGCTCAGCCTGACAGGGGTGTGCGCGGCGCTGGCGGTGTCGGTCCTGTTCGTGATCCTGGGATACCTCTTCTACAACGGATGGCGTTCAGTGGATTGGAACTTTTTCACAAAGTTGCCCAAGCCTCCCGGCGAGATCGGCGGCGGCATGGCCAACGCCATCGTGGGCAGCGTGGAGATCGTCGCCCTCGCAACCATCATGGGCCTGCCGGTGGGCTTCATGGCCGGCATTTATCTCGCGGAATTCGGCGGCAAGTCGTTTGCGGGTCTGGTGCGGTACACGGCCGATTTGCTGAACGGCGTGCCATCGATCGTGATCGGCATTTTTGCCTGGACCGTAGTGGTCGTTCCCATGCGGCGGTTCTCGGCGGTGGCGGGAGGTTTCGCGCTGGCCCTGATTCTGATTCCGATCACCGCGCGCAGTACCGAGCAGTTCATGAACTCAGTGCCGCAGACTCTGCGGGAAGGGGCCCTGGCGCTGGGAGCGAGCAAATGGAAAACCATTGCCACGGTGGTTGTGCCGGCCGCCTATCGGGGCATTGCCACGGGCATGATTCTGGGGGTGGCGCGCATCGCCGGCGAGACGGCGCCCCTGCTGTTCACCAGCCTCAGCAACGATTACTGGAGCACCGGGCTCAACCAACCCACCGCGTCGCTGCCGTACATGATCTACACGCGCGCGTTGGCCCCTTATGAAGACTGGCACCGTCAGGCCTGGGCCGCCGGTCTGGTCCTCCTGATCGGAGTTCTGTTCGCCAATATTGCCGCCCGCATGATCCTGGCGCGCGGGATTGCGGTACAAAAATAGTTAAGAAATATGACAATGGGCACAGCCAACGTACCTTCCGCGAGCTCGGCCGCCGACAAGCCGGTGAAACACCCGGTCAAGCTCAAGGCCGTCAACCTGAATTTTTTCTACGGCGCCTATCACGCGCTGTACGATATCACGCTGGAGATTCCGGCGAACCAGACGACCGCGTTGATCGGGCCCTCCGGTTGCGGCAAGTCGACCTTCCTGCGCACGCTGAATCGCATCAGCGAGACTATCCGCAACACGCGCGTGGAGGGCCAGGTCCTGCTCGACGCGGAGGATGTTCTGAAGGTGGATGTGACGGCGCTGCGGCGGCGGGTGGGCATGGTTTTCCAAAAATCCAACCCGTTTCCGAAATCCATTTTCGACAATGTGGCGTACGGACCGAAGGTCAACGGATTCCGCGGCAAGCTGGCGGACGCGGTAGAGCACAGCCTGAAGCGCGCGGCGTTGTGGGACGAGGTGAAGGACAAGCTACACAAATCCGCATATGCTCTCTCGGGCGGGCAGCAGCAGCGGCTCTGCATCGCGCGCGCCCTGGCGGTGGACCCGGAGGTCCTCCTGCTCGACGAACCTTGCTCGGCGCTCGACCCCATCGCCACCGCCAAGATTGAAGATCTGCTATTCACCTTGAAAGACCAGTGCACCATCGTGATCGTGACTCACAACATGCAGCAGGCCGCGCGCGTCGCCGACCGCACAGGCTTTTTCCTGCTGGGAAAACTGATCGAGTATAATACGACTGAGATTATTTTCAAGAATCCCGCCAAGCAGGAAACTGAAGACTACATCACCGGCAGGTTTGGATAGGTCCAGCAGCACCTGATAAGCGAGGGGGTCGAATTTGCGGCAATTTTCCGTTGAACTCGAAGAACTCCACGAAAAAGTCCTACAAATGGGCGGGCACGTGGAGTCGGCCATTCACCGCAGCGTGCGCGCGCTGATGGAGCGCGACGCCGAGCTGGCCCGCCAGGTGTTGCGGGATGAAGCCCGTATTAACCAGATGGAGATCGAGATCGATAATCTCACCACGCGTTTGTTCGCGCTTCGCCAACCGATGGCCAAGGACCTGCGTTTTCTGACCGCGGCCATGAAGATCAATACCGACCTGGAACGGATGGGCGATCTGGCGGTGAACATCGCGCAGCGGGTGCTTTCCCTGGTGGCGCTGCCCGCCGTCAAGCCGCTGATCGACATTCCGCGGATGGCGCAGTTGGTCGAATCGATGCTCCTGCGGGTGTTGGATGCTTTCGTAAAAGGCGATGCGGCGGAAGCCACCGCTGTGTTAAAGGCCGACGACGAGGTGGACGCGCTGCGCGACTCCGTCTACCAGGAGTTGGTGTCTTACATGCAAACCGACCCCACCACCGTGCCGGCAGCCGTGGATTTAATGTTCGTGGCGCGCAATCTCGAACGCATCGCCGATCACGCTACCAACATCGGCGAGGATGTCGTCTTCCTGGTGAAGGGAGTGGACGTCCGGCATCATTCCTTGGAGGCTAAGGACGCGTAATTTCTTCAAGGCGGGCGTGTAAAGGGTGCCGGGGTATCCGGAGAGCCGCAGTTAAGTCTTTTGGATCCCGCACAGCGGGACTGGCACGCGCCTTGCAAGCACAATAGTAGTTGAAGTGGCGCGAACCGGCGGATCGGGAGTTGTTCCGAGGAACGGCTACCCGGTACCGCCGGTTGTTATTTTTGGGGCGACCGGAATGCCCGCCCGGGCGAGCGCCGCATGGACTTCGGCGGGCCGCAGACGTGTGGCATCGTATTCCACGACAAGAGAATCTTTCCCCGGCGCCAACCTGATCTTCTGCATCCCATAGATCGAATAAGCTCCGGCGATACGGGTCATCAGCTCATCGTTGAGCGGGTGCTGCAGTTGGAAGTCGATCTGCACCTTGGTCATCTCAATCCAGCATAGCTGAATTCGGAGCTATGGCGTCGTATTCGTCAGGACTGTCACGTTACGCGAACCGTTGTTGACGACCGCCACATCCGGCTTCCCATCCAGGTTGAAATCTCCAACGGCGAGCGCCACTGGCGCGGCCCCAGCCAGGAAGCCCGCCGCATAGTGGACGGTGCCGTCGCCATTGCCGAGGCAGAAACCAACCACGCCGCTGGTGATCGCCAGATCCGGTTTGCCATCGCCGTTAAAGTCCCCCACCGCGATACCACCATCAGAGCCACATCCCATACTGCTGGGCGGTTGAAAAGTCCCATCGCCGTTGCCTGCCATGAGATAGCCACCATCCAACACCAAGTCCAGCTTTCCGTCGAGGTTGAAATCCGCCACGGCAAGAGAGCGGGCTTCGACATCATTCGCGGCAATCACCGGCGGCTGGAAACTACCCTTGCCGTTGCCCAGGAGAATCACTACATTTTTCACACCGTTCACCACGGCCAGGTCCAGCGTTCCGTCGCCATTAAAGTCTCCGGCGGCCAGCCAAAACGGCTTGTTTCCCGCGGGGAATGTCACCCCGGCCAGGAAGCTGCCATCGCCCTTTCCGATGAGTATCGAGATTGTATTGGAGAGATTGTCTGCCACAACCAGGTCGAGTTTCCCGTCGCCATTGAAATCTCCGGCCACGATGCTTCGAGGCCCTACGCCATAGGTTCTGTAGGCGACCGCGGACTGCAAAGAGCCGTCACCGTTCCCCAATAGTATGGAGACTGTGTTAGAGGCGTACTCAGCGACGGCCACATCCGGCTTTCCATCTCCATTGAAGTCTCCTACTGCCAGGGACTTGGGGCCGGTCGAAACAGGGTAATCGACCGCCGGGTGGAAGGCGCCCGATCCGGCGCCCAGGAGCACGGACACTGCGCCGCTGTTAACGACCACCAGGTCCGGCTGGCCATCGCCATTGAAATCCGCCACCGCCACCGAGGTCGGATTCATGGTCACGCGATAGTTCACCGGCAAAGGAAAGACTCCCCCACCTCCGGTACCCAGCTCGATGGACAGATAGCAGACGCTCCCCCGCGGCTCGACAGGCGTTAAAACGGCCACCGCCAAGTCGGGTCTGCCATCCATGTTGAAGTCCGCCGCGACCATGCCGGAAGTCGGGCCGGCGGTGGGATACGTCACGACCGGCTGGAAGGTGCCATCGCTGTTCCCTCGAAGCAGGGCGAAGGCATTGGAGCCTTCGATGCCCACTGCCAGGTCCGGTTTCGAGTCGCCATCGAAGTCCGCCACCGCCAGGAAATTGGGAGTAGTTCCTGCCGCATAACTCACGCGCGGCCGGAAAGTACCGTCGCCGTTACCGAGCAGGATAGAGACATTGCCGGATCCACTGTTGGCCACGGCCAGATCCGGGCGGCCGTCCGCATTGAAGTCGCCAACCGCGACGAAGCTGGGCCCTTTGTTCACCGCGTAGCTCGAGGGCGGCTGGAAGGTGCCGTCGCCGTTGCCTAAGCGGATCGAGATGTTATTGGCGTCGGTGTTGGCTACCGCCAGGTCCGGTTTGCCGTCTCCATTGAAATCCGCCACGGCGATGAATCGCGGACCTTTTGGATTCGCATAGTGCACGGCCGGCTGGAAGGTGCCGTCGCCATTGCCTAAAAGGACCGATACGGTATCGGAATCGGGGCTGGTTAACACGAGATCCAGCTTGCCATCTCCGTTCAGGTCTCCCGTGGCTATGGACGAAGGGTTGCTTCCCGGGAAGTTGTTCACGGGCGGCTGGAAGGTACCGTCACCGTTGCCTAATAGCACCGCGACATTGATGAAAGCGGATTGTGCGATAACCACCAGGTCCGGCTTGCCATCGCCATTGAAGTCTCCCGCGGCGATATAGGAGATATTCCAATTCAGGTCAAAGCTCGATTGCTGAAACGAGCCGTTGCCATTGCTCAGCAGAATACCGATGTGCTCTAAGCAGAACGTCGCCATATCCGGTTTCCCATCGCCATTGAAGTCCGCCACGGCGATCGAATTGACGAAGCATTGGCCGAAGTTTTCATATGCCGTCGGCGCGTTGAAGTCCACGGGGAACGCCGCGCCCGGCGCCGCCAGCATCCATAGCGCCGCGCAAAACAGCCGCATTTGACTACACAATCGCTGCATCCCAGCCCTCCGCATCGCGAGATGATGCGTTCCCCACTGTAGGTCAATACGGGCGCCGATTCAACCAGAATCGCGGCACCACGGTACCGGATGGCTCGGCGCGTTTGACACCTCCCACGAGCAAGTGATATGTGTAGTGATCTTCGCAGGAAATCGAATGGCTGACGAGCAAAAGCCCGAGGGCTCGCCGGCGCCTCCCCCCTCTGGGGGCGAGGCGGCCAGGCCGACCGAAAAGCCGGCTGCTCCGGCGGCGAAACCCGCTGCTCCCAAGCCTGCCGCGGCCGCACACGCCGCACCTCCCAAACCTCCGGCGGTGATGGTCACCACGCCGTGGGAGAGCGACATCACGCAACTGTTGAAGGAGCGCTTCGGCGGCGAGGTCACGGAGTTCTCGACCTACCTGGGGCAAAGCTTCCTGGTCGCCAAACCGGAAGCCGTCATCCCCATTCTGGAGACGCTCAAGCTGGAATTGGATTTCGACTACCTGGTGGATGTAACGGCGGTCGATTATCCGAAGCGGGCGGAACGCTTCGATCTGGTCTACATTCTGTATAGCTTCGCGCGCAACGAGCGCATCCGGGTGAAGACGATGATCGCCGATGGCTACAGTCCGGCGACCGCGGTGACCGTGCACCTGACGGCCAACTGGCTGGAGCGCGAGGTGTTCGACATGTTCGGCATCCAGTTCGCGGGCCATCCCGACATGCGCCGCATCCTGCTGCCGGAAGAATGGCAGGGCTACCCGCTGCGCAAGGAATACTCGATCCTGCAGCAGGACGAGGGCTGGGTGCAGGAGAATTTGGGCATCGAAAGCGGACAGTAATCTGTATGCCGGACGCCACCTTCCTAGACACGACCGAACTCGTGATCAACATGGGTCCGCAGCATCCGTCCACGCACGGCGTGCTGCGCGTGATCCTGAAACTGGATGGCGAGAAGGTCAATGGCACCGAATGCGTGATCGGCTACCTGCATCGCGGCGTGGAGAAGATCGGCGAGAACCGCACCTACCAGCAGTTCGCGCCCTATGTAGACCGCATGGATTACGTGGCCGCGGTCTCCAATGGCCTGGGCTACTGCCTGGCGGTCGAGAAACTGCTGAATATCGAGGCGCCGCCGCGCGCGCAGGCCGTGCGCGTGATCCTGACCGAACTGAACCGCATCGCCAGCCACCTGCTATGGCTGGGCACCCACGCGCTGGACATAGGCGCCATCACGCCGGTGTTCTACTGCCTGCGCGAGCGCGAGGAAGTGCTCAAGATCTTCGAGAATTACTGCGGCGCGCGGCTGACCACGCACGCATTCCGCATCGGGGGACTGCAGTACGAGACCTACGACGGTTTCGAGGAAGAGGTCAAAAGGTTCTGCGACTGGTTCATCCCCAAGGTCGATGAATATGAGCGGCTGCTGAGCAGCAACCGCATCTGGGTCGGCCGGCTGAAGAACGTGGGTATTCTGACGGCCGAGGAATGCAAGGAATACGGCGTAACCGGGCCGGTGCTGCGGGCCGCGGGCGTCCAATGGGACCTGCGCAAGGCGCAGCCCTACTCCGGCTACGAGCAGTACGAATTCGACATTCCCACCGGCGAAAACGGCGACACGTACGACCGGTACACCGTGCGCATGGAAGAAATGCGGCAGGCGACGCGCATCATCCGGCAGGCCGTGGACCGCATCCCCAGCGGGCCCATCATGGGCAAGGTTCCCAAGGTGGTGAAGCCGCCCGTGGGCGAGGTCTATGTTTCGATCGAAGCGCCCAAAGGCGAGCTCGGTTATTTCATCGTGAGCGACAATTCCACGCAGCCGTATCGCATGCGCGTGCGGCCGCCGTCGTTCGTGAACCTGCAGGCTCTCGACCGTATGGTGCGCGGCGGGCTGGTGGCGGACGTGGTCGCTATAATTGGTACGCTGGATATAGTGCTGGGCGAGGTGGACCGATGAAGGATCAGCCGGGCACTGAGGATTGGCAATGATCAGTAAGCTTCTCCGTACCGTCTTTCTGGTGGACCTTTTTCAGGGTCTTTGGGTAACCTTCCGCAACCAGGATCCCAAGCGGATCTACACGGAGCAGTATCCGGCTGAGCGCCCCAAAGTCGGCGAGCGCTACCGCGGCGCGCCGCGGCTCAACATCAACCCGGATAACGGCGAGACACTTTGTATTTCGTGCAACCTGTGCGCGCTGGCCTGCCCGGAGAACCTCATCGTGGTGACGAGCCAGCGCAATGAGCAGACCAAGCGCAAGGAGTTGGTCACTTTCACGTACGACACGTCCCGCTGCATGTTCTGCGGTTTGTGCGAAGATGCATGCCCGGTGGATGCGCTCGAGCTGACGCAGGATTTCGAACTGGCCAGCTACACCCGCGCGGGCGCCATCTGGGACCGCCAGATGCTCGAAGAAGGTCCCAAGCCGACCCAATACAAATGCTGACGCCAGAGCTGACCCAGGCTATCTTCTTCTATCTCTTTGCCGCCATGGTGCTGGGCGGCGGAATCCTCACGATTACGCGCCGGAACGCGGTGCACAGCGCCATGTACCTGATCGTTTCCTTAATGGGAGTAGCCGGCCTGTACCTGCTGCAGCAGGCCGAGTTCCTGTTCGCAGTGCAGATCGTGCTGTACATCGGCGGCATTATGGTGCTGTTCCTGTTCGTGATCATGCTGGTGAACCTCGATCAGGCAGCGAAAGAGAAACAGTTCAACGGGCAATGGTGGATCGCGCTCGCTTGCGTGGTCCTGGCGGGCGCGCAGGTCTTCTACTTTCTCAGGAAAGGCAGCGCGGCGTTCCGGATCGCGCAGCCCGGACCAATGCCCGCGGCGGGCGGTCTCGGGAATACAGAAAGACTGGCCGACGTCTTATTCACGGATTATCTGCTGCCCTTCGAGATCGCTTCCATCCTGCTGCTGGTGGCGGTAGTGGGTTCGGTGGTGATGGCGAAGAAACGGATCTGAGAATGTACCCGATAACCACAGCGCACTATATCGCCCTGAGCGCCGCTCTCCTGCTGATCGGGACCGTGGGCGTGCTCACCCGCCGGAACATCGTGATCATCTTGATGTCCATCGAGCTGATCCTGAACGCGGTCAATATCAACCTGGTGGCGTTCTCGCAGGCGCTGCGCAATCTGAACGGGCAGATCTTCGCCATCTTCGTAATCACCGACGCGGTGGCCGAGGCGGCCGTGGGGCTCGGCATCCTGATCGCGCTGTTCCGCAACAAAGAGACGGTTTTGGCGGACGAGGTGGACTTACTGAAATGGTAAGCGCCCCATTGGCCCGCTTTTCTGAGCCGGCCGGGCGCCGGCTGCCCACGCCACAAGAGGCGGCTCTGTGAATTTTCTCGACCTGATCTGGCTCATCCCGCTGTTCCCGCTGGCCGGCGCGCTGCTCATGCTGCTGTTCGGAAAGCTGCTCGATCCGCAACCCCCGTCGGAGGTCGCGGTGGCCCCTGGCGTGGAACACACGCACGACGAACACGGGCACGCGCACGATCGCGGCTCCGGTCACTCGCATGATGGTCACGATCACCACGGCCACGGCTCGCCGCTGAAGAAGCTGGTCAGCCTGATCTGCCCGGGCGTAGTGCTGATTTCTCTGCTGCTTTCCATCGGCGCGGTCTGGCAATTGTCGCAACAGGCGCAAAAGGTCCACCAGGTGATTCAATTCACCTGGCTGGCGGGACTGCCGTTTCACTTGATGGACGGCCGCCTGGCCACATTCAGCGCGGATTGGGGTTTTCTGCTCGATCCGCTGAGTTCCGTGATGATCCTGGTGGTGACCGGCGTCGGCTTCCTCATCCATGTGTATTCCATCGGCTACATGGCCCACGACAATGGCTACTACCGGTTCTTCGGCTACCTGAACCTGTTCATCTTCTTCATGCTGATGCTGGTGCTGGCCAACAACTACACGCTGCTTTTCGTGGGATGGGAAGGCGTGGGATTGTGCAGCTACCTGCTGATCGGGTTCTACTTCCATAAGAAATCGGCGGCCGATGCGGGCAAGAAGGCGTTCATCGTAAACCGCGTGGGCGACGCCGGGTTCATCCTCGGCATGCTGCTGATGTTCAGCGTGCTCGGAACCGTCCGTTTCCTGGACGTA
>Ga0335079_10011709_pt1 | contig 10005 bp, 8 predicted proteins | sample Lox_Sample_33_FD_206719 | JGI IMG/M metagenome (GOLD analysis project Ga0335079, IMG submission 206719) | Soil microbial communities from Loxahatchee National Wildlife Refuge, Florida, United States - Lox_Sample_3.3 | ecosystem: Environmental > Terrestrial > Soil > Wetlands | place: USA: Florida...
GAAAGACCCGCTCGCCCTTCTCGAAGCGCATACCGGAGTTCCACAGGCCGTTCCACTCGCGAATGACCAGCCTTTGCCCCGCATGGACGCCACGGACCGCTTCGTCCACCTGGAAGGTGATTTGAACGGCGGCCACGCCGCTGGCAGGAGCGACCTTTTCGACCGCGAGCACGGTTCCGGAAAAGATGTATCCGGAGTGGCGAGAGAGTTGTTGCAGACTGGGAAGCCTGGGGACGAAGGTCAAGGACGTAGGTTGCGCAAGGGAAATTCGCAGGAAGAAGAAGAGCAGGAACAGCGAGAAGAAGAGAAACTTGTATCTTGCCATGGCGAGCCTCGCACTGCTCAATCGAGGCCAGCACAGGAGGGGAACTGTAGTGATGCTAGGACGCGGGCAGGCGTGCGACTGTGTCAGAAATCACAGCTGCGGGTGACCGGCTTTGTTGGTTCCGAAAAAGGAAAGAGGACGCCGGTTATACCGGCACCGCGGTTTTTCTCTCCGGATTGAAGAAGGGCAGCTTCACCACTTTCGCGGTGACCTGCTGCCGGACAGCCTCGATGGTGATCTCCATCTGCAGTTTCGTGCCTTCGCGCGAATGCGCAGTCTCGACGCTAGCCAAGGCGATGAGTTTCTTCAGGAGCGGGGAAAAGGCGGTTGTAGTCGCTTTGCCAATCTGCTTTCCCTCGGCGTAAAGAGGAACGGGGACACGCGATGCCTGGCTGGGAGCGGCCGGGGTGAGCCCGAACTTTTCGTGCAGCTCCTCCACCCCAACCCAATCGACTTCCAGCCCGACAAGCTGACGGGCTACGCCATTCTTCGCGTCCTTCACCAGCGCCGAACGGCCGACGAAGTTTTCTTTGGTGAGATGGACCATCTTGCCAAAGCCGAGCTCGTAGGGCGAGTACTTCTGTGACGGGATCAGGGCTTTTTTGCTACTGATGTAGTCGACTTCGATGAGGAGCAGGCCGGCTTCGACTCGGGCCACATCAAGAGCGAGCATGCCGGCGGCGTGGATGTCAAACTGCTTGCCGGTAGTCATGAGCGCGTCCCAAACCCTGACGGCGTCGTTCCACGGAACCCAGATTTCGTAGCCGAGATCGCCGGTGTAGCCGGTGCGGGAGATGTCCACGGGAACCCCGGCAATTTTTCCGCTAGTCATGCGGAAATATTTCAGGTTGGCGATGTCGGCTTCGGCAACGGCCTTGAGCAATTTGCCGGATGTCGGCCCCTGTAGAGCCAGCGCGGCGGTCTTTTCGGAGATGTCCTCGATCTGGACATCCATGTTGTTGCCGTTCTGGCGCAGCCAACGCAGGCTGGGGTCGGCTGCGGTCCAGCGATACTTGTTCTCCTCGAGGCGGGTAATCGTGCCGTCGTCAATCACCTTACCTTCTTCGTCGCACCAGCAGCAATAAATCACCTGCCCCACGCCGACCTTGTTGACATCCCGCGTGATAACCCGGTTGACCAGCTTGGTCGCGTCTTTTCCCGTAACCAGATACTTATAGAGGGGGGTGATATCGATCAACGCAGCGGCATTGCGAATCGCATTGTATTCGTGCTCGTGATGCACCTCGTAGACGCTGACCGTATAGTACCCCGACCATTCGCGGTAGTTGAGACTCTGACAAAGCGCGAATGTCCGCGCATGAAACGCAGTTCCGACCGGCAAGGCAATTCCCCTTTCTGGACTGTTTCTTCTTTCGTTGTGCCACGAGCCTTTTGTGGGTGGCTGGCAAAATCGAAGAGGCCCACGAAGCTAAAGTTGCTCGAAGGCCGGATTATATTCACCGTAGCCTTGGCTGGCAATGACCACCGCCATCTGATTGGATGGCAAGCTGGGCACGAGTGCGAGACAGAAGAGCGAATTCCGGGTACAATGAGCCCTTAGTTCCTTCACTATGCCATCTCCTTGGAGCACGATTCGCAGTTGGACCGCCCTTCTTAGTGGACTCTGATCCGCCGCACCTAGCTTTTTTTTCCAGCGAGGATTACCCTTGGCGGCAGTCTTTCGTCGATGGAAGTCCTTGTTAGAATTCATCCGGCTGGCAATGAGCAACGTCTTTTAGTCCGGAGCTCAGAGCCGATAGGGAAGGCGAACGGTAATGGCGGCTTCAAAGCAAACCTATGACGTCATCGTGATCGGCGGCGGTCACAATGGGCTGGTCAACGCAGCCTACCTGGCTCGCGCAGGCAAAAAGGTTCTGGTGCTCGAGCGCCGCCATGTCCTCGGGGGCGCGGCCTGCACGGAAGAGGTCTTCCCCGGCTTTCACTTCTCGGTGTGCTCCTACGTAGTTTCGCTGTTGCGCCCCGAGATCATCCGCGACCTCGATCTTCCCCGTCACGGTTTGGAGATTCTTCCTCTCGATGGAACATTCACACCCATGCCCAACGGGGATTATCTCTGGCGGGTGAACGATCACGGGAAGACGCATCGCGAGATCGCGCGGCATTCCAAGATCGACGCGGAAGCGTATGACGAATTCGGCAAGGCGATGCAAGCGATGTGTCGCTTCGTGAAACCGATTCTCGGCATGGTGCCGCCCGATCCCACCACGCTCAGTCCCAAGGAGCTGATGAAGTTGCTGTTCATCGGTCGGCGTTTCCAGGGCCTTTCGAGCGAGGATAAGTACAACCAGGTGCAGTTGATGACCATGAGCGCCATCGACTTTCTGGATCAGTGGTTCGAGACCGATGTGCTCAAAGCCACGATGTCGGCTTCGGGAATTATCGGAACTTTCCTGGGCGTGCGCTCTCCGGGAACCGCCTATGTCTTGTTGCACCACTACATGGGGGAGATCGACGGAGCTTTTCGCTCCTGGGGTTTTGCGCGCGGCGGCACCGGGGCCATCTCCAATGCGATTGGGGCGGCGGCCAGGGAAGCTGGCGCCGAAATCCGCACCCAGGCTCCCATCGCCAAGATTCTGGTAAAGAACGGGAAGGTCCGAGGCGTCGTGCTGGCCGACGGCGACGAGATCCAGGCCCCTGTCATCTCCTCGAGCGTCGATCCCCGCCAGACATTTGTCAAAATGATAGAACCCGACGAATTGCCCGCCGAATTTCTGGAGGAAGTCCGGCGCTACAAGTTCCGCGGCTCCTCCGGCAAGGTCAATCTAGCCCTCGACGCGCTACCCAATTTCAAGGCCCTGAGTGGATCCGGCCCTCATCTTCGCGGCGCCATTTCCATCTCGCCCAGTGTGGAATATATGGAGCGAGCCTACGACGATGCCAAGTATGGCAACTTCTCTCGCCGTCCGTATGTCGATATGGTGATTCCGACGCTGACCGATCCTTCCGTAGCGCCACCGGGGAAGCATATCCTGTCCTGTTTCGTCCAGTACGCGCCGTACAAGCTGCGCCCAGGACTGAACTGGGACGAGCAGAGAGAAGCTTTCGGCAACAATGTGATCAACACCATTGCGGAATATGCACCCAACATCAAGGACATCATCCTGCATAAGCAGGTTCTTACGCCCTTGGATCTCGAACGCGAATGGGGCTTGAGCGAGGGAAACATCTTTCAGGGTGAGCTTTCCTTGGAGCAGCTTTTCTTCTTGCGGCCGGTTCCCGGTTACGCGCAGTTCCGCACTCCCATTCGAAATCTCTACTTGTGCGGTTCGGCCACCCACCCGGGCGGCGGAATCATGGGAGCGCCCGGTCGCCTGGCCGCGCTCGAGATTCTGAAAGACATCAAAGGAGCGGCCTGACTATGCCCGCCGCTCGCGACGTGGTCATCATCGGTGGCGGTCACAACGGTCTGGTCACCGCCTTCTATCTGGCCAAAGCCGGCTATAAGCCTTTGGTCCTTGAACGTCGGCCGCAACCCGGCGGCGCAGCCATCACCGAAGAGTTTCATCCGGGGTTTCGCTCGTCTATTCTCGCGCACATGGCCGGGCCGCTTCGCCCGGACGTAGTCCGCGACATGGGGCTTGCAACGAATGGCTTGAAACTGGTCGCCCCGGATGTGGCCGTAGCCTCTTTTTCGCCTGACGGACGGGTTCTCCTCCTCTACCGCGACCTCAAGAAGTCCACCGAAGAAATCGCTCGCTTCTCCCAGAAGGATGCAGCCCGCTATCCAGAGTTCGGGCAATCCCTCGCTAAGATAGGCGAGGTTATCGGCAGAGCCCTCGCGCTCACGCCGCCCGACATCGACGAGCCCAGCAAACACGATCTCTGGGGCATGCTCCAGACCGGACGCTCGATTCGCCGCCTAGGCAAGAAGGACATGTATCGCCTGTTGCGCTGGGGACCCATGGCCGTGGCCGATCTGGTAGCGGAGTACTTCGATACCGAGTTGCTCCGCGCCACCCTGGCATCGCGCGGCATTTTCGGCACGTTTCTCGGTCCCTGGTCGGCGGGGAGCAGTTTGATGCTGCTGATCCGGGCAGCCTCCGATCGACATCCCGCCGGCATCGCTTCGTTCGCCGCGGGCGGAATGGGAGCAATTACCCGAGCCATGGCGGCCGCCGCCCAGCAAGCCGGGGCCGAAATTCGCACCGGGGCAGACGTAATTGAGATTAGTGTGGGGAACGGCGTCGCGAATGGAGTTGTCCTCTCCAATGGGGAGGAGATCCAAGCCAAGGCCATCGTGTCCAATGCCGATCCCCGGCGCACCTTATTGAAGCTCGTGGACCCGGTTCATCTCACGCCCACTTTCGTGGCTAAGCTCGAGCACTATCGCATGCCGGGGACGATGGCCAAGGTGAACCTCGCGCTTTCCGGTCTGCCTAACTTTCCCGGCATCCACGGCAATACCGACGCTTTGAAAGGCCGCATTCATATTGGTCCCGACATCGACTATTTAGAACGGGCATTCGACGAGTCCAAGTACGGTAACTTTTCCCGCGAACCGTATCTGGAGATCGCGATTCCTTCTTTGACCGATCCATCGCTCGCTCCCCCCGACAAACACGTGATGTCGATTTGCATGCAGTACGCCCCTTTCCAGTTGAGAGACGGCGACTGGGAAACCCAAAGGGTCGCTTTAGGAGACACGGTTGTCCGAATCCTGGCGCAATATGCGCCCAATTTGCCGGAGTTGATTCTGACTCACCAAATCATCACTCCGCAGGATCTCGAAGACGTCTACGGATTGACCGGGGGACATATTTTCCACGGCGAACTATCGCTCGATCAGTTTTTCACTATGCGGCCGTTGCTCGACTGGGCTCGGTATGCGACTCCGATCGCGAATTTATATCTCTGTGGCTCGGGTACCCATCCCGGAGCTGGACTGACTGGCGGCTCGGGCGCCAATGCCGCCAGAGAAATCTTGAAACAATTGAATAAGAAATAGCCGGAGAAAAAGCTCCCCGCTCCTTTTAGCCAGGGAGCCTTGTCAAGTAATTGAAAACAAACAACTGCGCAACCGCTTCATCAGCGGGTAGTCGACCCATGCCGTTTTAGCCCGGGCAACGGTCCGCGTCTACAGCCTTATCTCTACCGTACGCTTCTAGGTTCCATCGGAAAGTCATTTGCACAAATAGTTGTGATATAAATAGCCCTTTCATCTCACCAGCAGTCACGGCTAACTCCGTCTGTCTGAGGACCTACTCGTAATGGATCTCTATCACCGCAGCTTGAAAGGACGAGATACCCGCCATGGGAAGGAATGCCAGTTCTGCCGACTCGTGGACCCGGATTTCGAGAAACGCAGGCCGCTTGATCGCTTAGTTCAATCCGAGCCAAGCGATAGTGCAGCGGCACATCTCACCGAGGACGGCTATGTGAAGCACCGAATCGCCGAAATCATCAAGAAACTGGGAGGCGTCTCTTCAAACGTCTGGCTTCCTGAATCGGCCTAGTTGAGGTAGTAAGGCGATCCCTCTCTTGCCTGCTTTTTCCAATTACTTAAAACTATTAACAACGATGTGTGAGCGGAGTCACAAGCTTTTGCTCGGCTCGTAGGATAAAATGACGGTCATTATGGATACACCGAGGAAGACCAGCCTATCTTCAGCGGAAGTTCAGGAAATGTGCGATCGACTCAAGAACATCGGGTACGCTATCTCCAGCCGAATCCGGATGTACGGCGAAGAATTCGAGGTAATTTCCAATCCCTACCCCGACGGCGAAGGGATTTCGGTGGAGGCGGTGTCAAAGAGGGAGAATCGCACCCGAGTCGTGCGATTACCCCTGCCGATTCTGCAGACTGTGGCTAGAGCGAAAGCAGCGGCCTAGACTAATCTCGCTTGCCCACGGTTGTAACCGAGTTCGAGGTCGCTCAGCGCACTGTTAGTCGCCCAGCAATGGTCCTCATATCTTCTGCGTTACCATGAGGAATGGACTGCGCCTAAGAGTTTTCTCAGGAACGCGCACGAAATCACCAACCAGGTCCGCGAAGCGATTGGTTTTGTGCATTGTTGTACGGTGCTGATCGGATCTGAGGATTCAATAACTTGTGCTCAACGGCAAATTTCGGCCACACTCTACCCTCTCTGGCCCCAACTGAAGTAATAGACGGGAACAGACGATTTGCACCTTTCCCACAAATTTATGCACAACAGAGCACCCACTCAATACAGTTCTCCATGTAGGCTCAATACGGTTTTTTCTGTAGAGGCCTTAGACTGAACTGCTGCCTACAAACCTTCTGCGGCGTAACGGGAGATCGCCATTTCGACGATTTCACCAATCAGATCCGTATAGGATTTCCCGGAAGCTTTAGCAGCCATGGCGAATTCCTGCTTGCTCGACAGCCATGGGTTCGGATTAGCTTCGATTACATAGACTTCTCCCTTAGGGGTGAGGCGCATGTCGACACGCCCGTAGTCGCGCAACTTTACCGCTTGATAAGCGGCCAGCCCGGTCTCTTGCAGTTTGCCAACCATCTCCTCGTCGAGGTCGCTAACCAAGTGTGATTTGGTCAGCTTATGCGCTTGCGTTTCCTTCTCAAATTTCACATCGTAGCTGGCGATCTTGGGGGTACCTTCTGGCAGCTTTGACAGGTCTAGTTCTACCAGAGGAAGCGCCTGGGCATTCTCGTAACTTCCGAGGATGGCTGCGTAGATCTCACGCCCATCGATGTATTCTTCGATCAAGGCTGGGGAGTCAAACTCATTTTGGATGTATTCCACCCGCTCCATCAGCTCCTTGACGCTGTTCACAACCGAAGCGGCGTCGATACCGATCGAGCCGTCTTCCCATACGGGCTTGACGATCAGGGGAAAGGACACATCATGCGCGTGCTCGATACGGCCGCGATAGGCCGTGGCAAAGAATGGGGTCTTGATTTCGTGGAAAGCAAACATCTTCTTCGCCGTAGCTTTGTCCTGGGCCAGAAAATGCGCGTGCGGGCCGCCGCCGGTATAACGAATGCCCAGCAGATCCATGTAGGCGGCCACGTTCATCTCCTTGGTGTCATCCCCGGCAAACGCTTCGGTCAGATTAAACACCAGGTCGGCTCCGCATTTTGCCAGAGCGGTAAGGCATTGCAGATTGCCATCGAGCACTTGATAGAAAGGTTCATGACCCAGTTTTTCGAGAGCCTCGAAAATCTCCTCCCGATCTTCCTTCTCTCTTCTGGTTTTACGGCGTGTTTTCTTCTTCTTTCTCGCGGTCTTTGGCTCCTCCGCTTCGGGGGTTGCTGCTTCCTCGCCCCAAACGTCATAGAGCACCGCGATTCTCAGCTTCGCGCTGACCATTTCGGCCTCCACCCTTTCCTTCTCTTGATCACGGCTGCACGAACCTCCCCCTGGCCACATAATGCATCGCCAACGCCGTGGCATAAACGGTGATGTGCACCAGATGTTCCGATTCGCGATCCAAATCTACAAACAAATTCAGGTCCCCCAGCCTTCGCTCGATCGATTCGACCAGCTCCTTGATGAGCGGACGCGGAGCACCAGTCCAATACGTGACTTTGTCGATTACGGTCTTGCGGTGAGAATGCAAGAAGCCTTGCGCAGGTTTCGCCGTCTTGCGCCTTCGAGAAGTATTGAAAATGTCCTGGAGATCCGTATCCAGCAACAGGTCGCGACTCGCGATTCCCTCGCCGTCGCGATGGTAGAACTCGGCGACGGTCATTTCCATCTCGTCGACGGTAACGTCAGGCTGCCCTCTTCGGCGGATGGGATCGATGTTGGCCAGTTCGCGGGCCATGCGATCGATGTAGCGCAGTTTCGCCAAGGCTCCCCACCCTCGGTAACGCCTGCGCCAGGCCGAACGCGGTGTCAGCCAGACGGCAAAGGTCTCCGCAAAATCCTCATCGGGATGCTTCTGCGCATACCAGCCGGCTAGATAGCGAACGTGATTCCGGGAGAACGGTACGGGGCGATAGTGATCGCGATACGGACGGCGAAACGAACCAAAAAGCTGCTTCCATTCCCGGTTGCGATGCAGCTTGTAAGCGTAGTTAAATGCGTGTCCGGCTTCATGGCGCAAGTACATCATGATCTCACGGGCGTCTTCGAGATCATTGGTCTCTTTTTCCAGTTGCGCCAGCTCCGCCTGGGCCAGATAGAAAGGAATCCCGATGATCGGCTCTCCCGAAGGACAGCCCCATTCGTCGGTGAGGTAAACCGCGGGACGAAACCGCAGCAGGTTTTTGCTTTCCAGTTCGCGGTAGAGCTGTTGGACAAATGGCTCGAGCGGCGATCCCTCAATCTTCAAGCCGAGCGTGCGAATGGGAGTGCACAGGACCTGCTCGAGCTTGGGGCGTAATGTTTCTCGTTCCGACAACCTAATCTCGTCAATCCTAAACCCGGGTTGACCGCTTGAATGCGGGAGAGGTGAGAGAATTCATTCCAACTCAAACCATAGCAAATCAAAGCGATCGCCACATGTCACCGTAGTCACCAGCTCGAACGGGCTCCGGTTAGGACCGATATCCCTCCGCCGCGAGCGCCTTCTTGAACTCGCGCAGCAGAAATTCAACGTTCATTTCGGTTGCCAAGGGCCCCATGACTCCCACGCGAAACACTTTGCCGGCCAGCGGACCGAATCCTCCGGAAATGTCGATGTCCGCTTGCGCCAGCAACCGCGCCCTGACTTTGGCATCATCGACGCCGGCGGGAACCGAAACCGTGTTGAGCGTCCGTATGCGAAGGCCTTCCGGCACGTGCATGGTGAGACCCATGGCTTCGATGCCCCGGACGAACGCTTGATGACAGCGAAGATGCCGATTCCAGCGGTTCTCGAGCCCTTCTTCGAGGATCACGGCCAACGCCTCGTGTAGGCCATAGAACATGGAAATCGGAGCAGTATGGTGATAGCGGTGCGAGATGGTCGTGTAGTCCCTGATCAACTTGAGGTCAAAATACCAGCTTCGAGGGGGCGAGGTGCGCCGGCTTAGCCAATCGACGGCTCGCGGGGATAGGAACATCGGCGAGAGCCCGGGAGGACAGCTCAAGCCTTTTTGGGTACAGCTATAGGCGATATCGATTCCCGTCCGGTCGGCATTCACCGGCATCGCGCCGAGCGAGGTCACGCAATCGGCAATGACCAAGGCTCCCACTGCGTGAGCGGCAGAGCAGATTGCAGCTCCGTTTTGCAGGGCTCCCGTAGATGTCTCCGCCTGAACGTAAGCGACCTGACGCGGCTTCTCACGGCGGATGGAGTCGGCAGCTTCCTGGTCTCCGAAGGTTTCCCCCCACGCCTTCTCGAAACGTACCACCTGCGCTCCCTGACGCCTGCCCATTTCGCTGATGCGATCGCAGAAATACCCGTTGGCGAATACGGCAAACTTTTCGCCGGGCTCGACAAAGTTCGCCACCGCGGCTTCCATCCCCGCACTTCCCGTCCCGGAGATCACCATCGTGGTTCCCTCGACGGTACCGTAGATCGTCTTTAGGGACTGCTCGATCCCAGCCATGATTTCGAAGAAGTACGGATCGAGATGGCCAACCACGGGCTTGGACAGAGCCTCATACACGCGGGGGTCCACCATGCTCGGTCCCGGGCCATACAAATACCGCTTCGGAGGCTCAAGGGGAGACCGGGCGCTGATGGGCGTTTCAACTCGGGCAGTGCTCATAAGCTTCCCTCTTTTCTAGACCCGTTGCCATCAATTC